>Ga0302320_10000300_pt1 | contig 114826 bp, 95 predicted proteins | sample Bog_T0_3_FD_202130 | JGI IMG/M metagenome (GOLD analysis project Ga0302320, IMG submission 202130) | Peat permafrost microbial communities from Stordalen Mire near Abisko, Sweden - Bog_T0_3 | ecosystem: Environmental > Terrestrial > Soil > Wetlands > Peat | place: Sweden: Abisko, Stordalen... | reverse complement strand
ACGATCCCTGCCGGTAAGACGTCGATCGCCTTCACCGTCAAGACGTCGACCGTAGGAACCAAGACCACCGCGACCATCACCGCAACGTCGGGGACGACATCCAAGACCGCGGTCTTGACCCTATCGTAACCGTTCTTCTCGATCTCACTTGACTCGACTATAGGTAAGCACGGCCGCAGCCGGGCGATCCTTTAACGTGACCGGCAGACCGACATCCATCAACTCGGCGCCAGACCAACTTCGTTGGCTTAGCGCCTCACTGCCTACCGCATCGACTACTTTCACGGCGTATGACGCTTTGGGATTCAAGCCACGCAGTTTCAAGTGCACGGTGTCCTCGTCCGACTTTCCTCGCCTAAAGGCTTGAATGAGGCCCTCTCCCACTTCGGGATAGTCAAACTGCCATCCGATCCAAGCCGCTTCATCCTGACTGTAAGGGGTAAGCGGATAGAAGTCGCCGTAATAGTAACGGTTGATTTCCCTCCAATCTCCGAATAGACGCCGAAGGGCGCCGTAGTCGAGTGTTTTCTCTCGTATGTCGATTCCGGAACCAAAGCTTGGAGCGGCATTGCTCCAGAACGCATATGGCTGGATGGGTGTCACTCCGCCACCGTAGTAAGGCGCGTCGGAAGTTGCGACCGTGCCCGTCCCGTGAAAGGGAATCCACATCGAGATCCCGTAAGTCATTCCCTGATGACCGATCGACTCGTAGGCGTAATCGCTTCGCCAGAGCGGGACAGCGCGGCGCATCGTCTCCAAGTCGTTTCGACGACCGCCGGAAGCGCACGAGTCGATGAGCATGTCAGGATGGCGACGCCTCAACTCGTCCCAGTAGGCGAGGTATCCCATCACATGCTTGATTTCAGTGATTCCCTGGCGGTCCGGCGCATCGTTTCCACGCCAAAACAACAATGGATCGATATTGAAATCTTGGCGGTATAAGTCAATGCCATTGTCAACAAGCAGTTTGTCGACATGTCCCACCAGCCATTTCCAGGCGACTGGGTTGCCAAGGTTCAGTAGCTGATCACCATTGGCGCCGCCTCGCGCCGGTTTATCGTAGGCCACAAAGGAACTGGCTTGTGGACTGGCGTTGGGCGATAAGTACCCGTAACTCCAATTGCCGCCCCCGAATTCGTTTGCCGCGTCGTGGCGAGCTCCGTCCGGCCCTGTGATGACTGCGTCTAGCCCAGTCGAATCATATTCATACGATCCATTGCCATACCCCACCACGAAGTCCAACGTATCCCCTTTATCGAGATCAATGGCTCCTTCGTAAGATGTCTTCTTCCCTTTTCCACCCAAATTGATCAGGCTATCAAACAGGGAATGCCCATTCTGCAATACGTGGACATCGGTAGTCGTCTTCTCGTCGATTCCCGTGAATGCGCTTTCGATTCGATAGTGCCCGCCGGATGGCGCCATCCACCGAATCACGCTGTATTCCCCATTGGATCCCGGATGGAAAGACAGACCCCGTGGCGGCCACGTAATTCCATTCCAAGACAGGACGTTTGGGCTCGTGTTGAAAACCACATTCGGCTCATTTCGACCGAGCTTGGCGGAAGCGAGCGATTCCAACGGAGACAGAGGGTTCAGCAGCCACTCAGGGTGGTTGTTCGAAATCCATGTGTCGGGCGCTACCCGCTCCGGTTCGAACCAAACCAGAATCTTGACTCCCTTGGAGTGGGCATACTCGCTGATCGGTTTGAAACCGTTTGGAAAGCGGCTTTTGTCAATCTCCCAAGTTCCAACCTGTGGCCAACCGTGCTGTTGCACGTACCATCCCGCATCCATCCACCAGTAGTCGATCTTCAGTTTCGCTTCCAGGTAACGGTCGATATGCATGATCTGGTTGGCTTCGTTGCCCCCGATCATCTCCCGATAGGCTCGGCTGCTGCTGGCAAGCATCATCGGTTTGGGAAGTTGTCCCCCTGGTTTTGGCATTCCGTATGCCATCATCCAACGCCGCCACTGGTTTTGTCCGCTGATCCAATCGCCATGCCAATCGAGTAGCACGATGAGTGGGGTTCGAACTTCCTCGCCCGGATGGAGCTTGAAGTGAGTCAACTCTTGACCCGCAGTTATGTGTAGGTTTCGGCCCTTATCTCTTCTGAATTCGGCTGCCCACTGGCCCGGCCAACCCACGACAACGATTTTGCCCTGATTGCCTTCGGCGACGTTGAAGTAGGAAAGGTCCGAATTGGTTGGACGCCCTCCGGCCGCCGAGATACGCTTCGAGAAATTTGGCCCAAGAGGAGTCTGCAGCGGAGCGTAGTCCGACCGTGATGCCGGCGAACCCACATTGTGGTGCAGCAGAAACTCGGCTGATCCTTTTCGTTCGAAGTCTAAGTCAAGAGCTTGAAGATTCTCAACAATCGGCGTATCTACCTTGCCCGTGTTCTTGAGGTAAACGGTCCACTCAACAGCTGGATAATCGCTGTAAACGACCGCTTCAAGTCGAACTTGAAGACCGGTACGGGCATCGGTACGAGTGAGGACTTCTCGCTGCCGGTGAACATCTAGTTTTGTGACGTTGGAATGATTCTTCCAATTCGGGAGCAGATCAGCGGATCTGCGCCCTCCATAGGTAAATGAGAAAGGCAAGCTATGCCCCTTTTCATCGAAGTGCACCTTGATCCACCTCCGAAAATCGGCTTGTTCGGGCCGGAGAGCCTGGGTCGGCGCGGCTTGAGTCGAAGCCAGCAAAGCAGCGATTAAGACAAACGCTCGCACGCCCGAAGTCTACACCGAATTGCCGACGTTCGAACCTTCTAACCACCCAGAGGGGCAAACGCGGATCTCTGGGATGTTAGTTCTTAAGGCTCGAGAATCGACGCGCCATGAAAAGCGGGGCAACCTGCGCGTACCTAGTTTCCCGAAGTGGTGGATTTTGACTTGGTGGTATCCGTGGTGGTCGTGCTGCTACCATCAGGAGGGTTGGTCGTCGTCGTCGAACTGTCCGTTCGGGTATCCGTCGAAGTCGGAGCCGGAGTAGTGGTAGTGGGAACAACAACCGTCGTATTCGTCGCCGGTGCGCTTGGCTGGCGATCATGGATAACGGTTGTCCTCGACGTCGGAGTAACCACAACGTCGGGCTGCTGGGGAGCACAACCGATTGCAAGGACGGCGACCACCAAACTAGCGGCCAAGATTGAAGCTCGATTTAAGAAAGTCATGGGATTCTCCTTTGGAGGAACGAAACTATACGAGCGTCAGGCGATTAACCCGTACATTTTGTTCCGGTCGTGCCATCTGTTGCTCCTGCCACGACCACCGAAGCAGGAGTCTTCACCGCGCCATTGCTGCCGCTTATTGCGATGACAACTCCGCCGGTCGGCGCGGCAAGCCCCAGAGTCACGGTTCACGTCGAGCCGTTCCCTCCAACAATCGTTGATGGACGAAAGGACAATGATGTCAACGCAGGAGGATTAATCGTAACTGATGCCGACTTAACGACTGAGCCGAGAGTAGCCGCTATCGTCGCCAACGTCTGAGTGGAGACCGAAGAAGCTATTCAGGCGTCTCTTGGCTCTGAAGCGATTTCGTACTGTGCAGAACGTTCGGGCCCACCGTTTGCGGTGGGCCGTTTCCCCGAGATTCCATTGTGCGAAGGGACACCCGATTAGTGGCCCAGCCTATTTGGCAATTATCAGATTCGCTGATTTCGTGACAGTTGCGAGCTTTGCGGAGATCGTAGCGGTGACTTGCGTCGTCACGGCTACAGTCGTCACGGTGAATTTCACGGTGGTTGCGCCTCCCGGAACCGTCACGGTTGCGGGAACCACCGCGTCCGTCTTGTTGCTCACAAGGGTGATGACGACGCCTGAGGTCGGCGCCGGTCCTGATAGGGTTACCGTTCCAGTGGAAGAAATGCCACCGACCACCGTCGTCGGGTTCAATGTTAGGCTAGAGAGGACGGCGGGAGTGATGGTTAGGGTCGCGGTTTTCGACGTGGAACCTAAGGTTGCCGACACCGTCACCGCTGTTTGGGCGACCACTCCGGCGGTTGTGACTGTAAATGTGGCAGATGTCTTCCCGGCCGCAATCGTCACCGTTCCCGCAACCTTGGCAGCGACGTTGTTGCTTGCTAGAGACACAGAGATCCCGCCCGACGGCGCCGCCGCGCCAATAGTCACAGTGCCAGTCGAATTCTTACCTCCCAGAAGGGATGTTGGATTGAGTGTCAACGCCGTTACTGTCGGTGGATTGATCGTCAAAGCAGCCGTTTGGGACACTCCGTTCAAGCTGCCGGTAATCGTAGCCGCGGTTTGAGCTGCCACCGTAGTGGTCTTGACTGTAAACGTCGCATGAGTTGCCCCCGCCGGGATTGACACCATGCTAGGTACAGAGGCGGCGCTTTGGTTGCTCGTCAGGTTGACTTCAATCCCGCCTGTCGGAGCGGCTCCGGTGAGGGTAGCCGTACCGGTAGACGTGGCCAACCCGGTTACCGTCGTCGGACTGAGTGTCATCGACGCGATGGTTGGCGGGTTGATGGTCAGCGTAGCAGACTGGGTTACCGATCCAAGCGTCGCTGAAATGCTGGAGATTATTTGAGTCGATACCGTAACCGTTTTAATTTGGAAAGTCGCAGACGACTTGCCTGCCAAAACGGTCACGGTCGCCTGGAGCGTCGCCTGGGGTTTGCTGCTGGCGAGTTTGACAGTCAGACCGCCAGTTGGAGCGGGTCCAGTCAGGGAGACCGTTCCCGTAGAATAAGCACCTCCTGCAAGAGCGGTTGGGTTCAAACTCACCGAGGAAAGGGACGCCGGGTTGACGGTGAGAGTCGCGGTCAAATTCGCGCTTCCTATGGTAGCTTTGATCGTAGCTGAGACTTGAGTCGCCACAACGCTTGAATTGGCGATGAACGTAGCGCTCGATTGTCCCGCAGCGACGACCACAGAGGCTGGTGTCGTCACCGAAGACGAACTACTCGACAACGTGACTGAGATGCCCCCCGTACCAGCTGGACCAGTCAACTTGACCGTGCCAGTTGAACTGGCGCCCCCGGTAACACTCGTGGGACTCAAGCTCAAGGACGCTAGCGATGGCGGTCCGATCGTCAGGGTGGCTGTCTTGGAAGTCGACCCGAGGGTTGCCGTTATGATCGCCGAAACTGAAGCGCTAACGGCAGTGGTCTTGACACTGAACGAGGCGGAGCTTGCTCCCGCCGATACCGTAACAGTCGCAGGAGTCGTCGCGCTTGTGCTACCCGAGGAAAGGCTCACGATCGCACCACCCGACGGCGCAGGGCCACTTAGGGTGACCGTGCCAGTTGAGGAACTCCCGCCGACCAGCGAGGTCGGATTCAAAGTCAAACCAGTCAATGTCGCCGGAGTAACCGTAAGCGTAGCCGTGACGGACGTGCTGCCCAACTCAGCGGTAATGGTAGCCGTTGTCGAAGACGTCACCGCACCCGTGGTGATAGTAAACGCGGCCGAACTGGCTCCCGCAGCAACCGTCACGGTGGAACGCGGAACGACGCTCTTGCTGCTCGACGACAGGGAGACCACCGTTCCGCCAGTCGGAGCAGGTCCGGTCAGGGTGAGCGTCCCAGTCGAATTGGTTCCTCCAGGCACCGATGTCGGAGAAACCGTCAGGTTCTTCGGAACTGCCGATGTGATTGTAAGCGTGGCTGAGACGCTGACGCCGCCAAGGGAGGCGGTGACCTTTGCCGGTGTCGACGTGGCTACTGCCGAAGTTGAAATGTTGAATGTGGCGGTTGTTGCTCCCGCCGCAACCGTGACGCTTGAGGGCGTCGTGGCGCTCGAGCTATTCGAGGAGAGATTGACTACCGTACCGCCGTTTGGTGCGGCCGAACTGATCGTGACCGTCCCAGTTGAGGATGCCCCGCCCAAGACAGACGTCGGCGAAACCGTCAAACTAGTGGGCTCAAGCGAATTAATGGTCAGGACGGTTGTTGCAGTCACGCCTCCAGCCGAAGCAGAAATCGTGGCTTCAGTTGTCGAAGAAACGGATGTAGTCGCAATCGTAAATTTTGCCGACGTAGCGCCGGAAGCCACGGTGACCGTTGCCGGAGGAATTGCAGCGCTGCTGCTAGACGTCAACGCCACAACCGTTCCACCCGAAGGAGCCGGGATACCGAGCGTGACGGTACCGGTAGAAGCTGCACCGCCCATCACTGTTGATGGGGAAACCGTCACTCCCGTCAATCCTCCGGGGGTAACCGTTAACGTTGCAGTGGCGTTCACCGAACCGGATGTGGCACTGATGACTGCATTGGTGCTCTCCGTTACCGGATTCGTAAGAATCGTAAAGGTCGCGGTGGTCGCTCCGGAGGGCACCAAGACAAATCCTGGCGCCGAGGCGGCCGTATTGCCACTAATGAGGCTCACTACGTCTCCCGTCGCAGGAGCCGGACCGGCGAGAGTCACTTGACCCGTCGCACTTGTGCCCATTACGACGGTGGTCGGATTAATCGAAAGGCTGCTGATCTTTACCGTGTCGACTTCGGTTCCAACTGCATATAGATTGAAATCTCCCGCGCCGATATAGACCGCGCCGTCCGGTCCGATTGCCGCGGTGGACTCGATCGAGTTCCCGGTTGCAAAGTACCAACTCTGGACTCCGGTCGAGTTCAGAGCATACAAATTGTAATCGTTGGACCCGACGTAGATCGTGCCATCTGACCCGACGACCGGTGAAGAATCAACCGATCCACCGGTTGTGTAGCTCCAAACTTGAACTCCCGCCTGCGTCACCGCATAAACATTGTAGTCATCGGATCCCACGTAAATCGTGCCATCTGGACCAATCGCGGGGGAGGAGAATATGGAGCCAGCGGTTGTAAAGCTCCATTTTTGGCTCCCTTTCGGGGTAATGGCGTACAGGTTATCATCTCCCGAGCCTACAAAAATCGTGCCATCCGCTCCAACTGCCGGCGACGAGTAAACAAAGCCACCGGTCGTAAAGGTCCATTCCTGGGTTCCTGACGAGCTAATGGCGTAGAGATTGTTGTCGTCGCTTCCGACGTAAATCGTGCCATCGCTTCCAAGCGCCGGAGATGATTCGACAAAGGACCCGGTCGCAAATAGCCACTTTTGCTTTCCGCTCGAGTTTATGGCGTAAACGTTGTAGTCATAGGAACCGACATAAATGGTGCCGTCCGAACCAATCGTCGGTGATGAGTCGATCGAATCGCCGGTTGGAAAACTCCACTTTTGTGTTCCGTTGGGATTGACCGCATAGAGATTGTCGTCTAGTGAGCCCACATAAATCGTTCCGTCCGAACCGATCGTGGGCGAAGAGTCGATCGAGTCACCCGTTGTAAAGCTCCACTTTTGCGATCCATCGGGGTTAATTGCATAGAGATTGCCGTCGTATGACCCAACATAGATCGTGCCGTCCGCGCCAATTGCAGGAGCCGAAACGACACCGCCTCCCGTCGAAAAGAGCCAACGCTGTAGGCCATTCGATCCGCCAACTGGACTTAGGCCTGTGTTTTGGGCGTTATAGTGAAATTTTGGCCACGGCGATCCCACTTGTAAGCTAAATCGGCGTAATCGTGAGGCGCCCTCTCCCCAGTTCTGGAAATTGGTAGAACTCTGAGTCAAGACCGCTTTCTTGGTAACGGTCGACGCATAACCTTGACCAATCACCGTAAGGAGTAGAGCCAAGGCCCCAAAAAGATTAACCAGGCGCAAGGGCTTCATAGATGCAACCTCAAACAACTCTGTTCAGCAAAGCACAAAACGGGCAAATGGAGCCCGTGCCGAGGGTTAGTTTGCCACAAATCCGGCAGGAATAGGGGTTGTTGCCCCTTAGACGTGGGGCGTCAGTCCCGATATCGCTTCACCAGGGCCCCGACTAAACCGCCAGGCCAACCATTCGTTTCAGTTCGTCAACTTCCTTCTTGCCCAAGAGCTTGCATTCGCCGGGTCGCATGCCGTGGACATATAGGGGTCCGTAACGGATGCGCTTGAGCGATGTCACCGGGTGTCCGACGAACTCGCACATGAGACGAACCTGCCGCTTGCGCCCTTCGTGAATCGTTATCCTCAAGCCGGTGGAGTTTGACTTGGGCTCCGCATGAATGATATCGACCCTCGCAGGCAATGTCTTACGCCCTTCCACAAAGACGCCGTCTCTCAACTTTTGAATCGCTTTTTCGTCGGGTATCCCAGTGACGATCACTTGGTACTCTTTCTCGACCCCATATTTCGGGTGGGCTAGACGTAGTGCCAGTTCTCCGTCGTTCGTGCAAACTAAAAGGCCTTCAGTCTCCATGTCCAGTCGACCGACCGGTTTAAGCTGCACTCCATACTGGGGCAAGTACTTTACGATGGTCGGCCGGCCCTGAGGGTCGGAAAGGGTGGTCACCACTCCTGCCGGCTTGTTGAGTACGACGGTGTAGATTTTGGCGGTCGTTATGAGCATCCCGTCGACACGGACTTCATCTCCGTCTCCAACCTTGACGCCCATCTCCGCGACCAAGCTGCCATTCACCGTAACTCGTCCCTCAAGAATGAGCTTTTCGGCCGCTCGGCGGGAACAGAGACCCGAATGCGCGATTCGCACATGAAGCCGCTCTCCATCATCGGATATGGCCTTCTTTGCGAGTGGCTCGACGCCCATTCGCTTCGTCATCTCCTTCGCGTGGGCGATTGCGTCTTGCCGGTTCTTTCGAAGCGCGGCAATTCGGTCTGCGTTATAGGTTTTCTTCGGGGTGACGGGACTCTTGGGAGTCCCTCGTTTGGGCGCTCCGCGTTTTCCTTTCTCGCTAGAACCGCTGTTTCGTGGTCGTTCTGCCATAATATTTTATCTTTCGCCGTTTGCGGCCTTGAACGAGTACGACTCCAACGAACAGGGCTCCTCCAAAGAAGTATGAACTACCGATGGACCCTGCCGTCGTTTTTGTCTTTGCAACCGGCTTGACATCCGCTTCCGCGGTGACTGGAATGCGTTGCAGCCATCCGTCCGCACCTTTCAGTATCAAATCTCCAACCGGGTCGCCCTTCCTTACCGGCGCTCTGAGCTTCGATGACGGCACGACAGTCGTTTGCGCGGGCTCAGGCTGCTTTCCGATCGGACCAATGGTGTAGGCATCTTGGGTCAAAGCCACCGGGATCGGCTTTCCGTCTGAGCCCGGAACCGTCACTGTACCAACCACCTGGCCAGCTGGCATTCTTTCCTTTTTCTCAAAGTTCTTAAAGGCCCAATTGAGGAGTTCCTCATGGTCCATTTGCCAGTGGTCGCTCTTCATCACGACCGTGATGATCCGTAGTCCATTTCGGGTGGCGCTTCCTACGAAGCAATGGCCGGCAGGTACGGTATAGCCTGTCTTGACCCCATCCGCGGACGGATCTTTCTTCAGCCACTTGTCATGGTTCACCATCACGCAGTCCTTGGTGTTCACGCTTCGTGAGATTAAATACTTGTAGGTTCGCACCGCTTCCCGAAATTCCGGATGCATCATCGCTGCACGAGCCATGAGAGCCAGATCGTGCGCGGTCGTGGTGTGTTCCGTGTCGTTCAGGCCGTTTGGATTGTGGAAGTGGGTGTTCGTGCAGCCAACTTGACGGGCCCGTTCGTTCATGAGCCTCGAAAAAGCCTCCACCGAACCACTGATGTGCTTCGCGATGGCGTAGCAACCATCGTTTGCGCTGCGAAGCATGATCGCATAGAGCATGTCGTGCGCCGTCACTTTCTCACCTGGCTTGAGGTGCATGCTGGATTCCTTCACGTTCTCGATGTCATCCGGCGCGGTAATGATATCGGTAGGGCGACACTTCTCGATCAACAGCAGTCCCGTCATGATTTTGGTCGTGCTTGCCGGGTACATGGACGATTCGGCATTCTTCGACCAGAGTACTTTTCCACTGCTCGCATCGATAACAATCGCGCTTTTGGCGGAAACATCCACCCCGCTGCACAGACCTACGGCAAAAAACGTGGCTGAAACGATCAGGTAGCGCAATCCATTCATAAGCTATCGAGCGACTCTGCCCTCAATAGGGCGCTTTTCCCTGCCGATCCGTCGGCTATACCATGACCCCAGCATTCTACCGGGCTTCTCTTTAGACTATCACACCTCATCCGTTAATTTGAACCCGCCACCACCGGAAGATTCAGTTGCAAAACCTCCAGGTTCACTGTTTCTAACGCCGGAAGCTGCCCCAGGTCGTTCAACTTAAACTGGTGGAGGAACTGCGATGAGGTTCCGTACAGTACTGGACGACCAGGGGTATGTTTGCGCCCAACCTCCTGAATTAGCCGTCTTTCAAGCAGTGCTTTGACGCTGTAGTCGCTTTGGACACCGCGGATGACGTCGATTTCGCTCATCGTGAGCGGTTGTCGATACGCCACGATCGCCAGAACCTCCATCAAACTCCGACTCAATCGCTGCCTCTGAGGCTTAAGGAAATTTGCGATCAACTGGGCAAATTCCGGCTTCGTAGCTAACTGATATCCACCAGCAAGCTTGACCAAATGGAGCGGCCCATGCTGTTCGAGCCTCTCACTAAGGATTTCCAATGCCTGCTCAACCTGTCCTTCAGTGACCTCCAGCGCCTGTGAGAGCGCATCGACCCCCGCCGGTGCGTCCGCAACAAACAATAGTGCCTCCACGCTGTCGATGATGTTCATCCCAGCAGACTCCGCGCAAATTCAACCTCGTCTCCAACCACACGCGCCGAAACTTGCCCCAGGCGGATCAATTCGAGGAGAGCGAGAAACCAGTAGACCGCGTCCGACCGAGTGTAAGGCTGAATGATGAGCGACTCTAGGCACTGCCATTCGGCAGAGATGACCTGAAGTACCAACTTCATCTGTTCTTGAAGCGACTTGCGCGGTCTATTCAAGGGCGTAATCGTGTCCGGCTTTGCCTTGCGTAGGATCCTCTCGAAGGCCCGGGCCAAATCGCCTGCGCTGACATTTCCCAAAGTGTATGGCAACTCATACAGATCGGGCCCCGCCTCGGGCGCCCTAAAAAAGAGCTGAGACCGCTCATCATGCCAGATTTGCAGGGCTTGAATCGCGATCTGATACTCGTGAGAAGTCGGCTCCGGAAGTTCCAACGCATCCTCAAATTCTGGTTCGGGATCTGGAATGGGCAGCAGGAGCCAGGCTTTTCGTTCGAGGAGGTAAGCGAGCGCGGAAAGCGCAGCTGCCGCCTCATCCAGGTCCTTAATCTCCGAAAGCATCAGGTAAGCGAAGTAAGCCTCGCAGATAGGAAAAAGTGGGACATCCAAGAGATCGACCTTATGATCTCGCACGCATGAGAATAAAGTCGCCAGGGACCCTTCAAAAGTGGGGCTCTGGACGTGAATAGGCGGCGGAGCGACTAGTCCGAGAGCAGAGATACGATCCTTCCGGTCGGCAATTTCGTGGCGCGGGGCCATAGTTGAAGGAAGAGACGGATGGAGGTGCCGGGCGGATTCGAACCGCCGAATAACGGTTTTGCAGACCGTCCCCTTGGGCCACTTGGGCACGGCACCCCGAATGGAGCAACAAGTATATCCAATTCTGGCTCACTTTAGGCACGGACGCATCGGGGTCCTGCTTGAATACAGGGTACAGGGTCAAGGGTTCGGGGTTCAGGGTTCGGAACGCGGAACGCAGAAGGTCCGAATGGGGAGATGGAGCCTTTACCCCGAACCCTGTACCCTAAACCCCCAAGCAGGGTCCGCGGATTCCTCGACGGATTTGGCGAATTGACCAGTGGACGGACGCAGGGACTACCTTGGGGTAGCCCGCGATCCACACCCGACTCGGTGTCGTGGCCGTTGCCGACTTCCAATTTCGTTTATATCGTAGCGGAGGCGACTCACTTCCATGCCCCAATGTCGTTCTACAGCGGCAATTTGCATTCAATGGAGACCTACTTTCGTGGCAGCCCGCTGGAATTTGGTCCCTCAACTCTCGAAACCCGGCATTCCCGCGTGCCAAACCACTTGTACCGATACTTGGCGACGATTCCATAGAACCATTTCGCGACCGCCATCGTGGCCTTCGTTTTGCCGAACATGGCGACCCATCGTAGGTACCAGGGGGCGATCGTCATGAGTTTCATCCAAGCGTCCGCTGCCTTGTAGACTCGCCCATCCGCTTCCAAGACCATCTCGTCTCGATACCCTTTGGCGATGCCTTCGTCACTAAGGAGAACGTCGACGTCAAGCGGCTGATGGACCCTATGCGCCCACTTCTCCGCCCTCAACTGGGAGACGTGGCAAAGATTGCACCCACCGTCATAAAACAGCTTCCAGTTCGCCACGAATCATTCTACGCGTCAGCACGAGCGAAGCGCGCCCTTGCTAAGAAATGCATAAACCTGGATCACCGCTCTCCGACGTTAGCTTAGTGCCTCGTACTCCATACGCAACAGCCAAAATGCGGGCACGCGCGGTTCCTTGGCTCGGCAAGGCATCTGATCTGTTCCTCGCTGGATCATGGCTAATAGATTCGTATGTTCCTAACACGTCCATTGGGTGAAACTTGGATCGCCCACCGGCTTTTGGTTGAGACCTGCAGTTCCTTGTCCTTTATCGCACAAATGGCCCAGATGAGCCCTAGCGGTATGGCGGGGAACCTGGGGGCCGAGAACCGAGTCCCAAAAATACGCAACCGTATCATTGCTGAGACGTCTCTAAGGTACATCGCTGAACTTATAGCCTTTAATACACGTTAATCATTTAGAAAACGGGGAAATCGACCGATAAGTAATTCGGGATCTTCGTTTTCGACCTGGGGCAAGTGTCTTCAAAAGATCCAAAGGAAAAGGGTCCATTGGCACTCCAACCGGGAACTAAAAGAAGCAGGAAGCGGTCTTTCTGTATAACTGCAAAGCTGCGAGCTTATACAAAACACACGTCCGGCAATGCGGGGCGACTAAAATGAAAACTAACACATACAATCTATCCGAAAAAGATCAAGTTCGTTTCAACGAGCTTATGGAGGGCAGTTATCGAAAGGTTTACAACATGGCCTATCGATTGTCTGGCGTTCGTTCGGATGCCGAAGATCTGACTCAAGAGGCCTTCTTCAGGGCTTATCGCTCGTTCAATGAATATGAGGGCGATCGTCCGTTTGAAAACTGGATCTTTCGAATCGTCACACGTTTGTTCCTGGATATGCTGCGCACTCGGCGGAGACGCGTCAAGGCGGTGTCATACGATACTCCCCTGTCCAATTCCTCCGGCGACGAGAATCTGTTCTTCGAAATTCCCGATCACTCGGCAAACCCGGAGCAGAGGGTAATGGAGAGTTCCTTCAGCGAGGAATTGCAAAAGACCCTTAACAGCCTATCCGCCGAACAGAGATTGTTGGTGACCCTTGCCGACATCGAAGGGGTCCCCTATAAGGAGATTGCCGAGATCCTCGGAAAACCGGTTGGGACGATTCGGTCGAGGCTGCATCGCACTCACAAGACGATACGCGTTCGGCTTGAGAACATGCGTAGAGAGAACCAGCCACAGCCGGTTAATTCCAAGATGCGACTCGCACCTTCACACTAGGTACCATCGCGGGATTTCCTCCCCAAAAAGACCGCTCGTGCGTAGCGCACGAGCGGCTGAGCCATTATGTCTATGCTACTGGAAGGTCTATGGCCTCCTTGGTCCCAAGAGCGATGTGTATCCTTCAGCGCTCAAGTCTTTCGCAATTCGTTTGACAGCAGAAAACTTGCTTTAGTTCCGACTTTTTTGGCTTTTTTACGACCGAGGCTTCGGAGTTACAAGCACAAAATCCGCAAGCCCGTTCGCGACGGTCAGTGGTTCGTCCGACTGGGCCATCACCACCGTGATCCCGTTTCCGCCATTGCGCTTTGCAATGCGGTAATTGATCCCTTGTCCGTACATGACGTGCCCCGAACCGGCAATGACCACGAACACGGTCCACCCATCCGGCTTATGGGTTTCTAGATACTTGAGAGCGGTGTCGGCCATGCCTTCATCCCACAGAACCTGGGCTGAATACATATGTTCGCCTGACGCCCCACTCATAGGGTGGCCACCCATCAGCGCATTGAACACTTGCCGGTGGTCTTGATTGTCCAGCGAAAGTGTCTCCGGCAATTGGGACTTCTGGTCGGGCGAAAGCGCTTCAAAACCGCCTTTTCCCACTGTCCGGACCCAATCACGAGGAATGTTGAGACCGACAAGTGGCAATTTAAATCGCCGTATCGTATCGAATATGGGCCGATAAAACGGGAAAGGATAGCCCCATTGCCCCTTCCAATCGCTCTGGGTAAGGAAGTCCCCCTCCTCCACTTTGCCAGCCGACCACTGGTCCAATTGCGATTGCTTCGGGCGTTGATACATCTCCATGCCGACGATCACATGCCTTCCACGCCGAACAAGCGCCTGTATCACATCGGCATGTATGGCTTGGTCTGGTTCGGTCGCATGCTCCTCTCCCAAAAAAACAAACAGGTGACGATCGGCGGACTTGGCGACGTCGTCCGCCGACGCGGGCTTCCCAGTCTTGAGGTCGGTTAGGCGTCCCGACTGCACGACCGTCTGGCCAGGACGGCCTATCGGCAGGTTATAAGGCGAAATCTCCGCCTGGGCGGCTAGAAAAAGGGCAAAAGCGAACATATCCGATTGTAGCGGGATTAAGACGACTTCGAATGGGTTCCCGATTGGAGTAGGTTGCGGTAGACGTCGTCCGTGGCATCGCGCATCGCGTCGACGCTGAAGAACATTTGAGCCCTTGCTTTGGCTTGGGCGCCCATCGCTTCCCTTCGTGGCGTGTCCAGAAGAAGGTCACGCACGGCATTCGCCAATTCGTCAGGCGAACTTGGAGGCACAAGCAGGCCGCACTCCGGAGTAATGACTTCGGGAATGCCTCCGACGCTTGTTGCAACCGTCGCCAGACCCATGGACATCGCTTCAACGAGCGCAATTCCCATGCCTTCCTTCAGCGATGGAAACACAAAGAGGTCCATCTGGGAAAGGTACTTCTCGATGTCCTTCCGGTATCCCACAAACTTCACGCGATCTCCCAATCCAAGCTCGATCGCAAGAGCCTTGCAGGCCTCAACCCCAATTCCGTCGCCTACCACAACGTACGATGCGACGGGGAATTCATCGCGCAGCTTATCCAAAGCGCGGATGGCATCCTCAATCCCCTTGAGCGGGGTGATACGAGACACCGTCCCCAACGTCGGAAAGGAGCCAGGATGGGGGTTGAGGACGTGTCGAGAGTCCAAATCAAAACCGTTGTAGACAACGGTTACTTGCTCAGCTTTAGATCCTTGGGAAATCAAGTGCCGCTTGATCTCCTCAGAGACGGCAATCATGTGAGTTGCCGCCGCAAACGAGATACGGCTGCTCATACCGTGCACCGTTGCCACCGACGGGACACCAGCGGCGCGCGCCGCCAGGCATCCGTTCACGCTCGAAGTAGAAAGGTGGGCATGCACGACATCGAACCGGCCTTGCTTAATGAGCCGACGCATGTGGAGAATCGCCAAAGGGTCGATTTTGGTTCGGACCCGGACTTCGTGGGCGACGAATCCCTCATCGCGGACCTGGCCGCCGAACTTCTTACCTTTGAACGTGACAAATTCGACGTGGTGCCCAACTAAACGCTGGGACCTGGCCAAGGTCATAAGGCTTTGTACCGCCCCGTAAATGGCTTCACTGGCGCTGCAAACCTGGAGTATTCGAAGAGGCTCTTTAGCGGGCATTCCGCCGACCTCTCAGAAGCTTCATCACAAATACTGGAACAGAGGTGTCGCGTCGAATATTGATTCGACGAAGCGCAAAACGATCTGTTTCCTCGGTGTTCAGCCCCTTCTCCGTCGAACACGCCAGGCGATAACCCGCCTGCTCAACCATTCGCCGCACCTCAGGGCTCTTTCGTCCGTAGGGATAACAGAAAGTTTCTATTTCGAAGCCACACAGCTCCTCAAGCTTCTGCTTAGATTCCGCAATCTGCCTCCACGCCTCCTCCGAATCGACGGACGGCAAATCGGCGTGGTCCAAGGTATGGGAGCCAAACTCTGTCCCCGCATCCCTCGCCGCCTTGACTTGCTCCACGCTCATAAGGCGTTCCTGGACATCCCCTTCCTTGAAATCCCACTCGTTGGTTCCGCCAAGTTGGTTCGCGACCAGGAACACGGTTGATACGAATCGCTGACTTTGCAGTATCGGTAGGGCGTTGGTAAGGAAATTCACATACCCATCGTCGAAGGTGATCACAATCGGTTTTCGGGGCAACTTTGTGTCGGGCCGGTACAGATGTGACAGGGGCACTGTGGTGTATCCCATTGCCGAGAGGACGCTCATTTGCCTTCGAAAGAGCCCGGGGCTGACGTAATGGCCGGGGACAGCCGACCGCCGACTAACGCGCTCAACCTTGTGGTACATCAAGATAGGGATGTGTGACGAATGCGACATGCCTTACAAGCAATCCGTAACTTCTTCGTGCATTGTGTCACGAACTCGAAGCATGTCTGCATTTCTGACCTCGCGGCGCCACCTAAGCTAGGCAAACTAAGGCCTTCAACTCGTAGCATCGTGTATTGAGACCCCCAAGTGGCTTATTGCTTCTTCTTTTCTTCGTGAGCCCTTCGCAACTCGGCTCGAATCGCATTCTCGCGCATCTGGCCCTTACGAAACAGGAACGAACCGCCGATGATGATCGCGGTGAGAAACAGGAGGGATACGCATACCAGAATCGCCCCCTGGGGGTTGTGTAGGTTATCGAATCCCGCGTGCTGCATAACTCGACTAGCTTACCGGCTCTTGCATCGATGGCTCTGAATCAACCGAGGGAACTCGCACGTTGAAATAGGAGTTACGCAGCCGTCGAACCGGTTTCCAAAGCTCGCACCAGTTCATTCAAGAAAAACTCGCAATCCGTCACCAGTCCAATCGCCTGGTGAGTTCCGCGATCGGTCAGCTTAATGACGGTATCGGCATCGCTGTCGACACAATAGGTCTTGACCGATGCAGGGAGGATGTTCCCCGTTGCCACACTGTGCAGGGTAGTCGCTACCATCAAGCACACTCCCACGCCGGCGATATGCTCTCGCATCGCATCTTGGGCCAATACGTTGTCCGTAATCACGTCTGGCAACGGGCCATCGTCTCGAATCGATCCACAGAGTACGAATGGGATCCCCTTCTTCACGCAAGTAAACATCACGCCACCATTCAGAAGCCCCGATTCAACCGCGTTGGCGATGGAACCCGAACGCCGAACCCGATTGATGGCACGGAGATGATGGGTGTGGCCGTGTGGGCCGCTTCCCCCAGTCGTGAGATCGACTCCGAGCGAAGTACCCAACATGTTCGCCTCGATATCGTGCGCGGCCAAGGCATTCCCAGCAAAGAGGGTATCGATCCATCCTGCCTCAATAAGTTGTGCCAGCAGCGGCGCGCTTCCACTGTGGACGATTGCCGGACCGCCTACAAATAGGACCTTCTTGCCTTCTGCCTTTGCCTTGCGAATAGCATCTGCCGCGTGGGCAATCATTCTCCGCTTGGGACGTTCGCTGCTCACATCGTTGCTCATGAAGCGAAACTCCTGATCGTCCCTTTGCTCTTCCTCAAGCGGCGTAATCCGAACCCCATGAAACCCGACTACCAAGCGATCCCCTTTGCGAACCCGATGCATCGCACAAGTTGACGCTCTCCATTTACCGTCCTCCTGCCAAACTCGGATGCCGCAGTCCATCTCAAGATTCTCAACTTCGATCCATTGATCATCCAAGAGAATATGAGTCGTGAAATTCGTTGTCGAGTGGAAATCCTCGGGAAGAACGCCGTCGAGGTCCGCTTCGACTAGCACGACCTCGTCAATGTCAAAAATGGCCCCATATTGTTTACAAGCGGCAAGGGCCTTCCTCATCGTCGACAAGTCGTTGGCAGATAGGAACAGCTCGATGAGCGAAGGCTCGGAAGACAATTCCCCGATTCGAAAGCGTCGAATCTTGAACCTAACGCCGTGATGATTCAGAAGATCAAGGACCTTTCCGAGGGTGTTATCGTCAAGCAAATCCCCGTTCAGGCTCAGCCTTTCGGTAACCATGCCGCATAGTCTACCGGTGGCGGTTCGCGTGAACTTGAGTTTGGCCCCAACTGGGAGCGATGGCTCAGACCGAATAGGCAAACGAATCGACGGTTTGCTCAATTTCGGCTATTTTCTTTGCAAAGTCATCGTAAGCAAAGTCCGCCTTTGTCGATCCGGCGTCTTCGAAGTTCTTAAACTCCAAGTGCACCGTCGTGCCCGATCGTCGGATGAGTAAGTAACCAGTACTTAAAGTAATTTGAAAGGCTCCGCACGTCACCGCCGTTTTCAGATAATCGACCGGCAACGTCACAGAAGTTAATCGGCTGACCTTCCCTGCTGAGCACGAATCCGTTAAATGTATGACGCAAGTCCCATTTCCACGACGGCTCATTGAGAGCCATCGCGTAACATCATAACCACCATTTATCCAGACATATATCGGTGAATTCGGCACTTTAAATCTCTGAACGGGGTCACGCTTTAACCTAGCTGGAACTACTTAGCCAGGCTTTCACGCGGCCGCGAACTTATGCAGGTAACTGTAACATGAACTAGCCTTCGCAAATCCCATTTAGCAATTGCTTGCTACGATCTCAGCATCTTTACGAATTAGGTACTTATTGCTTTCTCCCCCACAATTAGTGCACAACTATCTCTAATGGATACTCCCGAAGCGCTTCAATTGGCCGCTACTCAAGAGGCTGCCAACGCGGCCACGTCCGGGGAGTTGCGAGAAGTCGAGTTGAAGTTTCTCGGTAAGAGTGGACTTATTCCCGGCTTGATGAAGCAACTGGGAAACCTCTCAAAGGAAGAGAGACCAGCATTTGGCCTTAGGGTAAATGCGGCAAAGGCAAATGTCGAAGCCGTTATCGAAGCGCACAGAGGCGCGCTTAAAACACGTGAACAGCTAGCTCAATTCGAGGCCGAGCGAATCGACGTCACGATGCCTGGCGAACGTCCACGGATAGGCAAGGAACACATCCTACAGCAGGCGACCAACAAGATCAAGAGGGTCCTTGGAGGAATGGGCTTCCTTTATCTTGAGTCGCCAGAATTGGAGGATTTTCGCTACAATTTCGCCGCACTCAACTACCCACCCGACCATCCGGCAATGGACGATCAGGACACGTTTTACATCGACGATACCCATTTGCTGCGCACCCAATGCACGGCACTGCAAGGTAGGGTCTTCGAGACCACGCCCCCTCCATTGCGCGTATTCACGGTCGGACGCTGCTTCCGCAACGAAGCCGTCGACCGAACTCATGGCCACACTTTCCATCAGGTCGACTGCTTTATGATCGATGAAAACGTCTCAATGGCCCATCTCAAGGGGACTCTTGGGGTTTTTGCCCGAGCGATGTTCGGCGAAGAGGCCTCGGTCAGGTTTCGCCCCGACTTCTTCCCGTTCGTCGAACCAGGGGTCGACTACGCAATATCCACTCCAAAGTTGTTCAACGGACGTTGGGTTGAACTAGGAGGTGCGGGACTCATTCATCCGAATATCCTGGAACGCTACGGCATTGATTCGGAGCGTTATAGCGGCTTTGCCTTCGGTCTGGGCGTAGAGCGCATTCCGATGATGGCTTATGGCGTAGACGACCTGCGCCAGTTTCTGGAGAACGACATGCGCTTCCTGAATCAGTTCCAATTTGAGCCGATTCGCTAGAGCTCCACGAACATTGATCGCCGCAATGAAACCCTATGTGGCGCCACCTTATGTCACCTGCGGCGATCAATTGGCGACGGGTTGCGACTTATCCGAGTCGAAGGCCCCGGATTCCTTCCATACTAGGGGTTCATGACGCGTATTCTCGCTGCCGCCGATATAGGCAGCAACACCGCCCACTTGCTTGTCGCGGCCACTGATGGTCAGCTCGTAATGCGCATCGACAATTTTAACGAGTGGATTCCGTTGGGAGAAGTTGTCGCCCGGACCGGCGAGATACCCAAGGAGATCATTCAGCAGCTTGTCCAAGCGGTCAAGGAGTTTAAATCTATTGCTGCTTCAAAACAGGCGGACGGGCTTTATCTGTTTGCGACCGAAGGGATGCGCTCCGCAAGGAACCATGCAGCCGTCCTTAAGAAGATCATGGTTGAAACGGGTGTGCGAGTCGAGGTCATTTCGCCCCAACGCGAAGCTGAGCTAAGCCTCCGCGGAGTGCTCCTCGACACGAAGAACTACGGCGTCGAAATGATATTTGAAGTCGGTGGCGGAAGTGCCCAAGTCGGTCGGGTTACCGGCAACCGGCTCGTCCAAAAGGAGTCGTTGCCATTGGGAACCGGTCGAGTCATCGCCGAATCAGGCCTGCGAAGCCCTTGCCCCGAATATGCGCTTATTGCCGCCAACAATTACATCGAGAGCATTTTGAAAACCAGCGAAGTCGGCGGTACGGCCTCGATAGCAGTTGCAAGTGGTGGGGTTGGGCGTGGACTCTGGCGCGCTTTGCATCCGGACAGTGAAAAAGTCGTCGCGATTGAAGAGCTGGACTATATGATCTGGTCCTGCATAAGGCTTCCTGTAGACCGAATTGTGGCGCGGTTTGGCGTCAAGCAAAAGCGGGCGGGAACTCTCTTGCCCGGCGCCCTTGTTTACGGCGCGCTTATGCGCAAATTTGGACTTCGGGAACTTGCGGTCAGCGAGTTTGGGATTAGGGAGGGGGCTATTCTCGAAATGGCCTCGGGGAATATTAAGTCGTGCCTCGCGTAAAGCCCCCAGTCGATTCGACCTCCAGTCGCTATCTCAATCGCGAGTTGAGCTGGCTGCAGTTCAATCGTCGAGTCCTGGAAGAGGCGGCCAATGTTCATAACCCTCTTTTGGAACGACTCAAGTTCCTGGCCATTTTTGAATCGAATTTAGACGAGTTCTACATGGTCCGGGTGAGTGGACTGATTGAGCAGTTTGAAAGTGGAATCCTCGAAACGTCTCCTGACGGTCTCAGTCCGAATGAGCAGCTCATCGCGATTTCGCAAGTTGCCGAGCCGCTTCGAAGGAGATGTGCGACGGTATACGAAGAGCAGATCAAGCCGAGCTTGGAGAGAAGTGGAATCCATCTAAGGAAATACGAAGAACTCAACGAAAAGCAGGTCCGCGAGTTGCGAGGCTACTTTGAGCGCGAGGTCTTTCCGCTTTGCACACCGCTGATCCTTCACCCCGCTCCTGTCGTACCTTTCATTTCGAACCGGAGCCTTAATCTCGCCGTCGAGCTGTCGGATAAAGGGTCCGATGTCCGACTTGCCAGAGTGAAGGTCCCTACCGTTGTGCCGCGCCTCGTCCGAATTGGCAAACGAAAACACGAGTATGTTCTGCTCGAAGAGGTGATGGCGCATAACATCCATGCTCTCTTCCCAGGGGTTGAAGTTCTAGGCGCCCATTTCTTTCGAGTCATTCGCGACGCCGATATCGAAATCCGGGAGCTTGAAGCGGCCGATTTAATAACAACTATCGAAGAAACGCTCAAACTACGTCGATTTGGCGACCCCGTCATGCTTCAACACAATTCGACGATGCCGGCAGTGGTTCGAAAACACCTCATGTCGATGCTAAAACTGGATGCGGAAGATGTGTTCAGCGTGGATGGCATCCTCGGTCTCGAGGTGTTCCTTGAGTTGGCGAAGATCGATAAACCGGCCCTGCGATTTCCGTCTCATCTGCCGTTCGTATCCGATTCCATGTCCACTCCGAGCGGCCTCTTCGAGGCCATTTCTGGACGAGACCTCTTGGTTCACCACCCTTACGATGGTTTCCGATCCGTCGAGGCGTTCGTAAGTTCGGCAGCCATTGATCCCGATGTCGTCGGGATCAAACAGACCCTATACCGGATGGGGAGCGAGTCTCCGATCGTTGAAAGCCTGCAAGATGCGGCGGATGGCGGCAAGCAAGTTGCTGCGGTGGTCGAGCTAAAGGCTCGCTTCGACGAAAGCAACAACTTGGTCTGGGCAAGGGCTTTGGAGCGAGCCGGCGTGCATGTCACCTACGGGATTCCGGAAATGAAGACCCACTGCAAGCTGTGTCTCGTTGTCCGAAAGGACCACAACAAGATGAAGTCGTATGCCCACGTCGGGACCGGCAATTACAACCCGGGCACCGCCCGCGCCTATACCGACCTCGGACTCTTCACCTGTGACGAAGCCATCACTCAAGACATCTCGGAGTTGTTCAATTATCTAACCGGCTTCAGCAAGCAGACGCGCTACCGCAAGCTCCTGGTGGCGCCGGTTAACTTGAGAGAAGGGATCCTCCAGCGAATTAGAAACGAGATAGCCGTCCATCGAAAAGACAAGCCGGGCCGTATCATTTGGAAGCTGAATGCGCTCGTCGATCCTGAAGTCATTGAATCGCTCTACGGAGCAAGTAAGGCGGGGGTCAAGATCGATCTGATCGTGCGAGGAATTTGTTGCTTGCGCCCAGGCGTTCCGGGAATGAGCGAGAATATTCGCGTTATGAGTATCGTTGGCCGATTCCTAGAGCATAGCCGAGTCTATTATTTCGGCGGAGGCGGGAAGCCCGACGTCCACATTGGAAGCGCAGATGCGATGCGGAGAAACCTTGATCGCCGCATCGAAGTTCTCGTGCCGGTTGAAGATCCCACCCTCTCATGCCACATTCGCGACCTGATCTTAGAGCAATGCCTCAAGGACAACGTCCAAAGTTGGGATCTCGATTCGAACGGCAACTATATTCGACGAGTCGTTGGCAGAGGCGAAAAGCACTTCGATTCTCAACGGTGGTTCATGGATCACCCTTCAACAAGGCCTCAAACGCCCCGCCCTATGCCATCCGCACCGCATATCGACAAAATCTCCAGAGCATCGTCAGGTTTGACAATAGATTAAAGTCGATGGAACGGTTGGGATAGTCGCAATGTCTCATCTCAACCTAAAATCCTGTGTAGTCTCATTGACTGTGTCCGCCACTTTTGGTCTCGCTGGCTGCGGAGGAAGCGGATCTTCTAGCCCAACGGCTTCCCCATCTACCTCGACTCCCATACCGGGCTTTACTCAGACCAACCTGATTGCGGACCTGCCCGGTGTAGCCACTCTCACCGACCCTAATCTTCAAAATCCATGGGGGATCGCCTTCTCTCCGAACGGAGCGTTTTGGCTGGCCGACAACAATTCGAACCTTGCCACGTTTTATTCAGGCGGCAAGGTAGCGGGAACGATCACCAACGACGACCCGACTGGGGTCCAGATCCCGTTTGGCTCGCCTTCAGGCCAGGTATTCAACGGCACGACCGGTTTCCAAGTTTCAAATGGTACGACCACCGCGCCCGCCCTGTTCATTTTCTGTTCAGAAACTGGCTGGATCGATGGATGGAGTCCCTCCGTGAGTTCTTCTCAGGCCGAGGCCTCGGTTGATCTCTCAGGCGTGGGAGCCGTCTTCAAGGGCCTGGCGATCGGCTCGAATGCATCGGGAAACTACCTGTTCGCGACCGATTTTGCCAATGCAAAAATCGACGTCTTCGATACAAATTATAACCAAGCAACCCTCTCAGGCTCGTTCACGGACCCCAATATCCCCAGTGGATTTGCCCCATTCGGCATCCAGAACATCAACGGCACTTTGTACGTAACCTACGCGAAGCAAGACGCGACAAAGCACGACGACTCTAAGGGGCCGGGAAACGGATATGTCGATTCTTTCGACACCAACGGGAATCTGCTTGGCAGACTGATCAGCCGAGGAAATCTAAATTCTCCCTGGGGCCTAACGATTGCTCCTACTTCGTTCGGACAAGCGGGAGGAATGCTTCTGGTAGGCAATTTCGGCGACGGGAAGATCAACGTCTACAATCCCTCAACCGGAACCTATGTTGGAACTCTCGCCACCGCAAATTCCGCCCCGATTGTCATCGGAGGTCTTTGGGGTCTCACGTTTGGAAACGGCGGAAGCGGTGGAGACACGACATCCCTCTATTTCTCATCGGGGCCGGACAGCGAGACCCACGGCGTGTTTGGTCGCCTGAACGCTCCTGCGACCGGATCTAACGTCCGGCCTGCATCCAAGCGGTAGGCAAGTGGATCGTCATTTGAGGATGTCTGGGTCTCAGACATCCTCAAAGTTGTTCCCAACTGGCCCGCCGTTAACCCTCGAGGACTAAACTCATCGACGTGTACCGTCTCGTCGGCACAAATCCATGCTTGCCATAAAAGTCGACCAAACCGGTCCAATCGATAATACAGCGGTCAACCCCTTTGTCTCGCAGATGCTCCAGGGCCGAGCCAAGAAGGGCGTTGCCACTTCCCTTGCCGCGGAGGTCCCTGGCGATTCCAATCGCTCCGAGTGCGCCCCAGTTTTTCCCGAGACTCTTATGCCACACCGCGCCTCCGATGGGCGCCTTGTTCGACTCATCTTGAATGAGCGCGAATCCGTCAACCCTCGAGCCGTGGAATAGGCCGAACACGCACCCGGGACCCTCAATCTCGACTTTCTTCATCGTGTCGTATTTCCAACGTCCGGGAAATTCGCGGTCGAAGAACTCCACGAGAAACGGGATGTCTTTGTCATTCAGCACCCTGAACTCGTCACCTTCCGGTATCGCGAACACATTCGAATAGTCGCCCAAATTACGTTCCAGGTCGACAGCTTCCCCACCTTTGGTAAAACCCTCGACAGTGAGGAAACTGCTGAGCCCAGGATAATCGGTAGGGCAACCAGGGAAGAAATGCCGTGTATCTTGGCCGAATTGCAGTCTTGCGCAGCCGCGGTTGGCGAGCAAGCGCTTAACGTCGGTCATCAAGTCGACGCCATATTGCGACTCACAATAGGCGATCATCGACAGGTGAGAGACATCCTTGTCCGGCCCCTTGTAGAGCATCGATGCTGCCTTCTTCACCGATACAAAGCCAAGAATCTCTCCGTCGGCTTCTTGAATGCAGGAGGCGCCCCAGTCAAAAGCCGGTGAATCAACCGTATTCAGCCGAAGCTGTTCTCCATCGATCCAATATTTTTCTGGAGCGCACCCGTTCCAGAAATACGCAAGCCGATCAAAATCGGCGCCTTGAAAACTTCGCTTCATGCCACTCGCGCCGCTAGCAAGCGCAAGTGTTCGCCATACAGAGTCAGTGCCCCGCGAGTCCGGTTTATTCGGGAGATCATGCTGCCATCGTCCTGTTCCATAAACTCGCGAAGGTCGACAGCTGCGACAAGCGCCTCAAATGCATCAAGCGGCCTCCCACATAACTTTAGACCAGCTTCGCCATCATTTGGCACAAATTCAAGGTAGGAAATCAGAAAGGGCCTCAGGCCACGGTATCGCGCCGGATATGCATGCCTCAGATCGGCATACAGGCGCTCCAATTTAGGAGTAGCCCCGAATTGCGCCGCACTGCATAACACTTCGACAAGGTCCTCATAGTGGTTCACGAATTCCTCTAACTCGAATTGCCGGTCTAGGACATTCTGACGAACCAGTTCGTACTTGGATGTCTCGGTACGTTCCTTCCGGGACAGCAAACTCCGGGTCACGAGGAACCTGCCTGACTCTTGTTCACATAGTTAATGCGCAGGTCCCGCACCAGACTATGCAGCCTTCGCCGGTCCTCTTCGTCCAACTGCGATTCAAGGTGAAGTACCAAGTTGGCAGTCACATCAATGGCCACTTTCGCTTCCACGAGGTCTGCATCGATCTTCCCAGTGAGTTGATCGGGATGCAGTCCCAGTTTTTGCCAAGCAACGGACGATATCTGTTCAATGAGTATCGCCAAAATGTCGTAGATACTTATGGGTTTAGTCGGTTTATCAGTCTCGTTCTCTGCCATGCTTTACCGGTTATTGACGTTCATGGAACGCGGTTTGATGCATGGGTTCGGGGGTCAGATTAAGATTGATCGAAGCTGCAAGGAAGGACAAAGACTCCGTAGGTAAAATCTAGGTTCTTATTCAATTATATGGTTCACAACGTTATCATTATCGGTTCAGGCCCCGCGGGATACACCGCCGCTCTTTATACCGCTCGCGCCGATCTCAAACCTATCATGTTTGCCGGGCTCCAACCTGGCGGACAGCTCATGATCACGACCGACGTTGAGAATTACCCTGGATTTCCCGATGGGATCATGGGGCCGGAAATGATGGACCTCTTTCGTCGTCAAGTTGAGCGGTTTGGGGTCGAAATCCATCAGGAGCAAGTCACTAAGGTCGATCTCACCGAGCGCCCGTTCAAGGTTTATGTCGAGAACGAGAAGTATGAAGCTCATGCTCTCATCATCACGACCGGCGCCAGTGCGAAGTGGATCGGTCTGGAGTCAGAATTCGTCTACGGCGGGTTCGGCGTAAGTGCCTGTGCGACTTGCGACGGCTTTTTCTTTCGAAATCGGGAGGTCATCGTGGTCGGAGGAGGGGACACCGCCATGGAAGAGGCCAATTACCTCACACGACATGCCAGCAAGGTCTATCTCGTACATCGACGGCATGAGTTCCGGGCAAGCAAGATTATGCAGGACCGTGTCCTTGCGAATCCGAAAGTTGAGGTCTTATACAACACGGCGATTGACGAAATCCTTGGTGAGACTAGCCCGAAACGAGTAACTGGCGTGCGCTTGGTTAGCACGGTGACAGGCGAGCTACGCGAGATGCCGATCAGCGGCGTTTTCATCGCAATCGGCCATCAGCCGAACTCAGAGCTGTTCAGAGGCGTCCTTGATATGGACTCGGTCGGCTATATTCTGACCTTGCCGGGAACGACAAAAACGAATATTCCAGGAGTCTTTGCCGCCGGGGATGTTGCCGACAGTGTTTACCGTCAAGCGGTGTCAGCCGCTGGTACTGGATGTATGGCAGCAATCGATGCAGAGAGATTCCTCGAATCCGAAGAACATCGATGATCGCCGCTCTTTTGTTTGCACACGCCGTTTGGTTGTCACCGCAAGTCGATACCCTTTGGAAGAAGGTTATGCTCGCGATGCCCCCAAAAAGTTCAACCTTGCTAACCTTTTGGAGCCCGGTCGATCCGATCGATCCTCCCAAAAAATCTCCCAAAAAGTTTGGAGTCAATAAGATCCAATGGGAATTCCCCTGGATGGTGGAGGGGTATTCCCAGTCGCCGGACTTTGGGTTCCATAAGTTCTTTCGCGTATTCGCCCAAGAGCAAAAGGGGGATCGCATCTCTCAAGTAACCCAAATGCTGCTGCGTTTGTGGGACCTAAATTACAAGAACCTGCGGCTCAGCCATAGTCCGAAATACAATGGGGGGCTAGTTGAAGTCTATCTTTGCTTCGGCGGTAAAGCGGGGGGCGAGCAGCTATTCGAAGTCGATAAGGGTCTGGATATTCGAACCCATCGGGACACCGATGTGACGGTCAATACGATCTACATCTACGATATGACCAGTTTTACCGATCCGATTGAAATGGCTCGCGAAGTCGCTCATGAGTATGGACATGCCACGCTTCCCCCCGTCGGCGGGTTTCAAGAACCGGAAGACTGGGCTGACGGCTATCTTGGGGAAAAGCTGTTTCTGCGGTGGATTCGAGACGGAATGGCCAAAGGTTTGCTTGTCCCTCAGGATGCAATGGGAGCGACAAAAGCCGATCTCGATAAATGGATCGCGACCAATGTCGACCCGCTGATTGATGCGGCCGCGATAGTTGCGCCAACCCAAACCGCAATGTCGGATAAGAGCGCTTCCGGGATGAATGAGTTTATTGGTCTCGCCCTTTATGTCGAGACCCTCTTTGGAGATACCGTGTTTGCGCGCTCAATGAAGATGAATTCGGTTTCCCCTGCGGACTATCCCGCCTCCGCAGTTCTCGCCATAGAGGAACCGGAGACCGTCAAATTCAATATCCCGCAGAGCCTGATTGGAAAACTCATCTGGATTCCCCTCGGAACCGGTAAATTGAAAGGTGCGGTCTGGATCAAACGAGATCCTTCCGGATGGGTCCAGATCATGGGCAAAGCAGGAGAAATCACGATTTCGAACACGCCGCCTTAAGGCCGGTATTCGCCGTTAGTTTCGGGCATTTGGGTTTCAAATTTGGCTGGCGATCATCATCCAGAATGTACGTTCAGTCACGTTTGAATTCCTGATTGGCCATACAGAAGTTCTTCTTTGCTGGCCCCAGTCTGTCTCACCGACATTGGAACCTTCTGAATCTCCATGCAAACCGATTATGTTTCTCGCACCTATGCCGGCGTTCTTGGGAAGATCATCGGGGTCTACCTGGGAAGGCCATTTGAAGGTTGGCCCTATCGGGAAGTACTGTCCAAGTTGGGTGAAGTCGACTATTACGTTCACGACCGTCTAAACGTGCCGCTAGTCGTCACCGACGATGACATTTCCGGCACGTTCACGTTCCTAAGAGCCCTTGCTGACTACGGATACTCGTCGCAACTGACTCCTGAACAGATCGGCCAGACCTGGATGAACTACATCATCGAAAACCGGACGATCTTGTGGTGGGGTGGGATGGGCATGTCGACCGAACATACTGCTTTCCTCCGAATGAAGCACGGAGTCATGCCGCCGGCGAGCGGTTCGGTCGAAACGAACGGCCAAGTAGTGGCTGAGCAGATAGGCGCCCAGATATTTATTGATGGATGGGGGCTCATTTTTCCGGGCGACCCCGAGAAAGCGGCCGACTTTGCAAGGCGTGCAGGTTCGGTAAGTCACGATGGCGCGGCCATCCATTGCGCTCAAATCGTCGCCTCTCTCGTTGCCCAGGCGTTTGTCGAGAGCGACTTCGATCGCCTCCTCGACTCGGCGATCCGTATGATTCCGAAGGATAGCTTGGTCCAACTGCTGGTCGAAGACGTTCGAAAGTGGCATGCTCAGGGGTTGGACTGGCGTTCCGGCTTTGAAATGATCGAATCAAAATACGGATACGACAAGTATGGGGGTAACTGCCATACCGTTCCAAACCACGCAATCATCCTTCATGCGCTCCTTCACAGTGCCGGAGACTTTCAAAAGGCTCTCATGATCGCAAACACGTGCGGTTGGGATACCGACTGCAATTCTGGCAATGTCGGTTGCATCATGGGAGTGCGAAATGGACTGGAGGGAATCGAATCCGGACCGGATTGGCGGGGGCCTATCGCAGACAAGATCTATCTTCCGACAGCGGACGGTGGTCGATGCATTACAGATGCCGTCATCGAAACATACAACGTGGTGAACACTGGACGTGCCATGCAGCGCTTGGAACCGTTCGCGCCAAAAAAAGGGGCGAGGTTTCACTTTGAACTCCCCGGATCTGTGCAAGGATTCGCTGCTCACAATAGCCAAATCCAAAATGTCGATGGACACTCAGCCACCGGCAAGCGCTCTTTATCGATTGCCTTTGGCGACCTCTCCGGTGGAAAGGTGGCGCGTGCAGCGACCGATTGCTTCCCTTCTCCCATTGCAAGGAAGATGGGCGGATATGAGTTGGTTGCCTCGCCAACCTTGTATTCCGGACAGACGATTCGAGCGCGAGTTGAGTCAGACCCTCAGAACTCCGGGATCATCGTTGCCGCTCTAAGCATTGGAGTCTATAGTGGAGATGATCTTGTCCACCAGATTGAAGGACCTGAAAGACCGCTGCGTCAGGGCGAAGCCACTGAGTTGCAGTGGACGCTCCCCGACCTTGGCGGATTCCCGATTGCGGAAATCGGGATCGTAATTCGAAGTGCGCACTCCTCGGAGGGAATTGCCTACTTGGATTACCTAACATGGGACGGCACGCCAAACGTCGTTTTTCATCGAACGGAAGGGACGAGTTGGAAGAGCCAATGGGTCTGTGGCCTTTCCGAACATGCGACGTGGGGCGAGCCCTTCCGGCTCGTGCAGAACGAAGGGACTGGACTTCTTATTACCGGGTGCCGAGAATGGACAGACTACCGGGTAGAGTGCTCGGTTACTCCTCACCTGATGGTCACCGGTGGAATCGCCGCTCGAGTACAAGGCATGAGACGATACTACGCACTTGAACTGGTTCGGGGCGGCGGAATCCGGCTTGTAAAGTCTCTTGACGGAGATTCGATCCTCGCCGAGTCTAGATTTGATTGGTGTTTGGGTGAAACCCATTCCCTGGCCATGGAGGTGAGCGAAAACCGAATTGTGGGTTTCGTCGATGGAGCGAAAATCGTCGAAGTGGAAGATACCCACCGCCCCTTAACGGGCGGTGGAATTGCTCTGATCCTCTCGGAGGGCAGAATGGCGACCACCGAAGTACGGATCGGCCCTATTTCATCTGAATGTTCGTAAAAGGGATCGTCCCGTTGCCGACCAGCGGTGCTTTGCCGTCCCATTTCTCGATAGCCTTTTTCAGGATATCTTGCTTGCGAAGCGCCTTGGCGGTGTCAGACATTTGAGCCATGATCTGATTTAGCTGAGCGTCACGTTCCGCATTCGTAATGATCGTCACCGAATCTCGCTTCGCTTTTTCAAGCGAGAGTTTCGCATTCTCCAAGTCGTTTCGCCGGGCGATACGCTCTTGAGCCTTGTCGCTGATCTCCTTCGGCGGGTGCACTTCACCGATGAGCACGTCGTCGACTGAAATCCCATACTTGGACATGATCGGAGCCAAAAACTGCTTCACGAGCGGTCCAAAGCTCTGCCTGTCCTTTGCCATGAGGTCAAAGATGCTCTTTTGTCCGCTCACGCAGTTCACCGCATAGGTTGCCCAATAGCGGATATACCCGTCGGTCATTTCCTCTTGGTCCGCCGTGCCGAAGCTCTGGAAAACAAGCACGACGTTCGCTGGGTCCACATGCCAAGCGACCGTAACGTCGACGGGCAGTTGGGCGCCTTCGACGGTTGACGCTTTGATGCTGTCTTCGCCCGCCTTCTGGCCTTCGTTCTGTGCTTCGACAAAAGAGGCGTTCTTGATGGAAGTCGGATAGGTAATCAACTGCTGCCGAATTCCCACGACGGTCATCTGGGGTTTCAGGATTTTCTGCGAAATCCCCGAATTGGCATCGAACAAAATGCCCACCGACGCTGGTTCGATCTTTGCGTAGTGACAGCCGCCCAGCACTCCCGCACATACCGTCAGAACGGCGAATGACTTGAGGCCTTGAACCTTATTGATCTGCTTCATGGCTTGTCCCCCTCAGCTTTTTCATTGCCGTTCAATCCCAATACGCCTGACCCAAAAACCAACGTCTGCTTCCCATCGCTGCTGAGCGGCGACACATGTCCGTCCCAACGATCGATCGCGGCCTCCATGTTGTCGAGCTGAATAACGTCCAGAGACTTTTGGCTTGTCGCCGCTGCGGTCATCGCCTGGGCTTTTTGCCTGGCCTGGGCCGTCATGACCGACATTTGCCGATTGATCTCAGCGATCTGCTGATTCAGGGTTGAAATATCGATTTGAATGTAGCCATTCACCCGGCTGTTGATCTTAGACGCCGTGTCGTTTGTGGGATACACCGTTAAGATCATGGCCTGCTCGACCGTAATCCCTTTCCTTGCCAAGATGTCTTGGAGCGACGCCGTAAGTTTTTCACTGGCTTCCTGGCGCTTGGGACCCATGAGAGAGAACAAGTCGTATTGTGATCCGACCGCGCTCGCGGCATCCTTTACCGCGCGCCTAATGTGCTGAATCTGAATATCCTCGATCGGTATCGCGCCAAAGGCGGAAAAGGCTTTGAAAACGTCTTCCGGCTTCACTCGATAGAGAACGCTGATGTCGAATGTCGTGTTCGCGTTGTCCGATGTGGTAATCGATATTCCATCTGCCGCCTTCTCCTCGCCTGAATTCGGGTCCTGCGAATAGACGGCGTTTTGGAGTTTGGTCGGATACGTATACAACTGTTGGAACCAGTTCAGCGTTACTGCTTGCGGTGTGTAATACTTGTGCTCCAACCCTCCCTGGGCGTCATAGATGACACCTACATACCCTGCCGGTATCCAGTGGGTGAACGCTTGGTAGTAAGCAAAATAACCTGCAACGCAGCCTAGTACTACCAGTAAGCCACATCCGATCTTGCGGAATCTCTTCATATCTAATCAACACCCGGGACGCTACTCGACATGTTGCTGCTTTTCCTCCTTCAGCAACCCAAGAGAATCGTCAAGCTCATGTTCGGCTTGGAATCTCATTTCCTTCAACCGCTCAAGTTCGCGCTGAGCTTCTTTCTCGGACGCGTTCTGAGCTTGGACGTATTGTATGAAACGAGTGAGAAGCGGTCTCAGAAGGTAAGCAATCGCCGCGACCAGCAAGAGAACGAGAACAACCGTCAAGAAAACGAATCTCGCAACCATGAACCTACAAAGAGATTCCTCTATCGAGGATCATCGGTTTCACCAAGCGGCGAATATTGCTATTTTCTTTATACGAATCAGAACTCGGCAGCCCTAACCCCGTAAACCCGAACCATTCAGATTGCCCGGCCAGCACTGCCCAATCTCCCCATATACTGAGGCCGTGAGCCAATCCGTAACCTGCATCTACTGCGACGCACCAGGCTGTATTGACGACCAATCGAGCGCCTATCATTGGGGGTAGTGCCATCCCTGAGGATTTCCCGATTTCTTTACACGTGGTAGAAGTACTCAAGGGCTTGCGAGCAAGCCCTCACTGCCATAGAGGTCAGGACGTGATCCAAGAATTTGGGTGCGTTCTTAGCATCATTTCCATTCGCTCTATTTCATGCGGATACCCTTTCTATAAGGTTTGGGCTCGTCGACGATGTTTCAAACGTGATCTGGCTCAAACCGTACCACCGGTCGAAAGCCGATATCACAGCTCTTATTGTTCGGATCCCAGCTTCCTCGATAGCAGGCTAGCCCCGCCCAATAGCCGTTGGCGTTGCCCCACCCTCCCCCGCGAACCACTCTATCCGAACCTGACCGCGGGCCACGAGGATTCCGGATCGGTACGTAGGCATTGTCTTGGATTCCCTTCTCGCGTTGGAATTTCCAGTATTCAAAGATGCTCCTAAATGGCGTCCTATCGTATCCGTACGGAGCAAACTTGTCGCAGCACCACTCCTTGACGTTGCCCGACATCTGAAGGGCTCCATACGGACTCTGTCCATCTGCAAATGCCTCGACCGGTACCGGCCCTTCAGCTTCTTTGACCCGGAAATTGGCTTTGCGATTGTCCCATTGGTCGCCCCAAGGATAGAATTTGTTGGTCGTACCACGAGCCGCTTTTTCCCATTGAGCCTCGGTGGGCAAATGAGCTTTGGCCCATCGGCAATAGTTCTTAGCGTCTGACCACGTGACGAAAACTACGGGGTAGGAATCGTCCATTACGATATCGCGTTGTTTTCCTCGCGACACCACGTTCCGAGGCATTTCGCATTCCCTGATCGCATCGCAATACTTCCTATATTGTCCGTACGTAATCGGAGTTCGGTATATCCAAAACGAGTCCAGAAATACGGTTCGTTGGGGCCTCATGATTTGCAAGCTGGAAGGATCCGTCCCGGTCCGGGATCGAAATTCGTCCGCTTCGCTCGAACTCAGCCCCATATGGAATTCACCCTCTGGAACGTAGACCATTTCTGCACCATCGATGGGGTTGATTCTTGAAGTCATGGCTTTTGTCGGCAATTATAAGGCAAAGTTGAATCGAGCTTCGATCACGGCTAAGTTCGAATATCTTTAGTGAGGGTCCGAATCGACAGAGATCGGTAACTATCCTATCAGTGAATAGATAGGAACGACAGTCCAAACCTCGCTGACATGCGCGCTTTGGAGATGGGCTCTAACGCTGCCATAACACTTCAAGCTAGTATTAACCTGAGCCCTTAGGTTCCACAACCATCTCCCCTTTCGTGCCGGTTATCCGGCCCAGATATTGGATCTCACTGGAACATTGCTTTCCACCTAAGCAATAGCCCAATCGAACCAGAGATCACGATGAATGGCACCGAATAGGAACTCAAGTGTAGTTCGCCAAACGACCTATCCTTGCAAACAGGGGATTTCCTTCGAACTCGGATGCCGTGCGACGAGTACCGTAACGGAACGATACGGGGTTAGCAAATCTCGACACCATTGAAGTCTACAGGGACTTGTGGACAGCGAAGGCCGGGTATTGCTGCCGCCGCCCGTTGAGAGTTTGCGGTTCTTATTGATCTAACAAGATAGCTGGCAAAGATAGCGCGCGGAGGGTTGCCGTCGCAAACAACCAAAAAATGGGTGGAGGGTTCTACGTTGGAGCGTACGGACAAAAAACATATCCAAACTAGGGTTCTGGGCGCAAACCCGGTTAGACTTGGTATGAGCATCCCATTCCAGTCGAACCGCATTCAGATCCCCACCAGAACATCCTACAACGTGTACTATTGCCCGGTTAATGAAGATCATATGGCATCACGTAGGTCGTGAACATGGAAGAGTCGGCGACTATGCGCCAGATCTGAGGCTGAATACGCCCCATAGGATCGAGGAATATATTTCCGACAAGTTAAGTGGGTCCTCGGAGAATCGATACATCCGTTACGATAGCAATACGCTTGTGGAACTGCCTCCCATTTGTGTCGAACAGCGTTGGATCATCGTCTATTGTCTTGACTGTAACTTGCAGTTCTCCCTGGGCTACAAGCCTCACCCATGGTGGCTTGCAGACGTGGTTTCGTATCGCAGGTCAGAAGCCGGCGAATTCATTGTTCGGGATCTGTTCTTGGATGTTGAAATCGACGAGGACTTGCAGTATCGAGTTCTCGATCGCGAGGATTTTGAATTTGCCGCGACCAGTGGAATCATAGACTCGTTCGAAGCAGACCTGGCGTTGGTTGCCCTCGACCGGTTGGTCCAAGATCTGGATTCAAAGGCGTTTCCATGGCCAAGTTTGGTCGAGGCTCAGAGAACTTACTGGGGAACCTAGTCGTTACACTTCCGAGCGAGCTGAGTTCCATAATCTGTGCGAAATGGTGTCGATTACTTTCTGTCTCGACGACGACGCTGCCGAGTTCGTGACCGATCGGCTGACCGAATTCAATCAAGCCCAATGCGAACTCATAGCCGAACGAGCATCCAGAACAAACGACCCTTACCCTATTCACGTAATGGCTCGGTCAGAGGACGGATCGATTGTCGGCGGTCTCGTTGGGCAAATCTGGGATTCATGGCACTGGCTCCAAATCGATGTGATATGGGTGACTGAATCACACCGAAATGCCGACTTAGGAACACGACTAATGAGAGCGGCGGAGGACGAGGGCCGGAGACTAGGCTGCGTCCACGCTCGTCTAACCACGTCTTCTTATCAGGCGCTCGGTTTTTATCAAAAACTCGGCTACATTTCTTGGGGCACGCTCGAAGGTTTCCCGGCCGGTACAACGAACTACTACATGCGGAAACAGCTCTAACTTCCTAACGTAGAAATAGGTGAGAATTCAAATTCTAAGTCCCGAGGTTTGAATAAGAAAATGACACACGAACTAGCTGAGGAAGCACAAATCGTCATCAACCGCGACGCAGACAACGACATCAAAATGCGCGGACTAGAAGTATTTATCGATGACGAATTCACAAAGGACCTCTCGTTTGGGAACGGATTGTCCCAGAATGTCTGTGCCGGCGAACATACGATCAAGGTCACGAATCACTTGTACACCCGTAGGCTGAGGCTCACTCTTAATCCTGGCGAGACTTCAAACGTCCAAATTGGGAATTACTTTGACGGTCTTGGCGGTTTGATGATGTCGGTCATCGGATTTGGTCATTACAAGGTCTTCGTAAAGGAAGTTTCACGGATAACGTCTGATCAGAATGCAGTCGGAGCGACATCTTAATTCGAACACTGACATTGATCCCGCGTCTTAGACGTAAGTATATGTACACCTCCTGAAACCATGTCCCGAGGGATGGTCTGGACAGATGGTGAATAACGGATTCGAACAGGCACACATAATCATCGATCGAAACGCTGAAAACGACATCAAGATGCGCGGTCTTGACGCTTTCATTGACGACGTATTTGTCGACAATCTTCCTTATAACAGCAGCTTCACTGACGATCTAAACCCTGGGGAACATACGATCCGGGTAACCAATCACCTTTATTCGAGATCTTTGCACGTCAACATACAGGCAGGGCAAACTCTCCATCTACAAGTTGGGAATTACTTCGACCTAGTCGGGGGAATCATAATGCCTTCCATCGGATTCGGGCCGTACAAGGTCTTTGTCAAGGAAATCGACGACGATCTCCAGATACCGACACCGAACGACAACCCTCGATAAAATCCAAGTCCAAACCACCAACTCTGCACCGGTGGATGATTCCAGCGCTATAATCCCTTCCTAGGCTCGGCGCGGAATCATGGTTGTCTTTAGCTCCCTTCCGAAAAGGCTCCTCAGTCGATACTTTCCCACCGCGATGTTTTTAGTCGGTGTGCTTGGCTTCGCGACAACCTTACACGGACAACCAAACTCGCCGAAAGTCGATTACGCCCAATCCATCCAACCCATCTTAAATGCTCATTGCCTGCAATGTCACTCAGCAACCCAAAGGCAAGGTGGCCTGGCGTTGGACTCAGGTAGATCGGTCCTTTTAGGCGGTGGAAGCGGGAAAGCCGTCCAGCCCGGACGTAGCGGCGATAGTCTCTTGTTGGACCGAATCCTGGGAAAGCGAAGTATGCCTAGGATGCCGATGGGGTTTGGCCCACTCTCGGACAAGGACATTGCGCTAATCCGTACGTGGATTGACCAAGGTTGCCTCGTCTCAAATGCAAAACATACCCATTGGGCGTACATCAAGCCGATTCGACCGGTCGTTCCCAAGTTATCTACTATGAATTGGGTGCGCAACCCGATCGACGCATTCGTGTTGAAAAAGCAACTCGCTGAACACTTAACACCCTCGCCGGAAGCAGAAAAATCAACGCTCATCCGCCGTGTCACGCTGGACCTTATCGGATTGCCCCCGACGACCCAAGAAGTCGATGCCTTTCTCGCAGATAAATCGTCGACCGCCTATGAAAAAGTCGTTGATCGACTCTTTTCGAGCCCACATTACGGAGAGCGGATGGCCCTTCCATGGCTCGATGCGGCCCGTTATGCCGATAGCAACGGGTTCCAGCAGGATGGCGATACCTACCAATATGTCTGGCGTGACTGGGTCGTAAAGGCGATGAATGACAATATGCCTTTCAACCAATTCACCATCGAACAGCTTGCCGGCGATCTACTGCCGGGCGCGACATCGGCTACTGCAGAGGGCCTGAACAAGCTGATCGCGACGGGTTTTGTGCGGGACAATATGCTCAACGGTGAAGGAGGCGCGATTCCGGAAGAGCAGAGAAACGTAGCCCTATTCGATCGGGTTGACACCTGTGCAACGACTTGGCTTGGCTTAACAATGGCATGTGCAAGGTGCCATGACCACAAGTACGATCCCTTCACTCAGAGGGACTACTACAGCATGCTGGCATTCTTTAACAACGTCCCAGAATCCGGCGTCCCCTCAGACACGATCGGCCAATACCACGTTGCGCAACCTTGGATCTACGCAGGATCGCCCGCCGAAATGGCGAGGCTGCACGCGCTCGAACCGGCAGTCGAGCTAGCTAAGGAAGCCGCCATGAAGGTGGAAGATAGTCCAGCGACGTTAGAAGCGCAGAATGGGTGGGAAGCCAGAATCGCAGCAGAGCAATCCAAGACAGCCTCGTTGCCCAAAGAGATCGCCGCAATCCTTCAAACCCCTCCAAGCAAGCGCGCTCTGGAGGCTGGCGGAAAACTGCACCGATACTTTCTTGATCATGGCTTGGAAGGGTCCGGCAAAGAAATCCGGTCCAAGTGGCAAACACTTAAGAAGGAGCTAGACGACCTAAAGACCTCGCTTCCGAAGGTCATGGTTATGTCAGATCGGCAACCAAGAAAGTCCTATGTCTATTCACGCGGCAACTACGAAGCCCATTTGGCAGAAGTCACTCCCTCTACACCGTCGGCTTTGGAACCAATGCCTGCGGGTGCTCCCAAGAATCGACTGGGACTTGCCAAATGGATTGTCAGTTCGCACAATCCCTTGACGGCGCGAGTTCAAGTGAATCGATATTGGCAACTCTTTTTTGGCAGGGGGCTAGTCAAGACGCCGGAGAACTTTGGAGTTCAATCCGAGCCGCCAGTGAATCAGGAACTGCTCGATTGGCTTGCCGTCGAGTTCCAAGACAGCGGTTGGAACGTAAAGCACATCCAGAGGCTGATAGTCACCAGCTCCACTTACCGCCAAGCTTCGAAATTAAGCCGAACTATGGCTGTCCGCGATCCGGAGAATGCGTATCTGGCACGTGGTGCAAGATTCCGCTTGCCTTCGATGCTAATTCGTGACGAAGCGCTTGCGGCGAGCGGTCTGTTGAACTTGAAGATGGGTGGGAAACCCGTCTATCCATACCAGCCAAAGGGAATTTGGGATGGCTTGAACATAACCGACGAAAGGGACTTCTCTTATCCGCAGTCCAAGGGCCAGGATCTCTATCGACGAAGCCTGTATACGTTCTGGCGTCGAACGGTTGGCCCAGGGAACATGTTCGACTCGGCTACGCGTCAAGTTTGCACCGTGCGTCAATCTCACACCTCGACCCCGTTGCATGCCCTCACCACTCTAAACGACGTCACGTGGGTGGAAGCAGGAAGGGCCCTGGCAGAACGCGTGATCCGAGAAGCGCCGCCGGATCCGGCGGCCAGACTATCGGAGGCATTCCGACGAGTCTGCGCCCGACGACCCACCGCATTGGAGCAGAGAATCCTGTTGCGAAGTCTTGATCGCTCCATGGCGGCGTTTCGATCCGATCCCAAGGCAGCGTCCACGTTCATCAAGGAAGGCGATTTGCCACCCGACGCCAAGATCGATCCGATCCAAGATGCCGCCTACTCAAACGTCTGTCTCGAGATATTGAATCTTGACGAAGCCCTCTCCAAAGAGTAACCATGAACCCTTTCTTCGAACGCGATCTAAGAATCTCCCGCCGGCAGTTCTTCGGCAAATCGGCCACCGGCATCGGAATGCTTGCGCTTGGTGGGTTACTTCAACGGGAGGGCTTCGCCACAACCTGGCAAGGCGGAAGACCCAAACACGGAGGCTCGCCTCCGCTTCCCGGCTTACCTCACTTCCCACCCAAGGCTAAGCGCGTCATTGTTCTCTGGCAGGGTGGAGCGCCCTCCCAGGTCGATCTGTTCGACTACAAGCCCGGTCTTGCCGATAAGCGTCTCCAGGAACTTCCCGCATCAGTCCGCGCAGGAACTCGTCTCTCGACCATGACCTCCGCGCAAGGACGCTTTCCGATTCTCCCGGCAATCCAGCCGTTCAAGCAATACGGCGAGTCAGGAATGTGGCTATCCGAGCTGTTGCCCCACACCGGATCGATCTCTGACGATATTTGCCTCGTGCGTTCGATGAATACTGACGCGGTGAATCACGCCCCTGGAGTGACGTTTTTCCTGACCGGGAGCCAAATTCCCGGACGTCCAAGCATGGGAGCTTGGGCAACGTACGGACTGGGAACAATGACGGACGAACTGCCTTCCTTTGTCGTCATGACCTCTTCCGACGAAAAGAAGACGTGCGGACAGTTGTTCTTCGACTATTACTGGGGCAGCGGGTTCATTCCTTCCAAGTACCAAGGGGTCCAATTCCGAAGCGATGGCGACCCAGTTCTGTACTTGACGAATCCTCCCGGAATTTCGCCGGAACTGCGGAGGGGCATCTTAAACGACATCTCGGAATTGGATCAACAACGCCTGGCCGACTACGGCGATCCGGAAATCGAAACGAGAATTACCCAATACGAGCTTGCATTCAAGATGCAAACAAGCGTTCCAGAACTTACCGACATTTCTAAGGAGCCGGCGAGCGTGCTCGATATGTATGGGCCAGAAGTACGGAAAAAAGGCACCTATGCCCACAATTGCCTTCTCGCGCGTCGCCTGGTTGAACGAGGCGTTCGATTCGTCCAGTTAATGCACAGCGGGTGGGACCAGCATGGCAACCTCGATACGCAACTTGCCCTGCAATGCCGCGACACTGACCAACCGTCGGCCGCGCTGGTGAAAGACCTTAAACAACGGGGCCTTTTAGACGACACGGTTGTCCTCTGGTGCGGCGAGTTTGGCCGGACCGTATTTGCTCAAGGCGACGTGACGAAACGGGATGCCCACGGTCGCGATCACTTCGGTGCGTGCTACAGTCTTTGGCTGGCCGGCGGCGGATTCAAAGGCGGCTCCATTCACGGCGAGACCGACGAGTTCTGCTACAAAGTGGTGAAGGATCCAGTAGGCGTTCACGACATGCAGGCGACGATCCTCCACCAACTTGGAATCGATCACGAGCGTCTCACGTACCGGTACCAAGGACGTGACTTCCGGCTGACCGACGTATCAGGTCAGGTGATACCTCAGCTACTATCGTAATGGCCGGAACTGCTCGTTATAGCTGATCCAAAGCCACCCTTTGCCTTGATTAGGGGGAAGCGGCGACCAGCCGGTCGGAGATGTTCTGTCTTTGACGAGACGGGTCGCCTGAACGATGACTCCCTGCTGTGCGAGAAGACCGGTTTGGCTGGTGCGCCAAAAGTCGGTTTCGAAGGCGCCAACTGGCGAAACCCGCCAACCGTCTTTCTTTGTCAGGGTTCTCCGGAACATCTGTACCGTCGATTCGTATTCCCCCCGATAAACATAGCGATAAACGCGCGTGGTTAAAACCGACGGTTTCGACTTGTACTCCATCACGCTTACGATGGCTCGCCGCTTGATCCCGCTTACAATTGAGATCGGCTGAGTCGTCAACGGCAACGCCTTGCCTGGCACTGGCGCGTCTTCGTTACGGTTCGCCTGGCCTATGATTAAGGATAGTACGAAGAACATCCCTTAAGCCTACTTCAGAATACGCGGTTCCAGATGACCGCCATGGATGGGCTATCCGAATCACGTCGACACGCCATCCCTGCGCGAATCGTCCGAAGTTCCAATACAAACAAGGTCGCGCTCATTCAAGACACTCGTACGACAGGATCACCCAATCGTTCTTCTAAGACGGTAATACCCAATCCAGGAGTGGCAGGCACAGGCAGCAAGCCGTCTTTCATTCGAGGCGCATCCATTGCGAGTTCGACATCGACATAGCTGTTAAAGTCGGTCGCGGTGAAGTAATGCTCAGCCCGAGTGCTTCCGGCAAAGTGGGCGATCGCGGCAGTGGTGATATCCCCGCCCCAGCTATCTTCGAGCGTCATCGCGATCCCGAGAGACTGGCAAAGATCTCGGACCCCCTTTGCTTTGGTCAGTCCTCCCAAGCGAGAGATCTTCAGGTTGACCACATCCATCGCGCCAAGACGATGAGCTTCTACAAGGGGTACCGTGCCTCGAATGATCTCATCGAGCACGAAGGGCAATGTTGTGTTCCGGCGCACAACCAGGCACTCATCGAGCGTCGCACAGGGCTGTTCGATGTACACGTCGATGTCTCGAACTCCATTAACTACCCGCAGTGCTTCATGAGGCAGCCAACCGGTGTTCGCGTCCGCGACCAAGATGTCGTCTCGCTCCAGGACCGCTCGACACTGTCGAATGCGGTCGATATCATCGTTGGCGTTGCCCCCAACTTTAAGCTGGAACCTGCGGTAGCCGATAGCCCGATACTTTAGAACATCCTGGGCCATCTCCTCCGGTTTGCGCTGCGAAATCGCTCGATACGGCGGTACACCATCGCGGTAACGACCGCCCATAAGCGTCGCCACCGGTAGCCCGCTAACCTTGCCCAAGATGTCCCAGCAAGCGATATCGACCGGAGATTTGGCATAGTTATGCCCTCCCAGCGCTAGGTCCATCCGCTCATTTAGCAGATTCAACTGCAAGGGATCCATTCCAATGAGCGCGGGGCCAAACTCCGGAATCGCGGCCGGTACGCCCTTGGCAAACGCGTCCATATAGGCAGATCCAAGCGGACAAACTTCACCATATCCCACCACACCCGCATCGGTTGAGACACGAACAATCGTACTGACTATGTCGGTGATGAATAGATCGTTTGACCAAGAGTACTTTTGATCAAGGAGGCTGTAACTGACTTGGAATACGTCGATGCCGACAATCTTCATGAGATGCTTCCGAGAGAGTGAAGCCTACCCGGACACGGGGGTCGCGTAACCGCGATAGTGGGTTCCGATTTAGGAGGATGGTCTTCTTGGGCAAATGGATGTTACGCTTGTGAAGGCATTCGGTCCAATTGGATTCGAACGATTGGCTGCATTGATCCAGTCCCGAAAAAAGAGAGATGCGACAGTTCACTAAACCGATCCTGTTCAACTCGGTCATGGGGCAGAGGATCTTGCGTGTCATCCCATGGGGTTGTGCGTTCCTTTTTATCAGCATAGTTGTCGCGATCTTTGCGCCCGTGTTCCTGAGTGCGCGCGCCGCTGCGACGACCAACACAGCTCTGAGAAACTTAAAGAAACAGGCTGAGGCTCTGCTTGCCTACTCAAATGATCACAACGATCGCTTCCCGTCGGCGATGAACTGGATGGATGAAATTGCGCCGTACGTAAGCGATCAGTCGATCTACCACGACCCTAAACGGAATGAAGATGAATTTGGGTATGCGATGAACGCCGATCTCTCGGGCAAAGACTTCGCTTCGGTGTTCAATCCATCACTCACGATTCTGACTTACGAAACCAAACGACAAGGTCGAAATCTCTACGCGTCGGGATTACACATCTGTGACGATGCTCTTGTCCGAAATTTTGTAGGCGTGTCCTTTGTCGATGGACATACCACGCGTCTCACCCTTGAACGACTAAAGCAAACCGTTACGGAACAGTATCAGACGGCACCTGTTGGCCAGTAATGGCATCGATCAACATTGCGCCGCTTCCTCCCTGAATCGCGTACCCCACGTTGCGCCTTGCCATAAAGGGAATTTTCCACACGAGTTTGGCGAGCTTCTCATCTTTTGCCAGGAAATAACCAAGTTCTCTTCCGGCAGTGAGTTCGTATGTCGTTGACCACGGATGTGCGGGGTCTTGAGACGTTTTTTCTGGGCTGACAATCTGATTGAATGCCCTAATCGCATCTGCCTCCTTAAGTACCGGTCGCCTATTGTCTACCGGTGGAGGATCCTCTTGGCTCATAAGAAATAAAAATCGACAATCTGGAACCGTTATTGTAATGGAATATCCATATCGCTGAGCAGCGGCCACAAAGGGATAACCGTTACGTAAGATCGCGAAGAAAGCCCGCGCACGCTTACCGTCTGACTGAACAGATTCCAATCTAATAGGCTCTTGCTTGGATACTCGAGTCGCCCATCCCCTTAATCGCCTTTCGATTCGTGGATCCTTTAGATCTTTTGTCGGATAACCGACATAGTCCTCACTCTCTTTACCTTTGAAGACGGCATAAACGGCGAACGTCAATGGTCGAAGGTAGGCAGTATATAGGTTCTTGTCCCGGTCGCTGACAACCACAGAACCGACGCTATTGGATTCTCCGGTTCCAACCCAGACAGATTGAAGCCGCATGGGGCCGGGTACTCCAAATCCGCTCAATAGCCCTTCAACTTCGTTGATTACGACATCGCCGGATGGAGGCACAATCGTTTGAAGTGCCATCAGGCATGGGCAAAGAATCATATTGCTAGCCCATCCCTGGGTCGTCAGGCCAAACTAACTCGCCGGTCACCGCATCGCATAACATCCTAAGCGTCCCGGCTTCTGTAGCTGGAACTCGCTTATCAAATTGCATCCACATGTGGGCCAGCCAGACAAGCCTGGCTTTGTCCTCATTCTTGAATTTGTAGTAGCCCAATTCGGGCACAAGGCTTGGAGTGTATCGCCAAGACGGGCCATAGAGGTAGCCTGTCCCGCCTACAGTTTTGTAGTGGGTTTTTCCCCAGTGCTCGAGGAGTGCCATCGCCTTAGCCGAGGATATCGCAGGTTGCGTTGCATCGACCTCGGGCACTTTCGGAGGCCGTGAATAATACGTCAACTCACCTGTCACGGTGTTGAAATCGACGCGATAGCCATACGTAGGATTCAAGTTGAGAAACTTCAGATTATTGACTGTGACGTCAAAGTAAGTCCCTCCATAGACATCTTTTTGACCGACCTCCATCTTTCGCATCCGAAACTGTCCGGGTGCGCCCACGATTTTGATCAGTTCCTTGGCTCTCGCGATCACATCGGCCTTTTTGGTCTCCTGCGCGCCACGGGGGCTCTGAGCTCCTGGTTGCATGGCTTGAAACATCTGAACGGATCCCGTTGGAGTCAAATAGACATTGATCCAACGCTTATCAGGAAGGGTCAAGGATAGCGACTGATAGGTTCCTGGCCCGAAGCCCCACCTTTTGCCGTCAACCGGCGAAACAGTGCCCGTGCCGATCTTGCCTCGGTATCCAACACTATGAGCAAACCGGACGGCAATCTCGACCGCCCTTTGTCCATCGATCTCGTGATCGCTTGGACCAAGCCTCAGAGCAACTGCGATTCCAAAGATGCATGCGACCATTTGTCCTTTAGTGTGTTCTGACGATCCAGTAGTTCACTTGTTTTGTGGATCTCGTTTGCATTCTGGTTAGTCGATTATTGGGTAATCCTATCGATCTCTTGGAGTTCCTCCTGACTGAGTACCCAGTCGGCGGCATGTACATTCTGCGCGACTTGCTCTGGCTTGGTGGCGCCGGCGATCACGCTCGATACGACGGGCTGGCTCGCCAGCCAACTGAATGCAAGTTCGAGCATTGTTTTGCCGTGGGAAACCGCAAAAACTTCCAGGTTCTCGACGATCGCCCAATTCTTGCCTGTCATGTAACGGTCTTGCATGCGGGCGTTATTCGCATACCGAGTTCCTTCGGGTATTGAATCCCGTTTGTACTTGCCGCTCAGCAATCCGCTCGCCAATGGGAAATAAGGCAGAACTCCGAGCCCATACGTCTCGGCCGCGGGAACAAGCTCCCCTTCAATGCCCCTAACGAGAAGGCTGTATTCGTCTTGACACGAGACAAACTTGTTGATGCCAAGACTCTTGGCAATCCAATGGGCGTCCGCCACTTGCCATGCCGGAACATTCGAGCAACCAACGTACCGCACCTTTCCTTGCCTGATCAAGTCATCCAACGCACGTAGAGTCTCCTCCATCGGCGTAAGAGCGTCGGGCGCGTGAAGTTGATAGAGATCGATCCAGTCCGTTTGAAGCCGCTTGAGGCTGGCTTCAACCGCTGACATGATGTACTTTCGGGATGCTCCTTTCAGTTTGCCTTCAGTGTCCATCTGCATACTGAATTTAGTGGCAAGTATGATGTCTTTCCTGCGATCTCCAAGTACTTGGCCCAGTATCGTCTCGGAACCGCCCCGATCTCCATAGACATCGGCAGTGTCAAATAGGGTTATCCCAAGTTCGATGGATTTGTCGATGACCCGTCGCGAGGCCTCCAAATCGATCCGACCGCCAAAGTTGTTGCAGCCCAAGCCAACAACCGATACCAACAATCCAGACTTGCCAAGATTACGCTGTTTCATTGCAGATGACTTCTACGATAGCATGAAGACACTCATCGCTAGGAGAGTGCCCGATTGTTCGAGCCGATAGGGTCGGCGGCAAGGTGTCCCCATTCTCCGAATGCTAGGCATTCACCGAGAAAATTGGCTTCTATTTGCCCTATTCGCCATGATCCATCGACTGATAAACCCCAAAAAACCTTGTTCTAACGCTTGACGTATAGCGATATATCACTCAGACTCTGTGGGTGGATCGCAACGCTTTCACGATTCCCGTTTTGGCGACGGTCATTATAGCCACGCTTTACTACAGCGAACAACTCACAAAGGCCCCGCCTGACGATGGAAAGGTCCATGTCAAGTATTGGGAAAAGTGGACGGCGTTTGAGTTCGACGCGATGAAACACGTCGTCGATGAGTTCAACAAGTCGCAAGACAAAATTCAGGTGGATATTCTCTCGGTGAGCGGTATCGAGGACAAAACGCTTATGGCGATCTCAGGCGGTATTCCGCCAGACGTTGTCGGACTCTATGGCGAAAACGTCACCCAGTACGCTGATAACCACGCAGTCATCCAACTGGACGACATGTGTCGAGAAGCGGGAATCAAGCGCGACGACTACATCAGCCCATTTTGGGACGCGGGCGTGATCAGGGGGCACCTTTACGCTTTGCCCAGCACGCCAGCTACCACCGCGCTACACTACAATCGCAAAGTTTTCAAGGAAGTGGGACTTGACCCCGACAAACCGCCACGGACGATCGATGAACTCGATGACATGGCGGACAAGTTGATGAAGCGGGACGCAAAAGGGCATGTCGTTCGTACAGGTTTCATGCCGGGAGAGCCAGGATGGTGGAATTGGTCTTGGGGCCCCTTCTTTGGCGGAAAGCTCTGGGACGGCAAGAACAAAATCACATTCAACAGCCCCGAAAATGTGAAAGCCTTCGAATGGGTGCAATCCTTCTCCAAGAAATGGGGCGCCAGTGCCCTTCAATCGTTCAAGAGCGGTTTCGGATCCTTTTCCTCGCCGCAAAACGCGTTCATGATGAGCCAAAACGCGATGGAAATCCAGGGAGTGTGGATGTACAACTTCATTCACATGTATTCGCCGGGACTAGACTGGGCGGCTGCGCCATTTCCGACTGCAAACCCAGAGCTACCGGATCCGACGGTAATCGACCTAGACGTTCTTTGCATACCTACTGGCGCCAAGCACACGAAAGAGGCGTTCGAATTCCTCAAGTTCGTCGAGTCTCAGAAAGGATTGGAGATGCTGTGTCTCGGTCAGAAGAAGATCACGCCATTAAAAGCCGTAAGCCCTGGATTCATTGAAAACCACCCGAACCCATTCATCAAACTGTTCATCAAAATGTCATACAGCAAAGGAGCGGTCTCGACTCCAAAACTCGGTATTTGGTCCCAGTACAAGGATGAGATTTCTAGCGCTTTTGACGATATCACCCTCATGACAAAGACGCCCAAGCAGGCGCTTGACGATGTCACGAACCGGATGCAGCCTATGCTTGATCAATACCAGTATCGACTGCACTTAAGGGGCGAGGAATGAAGAAGATCTCCCGACGCGAAGCATGGGCAGGCTACATATTCGCCTCTCCGTGGCTGATCGGATTCCTCGTCTTCATGGCTTACCCTCTGATCGCGTCCATCTACTTTAGTTTTTGCGATTATTCAGTTCTCAAAGCCCCGGTGTGGGTCGGCTTAGACAACTACAAGTCGCTGATGAAAGACGACCTCTTTTGGACTGCGTTAAAGAACACACTGTTCTACGCTATCTTGGCCCTGCCTGCAGGAATGGCCACCGCGATCATCCTCGCGATGCTATTGAACACGAAAGTTAAGGGCATGGCGGCCTATCGAACGTTCTTCTTTATCCCTTCTTTGGTTCCTCAGGTCTCGCTTGCCATCCTTTGGATGTGGGTTCTCAACGGGGAGCATGGCGTGCTGAATCCGATCCTCGCCAAACTCCATATTACAGGTCCGAACTGGATGGGAGATCCGAACTGGTCGAAACCAGCTCTAGTCGTGATGGGAGTTTGGGGTGTCGGAAATGCAGTGCTGATCTATTTGGCGGGACTTCAAGATGTACCTACCCAGCTCATCGAGGCCGCCGATTTGGATGGAGCAAACAGTTGGCAAAAGACTAGGCACGTAACGATTCCCATGATCTCTCCCGTGATCCTCTTTAACTTGATCATGGGGATTATCGGCACGTTACAGGTGTTTACCGTGCCATATATCATGTTCCCCAATGGGGCCCCAGCGCACTCCACCTATTTTTATGCGGTGTACCTGTACGACAACGCGTTCCGATACCACAAGATGGGTTATGCCAGCGCAATGGGATGGATCATGTTTCTCATGATCTTGGTGTTAACCCTATTCTCACTGCGAATGAGTGAGAAGCACGTCCACTACCAGGGGACCTAACGATGAAAAGCCAACAAAACACAGTTACCGTTCAAAAGGTCCTCGTTCAAGTAGCCCTTGTGGTGCTCTCGATTGCCTTCCTTTTTCCGTTCGCATGGATGATCCTGACTGCCCTGAAGCCTCTCGACGAGACGATGAAGATTCCGATCAAGTGGATTCCATCGAAGTTCATGTGGAGCAACTTCATAGACGCGATTAAGTACGGACACGAGTCAGTGGGCTACTATCCGTTCCTTGTTTATGCCCGCAATTCCATCGTCCTCTGCGCTTTGATTGTGTCGGGTACGGTCGCATCGAACTCCATCGTCGCCTACTCATTCAGTCGGCTACGATGGCCTGGGCGTGACTTGGCTTTTGGGATCACTCTCGCCACCATGATGGTTCCGTTCCCCGTCTTGATGGTCCCAACCTTCGCCCTGTTTCGGCATTTGGATTGGATCGGCACTTACCGTCCGCTTTGGGTACCGGCGTGGTTTGGCTCAGCATTCAGCATATTTCTGCTGCGGCAGTTCTTCCGGACTATCCCGTTCGAACTCACCGAAGCGGCAAAAATTGACGGTGCAAGTGAGTGGCGCATCTTCAGAACAATTGTGCTGCCACTGAGCAAAGCCGCCTTAGCCGTGGTCGCCCTGTTCTCGTTTATGGGAGCTTGGAATGACTTCCTCGGGCCGCTCATTTACCTATTGGATCAGAAGACCTTCACCCTTTCACTGGGACTGCAGTTCTACCAGAGCCAGAATGGCGGAACGTCATGGAATCTACTCATGGCCGCCTCTGCAATGGTCATCGCACCGGTCATTATCCTCTTCTTCTTCACGCAGCGCCTGTTCATTCAAGGTATTGCGATCACGGGTCTGAAGGGCTAGCAGCGAAAAGTTGGACTAATTAATCTTTGCTGTGTGCCTTCTCAGCATAAACGGGAGAACTGCAAGCCAGTTCTTCCGTTTTTACCTTCACCTACTCGGGAAGAACCCAAAAGAACGCAAGGAGAAAGAAAATGAAGGCATCAGTAATTCGAAAATTCACGTTGGGCGCCATGTGCGTCGGCTTTTTAGGTATGGCTGCTTTTGCATCAGCAGACGACCATGACCGAAGGTGGGAGGCACGTCGAGATCGTTGTGCCGACATAAGAGTCGAACTCATATGCCGGGCCCCTCGCGCGGACTGCCGAGTCATCAAGGTCATAGAGCCGATTCGCGACCACCGATGCGATCGCGATCGAATCCGTTGCAATTAGACTCAGGCTCGCGGAACCTCACCGGAGATATTGCCATGCAAACCTGTGAGGTTCCTCAGCTTTATAGCAGAACTGGAGGCAGGCCTGAGCGTCTATACTGGCATCGTCGGTTAAAGTGAGGGGTCGTGCGCCTTATTCGCTTAGGGGAATGGAGCTGCAATATGAAGTCATCAACGATTCAGAGAATCTTATTAAGCGTAGTTTGCGCAATGTTTGTTGGAGGAGCCACTTTGGCTTCAGCCGAAGACCATGATCGCTGGCAAGACGGTCGTCACGACCGCCAGGTAGACAGGCGCGGAGGAGACAGAAACCACGAGCCGGGATTGATCCATACCCATGGTCCGGTATTTGCTCCCGTTCGAGACCGAGGACGGCATGATGATTGGGGCCGACATGAGGATCGCGGCAGACACGACGATTGGGGTCGGCATGATGACCGGGGCAGACGAGACGACCGGGGAAGCCATTACGATCGAGGAGATCGAACCGACTGGGGCCGATCCCGATACAACTAAGCTTTGAGGAATGGTAACAGGCGTTCAATGGAAGTGGCAAATGGGGTACGTGAGCCAATTCCAGATGCAGAAGTCAAATCAATAAAAGGAGATTTGAATTGAAGACGACCGAAACCCGAAATATCACATTAGGCGAATACGCTGCCGACTTGTTGGGAGTCAAGGCACTTGGCGCCCCCAGCATCCCAAGTCAAGCCCACAGCCGAATTGCCCACGACGACCACAACTTGGAAAGCACGAAGAAAGAAGACTTTAATCTCGCCAACTGTTCGCCTAGCGGCGAAGATCATTGGTTTGAGAGAGACGAAGCAGCCTAATAAACGACGACGGCCATCAATGTAGATACCATAACCAAGCTTTCTTCGAGGAGAATAAAACCGGCCGCCCGATGCGCGGCCGGTTTTATTCAGCCCCCCAATTTTGAGATTTGAAGGCCTGCATTGTAATATCCGGTTCGCTACGCATGAGGGTGGGTGAAAACCAACAACGCATCCATCGCCTCTGACCCAGGTTGAATGCTGCCGTATGGTCTCGCACCCGTTGGCTTCATTCCGTACCTAGGGCTTCCCTGCATATCTTTTCGCTATTGCCATAACTGCCTCGAGGCCAGCGGCAGGTTCTTCTTCCCCTCCCCGGTTGACGATTGCCGCCACAACAAGGTTGTAGCTTGGGAAAACCGCGAGCTGGGCACGCATGGTGCCGTTTGACCCATTGTGCCCATGGAATGGCTCCAAACCGGGAAGGGTTTCTATTCCCCATCCACATGCGTAAAGTCGCTGTCCTCCTGGCGGCTCTGGCAGTCCTTGGTGTAGCCGTTTAACGGTGGCTGACCTCAGTAGACCATCAATCCCATGCAATCCATTCAAGTGTGCTTGACCAAACTTGGCTAAATCGCTTACAGACATGAACATCCCTCCACCAGCGCCGGCAAACATAGATTCGATCGCCCCGGTCATTTCGGACGGGACAAGTCCCTTTGGCCCTTGAACGTGTCCGGTAGGGCGTAACTTGGGCAAGGGATCGGCAGCCGTGAAGCTATGAGCCAATCCTAACGGCACGAACACGGTTTCCTTGACAAGTTTCTCATAGGGAGTTGCAGCCGCGATTTCCGCGATATGAGAAAGAAGAGCGTAGCCGCCATTTGAATATTCGAACCGCTCATTCGGCGCTGCGATCGGTCTTCGCTTCAAGATATCTCGAATGTAGTGGTCACGAATCGAAAAGGGGGTACTTGCCGAGCCGACGATTCTTTGGACTTCGGATAGTCGAAAACCGAGATCTTGCGGAATGCCTCCTCGATGGCGCATCACCTGTTCCAGTGTCACCTTTTCGTATAGCTTGTTCATGGGAATGCCTGGCAAGGCGGTTTTCAGGTTTTCGTCCCATGCCAACTTGCGCTGGTCGATCAGTCGTCCGATAACCGTCGAGCATATCGACTTGCCGATTGAGCCGATGCTCCAAACGTCGTTCGATTGAACTGGATCGTGGCCAACAATAGATCGAACTCCCGCGACGCCAACTTCAGCGACGCCGTTGCGTATCGTCGCGATGCCCATGCCAGGCGACTGACTCTTCTTCGATAGGGCAGTTGCGAGTTGCTTGAGGTCGGACCAACTTGCAAAATCCGTTGGAAGCCCCTCGACCGTAAATGCGGGAGCGATCTGTAGCCCAACGATTCTCAAGTCCGGCTTAGACTCAATGTGAAGTTTAAATGCCAATCGTGTTCCATCTTTGTCAAGAACCATCGTATCGATCTCTTCGGATGTCTCCGAACCGTCTGCGACGATTTTGAACGGCCCCCCTTGCTTGGCCAAATCCAACCACTTCTCGGTGCGCCTTTCGATAGATGCGTTTGGCAAAGCCCATTGCTGAATGAAGTTCCTAATACGACCTTCGCTCGTCGAGTTCAAAGTTGCGACAAGCGCATTGATCAGATCCCGAGCAGATTTCACCTCCAACCGCGTCGATCGGAGCGAAAAGGAATTGGCAACCAAACTAACTGCTAAGGCCGTAACAAGCAAGCGAGGTTTTCTCATAACTATCGACTCATTCTGAAGCCACACCCCATCATGAATGGCAACATGCCGATCCCAATCTGTCGGTTTGGACCTTCCATTCCTACGATGCGTCGCTGCCGCTCCGCAACGAAAACACCCTCGTAACAGTCCTGGGTCGGTATGAAAACTCTTACCAATGCCCCTGCACAGGTTCAAAGTTCGATAATAGTTCGATGGGGCAATCATCGGGGTCTTCGCACCTGTCCGTCAATCACCTATTCTCTCACCCATCGAAAGCCGTCTTGCATTTCTTCGCACCGCTCGCATGGGTCGCGCTGGCGATTGCATCGGCCACGGCGGCCGACAACCTTCCCAAGCCGGTAAATCACGCAAATTGGAAGCTCACTAACCGATTTACAAACGAGTACATCCAGCAATATGTTTATAGCACTAGCGTCACTCCACACTGGATAAACGACACCGACGTCTTTTGGTACAGCTGGAAAGACAGCAACGGCACGAAATTCTATCGAGTCGACCCGAGAACTCGATCCAAGCGACCGCTCTTTGATGCGGCAAAAATGGCATCCGAGCTTTCGGAGCTTGTTCATCGACCTTACGACACCACGAATCTTCCCATCACTACCGTCACCTTCTCAAAGGACGGCAAGACGTTTCGATTCGTCGTCGAACAAGTGCGTTACGAGTACGACCTAGCTACCGGTAAGATCAAGTCGCTTGGAAAAGTCGGACCAAACGATCCACCCGAGGACGATTCTGCGCCTCCGAACCGACAAGGCGGCCAGCGCGGAGGAGGGCAGGGCGGAAACCGGGGACAAGCACCCAACTTCAGAAACCTGTCGCCCGACAAGAAAGCATATGTGTATGCTCAGGATGAAAACCTGTACTATGCCGAGGTCTCTGCCGAAGATAAGCCGATTCAAATTACGAAGGACGGTGCTAAGGAGTACGGTTTTGGGACTGCAGCGGCCGATGCAAAAGAGAAGCGGGTCCATGTGAATGCCGTCTGGTCCCCAGACTCCAAGGCGTTCAGCATCGAGCGCTACGATTCGCGCAAGGTCAAGGATCTATACCTGGTCAATTCCCTTGCAATGCCCCGCCCGGAGCTCGTTACCTATAAATACTCGATGCCAGGCGATATCGACGTTACGCAAACGGAGCTTTACGTTTTCCACCGAGATACCAAGCAGTTCCAGCGTGTGAAAGTCGAGAAGTGGAAAGACCAGGAATTGTTTAACGTTCATTGGCCTGAAAGTTCGGATCACCTGCGATTTACTCGACGGGACCGTCTTCAACGGCACCTGGAGCTTTGCGACATCGACATGAAAATCAACGCGCTAAAAACGCTGATCACTGAGGAAACGGAGAATGGGTTTATTGGCACCAGACCGGTGCGATACGTGAAGCCTGGCGGCGATATGGTCTGGTGGTCAGAACGCAGTGGTTGGGGCCGCTACTATCTCTACTCTAACGACGGGAAGCTCAAGAACGAGATTACAACCGGGCCGTTTCGTACGGACTCAATCGTGGATCTTGATGCCGACACCGGCCAGATCTGGCTTCAAGGTAACGGACGCGAAGCAGACCAGAATCCAACATTTACTCATTTGTACCGCGCAAGCCTTGATGGCGCCAATCTGACGCTGCTTGATGAGGGTGACGGGGACCACGCCTCCGTGCTTTCTCCTAAGCACCGCTACACAGTCGACAACTATTCCCGCGTAGACCAAGCGCCAAAGTCTGTGCTTCGCGACGATCGCGGCAGAGTCGTGATGGACCTGGAAGAATCCGATTTAAGCCGACTGATTTCCACAGGTTGGAAGATGCCTGAGACGTTCAAGGTTAAGGCAGCGGACGGCATCACAGACATCTACGGTGCGATGTGGAAACCGTTCGATTTCGACCCCCACAAGAAGTACCCGATCATTCTAAACGTGTATCCCGGCCCCCAAACTGAGAGCGTCAACACGACGTTTTCAGCGAACGCCAGCACCCAGAGGTTGGCTCAGCTTGGGTTTATCGTTGTGCAAATTGGCAACCGTGGTGGCAATCCAAAGCGATCTAAAGCCTACGACACTTTCGGTTACTTCAATCTACGCGATTATGGTCTTGCTGACAAGAAGGCAGGGGTTGAGCAACTCGGGGCCAAGTTCCCTTGGATCGATATGGATCGAGTGGGCATATTCGGCCATTCCGGCGGCGGCTTTATGACCGCGGCTGCGATGCTGCTTCCCCCTTACAATGACTTTTTCAAAGTGGGCGTTTCATCTTCAGGGAATCACGACAACAACATCTATAACCAAAATTGGTCCGAGCAGTATCACGGACTACGGGAGGTGGCGGGTCCCGTTAAAGCGGCTGGCGCGGTCGCTGCGGCCGGACTGACTTCTGGCAGCCCTGAAAACAGCGAAGACATGGACGCCTTCCTTTCGGACGACGAAGACGATACCTTGGCCCAATCCTACGAAAACGCGGTTATCTTGGATCGCATCCTGCTTCCGTTGCAGGAAAACGATCCCCAACAGCAGCAGCAACGTCGCCTACGCAACGGAAATACCACTAACCAGACAACGACTCAAACGACCGAGTCCACCCAAAAGACCGGAACCGGAGAGACGCATTTTGAGATCCACGTACCTACAAATGCCGAAATTGCCGCCAACCTCAAGGGCAAACTGCTTCTAGTCCATGGCGATATGGACAACAACGTCCATTACGCTGGCACCTATCGCCTGATCGACGCGCTCGTCCGTGCTAATAAGCGATTCGATTATATGCTGATGCCCGGTAAGCCTCACGGGTATGGCGATCTACAACCCTACTTCAACGAGATGCTCTACGAGTATTTCTGCACCCACCTTATGGGAGACAACTACTCTGGGAGCGCGGATATGAACGAAAAGGGTGAATAACCGATAAGAAGCATCTATTCGATCCGGCGCCAAAACAATTGCCTAGCTCTTACGTCGTAATAATTAGGTGCAATGACGCCGGGAACGCCGCCTCGGGGTTCTAGCGGGGCCACGTTCTCCGGGAGGAGTAACGATGCTTCTGGCGACAAGAGGACTATTGATCCGATCCCTCGATGAGATGGAATCTTATCTGAGAGAATTCATTTGGGAAACCCTGCGCGACCCAGACGGTCCGATGCAGCGCCATTCACTTGACTATGACCTCTATCTGCCTTGGGTGCATGAAGAGATCCGCAACGCTCCGGCTCCACCCGGACACGAAGCTCACGGAGCCGTCTTGGTAGACCGGCTGCTTATGGACGCGGCATGGTCACTCGTTCAAAAAAACATGCTCCGTCCCGGACCTCGTACCGTCCCTTCCGAAGTCCGGCTCGAAGATTACGGCAAGGGCTTTTCCCTGACCCCATCCGGTATCGAATGGATCAGAGAGTTCACAAAGCTGAAGTCCTTCCTGCGAGAGTTCCTGGCCCCTCACGGAGTACGAGACTAACGTTTGATGCCCGGCCATCAGCCGAGAAGAGAGGCACAGTGGGAGTCGTCTCCATGGTGAGATTTGTGGCGAGTCGCCCCGGCTTCGAATTTCGCATAAAAAACTCCTGAAGGTTTGAGCTTGCGAATTGGCGGCCAACTAACATACCTCCGTCCCGTAGGGTGCGAACGCGACCATAGGCGTACAGGCTACTGACCGCTTCCTGCAGGACTGGAAACCGATCCTGATATCAAGCGCCGCATTCTATCCTTGGACAGGCCTTCGCCCTGCGGGATTGCGTCTAAACCACAATGGGATCGCAATCCAGACCTTTCTGCTGCACCCGGCGCCGGTCGAGCGTGAGGAGCGCATATATTCCTCGACGACACTCTCAGCAAAAGGCACAATTCAAGAGACTCGTTAGGGTCGAGACAGAACTCGCCCCAAAGACTTGCCCCTGTAAGGGTCAGAGTGGCAAAGCCCGGAGCGTAGCTCTGGGTCTCGGCATCATAGAATTTCCGGCCCTGAAGAGGTCGCCAGGGCGCTTGAATCCTGTTCACTTCTCCAACGAGCAATAGGAATGCGCATGCTTTTTGGGGCCTACTCTCTCACGACACACTCTGTCGCCAATCCCGCCTTTCTGTAAATACATGTTTTATGCCTAGATTTTTGCCCGCCATCTACGTGCGCATTGAGTTTTCAACGAAGCACCGGGGGCTTCTGCTCGTAGCCCCAGCTATTCGACCTAAACTCTACCGAAGTATTTCCAATATTCCTGGGCGCCTTGAGTGTTCAATGATCGCTTTCGGAGGCACCGATAACCATGTCCACTTGCTTGGCCGCCAGTCTAGAAGCATTGCCTTGAAGACTTGAAGCCGTGCAGTGGAGGCGAGGTCAACACGGTGGGTTAAAAAAACAGGACGCGTGATTATTCACGTTTCGTTAGCAGGAAGGATATGGAGCCTTTCTGTCCACCCCTCGGGGTTGATCGCCGAAAAAGTAGATCGAAAATCAGGACGAACATCATTTGACATCTCCTTTTGAACAAGAGATGCTGAGAATGCTCATCGAGTCCCAAACGGAACTCGATGAGCACAACTTGTGGGACTGATCGCGCGCTCTCCCCGGAGCCACGCTCCGGGCCATGAAATTCTGACCCCTTGGTGGCCAGTCGCATGTGTTTACGAGAATGTGGTCCTATACAGACTCAATCAGTGGCTATCGCCTATTCAGTTTTGCGGCCCGACAATCTCAGATCTGACTTGCGAGCCGCCTGTCTGCTAAACGGGAATGATGAACATTTTGCTCAGAACCCTCCCAGACGTTTGTACTAAGTCGAGAATAGGGCGCAGCAAATCGCTCCCGGGATGAGTTTTCATGCCGTTCAGAATCTGTTACTCCAACAACTAACTCCATCTTTAGCTGCAACCGCTCGTTTCACCGCAGGAATCGCACTTCAAGCAAACTCCGTTTCGGACCATCGTGAAGGCGCCGCAATTGCTGCAGGGGTCTCCTTCATAGCCTTTTAGGCGGGCTTGGCGGATTTTCTCGACGATCATCGCAACTTCACTGGGTTCGCCCGATCTCGTCTTGGCGCCGGTATCTCGACTGCGCCCAGCCGGCGCCGGTTGTGGAGACTCCACAAGTACTTTGCCATTGGCCCCATGACCGCTCACAAACCGCTCTTGATATTGAGGCTGGGCCGTTTTTTGCTGCTGCTCAAGCTCCCACGTAGGGCTTCCAACCGACTGCGGGTTCGTGTCGAATGGCAAGGCGCCTTGGCCGGTGTTAGGTTGAAATCCCGCTGCCGTGTGGTCTTCGTGCGCTCGACCCGGCACCTGACCGCGGAAGTCTTCGCTTTCAACTTTTTCGTCCTCATAGGAAGGAAATTGGCTTGGCTTTCCAATCGTATCCCCGCGAAGGTCCTCGGGTTTCACTTGAACAAGATCGGTTCGACCCAGGTAGCTAAGCGCCAATTCTCGGAAGATGTAATCAATCACCGACGTGGACATCTTGATATTGTCATGTCCTTGGACACTTCCATTGGGCTCAAATCGAGTGAAGACGAAGGCCTCCACGAACTCCTCAAGCGGAACTCCGTATTGGAGACCCAGCGAGACCGCGATGGCGAAACAGTTCATCAGGCTTCTGAATGCGGCGCCTTCTCGATGCATGTCGATGAATATCTCACCCAATGCTCCGTCCTCGAACTCCCCGGTACGCAGATACACCTTGTGTCCGCCGACACGAGCTTTCTGGGTATAACCTCGGCGTCGACCCGGCAAGACTCTGCGCTTGGATATGTACCTATATATCAGCTTGGCCGCCGTTTCCATTACCGGATCCGGAGCCGAAGTGAACAGAGTTGATACCGGAACTTCCTCGACCATTACTTCTGGAGCCGAGGAGGCTGAGAAGGCAATCGGTGTCGGCTCCTCCTGATCGATCGAAGCCTCAAGAATCGCCGCGGCAGCCTCATCGGATGAGGAGTTCAGTGGCTGAGACAGCTTGGAGCCGTCGCGATAGAGGGCATTTGCCTTCAGACCCAGGGTCCATGAGAGCCAATATGCGTCCTTAACGTTTTGAATGGAAGCTTCACCAGGTAGGTTGATCGTCTTCGAGATCGCCCCCGACAAGAAAGGCTGGGCCGCTGCCATCTGACGGATATGGCCGCTAGCGCTGATGAACCTCTGACCCTTCTTGCCGCAACGGTTTGCGCAGTCGAATACGGGTAGGTGCTCTCCAAGCAGATGCGGAGCCCCCTCCACGGTCATCGTGCCACACACGTATTCGTTTGCGGCGTCGATTTCTAGCTTCGTAAAGCCCAGTTCTGCAAGCATATTAAACGACCAGTCGTTGAGCTGCTCATCGGAGAACCCGAGCGTATTCGTGCAGAAATCATCCCCAAAGGTCCATTTGTTGAAGGCAAAGCCGATCTCGAACGCATTCTCGAGAGCGGCTTCAACCTTCTTCAGGGCTTCCGCGGTGAACCCACGCTTAGCCAATGTCTCATGGTTGATAAACGGAGCTCCCTTCAGAGTCTTATGTCCAAGCGCGTAACCGATGATATCGGCAACTTGCTTCTCCGAATACCCAAGCTTCGTAAGGGCGGGAGGGATCGACTGGTTGATAATCTTGAAGTATCCGCCTCCGGCGAGTTTCTTGAACTTCACGAGGGCGAAATCCGGTTCAATGCCTGTCGTATCGCAGTCCATGATGAGACCAATCGTTCCGGTTGGGGCAAGGACGGTCACCTGCGCGTTTTTGAATCCGTGGAGGACGCCCAACATCTCTGCCTTGTCCCACGCATCGCGTGCTGCCTTGAGCATGTCGGAGGGACAATCCTTTGGACTGATTCCTACCGGGTAGATACTCAATCCCTCGTAGTCGTCCCTTGGTTTGTTATAAGCGGCCCGTCGATGGTTTCGAATAACCCGAAGCATATGTGCCTGATTCCGCTCATAGCCGGGAAACTGCCCCAGTTCCCCCGCCATCTCGGCGCTCGCCGCGTAGCTTCCGCCTCCAAGGATGGAAGTGAGCGCACCCGTGATCGCAAAGCCTTGCGGACTGTCGTACGGAATACCCATCTGCATCAAGAGTGCCCCGAGGTTGGCGTATCCAAGCCCAAGAGTTCGAAATTCGTAACTCAGGCGGGCGATTTCGGTCGACGGGAACTGCGCCATGAGGACGGAGATCTCCAGCACGATCGTCCACAACCGGATCGCATGCTCGTAACCTTGGATGTCGAACGCTCCCGATTGTTCATCGTAGAAACGGACCAGGTTAATGCTTGCCAAGTTGCAGGCGGTGTCATCCAGGAACATGTATTCCGAGCACGGGTTGCTCGCGTTGATTCGCCCATCTGCGGGGCACGTGTGCCACTCATTGATCGTCGTATCGTACTGCAGGCCCGGATCCGCACTGTTCCAAGCGGCTTCACATATCTGATCCCAAAGGTCCTGAGCCTCAACTGATTTGATTACCTTACCGTTCGTTCGGGAGGTCATTTGCCAGTCGATATTCCGCTCCACTGCATAGAAAAATTCATTCGGAACCCGAACGGAATTATTACTGTTCTGGCCGGAAACCGTTAGATAGGCTTCTGATTCGTACCCCGTATCGTAAGTCGGAAACTCCAACGACTTGAAACCCTGCTGGGCGAATTGGATCGCTCGCTGAATGTAGTTCAGCGGGATCTCGCTGGACTTGGCTTCCGCTATGGCCCGCTTGAGCGAGGCGTTGGACCGTGGATTGAAATTCGGCGATTGGTCGTCGGAAATGGGACCGTCCGGCTGCCAGCAAGCCTTCATGACTGCGTTCAGGTGCTTCTCGTTCAACTTGGAGCCCGTCACCAGTGCAGCGACCTTTTGCTCCTCAATGACCTTCCAGTTGATGAAAGTTTCGATGTCGGGATGGTCCATGTCGAGACAGACCATCTTCGCGGCGCGACGAGTCGTTCCGCCCGACTTGATCGCTCCCGCACTGCGGTCTCCTACACGAAGAAAGCTCATCAGACCGCTCGACTTACCCCCGCCGCTCAGTTTCTCGTTTTCACCCCGGATCTTGGAGAAGTTGGTCCCCACTCCAGATCCGTACTTGAAGATGCGGGCTTCGCGGGTCCACAAGTCCATAATGCCGCCCTCATTAACCAAGTCATCCTTGACGCTGAGGATAAAGCACGCATGTGGCTGAGGGCGTTCATAGGCGTTCTGGCTTCGGGTCAACTCGCCTGTATGAGGATCCACATAATAGTGCCCCTGGGGGACGCCGGTGATGCCATAGGCAAAATGGAGACCGGTATTGAACCATTGCGGGGAATTCGGCGCCGCAACCTGCCGAGCCAACATATGGACTAATTCGTCATAGAACGCCTGGGCATCATCTGGACTGCTGAAGTAGCTATGCTTTTCGCCCCAGTGCCGCCAGCAGCCGGCAAGGCGATGGAATACCTGACGGCTGTCCGTCTCATGCTCAGCTGAGGGAATGAGATACTGTTCGTTAGGATCTCCCTCAGGAACACCATTCACCAATCCAGGAGTCAGACCTGCTTTGCGGAAATATTTCTGGGCCAAGATATCGGTCGCCACTTGTGACCAGTGGGCGGGAACCATCACGTTCTCCATCAGGAAAACGGTAGATCCATCGGGATTCCTGATTTCGCTCTTCCTTGCCTCGAACGGAATCCCTGCGTAAGGGTTGGACCCCTTTTGTGTAAAGTATCGGCTGATTTTCATTCTCGATCGCTTCCTATAATCAACGTAGCACGGGCTCGCCGGCTACTCCTTGCTGTACTGAGCTGATGATTTCTTCAAAGTCGGCAACTGTATCGAATTCGAAGTAGACGCTTGCAAATCTTACGTAGGCGACGGTATCGACCTCGCGTAGCTCTTTCAATACGCGGTGCCCGATTGCGTTCGATGGGACCTCTTCCTCGTACTCTTGAAACAAGTCTCTTTCGACCCGTTCTGAGGCGTCCCTAAGGGTTTCTACGTCTACCGGGCGCTTTCGGCATGCGAGAACCATCGAACTCAAAACCTTGTCGCGACTAAATTCCTGGCGGGAGCCACCGCGCTTTATCACGAAAAGTCGCGGCCTTTCCGGCTCTTCGAACGTCGTGAATCTACGGCCGCATCCCATGCATTCGCGTCTTCTTCGAATTGCTTCGCCATCTCGCGCGGGACGAGAGTCTAGGACTTTCTGATCAATATATCCGCAAAACGGGCAGTGCATCGGTTACCTTTAAACCACTACCTGTAGTGGCCTAAGCATTATCTAACCACTACAGGTAGAAAGTCAAGTGAAAAGTTGCGCACAAATTACCAACAACTTGAGCACGATTTTTGCACCGTTTACCCACCCAGAATCGTCTCACGCGAGGGTCCGCAACTAAACGTTGGCCGTTAACCGAAGCCTCGTGGGCCATAAACCTCGCCAGCCTCGACGGGTGAAGTGGACCTGGCTGCTAGAGGATCGTCTTCCCAAAAAGCGACGCAAGCCATTCAACCGCCATGAGGGCCGTTTGGTTATGCGTATCGTATAGGGGATTCGTCTCGACCAAGTCAACTCCGACCAATCGATAAGGACGATCAGCGGAATCCAACGCTTCCCTAATCAATTCGGCTAATAAGTGAGCCTCACGATACGTCAGTCCTCCGCGAACAGCCGTACCGGTTCCAGGAGCGAGAATCGGGTCCAGCACATCGACATCGAAGGAGATCCATAGGTTACGGACGCCTTGCTGCCGGAACCAGCGGTCCAAGCTGGTAGCGGTAGGTTCGATCCCCAAACGGTCTATCTTGTTCATCGATACCGGCAAGCCGACCAACCGGCTTCGCTCGGGCGTATCGACATCTCGCAGTCCATACCAAGCCGTTTTGTGCAGATCGAGCTTCGGGCCGGTTCCCAGAGATCCTAGTAGCAAACGCCACTCTTCGTCCTTTTTACCTATTGTATCGCTCGCCATCCCGGCAAGCGCCGCAACCGGCATTCCGTGAACGTTGCCCGTAGCCGAGCTGCCCGGCGTATGAATATCGGCATGGGCATCGATCCAAAGCAGCCCCAGGTCCCCTCCGAATAACTCTAAAGCCGCACTGATCCCAGCCGCAACGAGGGTGTGCTCCCCTCCCATCACGATCGGGACATGTCCCTCGCTAAGACTCCGGTAGACCATCGACCTCAAACTCGTGATGCATTCGACCAAGGGCCGAAAGTTCCTGATTCCATCATCGTCTGTCGACTCGGTAGGAGCGACCGAATCACCGACATCGCGTACGTCCAAGCCAAGAGCTTTTAACGTGTCGACCAGCCCTGCCAATCTCAATGCCGCCGGTCCCAACCGACTTCCAACCCGTCGGCCACAAAGATCAAATGGCGCACCAATGACATCGATCACGGTTGGAGTTTACTAGGCAACCGGCATGGTTTGGGTGCCGAGGAATTTGGATACCGAATGACCCGACCTGGGCCAAGGTTGATGGCGGCATGTTAAGCAAATCCGCGCTCGCCAAGTCCAAGTACACTACTTCTATGCGAGTGGGGGTAGTCGCGATTCAAGGCGACTTTGAAAAACACAGTTTGGCGCTTCTTGCTTGTGGCCTCGATGGGCTTGAAGTTGTGGAGGTCCGAACTCCCGAGGAACTCTCCTCGGTAGACAGTGCGATCATACCGGGCGGCGAAAGTACGACAGTCGGCCTCTTGATGCAGCGCTACGGACTTGGAGATGCCCTAAAGAGTGCGGCGAAAGACGGCATGCCCATATGGGGTACCTGCATGGGAATGATCATGATGGCGCGTTCAGTCGTGGGAAGTCGCCAATACACCCTCGGACTACTGGATATCGAAGTATCGCGAAACGCATTTGGCGCCCAAGTTCACAGCTTCGAAGATGAGGTTTCTGTCGATGGGCTCAGCCATCCCGTCCTTGGCGTCTTTATTCGGGCGCCCATTGTGACCGCGGTGAATCCTCCGGCACGGGTGATCGCGACATATCAAGACAGGATTGTCGGCGTTCAGCAAGGCAAACTGCTTGGCACTTCATTCCATCCGGAACTGACTGACGATATTCGCCTGCACGAGTTCTTTCTGAAGCTATGAGCGTTCTCGACTAGACCCAAGACATAAAAGGGCCCCGGCCGGAGGGTTAGGCGCGGGGCTTGGGGGGTGGGTGAGGATTGAAACTCGTTAGAGTGTTCTATTTCTTCTACGTCTTGCTGACGTACTTTGTCCCATTTAGAATCACAGGATCTCTAACCAATAGGACCAACGCATCAAGAGGTACGTAGACGACTCCATGATGCTCCACTACAGTTCTTGGCAAAGAGATGTCATTGTCATTCAGGCGAGCCTGTCTTGAATGCTCTGTTAACCTCAAACTCGAGTCTCGCCCATCGACATAGATCGACATATCCTGCCTCTTGTCTACATCGAGTCCGAGTTGCTTAGCGACCGGATCCAGCGGGACCATGAACACGTCCTCGATCCAATAGGGCTTCGCGTCGATTGGGAAGTGAACGTCACCGTTCCGGAACGTCAGAACTGGCTGCCCATCCTCATGGACGCGGTATCCGTCTTGACCACCACGCGGCGAGGAGCCTGCAGGACGCTCGTATCGGCTAGGCGCCTGCTCTCTTGGCGCTGCATCCCTTGGAGGCTGTCCGCCCACTTCGATCACGACCTGGCGATCGTTGATCAGGGCGCCAAGCTTGTCGCCTGGATTTGCGATAATGTTGTTGTCCGAGGCCTTCTCGTTCTCAGCCGCCGCGACTCCAACAACGGTTCCGACCACCGTGCCGAGTAGCCGGCGATGAAAGATCGAACCTACGATGAATCCACCGAGCGCGCCGCCGAGTACGTCGGTTTGCTGCTTGCGAATATCCTGCTTTGCAACCAACCGGCCATCGCCACTTCGAGTTACGAACTTGTCGTCAAGCGGGATCGCTGCGGCATCGATCGAAATCCGTGAGTTATCTGGCATAAGAATGCGGGTGAATCGAAGGTCCATGCTGCTTGGTCGATTACCCTTGGCCGGATTGATCCGCTCGATTCGCCCCAAAAGTTCCGCGCCATGGGGTAAAGGCCCGTCGTCGGTAACCCTGACGGTGAACATGTCACCGACCTTGTTTCCGCTGATCGTCAGTTTGTCCTCCAGGACAACCGGGATGACGTTATCGCGCCGAAGAGTGATGATGTCGGCTGAGCTAATTGCCGGAAGCGCAGCAAAGCCTGCTAGCCCCATATAGACCGTGTAAGAACGCAACTTAACCATTGTCAGATACCTCTATCATTCATAACGCATGCAACGAACCCGAGTTACCGCACGAGGGTAATTTGTAGGTCCCCTGAAAGATTTTTAACTCTAACCACTCGATACCTGGGTGCCTCGCTTAGGAATCCCAACTCTAAGCCTTGAATCCAGGAGAGTCCGTTGCCAATAATTAAGGGGGCCAGGAATAACTCGATTCGATCCGCCAAGCCAGCCTTAATGAAGGAAGTGACCGTATATCCCCCCCCTTCTACCAGAAGGCTCGTTAACCCAACCTCGAACAAGGCCGCACATATTTCGTTTAGATCAAATCGGCCATTCCTGGCGCGCAGACCCAAGGCTCCCTCAACCAAGTGCAAACTAGGCGCGCTTGAATCGAAAATGTTCCAATGGGAATTCAGTCTGGAGGTTGGGTCGAGAACGAGACGAAGGGGTTGATTGACGACTCCGCCGACCCGCGCGGTCAGATGGGGATCGTCGGCCTCGACCGTCTTCCTGCCTACCAACACTGCCCCGCAATCCGCCCGCAGTCTATTAGCTTGTTTTCGAGCCGGAGTCCCGGTAATCCACTTGCTCTCACCGGTCGGAAGGGCAATTCGTCCGTCCAGCGATGCGGCCGCCTTAACCACGATGAAAGGGCGTTTGTGCTTCATCGCAGTTAGGAACATGATATTCGCATCTGCCGCTCGGTCAGCGTGGAGGCTGATTTCGGTCACAATTCCCGCATCCGCCAATCGAGCCATTCCCCCGGATGCTTTCGGGTTAGGATCGGCGCAAGCAACAACCACCCGTCGTACTCCCGCAGAAATCAACGCGACCGAACAGGGAGGCGTCCTTCCATGATGGTTGCAGGGTTCCAAGGTGACATAGGCGGTAGAACCTTTGGCCCGACTGCCTGCCATTCTGAGCGCTTCCACTTCCGCATGATCTCCACCCGCATGGTGATGGTAACCCTCACCCACGATTTCGTCATTGAGAGCGATAACGCACCCGACGTGCGGATTCGGAGCGGTGAAGCCCTTTTTGGATAGATCGATTGCCCGAAGCATGAGTCGGGAGTCGGTTTCAGCTTGTGTGCTCATCAATCCCATCAGGCCCTTTCTTGTGGTCATCGATGGCGCCTTCAATTAAAGCCTCGAGATTCTCCATCGACAATCGGCGATACTCGGCGTTGGCTCGACGAACCAATACAATCGAACCGATACCGGCCGCGGTAATGGAAACGATTAATGATCCCGTATAGGCCAACGCTTCTTCGCTGTATGCCAGTCGCTCAAGACGCTTTGCTCCCCGCGGGGGGAGTGGACCCACTAAAACGGGCCGCTCGACCAACAGCATCACCGTAACCAGGAGCATCAATGCGGTGAAGAGTTTTAACCACACAACGCTACCATCTCCCTGGTCGCCTCTGAAAGTGAGGTGGCGCGCGCCAAGTAGCTACCAACGACAAAAACGTTCGCACCGGCCGCCCGAGCGATTGGAAGGGTCTTTGGATCGATACCTCCGTCTACCTCGATCAGAACGTCTGGCCGCAAATTGCGAATCCGGCTGACTTTATCAAGGGCCGATGTGATAAACGATTGACCTCCCCAACCTGGATTAACCGTCATGACCAGGACCAAGTCGACGAGGTCAAGGATCGGCAGCACCGTCTCCACCGGAGTCCCGGGGTTGATGGCGATCCCTGCCTCAATGCCCATTCCCTTCAGTGTTTGAGCAAGACGATGACTGTGCGCGGTTGCCTCGGCATGAAAGATGATGCGCTGACAGCCCGCTGCCGCAAACGCGTCAAACTGATACTCGGGTGTCTCAACCATCAGGTGTGCCTCAAAGAGCGCGTCTACGGACGGTCTGAGCGCCTTTGTATAGGCATCGCCAAAGGTGATCGGAGGCACAAACTGCCCATCCATAACATCCAAGTGGACGATCTCCGCTCCATTGGATACCAAGGTTTGGACCGATGAACGTATCTCGGTGAGGTCAAAGGATAGGATGGAAGGCGCAAGGTAGCTCTTCACTATTGCTGCCCTCCAGTCGTAGAATCCGGCTCAATCGTTTCGTTGCTCGTCTCATCGCCTTCGGCTTGCTTTTCTTTTGACATCACGAGAACTCCATCATAGTAAATATTGAACGTCGCGGTTTGATCGGCGCTCTTGGCCGTCACATCGAACTCGTCTCCGCTGTCGTGTAGTTGATCGTAGAGAGAGCGTCTCCCTTCCCCATCGACGATCTCGATCTTCACGTGCGTCTTGTGAGTCAAATCCTTTAGCTTTAAATGCAGCGTGTACAGGTAGCCGTCGCCGACAGCGGGCCGCGAAGATGTCGTTTCTTCGCTGGCGCCCGAACTGATATAGATTTTTATCTGGCTCTGCCGTTCAACCTTGGATCGTGCGGCTGGATCGGATCGTACGATCAGGTCCACGGGCGTCTTGGAGTCGCTCACTTTCTCGATGGTTGGGGCCAGGGTCAGGTTCAGCGTTGCCAAGAGTGCCTTGGCCTTGTCGACCGTCAGCCCTTTCATCTCAGGGACTGCGACCATCCGAGTGCCTGAACTGATCACAACCGAAACTGTTCCGCCTTCTCGCATCTTCTGACCACGCTCTGGAGTCACGTCCAGAATGCTGTCCTGCTCCACCGTATCGTTTGGCTCACGCGACGCAATTCTCAAATTCAATTTGCTGTCCTTCAACAGGCTCGTCGCCTCGGTTACCGAGAGCCCCTTGATATTGGGCACTGTAACCAATCGTGGGCGATTCAAGCTCATATACACCCACATGATGCAGACGCTCGCAAAAATCGCCAGCACAAAGGTGAATACCACAAGCATCCAAACCGGCACGTCTCGTTCGGCCCGTTGTTTCTTGCGGGTTGAGGTGTCTCCCTCCTGTTCGCGCCTGATCGCTGACATACGGGGAGCCACTGGTTGCGGCTTTGAGGCAGGTCCGCGGCCTGTCGCGGTTGGCCCTGGTTGAACGTGTTCCGGACGCAGGGGCCATGTCAAGGACCTGCCGAACCTCAAGGCATCTTGCAGCATGCGCAAATCCGCTAACATTTCGCCTGCCGCTACATAGCGGAATCTCGGGTCTTTGGACATCGCCTTCTTGATGATTTCGTCCAGAACCGAGGGAACCGATGGGTTCAAGGATCGCACGCTGGGTGTTGGCGCCGACGAGTGCTGCATGGCCATCGCGATGGGTTGCTCGGCAAAATACGGAAGTCTTCCGGTGATCAGTTCGAACAGGACTATTCCAACCGCGTACACGTCTGAGCAGCTGTTGGGCATCGCTCCCCCACTGACTTCGGGAGCAAGGTAGGGGGCCATTCCAGGCAATACCATTATCCCGGCGGTCGGGCTACCCGAGTAGGCCTCCCAAACACCCGTCATCTGAAGTCGAACGTCTCCATCTGCCATCACGGCCAAATGGTGTGGATTCAGGTCTCCATGCACCAGACCGGTACGGTGTACGGCATCCAGGGCATGCAAAATGCTCATGGCGGTGCCAACTGACACCGGTACCGAAAAGGGAGCAAGTTTCTTGATCCGATCGGCGAGATTCGGCCCTCTCGTCAGATCACCCAAGATGAAGGGTATTCCCTGATCGGATTCCACGCTGTGCAGCCGCTCGATGTTAGCGCTTTGGATGATCGAGTACTTCTGAACCGTCGCCATAAGGCGATCAACGAACTCGGTCTCCTCAGAATAAGGGAACTTGACGGCACGAACGGAAAGATCGCGGCCCTGAATCTTGTCACGCGCAGAATACGTGGTGAAAAGCGGCCCATCTTGAATCAGGCCAACCAACTCGTAACGCGCCTTAAGGAGCTTTCCAATCACTTTTCATTCGCCTCAGGATCCTTTATAAAAGCAAAGACGATACTGATAAGCAAAAAGAAGAGGGCCAACCACTGAACCTGCGGACAATCGATCTTTTGAGCATAGGTCAACGCATTTCCCTGAAATACGGCAAGTTGACTCGCCGCATAACCCAGAACAAGAAATGCTACGACAGATGTTGACAGAATGAGCCTGAGGTTCTTCATGAGTCAAGAATTGCGTTGCGGATTGCCGATTCCTCGACATCCTCTTCAAGTCTACATTGCCCGATACCGGTAAGGAGGCTAAGTGCAATCCGTCCGCCCACCGTCTTTTTGTCGCCATACATCGCGTGGACGATTGAGTCGACCTCAGAAAGCGACTGATGTGTCGTCGGCAAGCCCTGACCGGTTAAACTCTCTCGAACAACTTCGGCAGTACCGACAGGGGTCACTCCCAGCATTTCGCCAAGTTTGGCTTCTACAACCATGCCGATACTGATTGCCTCGCCGTGCAAAACCGGCCCGTAGCCGGTAACAATCTCGATCGCATGGCCGACCGTATGTCCGTAGTTCAGAATGGCGCGAATACCAAGCGTCTCAAACTCGTCCGCCTGAACCACTTGCGCCTTCAAGTCGATACAACGTTTGACGATGGCTCCGAGACCAAATTGGGCGGAATGAAACGAGTGCGCTGACAAGAGCCGAACCAATTCGGAATCCATGATGAAGCCGTACTTCCAAACCTCCGCCATTCCATTGGCAAACTGCCTTGGAGGAAGCGTTGACAATGCATCTTCGGCGATCGAAACCCTCGATGGCGGATAGAATGCCCCGGCCAGGTTTTTGCCCTCAGGAAGATCGATGCCGACCTTCCCGCCGACCGATGAATCGACTTGTGCCAGGAGAGAGGTCGGGATCTGAACAAGCGGAACTCCTCGCATGTAAACGGCGGCGACGAATCCGGCGAGATCTCCTACCACTCCACCTCCAAAAGCACAGATGGTCGTCTTTCTTGAGGCTCTCGTCGATGCCAGCCAAGACAAAACCTCTGACAGGGCGCCGATCGACTTACTTTGCTCGCCGGGCTCGATAACCTTAACGTAGGGGAACCGCTTTAGCCGGTCTTGGTAGATCGCATAGACATTGGAGTCGGTGATGACTCGCGTATCTTCAGGCAACGTTCCCACGGCCGAGTCCAAGCCCTCGAACAACACTTGATAGCTACCGTTCCGATGATCGATCCGCATTGCGCTCATATTCTAATATCGCATCCAGTACCCGTTGTGCACCAAATTGCAGGTCCACGTCATCGACCCTTACCGAAATATCCGCTTGGCCATAAAGGCCTGCCCGGCTTTCCAAAAGGGTCCGGGCCCTTTCCTCCCAATTTTCGGTTTGAAGAAGCGGGCGCTTTTTCTTGCTCGCCGCCAAGCGATCTAACAAAGTTTCAAGAGTCGCATCCAAGTAAATTGTGATCCCGAGACGCTTAAACTCCATCCAATTCTCGGATCGAAGGACGGCCCCTCCACCCGTCGAGACTACGGTCTCGTCAGGATCAAGGCTGCGGATGACGCTGGACTCGTGATCTCGAAACGCATCCTCTCCATAAATCTGGAAAATCTGAGTGATAGGTCGCCCCAAGCGTTGCTGGAGGATAAGGTCTGTATCGACAAACGTCCTTCCTGTAAGCTCTGCGAGAGCACGCCCTATCGACGACTTTCCCGCGCCCATCATCCCAAGCAGTATCCAGCAACGATTCATAAAAAAGGGTGGCAGGATAGTTTATCCTGCCACCCCGGTATGCAGTTGCTTCTAAGGCGACTACGGTCCGCCCGGAGAAGCAGTCGTATCTTCGTCTACGATGCTCGGCGTGACAAATATGAGCAATTCGCTATTTGTCTTGGCCTTCGTGTTGGTTCGGAAGAACTGACCGATAATTGGAAGGTCGGCAAGGACAGGAACCTTGTTGACGCTTTCCGTTTCGTTCTTCTGCACAAGACCGCCGAGAACGATTGTTTCGTTATTCTTGACTCGGGCGACAACCCTAATGGACTGATTAGCCTGGTTGGGGATCTGCTCGCCATTTGGACCCTGCGAAGTACCGACAAAGCTCTCGATCGACGGAATCAGATAAACCGTGATCGTATTGTCGTCGTTAATTCGAGGGGCAACCGACAGCGAAGTGTTCGCGTCGAGTTCAAACGGATTGGACGTTGTTAAGATCGTGCCATTCGAAACGGTGGTTGTGTTGAGGAAGATATAGGTGACGATCTCACTGTCGATCTCAGCGAACTGGTTGTTCAGCGTTCGAACGATAGGAGCTGCGACAACTTTACCGGCGCCTTCCGCAAGAGAAGCTCTCAAGCGAGAGGTGATATTTCCCGTTGCATAGTTGACGAACACTGGATCCGACGTATTCACGAAGGTTCCAGGCGTCGTGCCCGCAGAGACGATTCCGCGCTGATACAGGAACTCAGTTCCGAAGTCGCTAGAAATCGTGTCGGTTGTCGTTACGAACTCAACCTTGATCTCAACCTGTCTTGGCGCAACGTCAAACATACTGATGTATTTTTGAAGAAGGTCAAGATCGTCATCATTTCCATGGACCACCAGAGTGTTATCTGTCGGATCGTATGAAATGAAGTCAATGCTGTCAGGTACAAGACCGGTACCACCGACAAGTCGAGTGTTCTGGCCCGCGCCACCAACACCGCCGCCTTGGCCACCCCGACCGCCGCCGCCGACGCCACCTTGGCCACCTCCGCCGAAGCCGCCGCCACCGCCTAGTCCACCGCCGCCGCCACCCAACTGGGCGGAAGCTTCACTGCCGGTGCCCGGCAGTTTGATATCCGATCCCGATTCACCGCCCAAATTGCTCGGGGCAGGAGAAGCAATGACCGGTCCGAATTGGGGCTGAGCAACATGGCTGATGTCAGCCTGGGGTCCATACAAACGCTGAACCTCTGAGTCGCGGCCCAGTTTAGCAAACTGTTGGAGGGCTTTGAAGCCACGAGAAACATCGAACGGCAGACCATTAACGAGCTGGTCGTATATGTCCCGAGCCCCCGCCTTGAGGACCTTGATCTTCCTTAAAACCTTAACGGCTTTGGAAGGAGCTACAGGAACCGGCGCTTCAGTCAGATGCTGATCGTGGCTGATGATAAACACCCCGTTATCATCACGCCGGAAATAGGCGCCTGCAGCTTGACAAATGTATCGAAGAGCATCTTCACCAGTGACGCCGTCCAACTTGAGAGTCACCCTTTGATAGGGTACTGAGCTCGGCTCAACGACACATTGAAGACCGGTTCTCTGCAACAAAATGTTCGTCGCAGACATCATGTCGGCGTCCTTAAGATTCAGGTCAAGCTTGACGTCTGACTCCTGCTGCGCCATCGCAATTGACATTGGTGCAATGACAATTCCGGCGAGAACCACCATCATTGCCATCTTTGCCCAGTTGATACGCATTTCTATCCTCATAAACCCTCTAACTTAACCTAGCTAATTAGCCGCCAAACCCACGACCCATACCGCCGCCGCCGCCGCCGAAGCTGCTGCCGCCGCCCATGCCGCCGCCACCGCCCATGCCGCCGCCGCCCATGCCGCCACCACCCATGCCGCCGCCGCCCATGCCACCGCCGCTACCGCCCATGCCACCGCCGCCACGACCACCGCCGCCGCCGCCGCCGCTTCCACCAGTCTTATTGATAGTGCTGCTCTCGGGGGATACGGTGTAGCTCTGGTTGCCTTCCTTCTGGCCGATCATCAACGCAATAAATGCAGGATCAGCCGAGCGGATGTGAATGATGCGGATCGTTTTGTTATCCGTCTTTACCGGTGTGTCGGTTGAACTGGTATTCGGTCCAATCGAATCTTGCTTCTTAACGATTTCGTAGACTCCGGCTTCAATTCGGTAGGTAGCGTCTACTTGGCGAAGAATATTCTGCAGTGCCGTCTCAAACGTCACGCTCTTAAGGCTTACCGTAATAGGTCCTTGCACTTCGGGGGCGATCGAATAAGAAACGTTAACGTTCTTAAACAATGCTCGAAGTGCTTCACGAACATCGGCTTGCTCTAACTCGAGAGACGCAATCTGCTTTTGCGAAATGTCCTCCTGAGCTGAAGCAAGCGATGGCACCCCACCCAACATAACAATGCTGAATGCGATGCTTAATGCAAGTTTCATCGTTGTCTTCATTCATTTACCTCTGAACCTTCAGAAGGCCCACTTTCGTTTTCGTAGCGTCGATTGTACATGTTAGCCAAGAAAAGTCGTTATTTGCCACCGGACATGCCGCCGAAGCTAGGTTTGCCTCTGGGGTTGCCTGCTCCTGGAGGGCCGAACTGTCCACCCGGTACGCCACCGCCAAACCCGGTAGTCGTCGTACCGTTATCCGGTGGACTCTCGAGTCTCACGGTAACGGTGTGCGGAGGAGTCGGTCCGTCGCGGTGCAAGACTGCCTTGTCCTCGTCGATCGAGACGACAGTCCATTCGGAATCGGGAACTTTCATGCCGGGTCGAATAAGTTCGACCGGTCGTCCGTTGCCCATATCAATGATTGCAAGAACTGAATCGCCAACGACGACGCCCGCAAGTCGGCGATAAGGCTGAGGCTCTTCCGGAACAACCTGAACGCTCTTATCTTCTGGCAAATCAAATCGCACCGTGAATCCACCCATCGCGCCCATGACCCGCTCAGCATCCTGCTGCCGATCATAAGCCTCTTCTTCCTTAGTCAAGGCGAAGGGATCGGGACGGTACCCAAATTTCTTGGAAGCGGCCACTAGGCTCAAATACGGCTTATTGTCAGTCGATCGCTCGACCGGTATTCCGGCTTCGACGTTTGGCGGCGTATAAGTTGTGGTCGTTGTCGTGGCAGCAGGAGTTCCAGAGGCTGCTGCACCGCCCGATGACGATCCGCCTCCACCACATCCGATTGCGGCAATGACAACTGCGGCCAATGCGAGAATACGAGTAGACACGTTCATCATTGGATTCCAATCGTTACTATTTCGAGAAGCGTTAAACATACCCATGGACATACTCGTTTTGCTCACTATTTAAAGCCAGCGCTGGAAAAGCCCGGCTTCTGCCGCTGAGCCCCCATACCCGGTATGGACCCACCGGGAACCATGCCGCCCATTCCCCCGCCGGGTCCACCCATTCCGGGAGGTCCGAACCCGCCGCCGAAACCACCCGTGTTGCTAGCAGCAACACCTTCGTTGACGGCCGGAGCGATCTTCTTGGTTCGAATAAATCCAACAACCGATAGATTGTAGGTCCCGGTCAAGTTTGGAGATGTTCCGTCAATTCTTAAAGCATCTGCGACCGCAAGATAATGGGGCATGAATTTATATGCCCGGACATTATCCATGATCTGCTTGTAAGTGCCTTGGACCGTGATCGTTCCAAAGTCGAATATGACGACTGGAAAAGCGATCGCAGGGTAATTGAAGAAGCTCTCAAGCACCTGGTTGGCAGGCATACTGGAGTCCAACAAGGGCACAAGTGGAGCATTGACGACTTTTACGCCACCCTTCTTGACCTGAGCGTTGACCGCTCGCTGAATGTTGTCTCGGAAAACGGGAACTTGAACGGTCAGATGCCACGGGTCAACCGATAGGTCGATACCCCCATCCTTCAGGTTCGTGGCTGGAGTGCGAGTAGCGACATAAGCGCTCCAAGCCTTGGCTTTGGCATCGACCATCTGCTTGGCTTGCTCGACACGCTTTTTAGCCTTCGGCATCATGTCAGCCTGTGTTTTATTGTCTTCGGTTGCCTTGACTAATTGCTTCACTTCCGTATTGTTCGGAATGTAGTTATAGAAGAAGCCCCAACTTAGGAATCCCACACAGATTAGGATCCCGATCATCATGATTGCAAAACGGCCTAGTTTCATGGTTTATTTCCTAATCGTCGTCGCTGGCTTTGCCGCCCCTTTTGCCGGTCGACGCTCCTGTACCACTTGCCGCTGCTGCCGCACCTGGAGCACCGCCCCCTGCGCCCGGCGCACCGCGTCCGCCCATACCGGGTCCACCCATTCCTGGACCGCCCATGCCAGGGCCGCCCATGCCAGGGCCGCCCATACCGGGACCACCCATACCAGGCCCGCCCATGCCCTGACCACCGGTCGCCGCGCCACCGCCACCGCCGCCGCTGGACAGCGTCGTTCGGGGGAGGGGCACCTGAAGGTCTTTCGAGACCGTCAGAGTAACCGTCACAAGGGAGTACTCAGGCATAGCGCCACGTGTGCTGTCTGTCCCGCTGCCGAAGTTTCCGACACCGGTATATCCCTGAGGCTGAACCTGTGATTCGAAATAGGTGAGACGAGCAAATTTATCTTCGGGAACCGGACCCTCGCTCTGCTTATGAGGCGTGCCAATCTGGTCGTCCGGAGTCAAATTCGGAACGAAGTCGTCGTCCTTCTGAAATCCGGCGCGGCCGATTGAAACTAACCCCGGGTAACGGGAGAAAGCGAGCATCAAATCCGCATATTGCTCATAAGTCTTTAGTGTTCCCACCAAAGTGATCGTTGCCGATCCCGCCCCAGTCGGCGTGGCAAACATGCTATTGACCCGATAGAACGAAGGGATGTAAGGCTTCACGCTATCGTAGAGCGCCGGATAGACGTCGTTGTGCTTGATCATCTCTTCGGCCAAGCGCGCATCTCGAATAAGCGCAACCGAAGAAGGCGCATTTAAGATCGCGTCTGCTTCAATCGACTTTTCATAGGCCGCCTGAGCCGGGCCGACAGATTGATCATAGTCCGCTTTGGCGGCCTGCACCGCCTGCCCCGACGATGTCGAGACAAAGATGGCGATGCCGGCTCCCGCTAAGGCAATGAGCACGGAAAGAACAATGCCTGACTTGGCTTGCTTTCCTTTCGAAACCGTTGTTGGAAGTAGGTTTAGCTTCATGCAATTCTAGTCGAAGAAGATGTGGAGGCCGTTGCCGACGGCGACAGCGAACTCTTGTTTATGTTCCTCGACGAATGTCGGGGCAACTTTGCGAACGTTTAAATTGAGACGGCGCAAGGGGTCGTAAGCGTCACACTCAATGCCCAAGGATTTGGACAAATATGCGACAAGACCTCCAAGCTTGGCGCCGCCGCCGCACAATTCCACGGCGTCTATTTCGCCGCCGCGGCTGCGGTAGTAATCGATCGATCTGCGCACTTCTGAAACAAATTCCTCCAGAATCGGCGCAATCGCATTGTAAATCTGGGTCGCCTGCGAATTGTCCGCGGGAACAGAGCTGGCACTTGCCGGATGGTCCACAGGAGGCGTGAAGCCGAAGGAATCATCCGTACTGGCCGACGATAGATCGTCCCCAAAAGTTGGCGCTGGGTCAGCAAAAGGCGAGGCGGAAGGATTGAACGGAAGTGGATCGTCGGCAAATGGATTGTAAGCCTGGAAACCAGCCGTAACTCCGAGATCGCCAAATGGATCCAAGGACGCCCCAGTCGGGCCTGCCCACTCCGGAATGTCGCCCTTCTCGAGTTTCATGGTTTCTGCGTCGGGAATGCTGATGGCAAACGCATCCGCGATCGCCTTCGTAAACAACTCCCCACCCACCGGCACTTGCCGAGGCATGAGCAGACGATCACCATGATAAATATTGATCGATGTCGTCTTATGGCCAATATCGACCATACAGACCGTTTTGCCGGACAGTAGATCGTCGTAGCTCTTCTGGATCGACCGAGCCATGCTGAGGGGCTCCACGTCGATTGCATTGGTGCTGCGGCCTGCTTTCTTGACGCACGCGATCATCGTATCGATCGCACTCTGGGGTGCAATCGCCATCACGACGTCCATATTAGGCGAATTTGGGTCATCTCCACCGAGCGGACGAAAATCGCTCACGATGGTGCTTTCCGCAAATGGGATGTTTCGATTGATCTCCCACTGCATGTGTTCTTTTAATTCGGCGGGGTTCATTTTCGGAACCTCCAGTGTCCTGACAAGCACACTAGCTTGACCGGCGACAGAAACAACCGCCTGCGAGACCGTAGCTCCACTCTGCGACAGAACCTGTCGAAGCGCCGAACCCACTGCATCGCTGTTATAGACGCCTGTGTGATCCACCGCTCCTTCGGGAGTGTCGATGATTCCGAGCGCCGTAATCACGGGTTCTCGGCCTTGGGAACGGATCTCACATATCTTTATTTTCTGACTGCCGATATCAATGCCGAGCACGCTACTTAGCTTTTTGGCCATTAGGTAACTATCCCTTCCCTTATCTGGAACTCATCTTATCATCGGTCCCAGGATGCTGTCAACAAGCAGTGCCGCCTATCCAACACCCTCAAAGGACGCATAGACGGCATAAATCAGTTCACCCAAATGGCTTGGAAGCTTAGAAAACTCACATTTCTGCGGTTTTAACCGCATCTTGATGCCATAACTGGTCATCGGCAAGTCGCAACGTTCCTACGTACGGCGACTATGTTTTCGTGCATTAAATATAGGTTTTTAGCCTATTCCTGTAGTAAACGGATGAGCATCTGGGTTTCTCGAGCGGGTTCCTCGTGGATTTGCCAGGTGCTAAACCGGTTCTCCATCCCCTCAGATTTACCTTCGTGGGATTCTGAAAAGATAATTGACTTTTCTGCTGAAAGACCCGGTAACACAATAAAAGTTCGTAAAAGTTTTATTTGACAAACCCGTATCGAGGCTCATGCGGAGGGGGACTTACACACGATTCATGCTCCCTGGTCGGCCTGGCCAATCTCCCGCAAATCATCTCGTCGTCGCCGTCTCGGTATCGGCGTCTGGGGAGAAGCGCCGTTGAAAGCAACGAGGTCCAAGCGCGTCACCACTAAGGCGCCGACTATCCCGTCGTTTGCAACGGGTTGGCCGTGCCCCATCGAGTCGCAAGAATGCTCGATCTTGCTTGCAACAAGCAACCGCATAGGACATCCCCCGCTAATACCGCAAGTTATGAGGCGTCCAGTCGAGTCGAATCAATCTCTGCCAGCCTAGCGAGCCCTCGCAGATCTTTAACTTATTGGGGCGAGTTAGCGGCAAGAGCGGCTCCAGGCTTTGAAATGCATAATGCTGAACAGAAAGAGAGTTTAGGCGGGCAACGGAGATTTTGTTCTGTGAGAACTCGAAGTGACAGTCTTCGAGGTGTGGAAATCTCCTGAAGTCTATTGCCTGCTTCGAGTAGTCGTCTCGGTACAGCTTCTTTAGCTGAGTCAAGAACTGGATGCCCTGAACATCCTTCCTCGTGGTGTCAAGAAGCTGTAGATTGACTAGCCACGGAACTTCCGCCAAGAAGTCGAGCTTTTCGGTCGTCCCGACCCCAGACGGCATGATCGAGAGCTCCTTAATCCCCTTATTCTTGATGAGCAGGCCGTACTCACGATCCCAGGGTCCGCTGAGACATAACCTATCTCCATAGGTACCGGCCCTTATAGTTAAAGGGTTATTCCGTAATCTTTCAACTCACACTAGAGGTTGATTCTAGCCTCCTACATTCCCGTAGCTCCTACGGGTGTGGCTCGTTGTTTCGTATAACAAATCTATCGCATAGTTTCTGTCTCGCGGCTCCGATGGTATTGCAGTTGCCGCGCAAACGAGATCTACTACCGGATTTGCATGGTGCGTTACGACAACCCGGACAACTGAATCGGATCAGGCGCATCGTCCGTACGCACAGGTCCAAGCAGTAATCCTCCGCCGGTTGCGGCAAAAAAGCCAATTGGAATCAACGTTGACGAATTGAGCGGGCTTGTGAATCGCATCTCATTCCCTTCGTTTTTGCGCGGCATCTGGCAACGATTCCGCTAGTTCGAAGAATGGATCTTTCGATACGTAACAGATCCTCTTAGGCAAAAAGGCGGGAACGCCATCTGGGAGGAGAAATTCTCGATCGAATAGAATTCCAACTTCGTCCCTTCCAAACACAACCGCAACGTTTGTGGCATAGCAACTGAACGCGGTAGCCATCGACTGTGTACTTACTGTCCACATTATGGGTAGCGGCCCAACGTAGGAGAGGGAACTTCGCTTTCGCCAATTGTCCAGATAATTACCTGATCTTAGGCAGTTGGCCGGTGGATGGCAATCACAACAGCACACTTGAGTCTCCACCTACAACACCCATTTATCACGGACCCCATTGAGCCATCTAAGTTGCGAACAAACCCTATGCACCGCCCTTGAAGCCCCTAGTGAGCCGAAGGAAGCGCCCGTACCAGGGGCCAAGAGCCAGAAGAAACCCGCGACTAACAGCTAATATACTCCAACCTCCCTAACATGTCTTTTTCTCTCACTTGGTTCGTAAATGGGATAATTCGGACGAGAATTAGCCGACAGAGAAGGGTGCCCGCACAATGCAATGGACTTCTCTGGGGCTATTTTCATACCTGTTAGGCTCTCACAGCGCCCGGGCACCTAAGGAATGCCCGCCTGCCTCGCTTGCCCGGGCTGTGGACATGGTGTATGGAAGCAAAATGGGCATGGCCGCCAGATGGCGCCATGCCCATTAATTGTCTCAGAACTCTCGGCTACTAACTATTGGCTAATGCCGACGGGGTTCCACTGTGGGGCGATTGTTTCGAAGTAGATGTCCGACACGCCGGTTCGGGTGCTCGTCCAGAAGAGCCAGATCAGCGGTGGGCGCCTCTGCCCGATGAACGAGAATGGATCGAGGAAGGACGTGAGGTCGGACTCGTTGACCGCGTTGTCGATGAGAATCGGCTGCTCCAGTTCCTCACGAACCCACGAGACGGTTCCGGTTGCGGAGACAGGTCCAGTCGTGCCGCTTGTGAGCAGTCCGGTGTAGTTAACCTGTACCTTGTTGTCTTCGTCGGCATCGGTAAAGTAGATCCTTCCATTGGATGGATCGATCTGATAGGGGCCTTTGGCGCCGCTTACGGTCACGAACTGGGGCGCCCCGACGGAGGTGGTCGCAATGCCGGTCGGCAATTGAATGCCGAACCGCAACGTACTCACGTATGGCCTTGGCGCTTGGCTTGTTCCACCGGAAGCCTGATCGTAGGTAAAGACCATCCGGTCGTTTAGAATGCTTTCGGTTAGGTTCGCATTCTGGCCACCGGCTAAGAACCAGTAGAGGGCGCTGCTGATCTCGCGTGCGTCGTAAAGGCCCGTCGCCCTCGCATAGCCTTGTCCACTCCCCGTGCTGATTCGAAGGAACCGAGGGGTGTAGGAGATGAGGATAGCGGCATTTGAAGTAGGCGCCGAGCTGCCGAACCGAACGATTCCGAGCTTCGGATCGATATAGACTTTGCCACCAAGATTGGAATCGTAGGTGATGAGTCCGGACTCCTGGTCGTATACGGCAGTGCCGTTTGCGAGCAGGTTGGTTGTGATACCGTTCAGAACCTGAGTCAACTGGATCGGCGCATTGCGGTCCCACAATACGCCCAACGATCGGAACAGGCCAGGCTGCCCGGCTGAGCTCAACAGCTCTCCGCTGATTGGGCTGAGATCCATGAACAGGTTGCCGTCTGACGCCGGATTGGTTGCTGCCACACCGTTGTCATCGACAATCACAAGGGCACTAGGATCGACTTTCATCCGACCGTAGAACGTTTCTGGAATCGCCTTACCTTCAAGCTGGCCGATAAAGGTCAGTTCCACGATGTCGCTCCCGTTCGGAAGTCCGGGCTCGCCAACTCCGTTGTAGACCCTTGCCGCCCCTGACGGAGAGGAGGTCCACTTGAACGCATTCGAGAAGGGCAACACTATCGACGGGCCAAACCCAGCCGTTCCAGTACCGCCGTTGCCGTACACCGTGTAATAGATGTTGGATTGGCTGCCGCCGGTTCCCGGATAGAAAACCATCGCTCCGTTAGGGGTCTCGACGACGCTCGCCTTGCCCTTTTCAACTTGCGGGTCGCTCGTCAAAGCGACCGGCGCCCCGGGGCTGACCGACCCGCCACCGGCGAGAGTCAGCGAGGACATGAACAACTGCGACATCGCAACGCGGCCGCTTGAGGTCTGCTTTTGAGCATCGCCAGTGAACGCCATCAGCATGCCGTTAAAGGTCTGACTTGGGTTGAAGGGGTTCTTGACTCCGGCTTGCGGAAACGCGGGATTGCCGTATTGCACGGTTCCAGAAACGATCGATTCGCCAGACTGAGCCCCAAACAAGACGCTAGCCGCCACGTTCGGATAGTTTGCCACTGATTGGTTGAACCACTGGTTGCCCGACGAGGGCACAAAGCTATTCAAGTCGCTCAACGGCGAATAGGAGTCGAGAGTATTTGAAATACCACCCGACCCAAAGGTTGCGCCGTTACCGACGGTTCCCAGGAACAGGCTGAAGTTACCCAGTTGGGTAACTGAAGTCGGCTGCGTCGGGCTCCAACTTGGTCGATCCGAAGCAAATCCAACGATCATCGACCCAAAGGAATCGCGAATCATCGTCGGTTGCTTGTTGCTATAGGCAAGCGGCGCATTCTGGTTAGGAGTCGCTAGACTGTCCAACATTGTCTTCGTGTATGTTGAAGAGGTACTCGTCAACTGAGATTCTCGGACTTTGAAATTCAACGTCAGGGTCGGCGTACTTGCAGGCTCTGGCGCGGCGCCGTATCCATTGTTGAATATCTGCCAAATCTCGTTGTTCGCGCCATTCTCCTTCTCGATTAGTTCTATAGTATTGCTGTAAGGTCCTACGGGCATTCCGAGCGGAATCGAGACTCCGATATGAGGCGGTCCCGGCGGGAACGCCAGTCCTCCACCATTGAGGCTCGTGTTGAGCGCGTCGGGGACAGTCACTCCGTTCACAACGACAGTTCCGGAAGACGACGTGTTCGGGTTTGCCCGGCGGACCGGATTGACGTTGAGCTGAGTCGGAGCAATGTCGGTAATCCTCGACTTTGGAAAGGCAACCGGATACGGTGCGCCTGCCGCGCTGCCGGGAGGTGCGAACACCTGGTCGATGTCGCTCCAGAGGTCCACCGAGCCATCGAGGAATGCGAGGGGGTCATTCGAAGAAGAATAGAAGCCCCAAGGGTTGTAAACCGGCGAGGTAAAGCCATCCGGAATCAACTGGGAGCCTTTGGCGAGTCTGACATCCAACAGGTTGACGTTGCCAAGGTTTTCTGCAATAAACGACTGGAAGATTCCATGGTAATTTCCGCTCCAGGGGGAATAACCAGAACCGTTCTGCCCCGGTCGCATCGGGTCATAACCTGCGCCGGCAGCCAAGGACCCAAGATCCACGGTGGGAGTCACAATGCTCAGCCTCTCATCGACGTCAACCGACGTGCTGAGGTTAAAGCTACGATATGCCTCGGTGGGCGTCCCATCTAGAATTCCGTTCCCGTTACTATCGACGAATACCTGGGTACGGCCAAGGTATCCCTGATTATTAGTGGTTCCGGCAGAGTTGGCGATCAGCGCGCTTGCGTTAGCAACCTGTGCATTTGTGTTTGCGGGTTGGAACCTGGGCACGTTGACCGTCATATTAAACAGGGTCCCCACGAAGATACGGTTCTGGGGCGTATCCCCGTATTGCATCTGCCGAATCTGACCCGTGACCGGGTCTTTGATGAGTGGCGGCGTCAGAGAAATGGAGTTGAACCTCGGGTTCTCCGCGGTGCCGTTCGGATCCTTCGTAACCTGAACTTGTTCGCTCAGGATGTCCGGGTAGTCGAAACTATTGTTCGGATAGTTGTCCGGATAATCTTCAAATCGGGCGTAGTAGGGCAGAGGCAGCTTCTTATAGATGGCCAAGTCGCCCCCCTCCCAGGCAAGATTGTTCACACTAACTCGAACGTTGTCGAGTCCTGTATTATCCGGTCGCTGTAGCGCCATCATGCTGCGGTCAATCACGTAGATCGGTACCGTTTGCGACGATCCATGTTGGGCTACCGCCGTACCGACTCCCAACAAACTCTGATTCTTTGTGGGATCAGCGGTGTAGTTCGGTATGAGCGGATTGCCGTTGACGAGGTTTTCCGGGTCCGATGGACTGGTAGAAAGACCGACCGACAGAATATCGGTGAACGCGCCAGTTGTTGCGTTTGGCGGCGCCATCGACAAAGCGAGCGGATTCGCCATCAAGAACGGATTGTTCGAGAGAGCGGGATTAAGGGCGATGTTCTGCTGGACGCCATTGCTGCCGGGCAGGCCTGACCATGAGATCGAGATTCCGATGTTACCGGGTCCAGGAGGCAAGGACTGGTTCAGACCGCTCGCGAACGTGTAGGAAAGAATGGCGTAGCCGTTATCCCGCTCGGTTCCGTTCGGAAAATTCGGATCGGAAGGATCGTCGGGAGCGTCTGGCGGCTCGGTGAACAATCGGGATTCGGCGGTGATCGTTCGAATCGTCTTGCCTTGGGCACTGAACGTGATGTTCACAATCGGCGGCGCAACCGCGGTGGTGCCGTTGGTGATGAGATACGGGAAGTTGTAAACCAGGATGTAGGCCGTCTCGCCCCACTCGAACGCAAGCGGAGTTCGGTTGAACGAATACTGGTTGCTGATCGCCTGATAGTAAGTCAAGTTCGATCCTGTTGGCTGACGCAAAAGGTTATAGGCCTGCTGGGTCACCAACTTGATCTGGGCATGTCGGAAGATCGCTCCCGCCGGGTTGTTGGCAACAATGGTTTGTTCGCCGGGAGGGTTGCCAGGCGACTCGTAACCGGTGCCGTTGTTAAATGCGTACAGAAATCCGCTTTCATCCGTGCCGTACAGCCAATTGTTGGACGAACCCATCGTGCTGTTGAGATACGTCCCAGCGGAGACGTATTCCCACGCCTGTCGTGGACCGGTCAAGGGATAAGTGACCGGGTTGGGTATGGTTCCAAATTGATTCTCGGTCAACGGATCCGCAAACAGTGCGTCGAAGCGCCCATCCAGAGTAGGAATCAAGATCACCGGGAAAATCGTGGCCGCACTTAGAACCCCTGCGTTGTTGTAGTCCTCCTGCCACGTATAACCAACAGATCCGACAGCGCCTACGTTGAGTTCATTGTCTTCGATAAGGGGCAGTCCGCTTATCGCGTCGAATCCATAGACGTAGTTATTCTGATTGACCGCGTAGACGATTCCATCCGTGACAAGGGGGCTGGCCGGATTAATGGAACCTCCGGTATTGGGGTCTTTGTAAACCGCCGGTCCCGCCGCATAATTCAGCGGTACTCCCGCTGTACTGTCACCCGTGAATGACCAGGCAACACTTGGAGTGGCGCTTGCACCGGTCGTGTAATGTGCGGTGTCTAGGCAATAGAAGATGCCAGGACCGTCGTTGGCAGTGGTTACACAGGTCCCAAAGTAAAGGTAGTAAAGGTTCTTTCCGTTGAAAGTCGTGCTGAAATAGGCAGGAGTCGTCAAAATCGAGCCGATCTGAAAACTTGTCTGACCTGCCTGGGGAAATTGCCAGATCACATTGGTCGACTTATCAGAATTGCCTCCAGCGTCCAATGCGTACATCCGACCCTGAACTGTCGGCACATAGATCGTTGGCACCGCGACTCCATTGACGATCGGATCGCCGTAGGTGACTGATCCTTGGAAGGAACCAAGATTGCTGCTGGCAATCGGATTCGGACTTGGGGCAGTGGATGGATAGGTCCAGATTCGGTTGGTCGTGCCAACGACACTCTTCTGGGGCCCTGCAAGGCCATTGGCGCCGTAATCGTTGTTCCCAGCGGTATTGATGCAGTAAACGCGACCGTTCGTCGTTCCGACGTAGAGGTAGAACGTATCACTGGTTGTTCCGCCAATTTGCTGGACGAGGGGCGAACTTAGTCCAAACCCCGACGGCATTTCGGCTCCGAGATCCTTGCCGGCAACCTGGTTGGGATCGGTTCCACCGGTTCCAACCGTACTAGGATAGCTCCAGTACTCTGTGGTCGTGCCGTCGCCGTTGCCAGTGGCATCCAAGCAATGAATGACGCCGCTTTCGTCGCAGACGATCACCACCTGGGTTCGTGCGCCCGCGGCCGTTCCGGCAAGGTGAATGCTCTGAATCACCGGAGTTGCCGAAAATGCCTGACTTTGACCTTCTCCAACAAACCGGATTGCGTTCGCGTATACCGTGAGATTGTTGTCCCCTGGCAAATTGTTCGATCCGTTGGTGATCTGCACTGTAAGCGGTGCGGCAGTCTGGGTCGGAGTCGACTGGATATTTGCAAATCGCCTCGAACCTATCTGATACCACCCAGACGCAGTCGCCTGATTGACGTAAACGGTCGTGACGGAGGTCCCTTCGCGGATATTGTATTGGACACCTTGGCCGTAAGTCTCACCATTATTGTTACCGGGCAGGTAGGCATAGATGAGATAGGTTCCCGAACTTAAAGTTGGGGAGTACGTGATACTATCGGTAGCTACCCCACCGACCGGTATGGTCGCCTCGGACACGTAGGCTCCGGAATATATATCGACTTTGGTATTTGGATCAGGCTTGAAACCTGCCGTTGCTGTCGCGGTCGTGTTGTCGATTGTGACCGGACCGTTTCCGTTCTGAGTAGGTGAGTAGTTCCAAATCGGGGTACCGAGCGAATAATTGTACGATGTAACCACACCGCTTACGACCGTGCTCAGGTTGCCATTGATACCGCCGGAGGTCAACTGGTTGAGAGCCGCAACGGTAAACGTCGAGCTAGGTGTTCCAACCGTCGCCTGTGCAGAGACTGGGCTGGAATCGTAGTAACCCGACTGAGGAATCGCCATTGCCGCGTTCGCATACACGACAATATTGTTGCTAACGCCCGTATTATTTGGGCTTGGCAACGAGGTCGACAGGGTACCGTTCGGGTTATAGGGGTCGGTATTGTAAAGTGTTATTATTATATTATGTACTAAGTCGTACGGGAAAATCGCGTTAGTGGGCCCCCCGCCATTACCCAATCGCACCCAACCGCCGCCCGATAGGTATGTATCAACGACATCGTAGTAGACTCGCCCGCCTGCACTGATCTGATAAACGTAGAATTCCTGAGGGAAGCCTTCGATTCCGTTGAGCAATTGCGGACCCGTTGGCAACCAGACGTATAGCCCATAATTTGTTGCGGTGGTCGCAGTCGGCGTAAACGTCCATTTCGCAGTTGCCGTTGCGCCTGCAATAGGATTAGTCTGAGAAGTCGCCGGAACCACGCTAGAGAACAAGTAGGAGGGGGTTTCTTCAGTGGACGTACCAGACTGTAGCTCAATATAAGGGTCAGTAGCGTCCTGAAAAGTGGCGGCCGTGCTTTGCGAACTTGGCGATCCGATCCAAGATCCGGTTCCAGACGTGGCAGTCTGAAAATTACCGGCGGTGTTTACCCCATATACGCCAGTATCCGTATTGTTGACAATAAGGCTGGTCGTTTGCTGACTTGACGCACTACTCGGTGTCCACCACCGCAGATTCGACGCGCCGGGGCCAGAATCGTAGGGGTCGCCGTTGTGACCCTGCCGAGAGTTGCCGCCTTTCGCGGTGTGCCAGTTATAGGACAGCTGTGCGGACACAGAGCCGCTCAACAGCAGCGATGACACGATCGCCAGGGGTACGAGCCATTTGCTCTTTCTGGTTTCCATAATTCTCACCAAAATGCTATTCATCATCGCCGATCCGCAAAAACAGGCAACAGGATGCCTCGTGTACCAGTGTTCGGGAGGGTTCCCGTTAGGTCGAGAGATATGCTCGCCGATGTAAACCCTAAGTTAAGGGCTGTCGAACTGCTGTTCGGGGTGCCGTTCACTTGCATGACCTCACCCAAGAACGCTCCGCCGCCATACGTGTAACCAGAATATCCATTGACAATCAGCACTTCTCCCGAATCGAGCCGTCGGGCAAACAGGGCTCGAAGGCTCACCGCATTGTTCGCGGCTGGCACCGGAAAGCCATTGCTCGTGGTCTGCTTGATCGCAGTAAACGCTTCGTTCGGCATCATCCAGTTCATTCCCGAATAAGTCCAAGTCGACTGCAGGGTCGACGGATTTTGGACGAATGAGAATAGGGCCTCGTATACCCCGGTGCCATCCGCAACCATGATCGCGATCTCCGGTGAGTTGCCTACCTGAATAACCTTCGCCGTGACCGAATTGATGTTCGAAAACCGGTGCGTCCCACCCTGGCGTCGGACATAGGTCTGCTTCCCGGCGGAAGTCGATTGGTTGATCAAAGTATCGAATGCGCCCGTCGACTGATCCCAGAATGGGACCGACAGGACGTTCGGCAACGAGAAGGAGTCAAAGGTCTGCACTCCGTTCGCCGTCGTCGGATCGAAGATGACGATACCGCCCGTTCCATCCTTGGCATCGACGATGCTGTTTGGTCCTTGAGCCGATTGAGGGTTCAGCCCAGACCCGACTGGAGTGGTCAGAGTTCCCCCGACACCGGTGACGTACACATAGTGTCCACCGTTTCCATCCGGGACCAGCACTCGATTCAGGCTGGTGTACGCATAGCTCTTCCCAGAAACCGTCGCCGGCGTGTGCCAGAGCAATACCCCTACTTGGGGGTTTCCACCAACGGTCACCGGTGCACCAATCGTTTGGGTTGAGGGATTGAACGCGAAGCGATCGATCACTTCCACCAAGCGCTTATTTCCGGTGTCCGCGATCAGATAGTGCTGCCAATACTCTTCCGGCGTTGGGGCATCTGCGGCGGTTACAAGAGTCCCCGCTGCGGTTGTCATATTAACGAGGGTCGAGTAATAGAGCGCGTCGCGCGGACCGCTCAGGTTCATCGACTCGCCGGCAACAAAGCCGTCCGGAGTGATGTTTGGATCGAGTTGGAATCCGGTAATGGAGCGTGATTCGATGCCGTTCGTGTTCAGGTTTGCAACCCTATTCGCGCCCGCATCCACAACCAGCAGATTCGTGTTGGAGAGCGCGTATGCCTTCACCGGTCGAACCATCGGCTTCATCGCGGCGCCCGAACCGACGTTGGCCGGTCCCGTACTCAAAGACGAGTCCGTCGACCAAATTGGGTTGCCGCTTGGGTCGAGCTCAATGACTCGGCCTTCGTCGCAGACTATAAAAGCGGCTTTCGAGAAGGTGTAAAGCCCCTGATCGCCCCACGAAACCAAAGCACCGTCCCCACCGACAACGCCATAGGAAACCGATGAGGCAGAACCGCCCGCTCCCAATTCAGCGACGTTGCCACCGAGGATCGTCTGACCGAGGGCGATCTGATACCCGCTAAAGCTTTTGACCGAATTTAACTGCGGCCAAAGGACGTTTGGATCACCGGCGGTATTCGGACCATTCGGGTTATCGATTGTCCAGAGCTGGTTCAGCCAAGGCTTGAGCGGATCAGGGTGCAAGCTGCTCGAAGGAACTTGTGCGGTGAGCGCATAAAGCACCCCGCTTGTCGTTGGAGCTTGTCCCGCCAAGATAGATGGAAGATAGCTGGACCCGCCGATAAAGACGGAATTGCCGGTGATAAGCGGATTGCCGCCACCAGGAGTCGTCCCGTCGATTACGTAATACCACTGCACCGGGTTCCAAATAGACCCTCCGATCGAATCGGGCTGCACGAGGTAGTCCGGTTGACCCGGCTTCCGCACGATGATGGGCTGGCTGAGACTCAAGCAGTTCTGAATCTGCCCGCGCTGCACACTGGCGAGGCTTGGGAAGGAGACGATCTGACTGTTTGGGTCGTACGTGAAACTCCCAGAGGGGATCACAGTTTGAATCTCGGGGACGCTCAAGATCGTGCTGCGAGCCAAATCAGGTTGCAGAATCTCGGAACCGTCCGGCAGATCGCCGACGATAAACTGGGAAGTTTGTGGCTCTGCATTCAGTGCCATCACGACGGTGACCGGGATAACCGAAGATTTCTTCGCCTGGGCGGTGACGATCACCTGCCCGTTGCGAATCGATGGTCCACCCGAGAAAGTCCAGTTCGTCATCGGCGCTTCCAACGACTGAAGAATCGAGTTGGTGACGGCGCCGGAGTTGGCTAGAAATGTGAGTAGTCCGTCGTTATCGTCGAGGACTGGCCCCAGGACAGAGCTTGCCGACTGGTTGAGAGTCACGGTGTGCTGCCCGTAGACTTCGTAGCGCGAGATGCAGTTAAAGAGTCCGCGACCTTGTTCCCGGAAGCCAAAGAGCGCTCCACCGGATCCGTCGGCGGCAACCACGTATGCGGTTCCATGAGGAGAAAGGGCGACTTGTCCCACGACATGGCGGGGAGAGGTGCTGCCGCTTGATGCCTGGTCAGGCAGCATGACCATTCCGCGTTCGACGGAGCTGAGTACACCCGGAATGTTGCTGCCCCAGTCGATCGTATAGTCGATACGAACGCCCGTGACCGACGCCGGCAGTTGAGTCACTCCCGCCGCAAACGGGAAGCTTAAAATGCCACCCCCGAGATCCTGTACCGCGCCGCTAAAAATCGCCGCCATTTGGGGAGCGCTGAACGGATTGCCGTTTGTGTCGAGCAAGGTCAGCTTCACGCCCAGGGAACCGGTCCCGGTGAAGATGGGGAGTCCGCCTTGTTGACTCGCTCGCGTGGTCACCTGAAGCGCGGTCGCCGTGCTGCTGCCCTGCGGATCGTAAGTGATCGGCCTCTCACCCTTTGAACCAAGCCAAAGGCTCGTAAACCCTTCCGAAGTGACTCCCTGCGAAGGGTTGCCGGCGAACGGCGTATAGATAACTTTGTCGACGCCGCCCGAGTTGTCCAGGATCGGAATGTAACCCACCGTCGAGCCGTACGTGAACTCGGGAAGGTTCACCGATGAGTTCTGACCGCCGACTACGAAGGGTCCCTCCGAAGCTACGTATTGCCCGAGCGTCAGGTCGACCTGCCATACCCGGCCAGTTGGAGTTCCGGCTGTTCGCTGATAGTTGTCGGTCACATAAGCAACGCCTTCGGTTACGGTTGGAGCAAACGGGGTCGGCGATACCGACGAATCCAGTGAAGGAGTGCCGTTCGGAGCGCTGATCGGGCTGTAAGTAGCTTCGTTGGCGGAACCGCTAAGGGTTCCGTTCGCGTTCCGGGGCTCCAAGTTAAAGATGTGCAAGGCGCCATTGCCGTCTACGACAAGTACTTCGTCGGTTGGCTCACCGCCTCCGCCGCCCGGGATCTCCGCACATACGGGTGAGGACAGGGGAGTTGGCATTTGGTTGCTCTGCCAGATCTCATCGTAGGACGTGCCCAAACTGTAATCCTGCAAACCATCGTCTGGATTGCCGTCGCCGTCAAGATCCTCAATCGGGTTCGAGTCGTAGACCTTCAGGTATCCGTTTACAGTCGCAACGAGCAACCCTTTGTATAGGGCGGGAGTTGCGAAGCTCTTGTTCGTACCGTATCCAGAGTCGTTCACCAAGGAGCGAGAAATCAATGGCGGGTTCAGGTCGATCGCACTGCTGGAAACTCGTCGGCTGCCTCCGTCCTGCTGCCGATACTGGCGCAGAAGGCCAACCATGTTGACCGCCAACTTGGCAGCCGCGAGGCCATCGCTATCCAGCAGGGGAGAAAGGGCGTTGTATCGCGTATTAGCCGAATAGCTAAAGCCTGCATCGTGAGATCGGTTGAGTTTCAGCGAAGCGCCGCGCGCCGTGACAACCACCATTCCATCGCCGATTCGGCCGAGAGTAATCACCGGTTCTCCGGCAACGCTGCTTACGATCTGGAACTTGAACCAATCGAGCATGGAACCGCTCGCCAGGTTGCCTACAAGACTGGTCGTCAGGTTGTAATCCGCATTGATGTTTGGCTCCCTTAGAAAATAGGAAGTCCCGAAGCTGGAATCTACGCTCGTATCGAGGTAATTGATGTCATTCGAATTGAGGGGCGTCCAGGAGTTCATCAAGACGTTATTGAAATCCGTCGACTCGATACCGGTTGCAAATCCGGTTTGCTGCACGAATGGGATCGGAAAATTGTTGAACTCGTCGATTCCGCCCGTCGTGTTCCCCATTCCGGCCGGGTCGATCCAGAGTACGCCGCCTTGGTCTACAAACCGCCGCAATCTTTCTTGCTCCGTCGGATTGAGCGAAGCGTACGCAACCGGGTTTACCAAGAGGAAATCGTAGTTGGCAAGGCTATCGTCGGTCAGATTATCGAGGTTGACCTCCCAATACGGAGCATTGACCTTGGAAATCGGTGTTCCAATCGCGGGCGTCGTGCTGTCTATCAACGACCATCGATTATAAATCGCCGATGTGACGCGCGACGGAGCGTACGGATTCGAGAAGCTCCATCCGGCTGGCTTGACGGAGGTGTTGGAGTCGAGATTGTACAAGGCGAACGGAGCCGCACTTTGTGGTGGCGCCGTGAGACTTGCTTTGGCGCTTGCCAAAATGACAATCCCCGCTCTTATCGATTGAACTTGCTGGGCATACGGCTGGGGTCCAGCCATTGCTGTCGCTCCCATAGCACATGCGCCAACCAGTCCGAGCATACGGCGAAACATCTTACTGCACCTCTCCGAAGTAAGCCAACGATGGGCTTACGGGTAACCGCGGCATCGGCGGCAAAGCGTGTCCGTAGCTGTCAACCCGGATCAAAGTCGATAAACTATTGTCGATCACATATCCATTTGACCGGTCCGTAGCCAAAACCGGATCGTAATTGATGATCAAATTGGGCACAAAGGCCGGACTTCCGTTGTATTGGAACTGACCAGTGCCTGCGTTGTAGGTGTAGCCGGTCGGAACGTGAGAGCTTGGAATTGCCAAGCCCGTCGCTCCGATTTGGGGAGGTATCCAGCCCCACTTTTGGAGCCATTGGGCCTGAACCGATGCCGGAGGAGGCATGTTCTCGCTAACCGCGCCAGAGATCACCACACGAACGTCCAGCGGCTCGCCATAGAATGGCGTTGCGGGGGACGTACCGTAATTCTCAAGACGGATCGCATCCTTCTCTGCAGGTGTCGTCGCGGTTGAGTAGACGTCCGTTCCATTGATATAGGAGTCTCTTCGATCGTTTGGATTGGGATTGAACCAGGGTCCCGGAATGACGAAGAAGGATCCTTGCTCGGCATAGATCGCCGCCTCGATCTTGATGTCATGGGGCATCAGGGCGGCCCGTCCGACGATGTAGTCGTTGGTGGCAACGCCAGAAATGCTGGTCTGCTGGATATCCAACTCGTTCGTACCCTCCGCAAACAGAGTGTAGGTACCGATCGAACCGCTAGACAGCAGTTGCTGGCCGCCGCCGGCCAAGGACATCGTGGTCGGGTCAACCAACGGGAAGGTGGTCGATTCGAACTTCGGATACCGCTGGTCGACTTCCCCGCCCAAGCCGTATTCGGGAATCATCGACGATGGGGTGATCCCGGCGATGTAGTTGTACGCGGTGTTGTTGCCGCCAGCAAGGAAGAAATAGGGCGCCGATGTTGGACCGCCCACGTTGACGTTCAGTTGGAAGAACGTCGCGGGGGCCGGACCATCGTCCATCGTGTGGGAAATCAAAAGGTTTGAAGGAATGGTTACCGCAGGGGTACCAGACTCCTGGTAGTGGAGATTGTACGGCGCCTGGGTGCTGGGGTTGGAAGCGTTTGCTCCCGGACCCAGCGGGTCTCGTACAAATTCACTGTCCAGCAAAAGGGACCCACCGGTTCGAACTCGGATAGGGTTATATCCGTTGAGGTTAGGCGTATCGTTTACCGGTTCGACCTGCTGATTCGGAGACACTCCCAAAAACTGAGTTGTGTTGAGGGTCACATAGTCTTTCGCCATGAGCATCAGCATGGACTTACTAGGACGAGTGATCAATTGCCCCAAGGCATAACCTTCGTTCAATTGCAGTCCGTTCGCAGTGACACCCTTCGTGATACTGCCTTCGATGTAGATTGTCGCATCCGAAACCAGCGTCAACTGGACGTCGGTCGGGATGATCCCTCGAATCCGAACGTTGCCTTCGAAGTATAGGACGCCGTTAAACACCGGCCCCTTGTCGTAGTCCGTGTTTTGGAGCGATCCATTCACGTTGATCGTTGCCGACGGTGTTGCGATGCTGATTGGAGTCAGTGAGTTGACGATATGACGGTTTCCGTCCGAGCCCAGGCCGATTCGATATCGGTTGAGCGAGTTGCCCGAATCGGTACCATCCGTATAGCGCCATGTTCGTTCACCCTGGGGGGCTTGGCTGTCTCTTTGAATCGTAAAGCCATCGTCTAGAAGTCTTACGTAAGCCCCAAGCGGCACATACAGATAGCCCTGCCAGCCGGAATGGGCTTGGCCGTTGTTTGGATTCAGCCAATCGTATTGCTGGGACGCCTGCGAACCGACGTTGGTGCGTCCATTCTCATCGGTTGGACCTTGCACGTCGGATGGGTTGTAAACGTAAACTCCGCTGCCAAACCCATACTTACCATCATTGCCGTTTCCACTCTGGCTACCGCTATCGGCCGTCATCGTGACATACCGGTTCTCGTCGGTGTCTGGATCGGTTACCAAAATGGACGGAGGGATCTTAGTTCCGAGGCTTCTTGGGTTACCCTGTTGATCTGGCGCTGAAGAGCCATCGCGAACGATACCGGTGATGGTACTGAAGTTGGGGCTCATGCTATTCAGGCTGTTCGTACCGTTTTGGGTAAGAACAGTCGTGACCGGCGCTAGCCAGGTGTTAAACGTCGGATCGGTTGCGGTGAGATCGACATCTCGCGCCACCACGGTGAGCTGGCCGCCGTTATAGTTGAAGTTAGAGTCCGGGAGGTCGCCGGTGATCGATCCCGCAACGTCAAACTGATCTCCAAGATAACGGTTCAAGTTCAGAACAGTGTTGCCATGCACGACGAGATTCGCATTGGAGAAGAAGGATCCAAGCCCCTCGATCGGCCCAGCCGGCGTCGGCGGGTTCCCTAGGTTGTACAGAACCTCGGTTCCACCAAGCTGGTTGTTCAATAACGATTCCACAGGAATATCCGTGCCGCCCTGAGGATATTGCACACCCAGTTCCTTAGGAGGACCGATGTCCGCCGGTCGCGACACGTTGAAGATGTTCGTGATGTACCGAGCCGACTCGATGATTCCGATCGAGGCAAATGCGCGCACAACTTGGGTGTACGGAAACTTGTTCTCGCCTTGCTTCATCAGGGCGATGGCCGCCCGAAAGTCCTGATCGGTCGCAAAATTCTGATACTGGATCGGTTGGCCGGAATTAAGCGTTGTCGGGTCGCCTTCGTTGACCTGTCCCTGTCGTCCAATTGCCTCGATGATCAGATAGTCACGGGCCAACCCGGGGCGGCGCAGCGGACCAACCGGAGAGCTGCTAAAGATATTGGCGTCGCTCGGTGCGTAGCGCACCCTGACCAGGGATCTTCCAGTCGAGTTATTGATCCGCACAAAGTATCCCAGTCCGTCCGGACCGCCCAAGTCGATCTGGCTTCCGCCCGGTGTCACCGTCAGCGCCGTTCCGTCCGAGAGAGTCGCGGGCGGGCGGAGATAGTAAGCGTCAGGATCAAGCGTCCCGTTGGAGGTGCCAAGGCTTGTCGGGGTACCACGCCAGTCGGCGCCCAATTCACTTTGGAGGAGCTGCTGGTGGGCAAAACGGATGCCACCGAGCGCGAGGTCATTCGCGACCGATCTATTTCCAAGATTGAAGGTCGACTTGCCGTTCCGGTCTACGATTCCAATAAAGACAAACCCAAGAATAAGGAGAACACCCAGCACCACCATCGCGATGATGATCGTCTGGCCTTTTTCTCTCTGTCTTTGCGGCTGTAATTGCGTTGGGTTCATTAAAATCACCGGAGGTAGTTCCGAACGGACGCAGTGGCCTTGAGGGTCACAGATTGCGGGTTGGGAATGTTAGTTGTCTGTGGGTAGTTCCGAATCGTCAACAGAACCGACATCAGTTGTCTCGTATCGTAGTCCACTGCGAACACATCGCTCTTCGCACCGTTGATGACAGCGCCAGTCTGAGTGCCATTGAATTGGAATCGGTACGAAATCTGAATCTGCCCGACCGGCAATGGCGCAGTCGGATCGGAATTGAACTTTATGTAGCCCTTCTTGAAGCGAGGTTGGATAACCGCGCTGCAGAAATTGTGGGGGTCATATACCGACGGATTGAATGCCTTTCCATCGGTGTCCAACTGCTGAGCAGTCAAGCCTAACAACGTGTAGTCGATGTTCCCCTCCGTGTTTGTCGGTTCAGGTTGGTCGACATAGTTGATCTGATACTGGTTGGGTCCTGGATTCTGAGTCGTCCGAACGTATCGCACGGTCTGGCCGAAGTTTGGTCCCGCCATTTGGTCGGGTCCGTAGACGATCTCGCTTCCAGGCGTGATTCGACTCTTGGCGAGACCCGTGGTCGGATTCAGAGGATTGGCCGTACCATCCGCATTGGGAACGTTCCTCAGGTCGATAAACCGGTCGATTTGAGGCTGCAGATTGGTCGCGTTTGCCCATACCCAGTTGAATAGTTCGTTGACGGTAGAAAATGCCGGGTCGTAAAAGTTGCCCGATACATTCGGGTCCTGCCCAGCGGCAAACGGTCCCGAATTCGTTGGATTGGTCAATACGGTCGGTAAATTCTGGGGGTTCGTCAAGGTAGGGGGAATGTTCGGATTACCGACCTCCCAGATTCCAAAACTGGTGATCAACTTACCCTTTGCCGAATTCAGATCGTAAGGTACGAAGAGACTGCTGATCGTCGGATTGGTCATCCAACCGGATCGAAGGTTAGCGGCGTTAACCGCTTGGCTGAAGGGATAATAGCCTGAATTTGCTGTTACGAAGTCGTAGGTGTACATATCGAATACTTCGGTGCCCGAATTAACGTCCGACTGCACACCTCCGGTCGGGTCGAAGTAGTATTCGCTGAATCCGGGAGGAGCCCCTGCCTGCCCGTTTGACGGGTCGTTTCGACCGACAAAGTAGGCACTCACTGTATTGACCGCTCCCGTTGGATCCCAAGTCTGAGGCCACGTTCGGACGATCTGGTTGCTCCAAAGCCCGTATTGCGTCTTGTATACATCGGGGGCCAAGGCTGCCGCGTTGTTCGACTCTTCTCCCTCACGGACAGTTACCTGCCCCTGGGCCGGATCGTTGCCAACGTGAGAGGGTCGGAATTGGATCAGCGGAACGATACGGGGAGCCATTCCGTTATAGGTGGCGGCATGCGTGAACTTGTTGTAAACCGGCTGAATCATGTCGTAGCGGTTTAGCTCGCTCTGGATGGTGGCGACTGACCTCCAGTTGGTGACGCGCTGCGTCTTGAGGGGATCCGCAGTCCCGTCATATCCCAATCCATCGTTCAAGAAGAACCGTGGGTCGTCGTAACCTTCAATCTGAGTGTCGGTCAGCGCATCCGTCTGGAAGAAATTGAGGTTAGGCCGAAACTTGGTCGACACATCGCCGTTGGTACCTTGGCCCGTGCGATACACGTAGGGCTGCACTTCGGCTCTATACAGGACGAACAAATTATCCCGCCCGCCAGCGATCGCCATTAAGATCCCATCGTATGGGTTGTTATATTTGGAAAACGGGTCTCGAAGTCCGACGAAGTATCGAACGATCGTTTGGCCCATTCCAACTGGCAGAATTGTCTGCCCTCGCGGCGCCTGGAGGGTTGGGTCTTTATAACCGTTATTTGGGTTCGTATACCCCCCGTTCGAAAGGGTTCCACCGTACAGATCCGCCTGAGCGGCCTTCAGGAGGTCCAATTTCACGTAAGGCAGCACGACCTCGATCGTCCCTTGAGTGGCATTGGGATTTACCTGTTGCTCCGGTACCTGGACGATCAGAGAGTGCTGTGGAACGTTGGCGGTAACTCCGTTCAAAATCGTGGAAACCAGCAGACCAGAGCTACGGACACCGGCAGAATCGCCAATCTCACGGGAAATCCTATCCGCCACGATGCGCGCGCGAGATTGAGCTTCCGCAAAAGCCTGGGCCGAGCGAGTGAAATTGAAGCTCTGAAAGACGGGCACGACGATGATCGTCATCAGCAGCGCGCTGATCGCAATGACAGTAAGCAATTCAATGAGGGTAAAGGCGCGTCGTTTGGTCATCATCGGATGTTCACTCCCCGCTGCATATAGGTCTCATTCGTAGATCTTCTCCAGCCTCGGCCCCATGCATTTAGATTCGTCATGTTTGTTCCCGAATCACTCAAAAGGTGGAAGGTTTCCGGATTCCAAAGAACTTGAACCGCGACCGAGGCGCCTTTGATATTTCGAACGCCAATGCCATTGGTGAAGTCGACTGAAATTGCATTGGGATCGACATCCGTAAGGTCGATCGAAGGCAGGTTCAAGGATGGGTCGTTCCGATACTTGATGATAAAGTCCTGTCCGACCAGACTATGGATGTACGTGTCGGTCGAGCGATCGTAGGTGACCTCGCCTACCGTGACCTTCCTTCCGTCGTCTGCGGCCGGGAAGTAGATCCGGTACGGCTGCCCAATCAGACCGTTTCCGACATAAAACTGATCTGAGCTAAGCCCCGCCGAACTGGCGGACACTGAATATTGAGAGGCGGCTTTGAGCACCTGGACCGAAAACTCTTGATTGGCCATATAGAGAGCCCTTACCGCGCGGTTGTCCATCTGAACTGCGGCAGTCGAGTTGTCAGGCAACAGAAGATAGCCGGTGATGCCCGGAGGGGGCGTTCCACCTGTGTCGGCGTTATTGATGGTGACGATCCCACTTGACTTGTCGACGGTTATCAGTCGCTGACTGGGAAAGTTCGGATTATTCTCGTAAAACACGCCGCCCGTTGCCAGATCGACCAACACGAAGTTGTCGGTTCCAGCTGCGTTAGCCGCCGATGTATCCGTAGTGTTGTCTGTGCGAGCCGTCTCGAGAGGAATGATCGGCGTGATGGGGAGATTGTCTGGCCCAGTCAAACCGGCAACCTTAAGGCTGTTGATCGGCAATTTGTGTTCACTCGAGAGAAGTTGGGGACTGGCGAGGTTGCCCGGTACGCCAGGAAGAATGCCGGTATCGATTCGGAAATCGTCGTGCAGAACTCTCCAGTCGTAGACATCATAGTTGACCCGCGCTTGAAGAGGTTCTCGATCGTGCCCGTTTCGGCTGATCGAGACTTCATGTCCAACTGGGTTGAACAGAAGGACGCCCAAGTTTTCGTTCAGCAGCTTGAATTCGTACGGCTCGTAAGAATCAAACGCCGAGTTCTTCGGGATCATATTGAATGACCGCTGAACCCTTAGAGTGTTGAGGTCGATGCTCTGAATCAAATGGTTAGGGTCCGCGACGACACCATTATCGATCTGCACTTGGATGAGCGGATATTGATTGTTAGCGCCGATCGGCTGAGCAGCAATCGGGACCAACGGGACTTCTGTATAGTCGCGCTTAATCACTCCGCCCGAACCATTACTCACGTAGGCGGAAAAGGAGACGCGGAAATTCCGGTTGTATTGCCCCGAAGGCAGTAACAGCGAGATGGTGTTGTCCGAGGGATTCGTCACGAAGTACTGATAGTCGGTGCGAAGATCCTCAGTCGCGGGGGCGCCAACGACCTGTTCCAAGTCGTTTCCATAGACGACAAAGTTTGATGGAGCAGTCGCGGTCGCGGCTTGATAGCTGATCGGCCCAAATTGCAGGACCATGAGGCCGCCAAAGTAAGCGCCTCCTGACGCGGAAGATCCAACTGCGCCGGGGGCGGGCACGCGCCGTCCTTCCCCGATAATGCGGCGAGTGGTGTTGCTACCCGTAAAGAACGCCCAGTTATCCGTTCCGAGTTGCAACGCATTTCCAAGCACGTTGTTATTGGAATCCGTCATGGACCCGTTTTGAGCGAGCGTCGATCCGATAGGTCCAAGATCGTTGGGATCCTTGGTCGCATCGATATACAGATTGCCGTATTGATCGTAGTGAGCGGACACAATCTGCTCCGGCAGCTCATCTGCCCTGGCGGCCAACAACTCGGCGGTATCGCGCGCTAGCGTCTGGGCGATCGACTTATTCCTCGTAAGGAGCAGGATTTGAAAGCCCTTGGGGAAGATCTGGATCACCGCGAGAATGCCCACAAGGAACACTACAATCACGACCAGAATCTCAATCAGAGTCGTTCCAAAGTATCGGCGCAATCGTTCCATGTTGGTTTTGTGTGGGCGTAGCCGTCCACTGCTCGAAGTCATCGCATCTGGGTGCCGCATACGTCCTCCGTGGCTTAAGGCCCAACCTTCCAGGACATTGTATCGACGAGAACGGAGTCATAGGGCCTGGCAGACCCTCCTAGGAAGAGGACGATATCCTTTTTGTCTTCAGTTAAGGTACCGCCGCTGTAATCTCGGAAAAAGCTGTCCCAAGTGACAACCGTCGTCTCAGGTGGGTCGGAATACCCAAGCTGGCGAACGTCGTCCAACGCATTGCCCGTCTCGGAGGAGAGTGGGTGGCACGGATCCGTCGCCACGGTATAGATGCTCCAGAAAGGCGCGTAATGGAGTTCGATACGCTGGCCGCCTCCCGTCTCGTTGGGCACGGTCGCGACGTCGTAGCCGCTGATCGTATAGTAATAATTCGTTACGTCCGTGACGTCCGCGGGATTGCCGTTGTTCGGATTGTTGCAACTAAGTACAAAGCTGTTGCCCAAGTTGTTGACATCGGTCGGCCCGTACTTCTGAGGGGCGTTCGGGTACAGGCTTCCGCCACCCGGCGCCTTATTTGGCCAGACTGCCTGCGTGATCGACGTGTAGGTACCGCCGGCAGGAATTCGATCATAGGCCGGCTGAAGCGTTGTAAGCGAATCAATCCGCTTTGGATAGAGCGCTCCCACGACCTGGTTTGCAGGGATAATGTCGCCGACCGAGGGGCTGTCGCCGCTATAGGTCGTCACATACCCCAGCAGCGATGGGGGATAGCCGCCCTGATCTTGCCGATACAACTGGAGCGCGGAACGAATCGCATTCATATTGGACAAGTCAGAACCGCGATAGGCAGAAGCTCTAACCTGTGAGAAAACCGGGAAAATGATGGCGGCCAAAATCGCGATGATCGCGATTACTACCAACAGCTCTATGAGCGTGAAGCCACGGTTTCTATTCATTTCAACTCCACTAACACAAGTTGTGTGACTGCGTTTTCGGCCCTTTTGTTCCAGGTCAATCCGTTCCATAAACTTCTTCACGCTTCGTTCCAATCGTTACCTCCCCGTGCTTTGCAACGGGTTTCGCGAGGCAAACACTCGCTTCTTGCTGTCCTGCAACCGACACTGGTTGCAGCAAACCATTTTATACGTTTCGGGCTTGATACGGCAAATTTAGCCGTCGAATATTTTGCGGACGTATTGGGGTGCCCCAAATTCTGCATATAGTTCGAAATTCCCTTCTCTATCGGACTTCCAAAGACCATACAAACGATGGCCCCGATCGCTAAATAGGGACCAAAGGGTATGGTCGTTAGTGAAGGCTTCCAGTCGTCGTCATCGACATTCTGTTCAACCTGAGCCTCACCAATCCAGTTGTACATCTTTGGAAAGGCAATCGCCACGATGTCAAGGCAGCATAAATACCAGGCGCCGTGAATGAAGAGGCTGCCGATGGTCTCCGGTTCGTACGGCTCCTCGGTCGCATCCTCGGTCGCCTCTTCCACAGCTTCTCGCTTCTTGGCCGCAGAAGCGATCCCTAGGATCGAAAGACCGATCACCAAACCGGCCACCACCGCAATCATGAGGTTGGCGACAAGCAAACTCGGCCCAAGCAGCGCTCCGACTCCGCGCATCATCTTGATATCGCCGTGCCCCATGGCGTCCTTACCAAACAGCAAACGACCAAGCAAAGCGATACCCCACAACAGTGCCCAGCCAAGTAGAGCTCCAGAAAGTGCGATCGCTAACGACTTATCAAATGCATGATAGGCCACCCCAAATACAAGCAAAGTGGCGTTGAGTTCGTCGGGAATGATATAGAGTTCCCAGTCGATAAAAATGACCGCAACCAGAGCGGCCGTTGTTAACGCATAAAAAGCCGCTCTAAGCGGTTCGAAGGATACGATGAAGTACTGCCACCAAATCAAAGCCCAAAGCGAGCCGTTTAGCAACTCAACCCAAAAGTATCGGGAGGCGACTGTCTCTCCGCAATACCGGCACTTTCCACCCGAAATAAGGTAGCTCAGCAGTGGAAACAGATCGGGCACGCCAAGTTGATGCTTGCAGTTCGGACAGAAGCTGTTCTTGGGGTTCGAAAGGGACATCCCCCGTGGCAGTCGATAAATAACGACGTTGAGAAAGCTTCCAATTGTCGCTCCACATACCAAGCCGAGAATCCACGACCAGCTTGGAATCATTTGTGGTGGCACATTCATTCTTCTGACTAGCTTAACAGAAACTGGCGCTTTAGAGTTGGGGGACGAACGTGCAAAAAGGACAATTAGGACTTATCGTGCAGATAGGACTCATACGAATCCCTCCGGAAGTATAAGTCCTATCTGTCCTATCTGTTATGTATGGAGCGCTTGGTACTACTTCTCGTCGCCGCCGCCGGAGGACAACTTCGAAATAACGTCGACAAGCGGGAGGAACATCGAAATGACGATGAATCCTACAACAAAGCCAAGTCCAACGATCATAATCGGCTCAATGGCAGCCGTAAGCGAGGCAAGTGTGGCTTCGACTTCGCTCTCATAGAAGTCAGCAATCTTCTGAAGCATGAAGTCCAAAGATCCAGACTCTTCACCGACACCGATCATGTGAACGACCATCGGCGGGAAGAGCCGAGAGGCTTCGAGAGGATCGCCGATGCGGTCTCCTTCACGAATCCTTGCTCTTGCTTCCAAAACTGCGTCGGCCATGATCGCGTTTCCAACGACGCCTGCCACCGTCTCCATCGCTTGGAGAATCGGAACGCCAGAGGTAAGGAGCGTACCCATGGTTCGACTGAATCGCCCCATACAGATCTTATGGTGCAACTTGCCGAATACCGGAAGTTTGAGCCTGACGCGGTCTGCGACGCGCCGACCAAAGCGGGTGCTTACGAAAAGCCGATAGGCAAAGATAAAGATAATCACCGAGATGATTACCATCCACCAGTAATACTTGATGACGTTTGAGACGTCGATCAAGAACTTGGTAGGCGCCGGCAAGTCGTCCGCCTTAAGTCCAAGGTCCGTCAAAATAGCGGCCCACTGGGGAACAAACCAGGATACGAGGAAGATGACGATACCGGTCGACATGATCAAAACCAGGACCGGATAGGTCATGGCCGACTTCACTTTGCGTCGAAGTTCCACGTCCTTTTCCAAGAAGTGCGAAAGTCGCTGGAGTGACTCTTCCAAAACGCCACCGATTTCACCGGCTTTGATAAGTCCGATAAACAGATTGCTGAACGTCTTGGGGTGTCGCTGCATGGCGCGCGAAAGGCTCTCGCCCGCTTCAACCCGCTCGCCAATGTCGACCAAAATCTTCTTAAGCTTGGCATCCTGGGTTTGGTGTCCCAATACATCCAAGCACCGAACAAGCGAAACACCGGCGTCAACCATCGTGGAGAACTGACGACAGAAGACCGACAGGTTTGTAAGCTTTACTTTGCCATACGTTTTGGACTTCGGCGACTTCGCCTTGATCATCGTAAGTTCGGTGATCGTGAAGCCCTGCTCTTGGAAACGTTGACGTAGCGTCTCTTCGCTTTCAGCGTCCGCCGTGCCTTTCTGAAGACCGCCGGCTGCATCTCTAAACGTGTAGCTGTATACAGGCATGTTTGTTCCTCGCTCTTATGTTCTCGGCTCTTATCGTCTTGGTGGTCCGCCAGACCCTTGTGTCGCAGTCGTGGTGTTGATCATCTTACGAAGTTCGTCTGGGTTCTGGCAACGGGTCATCGCGTCTTCCATCGAGATGAAGCCCTTAAGGTACAGATCCCTAAGGGATTGGTCCATGGTGATCATCCCCATGTTTCCACTAGTCTGGATCATAGACGTGATCTGGTGGGACTTCGCCTCACGAATAAGGTTGCGAATAGCGGACGAAGCAATCATGATCTCAAGCGATGGAACACGACCGCTGGTTCCCGCTCTGGGAAGCAACTGCTGCGAGATGATCGCAACGAGGTTGTTCGACAACTGAACGCGAATCTGCTCTTGCTGGCCAGGAGGAAAAACGTCAATCATACGGTCAACGGATTCTGCCGCATTGTTGGTGTGAAGCGTCGCGAACACAAGGTGTCCCGTTTCAGCGGCTGTGATAGCCAACGAAATCGTTTCCATGTCGCGCATTTCGCCGACCAGCAGGATATCCGGATCTTCTCGAAGCGAGCCACGAAGGGCGTTCAAGAAGCTGCGGGTGTCCGAACCGACTTCACGCTGGTTGATAACCGATTGCTTGTGCTCGTGTAAGTATTCAATCGGGTCTTCGATCGTGATAATGTGGTGGGCAAAGTTGATGTTGATGTGGTTGATCATCGCCGCAAGCGACGTCGACTTACCCGACCCGGTGGGACCTGTAACCAAGATCAATCCGCGTGGCTTTTCGCACAACGGCTTCAGGATCGGCGGAAGGTTCAACTGCTCAACGGTTGGAATCTTCTGCGGGATCAACCGAAATGCAGCGGCGACCGCACCGCGGTCTCGATACATGTTCACGCGGAACCGAGCTCGCTTGGGAAGCTGGTATGAGAAGTCAAGTTCGAGAGTCGTTTCGAATTTGTTGATGTTCTCATCCGAAATGATGTCGTACATCATCCTCTGGGTGTCTTGAGGCGTGAACTCTTCGTAGTTCAACCTCTTCAATTTTCCATCTTCTCGAATGACGGGAGGAGACGCATAGCAGATATGGAGGTCCGATGCGTTCTTATCGACGATGATGTGGAGCAATTCGTCAATATGAAGATCCTTGAGGGTCATCGGCGGAACTGCCGGTTCTTCCTCTTTCGGGATCTCGTTTTGCATCTGGGGCATCTGCCCCATCGGTGGCATCGAACCTACGCCAGGCCGCGCCACGGGGGGGGGCATCATTCCTGGATTCTGTCTGGGTGGAGGATTATTCTGCTGCATCTCTGTCCTTATAATTAAAGTGTACGTCAGAAACCGGCGGTGAAGACGACTCGCATAACCTCTTGCGGGTCAGTGATGCCATTCAACACTTTTTCTAGGCCGTCCTCACGAAGTTCCTTCATGCCGTTTGCTTTTGCCGCTTCTTTAACGTCGTTCAACGGAGCGCGTCGAACAACCAACTCGGCAATTTCAGCGTTCATGTTCATCATCTCGTGAATACCAGTTCGACCCTTGTAACCGGTCATTCGGTTCGATTCGGCCGGAATTCCCCGATAAAGCGTAATCATCTCATCGGGATCGGAATACTGAAGACCGAATCTTCTGAGGTCGGATGCGGGCACCTGGTACGGTTCCTTGTTATCGGGATCGATCTTTCTTCCGAGTCGTTGCGCGAGAACGCCAATAACCGTGGCAGTAATCAGGTACGGCTCGACGCCCATGTCGATCATACGCAGGGTAGCGGAAGGCGCGTCGTTCGTGTGGAGCGTGGAAAGGACAAGGTGTCCCGTAAGCGCGGCTTCAATCGCGATTTCAGCGGTTTCCAAGTCGCGCATCTCACCAACCATGATGATGTCTGGGTCTTGTCGAAGGAAGGCGCGCAGGGCGGTCGCAAACGTCAGTCCGGCTTTCCGGTTCATTTGAACCTGGGCGATTCCGTTTAGCTGATACTCAACCGGGTCCTCAGCCGTAATAATATTGACGCCGACCGTATTAAGTTTGTTGAGAACCGAATACTGAGTAGTGGTCTTTCCCGAACCCGTCGGCCCTGTGCAGAGGAACATACCGTTCGGCTGGCTAACCAGTTCTTCAATCTTGATCTGGTTCTCTTCTGTAAACCCGATCTTCTGCAAGCCGATCATAACGCTCGACTTATCAAGAATACGCATAACGATCTTTTCGCCAAACGGCGTTGGGATCGAACTGACACGAAGGTCATACTCCTTACCAGAGTGTCGCACTTCGATACGACCATCCTGAGGAATTCGGCGCTCCGCAATGTTCATGTCCGCCATGATCTTTAAGCGGCTGATCAGTGGCGCCATGAGGTTCCTCGGAACCGTCATCGCCTCTTGAAGCACACCGTCGATTCGGTACCGTACACGAACGGCTCGCTGCTGGGGCTCGACGTGAATATCAGACGCACGGTCCGCAACTGCCTGCTGGATGAGCGCATTCGCCAATTTGATGATCGGCGCCTGCTCTGCCATCTTCTCGGCATCGCCTTCGGGGTCGTCATTATCATCCGCCGCCTTTCGTCCGGCGCCTGCATTGGCAATCGCCATTCGGATATCGGCGTTAAAGTTAGCGGTAGGAACCGGCGTGTTGATGGTGGTTGCCGCTTCCGGCATCACCGCACCGCCCCCGTAATACTTTTTGATCGCATCTTCGATCGCGCCGGTAACCGCCACGACCGGAATGACGCGCAAGCCGGACGCTATTTTGATGTCGTCCAGTGCGTTCAGGTTGTTGGGGTTGACCATCGCCACCCAAAGATTGTTGCCGTCCTTCTTAACCGGGATGGCATTATGGGCCTTCACCATTCTTTCGGGCACGACATTAAGGCAGGACGAGTCAATTTGAATCCTATCCAAGTCGGCAAATGCAAAGCCCATCTCCTGAGCTTTTGCTTGCAAGACCTCTCTCTCGCCAACCATATTCAGTGAGACAAGAACCTTGCCTATATCAGTTTGTCCAGTCTGTTGCTGAACTTTTTGGGCTTCATCGAATTGCTCTTGCTTGAGATACCCCTTCTCAACCAAGAATTGAACCATCGGTTTACGTGGCAACGCCATAGATGCTTATCACCCAGTCCTCTATTCGATCCTGGGATGTTCTCCCCTTAACGACCGAATATTGTAGACCAAAGAGCCCGTGCCGGAACACTAACAGCGGACCCAGACGTAAAAAAGACGGGGTATTCCGCTGGAATCGTTCACGGTATCGAACGCCAATCCGGTTTAGCATCGATGAATGCGTACGAATAAGTCAAGGGTTTGGGCCATTTGGCGCCTTGCGTGGAGGTTGAATCAGCGTTTAAGGAACGGCTCGATCGACTGACTCTTCCTATTTGTTGATGTCCGGCGATTCCGCGCGCCTACTTAGGCAGAATCGCCAGGCGCTCGTCCGGGTACAACCAAGTCTTGCTGCGCGACACTCTTAAGCAACTGGTCGAATCGTCTATTGATTCCCTAATCGCATCCGGAAAGCTCTCCCCAGATGCACGGGTTCCGGTGGAGATCACCGACACCAAGAATCCGGAACACGGTGACTTCGCCTGCAACTTCGCCCTGGTGGCGACGAAGAAGGCCGGAGTGCCACCACGTCAAATCGGCGAGATGCTTGCCGCGGACCTCCTTGCCTCGGCCAGGGACGACGGGGCACCCATTCAAAACGTCGAGATCGCAGGCCCAGGGTTCTTGAATTTTCGCCTCAAACCGGAAGCGATCTCCGCCTATGTGGAGAGAGTTATTCAATTGGGGGTCCAATTGCCGAATGCGGCGGCCGCGTCCTTTAAGGGCCAAGCTCTTCCCCGTTTGAATGTGGAGTTTGTCTCCGTTAATCCAAATGGCCCGATTACGGTTGGGTCGGCTCGGGGCGCGGTCTTTGGCGACGTTTTATCTCGCGTATTTGCCGCGTCCGGCTATTCCATTGATCGGGAGTACTACATCAACGACGGGGTCAATTCGAAGCAGATGCGGCTTTTCGCGGAGTCGGTTCAATCGTATGCTCTCGGCGTCGCGCTCCCGGAAAACGGTTACCAAGGCGAATATGTCAAAGGCGTCGCAGAAGACGTGATCCGACTTTCGGAGGAATTAGATGCCAAGGAACAGCCACTAAGTTGGTGGCAATCCAAGTCGCAAGAGCTGATGATCGAGCGACAAAGGCAGGACTTGGCCACATTTGAGGTCGACTTCGATCTTTGGTTCTCTGAGCAGTCGATGCATGATTCCGGATTGGTTTCCTCTTCCCTGGAGAAGTTAACAGTCAATGGATCGGCAGATGCGGATTGTTACCGATCCGAAGTCATTCGAGATGGGAAAGTGGAGCGGATTGAGCAGAAGCCGGAAGAATGTGGGCCTTTATGGCTTCGAGCAACCAAATTCGGAGACGACAAAGACCGAGTCCTCCTGCGCTCAGATGGACGCCCAGCTTACATCGCGGGAGACGTCGCTTACATGGAGAGCAAACTCGGACTGCGTGGATACGACAAGGCAATCATCATCCTCGGCCCGGATCACCATGGCTATATCCCGCGAATGAAAGCAGTTTGCCAAGCCTTGGGATACCCACTCGAACGATTTGAAATTATCATTTTCCAAATCGTCCGATTTGTAAAGGACGGAAAGCCTGCGCCGATGCGAAAGCGAGACGGGAACATCTACGAATTGCGTGACCTCATCGACGAAATCGGGGCCAATTCCGCGCCTACGGCAACCAAGACCGAACAACAGCGGATCGGCAAGGATGTCGCTCGGTTTTTCTATCTCATGCGCAGTCATGACACGCACATGGATTTCGACATCGATCTGGCAACCAAGCAAAATGACGAGAACCCAGTGTTTTATGTGCAGTACGCCCATGCCCGAATCTCCAGCGTCATCTCAAAGGCGGCCGAATCCGGTTTCGTGCGCGACGCCGATTCGTCGAGTCATAACCGCCTCCTCCATCATCCAACCGAATTGGCGCTTATCAAGAAGATCTTGGACCTGCCAGTCGAGGTTGCCCGGTGTTCGAAAGACTTCGGAGTCCACAGGCTGACTACTTATGCAGTGGAGTTGGCGCGAACTTACCATCACTTTTACGACGCATGCCGGGTCGTTCAGCCGGACGAACCGGAACTCACGTACGCACGATTAAACCTGTGCCATGCGGCCCGGACTGGACTTCAGGCAACGCTCGCTTTACTTGGCGTGAGCGCACCCGAACGGATGGATCGCGAAGCTCGACTCCCCTAAGCCCCCTGGGTTGCAGAAATTACGAATAACCGGAAGGCGTATGAACAGTTGAAGCTCCAGGTGCCAAATGTCGATTGCCATTGCTTTCCTCGCGATCCTTTCCACTCCCTACCAGGGACGGTCCAATACGGGTGGGCTCGCATTTAAACCCGCCGCAACGGTTGGTCAGCGGGAGATTGTGCTTGGGCCCCTGCTCCAAAAGAGCACTGTCATGCAAGTTCAGTTCAATGCGGACGTAGCCGCAGAATTCGGCAGCCAAAACGTGCTGCCTTCGGAAACAATCGAGTTTTCCAAAGGTTACGTCTATTGGTCCGTCACCGATGGAAAGCTAAACGATAAGCCCTGCCGGATCATCAAAACAGAAGGTATGACCAAGGGCGCCCTTCCAACAAAGACGCAGCGAATAAACTACGTGAGCAAGAACACCACGACTTGGTGGGTTCAGCCGGATGGCAAGCTTCTACAAGAGACCGTCGAGATAATCGACCCTACCGGCACTCGCCAGGCAGAGGTCGTTTACGCATCTGGCGAAGTCGATGTTTCGCTAACGGTTAACGATCGAAAACAGTCCTATTCCCTGTTCCCGAACATTGATATGAGTCTTTTGGACTCCCAGTTTAAGCCGATGATCGAAGCAGGCAAAATTGTGCTGCCTATCAAGGAATTCGTCAAGTTCGATCCATTCAGTCAGAGCTTTACGCATTACAAGGCTATGGTAAGCGGGACCTTTCACCTGACATTCATGGCCACAAAATTCGAAGGCATGCACGTCGATATCGAAGGGCCGAAGGACAATCAAATTGCTTATGTCAGCAAGGATAACGACCTGGTAAGGGTCGACCTACCAAGCCATCTCTTTCTTGTCCTGGATACTCTTCCCCGTGACAAGGATCCATTCTATAAGTCTTTCGGTGACACCATCCGAATAAAGGGCGACTGACCCACGATCAGCCAGCATCGCGGGGAATATTTCTCGGGGCAAGCGTCGCAGTTCTGTCGTAAAGTGAAGTGGGCGGGTGGCTTATGTCGATTTTATGTGCGGTTCTTGTCCTTCAGATGCCTCTTCCAGACATCCCAATCACCATTCCCAAGTCCGTCATGCGCCCTGCGGTAACTGCTGGGCAGAGAGAGGTAGTGCTCGGGCCCAAGCTGCAATACAACATAGTGATGGAGGTTCGGTGCGAGACGGACACTCCCGCTGTAATTGGCGCCGGCCGAATCGCTCCCCCTTCGAATTTCGACTACTCGATCGGTTACGTGAGTTGGTCAGTAACCGATGGCGAGCTCTTTAACAAACCATGTCGCATACTCAAAACGGAAGGTACGACTAAGGGTGAATACGTTACCAAGCTCAAGCGGTACCCATACGTCTGTCAAAATACAACGACCTATTGGATTTTGCCGGACGGCAAATTGCTACGACAGTCGGTTGAACTGATTGACCCTGATAGTAAGCGACATGCGGAAGCGGTCTTCTGGTCGGATCATATCGAAGTCTCGATTGCAGATGCCAAGAACAGTCGCTCTTTCACCATCTTTCCCAACATTGACCTATCACTGTTGGATGCCCAATTCAAACCGATGATCGATGCTGGAAAGATCGTCCAAGCATACAAGGAATACTATAAGTTCGATCCATTTACCCAGGCATTTACGAAATACAAGGCGTCTGTCACGGGAACATTCCACGGTTCGTGGCTCGCGACCAAATTTGAGGGTCCGCATGTCGAAATCGAAGGGCCAAAGGACTTGGAGACAGTTTACGTCAGCAAAGAGGATGATCTGATCAAAGTCGACCTCCCTCAAAACACGTCTATCGTTATGGAGTATCTTCCGCACGACAAAGACCCGTTCTTTAAGGCATTTAGCGGCAAGCAAAGTGGCTGATAGAGGTCAGTAAGGAGCGGCAACGGAATCGGAACGGAGAACCGGCTATCAGCGGGGTTGGTCTTACCGGCACGGTCCAGGGAGCCGGTCAGTTCTTAGGAGGTTTCTCCTTTGAAAAACAGTGTCATAAGATTATGCCGGGTTCTCGTCTTGAAGGTCGTCCGCCCAATATGGGGCACGCTTTCTCAAAGGGCCTCCTGGAACCTGCCCGGCGCCCAAGCCTTTCGCAGGTCTGAATGGGTCCGACAACAGACTCTTTTTTCTCCCGCGTTGATTGATCTGCAACCGGAAAGAGAGCGGCAGCAACTCCGAGCTCATGAGCTTGATTTTGCGTTTGTCGATCTTGATCGGGTGAAAGCAGAGGCGAACGGGTTGGCCAAGCTATCGGAAGTCTTCGCGATAGAACATCGGGTTCTGCCCGTAAAACTCGCAGGATCCGACCTGTGGGCTGCTATAGATAACCGAGGGGAACCAAGTCGCGATCGAGGCGATGGCAGGAGCTAACGGCTGCCGAGTCATTCGCGTTCTGTGCGTCCCGGACGCCTTGAACCAGGCTCTTCAGAAGTATTACGGACAGCAATTGCTGCCACCAAGTAAACTTACATGACTAACTTGCCAACAGCTTTGCCGTCTGGACCCATTGCGGTATATGTTCACATTCCGTTTTGCCCCAGCAAATGCGGCTATTGCGACTTTAACTCGTACGCAATGGAAGGTGACATTATCGAACGAACCGTCCAAGCCACGGTTCGTGAGATCCTGAAGTCCCGCCTGAAAGGTCGCCCCGCTAAGACGATCTTCTTTGGCGGAGGAACCCCGACTTACCTTCAAGAATCCCAGCTCCTCCAGATCTTTGAAGCGGTACTAACTACTCACCCCCCTGTCGACGGAGCGGAAATAACGAGCGAAGCAAATCCTGGTACGGTCGACATGCCCAAATTCAAATCGATGCGGTCCGCAGGCTTCAATCGAATCAGTTTGGGAGCCCAGAGCTTTCTCGACCGTGACCTGCTTACGCTCGGGCGAGTCCATCGATCCGGCGACATTGAAAGAGCTGTCGGGGCAGCGCGAGACGCCGGGTTTAGCAATCTGAACCTGGACCTCATGTTTGCCTTGCCGAGTCAAAGCGCTCGCGGGTGGAGAAGCAACCTCGACCGTGCATTGAGTCTGGAGCCACAGCATCTAAGTCTCTACTGCCTGACGATCGAGCCAAACACCGCCTACTATAAGCTGCACCTAAGGGGACAACTCGACCTTCCCGACGACGACCAGCAGGTGGCCATGTACGACGAATGCCTTGCCCGCACCACTGAGGCCGGCTTCGAACAATACGAAATCTCCAATTTTGCGAAGCCGCGCCTCGAATGCCAACACAATCTATGTTATTGGAACGCGGAAGAATATGTCGGCTACGGTCCAGGAGCGGTCGGCGCTACTCAAACTGAGTTTGGGCGTGTCCGGTACACCAACCTGAAACACCCGGATGGCTACTGCAGAGCCGTCGAACTAGACTTGCCGTTATCGTTTGAGTCCGAGATTCTCGACGATGCCACGTTGCGAGTCGAGAGAATCATGTTGGGCCTGAGGTTGAACTCTGGCCTTCCAATCGGGGATCTGAACCTATCGAAAAAGTCGCTTTCCTTGCTTACCAAGCGGCAATGGATCGAATCCGACGGGGCCACCATCCGACTTACCCAATCCGGTCGCCATTTTTGCTCCGAAGTCGCGCTAGAACTGATCTAGTGGATTTGGCCGGCCGGGTCTTACCGGCGCAAGGTTTTGAATCCACAGCCTCGAAGGTACGCTAACGGCATGAACCTCCGGATGTGGACTTACGATTTGGCGCGCGAACAAGCTCCCACTTTAGACCACCTACGCCGAATTTGCGATTTGACCCTTGAGTCGGGATACGACGCCATCGGGCTCTACTTGGAACATCGATTCGCCTATCCATCGACACCATGGACTCACGGAAAGGGTTGCCTCACCCCTGAGATGGTGCGATGGCTCCAGGATGATTACAAGACCCTTCAGATCGTGCCGTTTGTCAACTTGTTGGGACACTTCGAGGGGTTCATCTATACCGAACAAGGTCATCGATACGCAGAATCGAGGTTTCGCGGCATGCAGGCCTGTCCGAGCAAGCCCGAATTTATCGAGGTTGCCAATCATCTGCTAGATGATGTTCTGTCAGTCTTTACTTCAGAGCTGATACACATCGGCGGTGATGAAACCTCGCAGCTTGGCGCTTGCCAAATATGCAAGGCCCGTGTCTCCGAATACGAACAGGACGCAGGAGTCGACGGCAAGGCGATCTTGTATGGTACACACTTCGCTCCACTCGCCCAGAAGGTAAAGGATGCGGGAAGACGACCAGGAGTTTGGGGAGACATGTTCCTTGAACACCCTTCAGCCTTGGACATCGTTCCGAAGGAAACACTCATCTTTCATTGGCAATACTTCCAGAGCTGCAGTCTGAACAGTCAGATCTTTAGGGATGCCGGGCTGGATCTAATGTATTGTCCAACTCTCCATACCTATAATGCGACATGGCTCCACTTGCCTCAGAGCGAGCGGAACGTCCGCGAAAATGCCATCGACGCGGAGAAAGACGGAGCCCATGGGGTCTGCGTCACCACATGGGAATGCGGCCTTTTCGGCAATTACGAGACGATTCTTCCCGCAATCAAAGCAAGCGGAGAAATCCTGCATGAGGCGACCCTCCTTGAGGCAGGCGAGCCCCAAGATCCCTCAACCTATAAATCCGAACGAAGCGGAGAGGCATTCCTGAAGGCATATCTAAGAGAGAGCGAGACCTACGAGGAGTGGGCCCGCCTTATGGGAGTTGAGCTTCAGAATGCGGGAGGTCTCTTTGAGTTCGGTGGAATCCGATCCGGTCTAAAATGTCGACTTCTACTCTACTCAAACCCGTTTCTCGCTTGGATGCACCACCATGACGAGCTTTGCGGCGAAATAGGAAAAGCTGCATTGAACATATGTGAGCGAGCCATTGTGTTTGCTCCGGACGCCTCTGCCCGAGGTGTCAGCGACTTTGCAAAGAGCGCCATTCAATTCGTCCAATATGCCGAGGAAGCCCATCGAGCGTATGCCAAGGGCGAGCCCGGCGCAGCGGTTACGGCACTGTCTCCTTGCCGCCAGATCTTTGACAATCTTTCCAAAATCGCCCAGTCCAATCACCTCCGCGTGGGAGGCTCCTTGGCGGATGTAGAGCGATGCATCGTCGCCAAGCAGCATGTCGAACGAGTCATGAGCCGAATCAAACAATATGGCGACGGCTCACTCGGATATCTTCCCTCATTCGAGATGATCACTCACCCTTGCTTTGTGCCGCATGACCAAGCTGCCTGGTGGCTAATCAACGACTGGGCAAAGGAGTAGTTGGCGAAGCACACTCACCCTTGAACTGAGAATAGAATTAGCGATCGATATGAGCAGTTCGCAATTCGAAACTGAATGCAACTTCTGACCACTTCTCAGACATCTTGAAATAAGTACCTTCGAAGTAATAGGCCACCTTGCCAACCATCACGATGGCCGTCTTTGTTATGCAAGGGTAACCCTTTGCAACATACTCGCAGACAACCATCCGCCCGCTCAGACCTGCGACCACGACCGGCTCTTGCCACGTCTTCTTTAGTAGAGGCAGGGTCTTTCTTCGCTTTGCTTGCAAGTAATCCGCCTGCATTGCGGTTGTTGTTCGATCGTTTCGCAACCAGTAGCCGAATACTCCCGTGTTCAAGTGTCGCCCGGCAAAACGAAAGCCTCCATACTCGGTGATATCGCCGCGACGATCTAGGCCATCTTTACTGAAATCGATCGGCTTTGGTTTGACGGTGTTCGCGATCGCTACCCCTATCGGGCGCAGATAATACCAAGTCCAGCCATTACGCATTTTTTGAGAGTAAATTGGAAGATGCGTCCCCAACCTTTCGTGAGCCCGGAAGCCCCTGATCCAAATGAACACGCCGGCTGCGACCATCAGCAAAACCAGCAGCGCAAAAGGAAGCGAAATAAGAGCGACCAATAGCGGGCTTAGTCCCGTCGGCGGGCGATCACTCGGCGGCGAAATATAAACCGGTGGTGTGTCTTGGTGGTCCGACAAATGGGCTCCTAGATTATTATGCGACTCCGAAAAGCATGGGTGATCGCGATTGCCAATGCGTCAGCGACGTCATCCGGTTTGGGCGCCTCCTTTAGCCCAAGCAGCCGCGCGACCATAAACTGAACCTGTTTCTTATCCGCACCACCGTTCCCTACCACACTCTGCTTGACCTCGGGAGGCGAATATTCGCTCCACGGTATGCCACGAAAACTTGATGCCAGCAAGACCGCTCCGAGAGCTTTGGCCACATCCATCGCCGTAGTCTTATTGACGGTAAAAAGGAGCCTTTCGGTTGCAATCGCATCCGGCTTATGGGTGTCGATTATTTTGATGGTCTCCTCATGGATCATTCGAATTCGATCTGGCAGGGCAATTCTCGGGGTTAGAATCAACCCGAAATCAATAACCTGAAGCTTCGAGCCTTGTCGGTTGACAATTCCATAACCTATTTTTTCCAGTCCTGGATCGATTCCAAGGATAATCATTTAGTCCAGACTTCCTTCAGAATGGTCTCGGCGCCTTGCTTATCCTGGGGGGCTAAAGTTCCATCCAGGACTCTCTCGGTGAGCAATGACTTGAGCCGCCCAACTTCGGGACCGCTACCGACACCCGTCAATCGCATGATCTCCTGCCCACTTAACGGACTTTGAAGGGTCTCGCGCGGACTTGCGACCTGAACGGTGGCCAGTCGTTCTCTTATCGTCGCCAAGTCCATGACGCGTACGCCGGGCCGAAGCGCCTTTGTGTCTGCCTCAACCAAGTCCAGCAATCGGTCGGTTTGTTCCCCAAGATCCCGCAATACTCGTCGGGCTGCTGCCGCCGTAAAGGTTGGGGCACTGCCTAATCGCATATGATTCTTGACGAGGGCCACGACCCGGTCGATGTCCCGTTCAGGAAACTTCAATCTGCGCATTATTTGGCGCGATAAATCCGCTCCCACGACTTCATGAGAAAAGAATCGCGTGTTTCCGTCTGAATCGATAGTTCGAGTCGACGGTTTTCCCACGTCGTGAAGTAAAGCTGCAAGAGACAGGATTTTGTCATCGTTCCCAACGTTTCGCAACACCAACAAGGAATGCTGCCAAACGTCGAGATGATGATATTTCCCTTGCTCGCACCCGACCATCGGCAAGAACTCGGGGGCGAACATCTCGATGATTCCCACCTGGAGCAAGTCTTCCAAGGCATCCGGCGCCGACGAATGTCCAAGTATCTTGACAAACTCGTCCCGAATACGCTCAAAGCTGATAATTTGGAGTCTTTGCCGAGATTCTCGAATTGCATCGTACAACCCTGGCGCAGGTTCGAACCCTAGTTTCCAACGAAATCGAACTGCCCGAAGCATCCTTAACGGGTCGTCGTGAAACGTTAACAACGGGTCTTGGGGCGTTCTGAGAATCTTCTTCGCCATGTCGACCCTACCGAGTCCAAGTGGATCTCTCAACTCACCCGAATGCAGGTTTTGCATGAGCGTATTGATCGTAAAATCTCGCCGAAGCGCATCTTCGTGATAGGACGCAGGTTCGACATTCGGCTTTCGAGAGTGTTCGTCGTAGCTCTCGCGTCTGGCGGTGACCAATTCGACATTAACGCCTTGAACATGGACCATTGCGGTTCCAAACCGCTCGTAAGTCACGGGCGGTATCGTGGACACTCCCTGTTCGAATAGGAAGTTCGCAAGGTTTGCCGAGGAACATCGCGTGACCAGATCAAAGTCGTTCCTATGCTCCAAGCCAAGTAAGTCATCCCTGACGGCTCCTCCGACTAACCACAAATCACCTTCAAAGAGCGTGCCCGAAGTCGCCTCCTTTATTTTTGTGAGAGCAAGGTGCATCATGCGATTAAAGAAACGGGGTATCCCCTTGGTTCAACAGCGAACCTGATTCGTCTTCTTCCTCACCTACAGGTTATCCTGGAGACAAGGCGCCGGGGGCGCGCATACAGAAGAACCCTCACCCTACCCTCCATTGGCGCTAACTTAGTGAGCTTTCGCTGAGAATGCTCCATAACGAGGCCCTTCATGCCTACTGTGGAACAAGGTAGTCGACACGGTATCACCCTGAAAACCCAATTCCCCTCCTCCGCGAGGGGAGTCGGCGAGCTTGCGAACCGGAGGGGAGGGACATCCGGTGCACAAAAGCAAGAGTCCGCAACCGATACGACTGAAATTGCTCGACTTTGGCCGCATCATTTGCTAAGCGGGGTATCCCTGTCGGTCAACAGCGAACCTGATTCGTCTTCTTCCTCACCTACAGGTTATCGTGGAGACAAGGCGCCAGGGGCGCGCATACGGAAGAACCCTCACCCTACCCTCCATTGGCGCTAACTTTGTGGGCTTTCGCTGAGAATGCTCCATAACGAGGCCTTTCAGGCCTACTGTGGAACAAGGTAGTCGACACGGAATCACCCTGAAAACCCAATTCCCCTCCTCCGCGAGGGGAGTCGGTGAGCTTGCGA
>Ga0302320_10000299_pt1 | contig 114944 bp, 95 predicted proteins | sample Bog_T0_3_FD_202130 | JGI IMG/M metagenome (GOLD analysis project Ga0302320, IMG submission 202130) | Peat permafrost microbial communities from Stordalen Mire near Abisko, Sweden - Bog_T0_3 | ecosystem: Environmental > Terrestrial > Soil > Wetlands > Peat | place: Sweden: Abisko, Stordalen... | reverse complement strand
CTTGCCCATCAAGGTGTTCGGAGATGCGAGTCGTTTCAGAGTTGGGGACGTAGTTCAGTTGGTTAGAACGCTGCCCTGTCACGGCAGAGGTCGCGAGTTCGAGTCTCGTCGTCCCCGCCATTCTTTCTAAAGCACTTGCGCTAATTTTGGCGAAACCATCGAGGACCCAAAAGGGCACGTTTTTGTGCCCTTTTTTGTGTCCCTTTTCGCCCGCCCAATTCCCGTCCTGGGTGGTCCTCACGCTGCAACGCCACCCGATACAGACGGTGGTGACGTTGCGTTCGCTTCGCACGAAAACACCAACGACAAGACTGCTGCCTGAGCTGCATGTTTGGCGGGCGTGACTGCCTGGGTATATATATCCAATGTCGATCGCAGAGTCGAATGCCGCAACAGTTCCTGCATGACTTTGAATTCCGTGCCCACGCTTCTCAGCAGCGTCGAATACGTATGACGAAACGTGTGCCAGCCGATGCATTTCTGGATTCCAACTCTTTGTGCAGCCGGTCGCACGTATTTGCGCAAGATCGCTTGTCCCCAGTACGGTCTCCGACCCCTATGGTGCCTGCTGGCAAAAACCCAATCATCCGGCTTCGTGTAAGCGCACTGTTTTCGCCAGCCTGACAATGCATCGGCAAGGCGTGGATGAACGGGCACGGGCTTTTGCGATGACTCGGTCTTGCATGGGCCGACTACACCGTACACGATGGATCGCGTTACGTTCATCGTGTATTGAACAAGATCGATGTCACCCCATTTCAAGCCGAACAACTCGCTCTGCCGCAAGCCGGTGGATACTGCGAGGAGAACCAAGGTTCGTTCTCGGATGCCCAGACTGTCCACCAGCGCCCGGATTTCCTCGGGCATCAGGACAGTTGGTGCTCTGCGGCGTTTCGCACTCTGACGAACGAGACGGATTGGATTGCGGTCAAATAGCTCGTATCGGCAAGCATGATTGAAGAGAACGGACATCAGATTTCGAATTTTGGCACAACTACTTTTTGCCAACGGCAAACGTCGCAGCCAAGATTCGACTTGTATTGTTCTGACTTCCGCCAGTTCGTAGTGCCGCCAGTGAGGAAGAACCCAGCGGGTTAGGTACGCCTGGTACGTCTTCTTGGTCGAGTAACTGCGCCATGTGTTGTCCCTTGCGAGTTCCCGTTGCTCGAAATGATAGCAGAGCTGCGCGACCGTAATTGAGCGATTGCCCATCCGCACTTTGTCGGAATTGATTTCTGCCAACAGGACTGCGATAGCAGAACGGGCGCCAGCTTCATCCAAGTAGCGCTCAACCGTGCCAATCACTCTCTTCCGCTGGACACGCGCTCCATGCAAATCCTTCTCGGACCAGCGAAACTGCCATACAGCAGGCCCCTCCTTGCGACTTACCAATGCCAGACTTCCGTGTTGCATTCTCAGCCTCCGTGACCGCAGTTGCGGCGCACGAGAATTCTCACGTATTACGGGGAACCAAGGGAGTCAGCCGGTACCCAAGTGAATTGCTTTGCGGCGGCAAGGCTCGCAGGTATTTATCCAAGCCCTTTGAGATTGGACGGAGGCGTAATCTACGCGACGCCTGCCAGCGCCTGACTCACCATTTTTACCCACAGGGGTGGGTTGTCTGCAGGGCAATTGAAATCAGTCTCGCTGAAGGCGCTGTCGCGGCGGCCCAGAAGAGCCACAATGGGAACCGCATGGAGAGTTTCCCGAAAATAAGTGATAAGCTCGCATCGCTCTAGCCGCGGTGCCCTGTGCCCGATCACTACGACTCCAACTAATGCATTCGAGAGGTCAAGATTTCGCGCCGCCCGCGAGCCGAGAACGGAAACGACTGGATGCCCTAGTAGTTGAAGAATATCCTCACGAGCTGACAGGAGGGTTGGACGATATTCAACTTGCACAATGGTCGTCATGGTTTTCCGGGTTCGCGGCCCCTTGAGCTTGAATATGCTTGCGTCGAGACCCGACGCGAGGAGTCCTTCAGGTGGGAACGCCCAGCTTAGGCAGAAGCCACTGCGTCAGAACCACGTAAGCAACAAGAAACGCACCTATCCACACCCAATCAGGCATTCTTCCTCTCGGCTACTCGCTCACTCCCAGTTTACGCAAGAACGTCATCATCGGGCACCAGTTGGTAAATGCTGACTGAAACAGGTTCAAACCCACAAAGGCGGTGAAGAGATACCAATACGGGCTCGCCCAGTGTCCAAGTGCCAGCGAAACCAGGATGAAAGCCCCGGCGATCAGTCTCAAGTAGCGTTCAATTGTCATAGTTTCACCTTCCTTTTTGAAATCCTCACTCTGAGGCTGTTGCCATGGGTCCGACCGGCGATGGCTTCGAGTTGTGACCGCGCTGGCTCAGGTAATACAGCACTGGGACAGCCATGCGCGAGAGCACAGTCGAGGCCACTTCACCGGCCATTAACGACAGCGCCAGGCCCTGGAAGATGGGATCGAAAAGGATCACGCTCGCACCGACAACTACAGCCGCCGCAGTCAACAGCATGGGGCGGAATCGCACCGCGCCCGCATCGACGACTGCATCCTCTAACTTCATTCCTTGCGAACGGCGAAGTTCAATGAAATCGACGAGGATAATGGAATTTCGAACGATGATGCCGGCACCGGCGATGAAGCCAATCATCGACGTGGCTGTGAAGAATGCGCCCATCAACGCGTGCGCAGGAAGAATGCCGACCAACGTGAGCGGAATCGGCGCCATGATGACCAGAGGCGTGATGAAAGATCGGAACCAGCCGACGACGAGCACATAGATCAGCACCAGCACAGCGGCGAACGCCAATCCCAAATCACGGAACACTTCTACTGTGATGTGCCATTCACCATCCCACTTCATGGACAAACGGTCGGTGCGCTCGGGCATGGTCGTGCCCTTGTACTGTTTGACCGCATAACCATTGGGCAACTTGATCTGGTCGATGGCCTCGCTCATCTTCATGATGGCGTAGACGGGGCTCTCTTCCCCGCCCGCCACGTCCCCGGTCACGTAAACCACTGGCTGAAGGTTCTTGCGATAGACACTCGGGTCAATCGTGGTCTGCTGGAGGTTCGTGACTTCTTGCAACGCAATCTGTCCCCCGGAGGGAGTGGGCAGCTTCAGGTTTTCCAGATCCTCGATTCCCGAGCGGTCGGACCGCGCCAACCGAACCTCGATGGGCACGTCCTCGCGCGAGTTCGGATCGTGCAAAAGCCCGGCGTTCGCGCCAGTCAGTCCCACCTGCAGCGTGTGCGTAACCTCGGCTGCCGAGATTCCGTGCAGTGCGGCTTTATCGAGGTCCACTTTCAGGTCGTACTTGGTTTGCGGGTCCTCAACGTACCAATCCACGTCTACTACTCCTGCGGTCTGCTGAAAGATTTTCTTGATCTGCGCCGCCAATTCGATTTGGCTTTTGTAGTTGGGCCCGTAGACTTCCGCAACTAAAGTCTGGAGCACGGGCGGCCCAGGTGGAACTTCCGCAACTTTGATACGTGCTCCGAACGGAAGAGCGATCCTGTCCAGCTCCGGACGCAACCTCCGCGCAATTTCATGGCTCTGCGCTTTGCGGTCGTGGCGAGAGAGCAGATTCACCTGGATGTCAGCTTGGTTGGGCTGATGCCGTAAGAAGTAATGCCGCACCAGCCCGTTGAAGTTGTAGGGGCCGGACGTGCCGGCGTAAATCTGATAATTCGTGATTTCGGGCTGCTGGCCAAGATAAGCGCCGAGTGCCTGCGCAACGCGGGTCGTCTGCTCCAGCGGAGTTCCGTCCGGCATGTCAACGATGACCTGGAACTCGCTCTTGTTGTCGAAAGGGAGCATCTTCACTCGCACCCACTTCAACGGCACGAACGCAACCGCCGCCAGCAACAGCACCACCACTCCGCCTAGAAACATCCAGCGGCGACGGGGATCGAGTATCAGCGGGTTCATCACGCGACGATACAGACGTGTCGTCCAGCCTTCGACCTCATGCTTATCGTGACCGCCCTGGCTTGCGTAGTGACGCAGCAGTCTTAGAGCTGCCCAAGGCGAGACCACGAAAGCCACCATAAGGGAGAACAGCATGGCTGCCGAAGCTCCAACCGGAATCGGGCGCATGTAGGGACCCATCAAGCCACGGACGAAGGCCATGGGCAGGATGGCGCCGATGACGGCGAATGTGGCAAGAATCGTGGGATTGCCCACCTCATCCACTGCCTCAACCGCCACTTCTGCCAGAGGACGCCCGCGGCTTTCCGGTAATCGGAAATGTCGCACGATGTTCTCCACCACCACGATGGCGTCGTCCACCAGAATGCCGATGGAGAAAATCAGCGCAAACAGAGTCACCCTGTTGAGTGTGTAACCATAGAGGTAAAAGACGGCCAAGGTGAGGGCCAGCGTGACAGGTACGGCCAGCAGCACGACACCAGATTCGCGCCAACCCAGCGCTAAGGCAATCAACAATGTGACCGACAGCGTCGCGATCAGCAGATGCTTCAGTAGTTCATTCGACTTGTCTTTCGCGGTCTCGCCATAGTTACGTGTGACAGTGATGTTCAAGTCATTCGGTAGAACGTACCCGCGCAGCGAGTTGACCTTCTCCAGAACACGTTCGGAGATGATCGTGGCATTCGTGCCTTTGCGCTTGGCAAGCGTGAGCGTAACTGCTGGATACTCCGCGCCAACCGTCTGGTCCGTGCCGCCACGGGCATTCGCGAACATGACATAGCTGTCCGGCTCAGCGGGGCCGTCTTCCAACTTCTCCACGACATCGCGCAAGTAGACGGGACGGCCGGAGTGGACCCCGACTACGACTTGCTGTAAATCTTCCGGACGCGTGAAGAACTTGCCAGCCTCAACCTTGAACTCCCGGTTGTCGCGGGCGAAGCTGCCCACATCGGCGCGTGTATTTGCGCTCTGGAGTTGCCCTGCCACAGCCGCCGGCGTAAGGCCATAGGCTGCCAGCCGCTGCGTATCCAAGACCACCCGTATCTGACGGGGTTGTCCCCCGATCATCGAGGTTTCAGAAACATCGTCAAGCTGTTTGAGGGAGTTCTCCAGTTCGCCCGCGATGCGTCTCAAGTGATAAGAGTCATAGTTCTTGCCCCATAACGTGAGCGCCATGATGGGAACGTCGTTGATCGAGCGGACCTTGATGATCGGCTGTGAAACACCCGGTGGGATTTGGTCGAAGTTGGAGTAAAGCTTGTTGTACGTCTGTACGATCGCGTCTTCTTCTTTCGATCCCACGTAGAAGCGCACGATCAGCATGCTCATGCCCGGCTGGCTGATGGAGTAGACATATTCGACACCCGGAACCTCGCGAAGCAGCTTCTCCATGGGAAGACTGACGCGTTGCGAGATTTCTTCCGGTGATGCGCCCGGCATCTGCACGAACACGTCAAGCATGGGGACAACGATCTGCGGCTCTTCCTCTCGTGGAGTCTCAAGGATGCTGAAAGCACCCAAAAGCAATGCCGCGACGATCACCAGCGGAGTCAGCTTAGAGTCGATGAAGGTGTGGGCGATGCGTCCCGCCACGCCTAGACCATGGGCAAGCGGGCTCGATGATTTAAAGTCTTCGTCTGTCATCACTGGGCCTCGATGCGCTTGCCATTCAGGTCGAGTTCGCCGGGTTTCGTCACGAGGCGCTCGCCTTCTTGAAGACCCGCGAGCACCTCGACCTGGGTTCCGGATTTCTTTCCCAACGTGACGTAGCGCAAGCTCGCAATCCTATTCAGGTCCAGAACGTAGACACCCTGCAATTGGCCGCGCTCCACCACCGCGCTTTGTGAAATCAACAATGACGACCGCTCACCGCGGGAAAACTGCGCTCGCCCGAACAGACCCGAACGCAGCCGCACATCCGCAGGTAGTTCGATCTTCACCAGGAAACTGCGGCTGCCTGGGTCCGCGGCAGGTACGATTTGCACGACTTTTCCTCTCAGCTCGGTGTTATCCAATGCGTCCACTACAACCGGCGCCTGCTCTCCCATCCGGACGTACTGCAGGTCGTTTTCATTGACCGCAGCTTCCAATCGATAGCGTCCCATGCCCTCGACTGTGAAGATCGGAAGGCCGGGACTGGCCAACGTGCCAGGATCGGCTTTCTTCTCCGTGACGACTCCATCGAAGGGCGCAAGAATGCGCGTGTACGAGAACGATGTGCGCGCCTGGGCCAATGCCGCCTTGGCCTGCGCCTGCCCGGCACGCGTCATGTCGCGATGCGCCAACGCTGCCTGGTAGCGAGCCTTCACTTCGTCGAATTCCTGTGGGCTCACCGACTTCTTGTCATAGAGATTCTGGTATCGGTTGAGTGTCGATTGGGCGAGAGTGAGGTCGGAATCCGACGCGGCTACTTCCTGTTCGGCAGCGCTCATGGCCGATGTGGCGCGCTCGACGGCAGCCCGAGGTTGTGCATCGTCGATTACCGCGAGCACCTGCCCGCGCTGTATGCGATCTCCCTCATGTACGCGGAGTTCCACGATGTTCCCCATCATTTGGCTCGCCAGCTGTGTGGTTTCCGCCGCGCGTACCGTTCCCACTGTTTCCAGCAAATCGGGAACGTCAACCCGCTGCACCGACAGCACGGAGACATTGCGCACGGTTTCTGGCGCCGTGGGCGTCGGCTGTCGCTCACTAGCGCAACCGCTAAGCCCGGCCAGAAACACTGCCAGGGGAATAAAACGCGAGAGAATGAAATCGCTGCGAGTCATGGTGTCACCACAGGAGATTGAGGGTTCAGATTCCCGCTCGCCAACTCCAGGTTGGCGTAGCTGGTATGAAAGCGGTAGACAGCTTCCCAATAATCGGTCTGGCTGCGTCGCGTCGCTTCTTCGGCGCCCAGCAGGTCGGTAATGGTGGTCAGCCCGCCGTCGTATCGGTTCTGGTTGATGCGCAGACTGTCCTGTGCCTGGGCGATGGCAGCCCGCGCAACCTCTATTTCTTGCCGTGCGGAGTCCAGGTCGTAATAAGCGCGGCGGACCTCAAGGCGGACTCCGTCGCCGGCCACCTGCTTCATGGCTGTCACTCTCTCCTGCAGGGCACGTTCACGTGAGAGCTCTGCTCGTTTTGCGCCACCCTGGAAGATGTCAAACTGCACTTCGACTCCGCCCAGCCAGTTGTTACCGCCGCCACCAGCCACAAACGTCGGGTTATCCATTTCCCATCCGGCGAAGGCGTTCACTCGCGGGCCGAACGAGGACTTCGCCATGGCAACGCTCTGTTGCTGGGCAGCTTCCTCGGATTGAATGCGCTTCAAGTCCGGTCGATTCGCGAGTGCCTGCTTTTCGATCTTCTGGAGAACAGGGACAGGAAGCGTGTGTTCCGCCAAGGCTTCAGCCGGCTGAAACACGGAGTCCACTGGCACGCCCATCGCGGCGCTCAACTGGGCGCGCGCGAGATCCAGATTGTTCCTGGCCCGAATGAGTTCCTGCTGTCGCGCTGCCATGCGCACCTTCGCGGTGAGCAGGTCGGACTCCACCACCAACCCGCTGTCGAACCTCGCCTGGCTGCGATCCATGATGGCTTGCGACGTTTTCACCGCTTGCTCGGCGACTTCCAGTTGTTTCGTCGCCAGCAACACTGCGTAGTAGGAATCGACCACTCGGAAGACAATCTCCTGCTCAGTGCGCGCCAGTTGATGCTCAGCGGCGTCGTTCATCTGCTTTGCGCGATTCACACCGTGCCAACTGGCGAAGGAGTCAAACAGATTCCAGGTTCCGCCAAACCGCGTACTGAAGTTTCCGATGGGCGTGGGCGTGTTCAACCGGTTCAGCGCGAGGTCGGCATTCGTGAAGCGCTGCTGTCGCAGTTCGCTGCCAAACACGTAAACCGGATCGTTCCCGCGGGTCGCTGTCTCGGAGAACATCAGCCGAGGCATAAGCACAGATCGCGCTTCGCGAACATCTGCGGATGCAACTCTTGTGTCCGCGAGTGCCGCCTTGCGCAGCGGGTTCCTCTCCAGCGCAATGTTTACAGCCTGCTGCAGAGTAAGCGGCGAGGATTCAGCCGCTGGTTGGGCCATGGCCGCTTGCAAAAACCATGCCGCCACGATGGCCGCCGTGATGAACTTCAATCGAGTTCTCAACTCTGAACCCCGGCAGGCTCGACCGGTTTCATCCACTCGGTCTTTTCCTCAACGATCTCGTACGTGGTGTGAAAGCTCGCCGTCTTCTGCACCATGGCCCCCACGGAGCAATACTTCTCCTCCGATAGGCGAATCGCTTCCTCTAGCGCGGCCACGTCGATTCCAATCCCAGTGACCACGTGGTGAATTCGCACCGCTGTGAACACCTGCGGCGGACGGTCCGCTTGATCGGCCTCAACCCTGACCTCATAGCCAGTAACTTTCTGGTGATACTTCTGGCGGAGAACCGTGATGACATCGAAAGCCGTGCATCCAGCCAGCCCCGCCGCAACCAGCTCGATCGGCTTGGCCCCGGTGCCTCCGGCTGCATCGTCCAGCAGCAGGTGATGGCCGCTGCCGGTCTGGGCCACAAACTGACGCCCTGTTCTAAGTGGCTGATTTAGCTCAACTTTGGCGCTGATCATGACTGCCTCCTACACCTTCTTCTTGAGAACCACTCGAATAAATGCAAGACGCCCGGGTTTGTTACAGGAAATATTCACTCCCAGTTTCCAGCCGGAATAAATCTTTGTAACAAAATTGCCGCAGATGCATTTATTGCTCAGAAGCAGGCTCGTTTTGCGTTGTCTGCTCGTGTTCGGACGCCGGAGGTCACTCGATGGCTCTAGTTGTTGTACTGGGAGACTGAGTTCTCCATGAACACCAAAAATATCTTCTTCGTCGGCCTTGTCGTCGCTGCCAGTGGGCTCATTTCGACTCCTTTGGCACTCCTGGCCGGGCTGATCTACGGTATGTCGTTCGCCCACCCATATCACCTCGACGCTAAGAAGCTGTCCGCATTCCTCTTGCAGGCATCCATAGTTGGCCTGGGCTTCGGAATGAACCTCCACGAGGTTGTACGCGCGGGCAGGTCCGGGTTCGCATACACCGCGCTCAGCATAAGCTTTGCCATGCTCCTCGGTCTTGGAATTGGACGATTGTTCAAGGTGCAACACATACCATCGCTCCTGATCAGTGCGGGTACCGCCATCTGCGGCGGGAGTGCGATTGCCGCCGTTGGGCCAGTCGTAAACGCAGGAGAAGAGGAAATGGCCGTCTCACTCGGGACCGTCTTCGTGCTGAATTCGGTTGCCTTGTTTCTCTTTCCGGTCGTCGGCTACGCTCTTCACCTGACGCAATCTCAATTCGGATTGTGGTCCGCCCTCGCCATCCACGACACCAGTTCGGTGGTAGGCGCAACCGCAAAATACGGCTCCCAAGCGCTGATGATCGGGACCACGATCAAGCTGGCCAGAGCGCTGTGGATTGTTCCCGTAGCATTTGCGGTGGCCATCCTGAAAAAGAGCAAGTCCCGGATTAAGTGGCCCTGGTTTATCTTGCTTTTTTGCCTTGCCGCGGTTGCTGGCACCTATCTGCCGTTGTTCGGCTCTCTCTATCCAAAACTCAGCACTCTGGGAAAGACTGGGTTGACGGTTACTCTTTATCTGATCGGCACAGGGATTTCAAAAGCAACATTGAAACAAGTGGGCGTGCGTCCTTTACTGCAGGGAATCTTGCTTTGGGCAATTGTGGCGACCTCTTCTCTCGCTCTCATCCGCCTCGGGCTCATCTCAATCTGACCCACTCCCCAAAGCAGTACTGATAATGCCTTGCGGGTCGGGCAATCAAGAATTGATAATGTGCTGAGAACCTAAATGAACATTCCCGTCAAACATCGCAATGTCGTCCTCATCGCCGCTATCGTGCTGTTGATATTGGTTTCCGGCGTCTTTGCTTTCCAAGCAAGCTTGATACCTGCTTCACGGCTGATCAATCCGGAAGAACTCGTCAAGATCCTTCAGTCCTCGAAGGGCGAAAAGCCGCTGATGATCCAGGTTGGCTCCTACGTTCTGTACGAGCAGGCGCATATTCCCGGTTCCGAGTACATCGGTCCTGGTTCCAGCGAGATCGGCCTCCAGCAACTGCGCGCACACGTTCAATCTCTACCCCGAAAGAAGTTCATCGTGATCTATTGCGGTTGTTGCCCCTGGAGCCATTGTCCGAACGTCAAGCCTGCCGACGACGCGCTGCGCGCCATGGGCTTCACCAACGTCAAGGTGCTCTACATCGCTGACAATTTCGGCGCAGATTGGGTGAATAAGGGCTATCCAGTTGCCAAGGGAGAGTAGGCTCTGCGCTCGACACTCCGAAAAAGAATCCTGATAGGCATCGCGGCGATCGCCATCGTTGCTGGACTCTATTTCGTCGCCCGTCATCACGGACGGCCTGGCATCGGCGCCACAATTACCGAGCACTCTCTAGTTCCTGACTTTTCTCTTCCGCAGTTGAGCGGACAGCAACTCCATCTTTCGGACTACCGGGGTAGTGTGGTTTTGCTGGACTTCTGGGCAACCTGGTGCGATCCCTGCCGGGAAGAAATCCCGCATTTTGTGGAATTGCAGAACAGGTATCGAGATCAGGGACTACAGATTGTTGGCGTTTCCATGGACGATAGTCCGGAACCCGTCCGCGACTTCTACCGGCAGTTCAAGATGAACTATCCGGTAGTGATGGGCAACGCCTCGACTGGCGAGCTTTACGGAGGAGTTCTGGGATTGCCAATTGCTTTCCTGATAGGCCGCGATGGCCGTATCTACTCCAAACACATTGGCGCTACCGACATCGCGGTCTTTGAAAGGGAAATCACAATGTTGCTGCGGACGAAATGAAGCTCTAGCGTATCAGGGCATGAGGAGACTGTTTCCTCACTAGCCAGTCGTCTTGGATAGGGCGCTCTCGTACTGCTGTAGCAGTTCCTTCCGTAGTTTGCTCGCCGTAGCGCGATTCGGGGCTTGACTCGGCAACCGGCGACAATCGTTTATCGTTGCTTGCAAGCTGGCAAGAAAGGCCTGACAGGGACCACAACCGTCGAGGTGCCTCTCCAGTTCTTCGCACAAGGAATCGTCGAGCTGCTCGTCCAAATAGTTCGAAAGTTCCGCGAACATCGCCTTACAACGAGGAGGTCTGGATTTCTCCGTAGCCGCAGCCCGCGAAGCGACAGATTCGATCTTCCGGCCGAGGCGCAGCTCCCGTGTCTTCATCAATTCCTTGCGAACAAACAGCCTCGCCCGGTGCAGGCGCACGCGAATCGTTCCTGAGCGCAGGCCCGTGATCTCCGCAACCTCTTCATCCGTGAGTCCTTCCATGTCTCGCAGGACCAGGACTATGCGATACTGCGCCGGCAGTCTCTGAATTGCCTCGCGCAACCGCTCCGCCTCTTCGCTTCGGATCGCGAACATTTCCGGATTGACGCTGCCCTCGGCACTCAGTGTCTCCAGTTCTTTGCGATCGGGCATGAGTTCTTCAAGAGACAGCTCCTGTTTCGGAGCGAACTTGCTTTTGCGGCGGCTCATCAGGCACCGGTTTTTTGCGACCTTATAAAGCCACACGACGAGCGCCTTCGGACTATCGAACTTGGGCAGATAGGGAACAGACTTCACGAGCACCTCTTGCATGGTGTCTTCAGCGTCCTCGCGCTGGCCGCAGACACGCATGCTAAAAGAGAACACGGTATTTTGGAGTAGAGCCAAGGCCTGCTCCAAAGCGGCATCGTCACCCTGTCGCAAGAGTTGGACTGCTTGTTCGATGTCAGAACGCATCGCGTTGAATGTAGCACCTGTCGCCTGGCTACGGTAGCGGTGACGATCCCGGGATCGGATTGCTGGCCAAGAGTGCTGTACCTGTCATTAAACTGTCAATTGCTCATCGGTTTATCTTCCTGGGCTTCCGGAAGATTCCGTGCCAGGCAGAGTAGCGACACAGCGCACGAACTTCTTGCTGAGTCTCCCTCCAGCGCAACTACCGTACTTCCCTCTAGCCTAGCTCAGACCGGATCCTGGCAGAACTGCGGAATCATTCACCTTCGTCTAGATCGGACAATCTGGGTCCGATCTGGGTCCAATAAGCCGGCCACAGAGTTCCCGTGAGTTCCCTTAAAGGACTAAGAACGGGCTGTCAGTACCGTTAAGTTCCAATAAGTTACATCGGCCAGCGTCTCTGTCACGGCAGAGGTCGCGAGTTCGAGTCTCGTCGTCCCCGCCATTCTTTCACTATTTCAATTCAAGAAATTTGAAAGGTGTATGAAGAGCCAACGGTCCGCAACGGGATGGGCTCGAACATCTTTCCTAGGTCTTGTTCCGGTGGAGGCTGAGGCGCAGGGGGAGCAGTCACCATTTGGTAGCCGATCACGGCTAGGAAGTAGATCACGACTAAGAGCGCCACAGCGGCTGCGGCCAATACGGCACGCTCCAGACGCAGCCTGCGCCGATACCAGGTTCGCATCTTGGGGGCTTTTCGGTGGGCCGCGCGGTGCAAGACACGGTCGTTCACTGCAGCACTCCTATCGAAGAGTTGGGTGCGCGGGTTCGCGGAGGGGAGTATCCAACTGTGCCTGAACCCAGCAAGCGCTCTGATTCTAGCCCAAATCGGCGTTTTGCCTCAAGCAAAGGACGCGGCCGCAAACCTGGCGGGCAGGGACGCAACCGCTCTGCGACCATCAGCCGTAAAACGAGAAGCAGGCGGAAAGGCGCGCTCGTCGTGGAATAATCCGCGCGTTCTTGTGTTCAGCCTTCAGCTTGACCAACGTAGGACTCTCAGCCTTCCATCGTGGAGACATCTCCCGCGTCAACGCCCGCTTCTTTGGCTTTCAAGAAGCGCCGCAGGATTTTTCCGGACCTGGTCTTCGGCAATGATGCTACAAATTCCAACGAAGAGGGAGTCGCGATTGGTCCAAGTTCCCGGCGAACGTGTTCGATCAATGCCGCCGACAATGCCTGGGAAGCCACATGATCGGAACGCACTTGCACAAAGACCTTAATGCTCTCACCCTTCATCGCATCGGGCACACCGATCGCCGCCGCTTCCGCCACGGCAGGATGCGACACGAGCGCACTTTCGACCTCGGCGGTGCCTATGCGGTGTCCGGCGACGTTGAGCACGTCATCGTAGCGGCCGAGTACGGCGATGTATCCGTCTTTATCTTTGGTCGCGACGTCGCCCGTCACATAGCAGCCCGGAATCGTTTGCCAGTCGCGTTCATAGCGTGCCGGATCGCCCCAGACCGTGCGCAGCATGTGGGGGAACGGCCGCTTCAGCACCAGTCGGCCTCCAACTCCCGCAGGAGCGGATTTGCCGTTTTCGTCGAGCACATCGGCTTCAGCTCCGGGTACGGCTACGCCCACTCTTCCCGGACGCATCGCCATTGACGGCGGAGTGCCGAGCGCGGGGCCTCCCAGTTCGGTCTGCCACCAATTGTCGATGACGTAGCCCCACTTGCCATCGCCGGCAAGGTGGGTTTGCGCCCAGCGCCAGGCCTCAGGATTCAGCGGCTCTCCCGCGCAGGCGATCACGCGCAAGCTGGTTAGGTCGTGCGCCGCCGGATAACTCTCGCCAAATCGCATGAACATTCGCAATGCGGTCGGTGCCGTGAACATCTTGGTCACGCCGTACTTTTCCACGATTTCCCAGGCGATTCCCGGATTCGGATAGTCGATTGCCCCTTCGCGGAACAGCGTAGTCACCCCCGCGCACAGTGGAGCATACGTGATGTAGGAATGGCCAACGACCCAGCCAATATCGGATGTGCACCAGAAGATGTCGCGCTCGCCCACATCGAAGTAACTCGCCAAATGGTAGGTCGTTCCCACCATGTACCCGCCATGTACGTGTACTACTCCTTTCGGCTTGCCGGTGGAACCCGAGGTGTAAAGCAGGAAGAGCGGATCTTCCGCGTCCATTTCCTCCGCGGGGCACTCCGGAGGAAACTTGAGCAGATCGTTGAAGTCGATTTCGCGCGGGCCAGTCAGTTCGGTTTTGCCGCGCGAATACACCACGATCTTCTCGACGCATTCCAGGTTGTCCACGGCTTCATCGACGATGGCCTTGAGCGCGACTGTCTTGCCGCGCCGGAAGCCCACGTCTCCCACAATCACAACCTTGGCCTCGGCGTCGGTGATGCGGTCGCGCAGCGCCGTGTGGCCCAGGCCGGCATAGACGACGGAGTGAATCGCGCCGATACGGGCGCAGGCCAGCATGGCGACCACGCCTTCGATGGTCAGGGGCATATAGATGATTACCCGGTCGCCTTTCACCACGCCCAGCGATTTCAGACCGTTGGAGAACCGGCACACCATGCGATAGAGCTGGCCATAGGTGACGATGCGCTCGCTGCCGTCTTCGCCCAGCCAAATGAAAGCGGCGCGGTTGCAGCGGTCGGAGTTGGCATGACGATCCAGGGCATTGATCGTGATGTTGGTTTTGGCCCCGGTGAACCACTTGTGATGCACGCCATCCCACTCCAGCACCTTGTCCCATTTTCGCGACCACGAAAAGCTGGCCGCGTAATCCCCCCAAAATCGGTCGGGATCCTTCAAGGCGCGGGCACATTCTCCCTGCCAGTCTTTCTCGATAACGTTACGGGTCACGATCGCGGGCGCGGGGTACTCCTGATCCATGACCAGCAGGTTTGAGATGTCTTCGGTCTTCGGTGTGGTGAGAGCGCTCATTTCGGAACCTCCACAGGGGTGCGGCACATTACTTATAGGACGCGTGGATTTTGCTACGCGAGAAAATCCTCGTCAGTGATGGGGATCACATCACAGCGTGCTGTTTGATTTTCAGATTACACCGCAAATCACGCGAAAGCGTGACTGGCATCACAGCGTGGTTTCTGAAAAACTCACAGGATTGCCAACCATGTGCTGATACATGCTAAAATGCCCGACCGGAAGGAGACACCATCTTATGTTGAAGGCGAAATTTATGTTCACGCGGAAAAAATGGCTGTCGCACCTGATCATCTTGGCCATCGCAGCCGTGCCCGTGATGGCAGCAAACAACGACACAAAACCCGCCAATGAAAATGCGGCCAACACCAGCAGTGCAGCAGTCGCTCCCGCTGCGGCAAACCCAAGCCCAAGTCCCAGCCCGAGCCTGAGCCCAGCCTCGAGCGGCAGCGATACCAACTTCGCGGCATTGCTCGGGACCCTGATAAAAAAAGGTGTTCTGGTGCCGACCGAGGCGAACGCCATCCAAAACGCAGCCCCTGGAGTCCAATTCCAGCTTCTGGTGGAAACGCTCAGTCGTAAAGGTGTATTGAGCGCGGCGGATTTGGCTGCCGCCCAGCCATCGACCGTCGCCGCTCCGGTTGCGGCTTCGGCAGTTGTCTCGTCGTCGCTCGGCAATGCGGAACCCGCGCCGCAAGCTTCGGCTGCGCCGATGGCTCCGCCCCCGCCGCCCCCGCCGGGGATGATTCCGGCGATTGCTCCGGTCCGGGTGTTCCCAGTGGACCCTCCCAAGACCGGCGGTCTAAAGGGTATAAACGTGGGCCCGCTCACGATTGCGCCTTATGGCTTCATCAAAGCGACGGTCGTCCATGACAGCAGCGACCCCGATGGCGATGACTTCCCGTTTCCGGGTATATGGCTGAATGCTGGGCCTAACACGACCTTGAATACCGGCCCAACGCAGGATCCCGAGGTCCACATCAAGGCGCGGTCCACGCGCTTTGGGCTCAACCTGGAATGGCCGGACGTGTCGAAGAACCTGACGTTCACCGGCAAGATCGAGGGCGACTTCGAAGGCAACTTCACCTCCGTCGACAACGCCGACGTTTCCTCGATTCGCAACAGCGCACCGAGAATACGTTTGGCCTATGCCCGCATGGATTGGCACGCCGGCGAGAACACTGACATCTTCTTCGTCGGTGGACAAGACTGGACGCTTTTCGGATCAGGCGCGCTGATGAATATCGTGGAAACTACCTTCAACGGCGCATATTGGGGCAACATCTACACCCGTTCGCCACAACTGCGGGGCGGCTTTATACAGACGCTGAGCAAGGAGAATCACGTTAATCTCGAGGGTCAATTTGGGATCATGATGCCGAGCACAGGTCAAATCGAGAAGCTCTGCGGCTATGGCGCCACAGGCGGCAATAACACCTGCCTGGCTGGCTTTGAGGCGCAGCAAGGACAAGGCGAGCGCGAAGGCGCCGATTCCGACCGTCCCGAATGGGAAGGTAGAGTGGCGTTGAGTTTCCAACTCGACAAGGCGAAGGGTGTGGCTCCGGCGCAAATCGCTTTTGCCGGATTCCGTTCCTCCCGCACGTCGATCGTTCCAAACTCGTCGTACTGCGTTATAACCCTAACGGACACTTGCACCGGCGCCGAACTCCCCGCAAACGAAACCGCTATTCCACAGAGCTACGCGGCTGCCTTCCCGAACGGCTTTCAAGCCTCGAGCAAATTGTGGGGCGGCCAAATCGTGGCACAATTGCCCACGCGCTGGTTTACCTTGGTGGCGACGGCCTATAAGGGGGGCGACTTGCGCTTCTACTTCGGCGGCCAAATCAACAGTTACGCCACCGATACGGGCGGTCTGACCGGCGTCACAGGTCCCTTTGTCACTGCCGATGGCGGTCCACTGGCTGCTTCCGGTGCCGCCGTCCTCGGAACGAACGCGTCTGGGCAGGTCGTGGTTGCTCCGCAGCGGCCCGTCCGGTCGTTTGGTGGATTCATGCAGCTCGGGCTGCCGCTTTCGCGGTGGTTCAATGCCGATCCGCATGGACACAACGCGGGCTGGCAGCTTCAGCTCCTCGTCGGCAAGGATCAGATGGTGGATCGTGACCTGAACAATCCTGGCTTCAGTGGCACATTGCCGATGTCGATGGGCAAGTCGGCCATAGCCACTCTGAACTACAAATTCAACAACTGGTGCGGGTTCAGCTTCGAGCAGTCGATCTATGCCACCCGTATGGAGGACCACCTCAACATATACGAAATTGCTGGAAATCCATCCAACGAATGGCAGGATCACCGGACGGAGTTCGGGCCGATCTTTACGTTCTAGACCGACCTACACCGCAAGCGGGCCAAACCGGCCCGCTTGTGGTCTCGGACGAGGAACTGAAATGGCCGGTGCGGATTGAGGGTACTGGCTACCCATGAATGGGGACGGGCTACATTCGGGTCCTCGCCCGGAGGTGAGTCTGTCCTCCCCAACCTTCTCCAACGTGGAAAGCTATTGTGCGGGACACGACAAGGGAGCACAATGTTCCAAATCTGCGAGACCGGCGTCCAGAATGGTTCGGGAAAACCGGGTATGCGGCGAATGCATCCGCAGGGTTTGGAGGAGTCGGCTTCATGAGTACGCGCGGAATTGCGATCCTCGGGACAGGTCTTCTGACGGTGGTGATGTTCGCCAGCGCCGGGTCGCGAAACAACACGATGCGGATCACGGTTCTGGATTCTGAAACTCGATCACTGGGATCGGACAACAACGGCGTTCCCAGCAATTGCGACCAGGCCACTTTCGACGCGTATTGCCGTTCCAGCGGGACCCCGCAAATGACAAGCACTTTACTGGTGCAGGAAGGCAACCAGGCGCCGTTCCGCGTCAGATGCAAGATTGAGTCAAGAAACTCCCGTTGCGAACCCCTGCCCAAGGGCGAAAGCTTCGACGCCAAAAGAGATAAGCGCGGCCTGACCATCTACTACGTCGATGACAACGGCAAGGAGCGAAAACAGTTCTACACGCTGGTAGATGCAGGCGGAAGGATCACTCCGCCGCCGACTGCGCCCGCACTTGCAGTTCAGCCAGCCACGGCCGCTTCTCCGCCGCCGCAGAGCTCGCCGAAGAGTTCACCGACTCCCGCGCCGGTTCCGCAAACCGCAGCACCGGTGCAAAATTCACCAGCCCCCACTGCTGCTCCGCCGCCAGTTCGTGCGCAGAGCGGTCTGGCGCAGAACACGCTGGAAAAAGTGCGGTGCAATTTCACTTCGACCCCGCCCGGTGCGGATATCACGATCGACGGCAGCTATGTGGGGAACACGCCATCCGAAATCAGCCTAACCACCGGCAGGCACGTCGTTCAAATTGCCCTGGTGGGCTTTGGCGAGTGGAAGCGGGAGCTGACGGTCACTTCGGATTCGGCCGTGAATGTCGCGGCGAACCTGCAGAAGACGCAGCCGTAGCCGGATTGCTGGTGCAGAATAAGTTTGCGCTTCCGCCTGGAGCTAGACCGGCGTATGATGTCGCGCGAAAGCTGTCGGTGTTTGGTGAGTTAACACGCATGTGCCGTATGGGTGCCACGGTGCTGTGAAGCAAGACCGGGGCTCCCGGTTCTTATTCCATTCTGGCAAAGGAGAAAAACTGTGGCGAACGAAAATGTTGCATCCACCCACCTGAATCGGTGGTGGCACGTGGTCGGCGGAGTCTCCATGAACCTGGCGCTGGGCTCGCTATACGCCTGGAGCGTGTTTGTGGCTCCGCTGGAAAAAGAATTCCACTGGAAGCGGGCGGATACTTCCAATGTGTTCATCATCGCTGTGGTGGTCTTCGCGCTGACATTCATTGTCGCTGGCCGGCTACAGGACAAGCTTGGGCCTTTCAAGATTTCTATCGTTGGCGCGATCCTGGTGAGCCTGGGCTTTTTCCTCTGCTCTCAGGCCGACAGCCTCAACAAATTCTTCATCTTCTTCGGCGTCCTTGGAGGGTTGGGCAACGGTTTTGGTTACGCGACTCCGATACCCGTCATGTCCAAGTGGTTTCCGGACAAGCGTGGCCTGGCGGTAGGTCTCGCGGTGGGCGGATACGGCGCAGGATCGGCGATCTTCGGGCCGCTGGCGGCAAACTGGCTGATTCCAACCTATGGCTGGCGGACGACCTTCCAGATCCTAGGCGGGATTTTCTTTGTGATGACGGTATTCGGCGCGTTCCTGCTGAAGAACCCACCCGTCGGCTACAAGCCTGCGGGCTGGACGCCGGCGCCGGCTTCCAAAGCTGCGGCAACCACCTATGACTTCAGTCCTGGCGAAGTGCTGCGCACATCAACGTTCTATTTTATGTGGGTGGCATATGCGCTGGGCTGCGCGGCCGGTCTGATGGTCATCAGCCAATTGGTGCCGTTCGCGAAAAGCGTGGGCATCCCGAGCACGACGCTGGCAGCGTATGGGTTGGTGGTGGGAGCGGTGGGCAATGCATCGGGGCGCATTCTTTCCGCCTGGATGTCGGACCACTTGGGCCGCATCAACGTATTGCGGCTGATGATTGGCATCTCCATGGTTGCCATGCCTATTCTGTATTTTGTGGGCGGAAATGTGGTGGGGTTGTTCGTGATGCTATTCATCGTTTACTGGTGCTACGGCACGCAGCTTTCGGTGAACGGAGCAACGGCAGCCGATTTCTGGGGCACCAAGAACCTGGGCATCAACTACGGCATGCTATTCACCGCCTGGGGAGTGGCTGGCCTGCTGGGTGGCCGCATCGGAGGCAAACTCTACGACAGGTACCATAACTACCAGATGGCGTTCTATACTGCGGCGGTATTGGCGGCGGCGGCGCTGGTATGCGAATTCTTAGCCAAACGCCCAGCTGTGCCCGGAGGAGTAGCAGGAAGAGCCGCAGCCTAGATTGCAGAAATTGTTGCGGCTGAGGCGAGAGTGCGTTTCATCCTACCCAGGCGCCGCGCAGGCGCCTGGGGACGCAGTCAGCGGTTTTCTTGGGAATAGAGTTTGACCAGATCACAAATTCAGCAATATAAGGGGTAATCGATATGGCGGAAATACGTCCGAAACCACAAGCGGTGAGCGAAGCCACCGAAGCTCAGATTGCAGTTCACTGGCGCGAGGAAGAGTATTACTATCCTCACGCGAAGTTTGTCGGCCAGGCGAATCTGACCGATCCCAGCATCATCGAACGCTTTAGCGAAAAGAATTACCCGGAATGCTTCCGCGAATACGCCGACCTGCTGACTTGGGACAAGTACTGGGACAAAACCCTCGACACCAGCGATCCGCCGTTCTGGAAGTGGTTCGTGGGCGGCAAGATCAACGCCTCCTACAACTGCGTGGATCGGCATCTCGACAAGTACAAGAACAAAGCGGCCCTGATCTTTGTTCCGGAACCGGAGTCGGAAGCCACTATATCCGTCACCTACCGCGAACTCTATGTGCGAGTCAATGAATTCGCGGCCTTGCTGCGAGATTACTGCGGTCTCAAGGCCGGAGATCGCGTCACCATTCACATGCCGATGGTCCCCGAGTTGCCCATCACCATGTTGGCTTGCGCCCGCTTGGGCGTGATCCACTCGGTGGTCTTTGGCGGTTTTAGCGGCGAGGCGTGCGGCATGCGCGCCGCCGATTCGCAAAGCCACGTCCTGATCACCATGGATGGCTACTATCGCAACGGTAAAATGCTGGACCACAAAGCGGGCGCAGATATCGCGCTGGAAACTGCCAAGAAGGAAGGCCATGTGGTGAACAAGGTCCTCGTCTGGCGGCGGCACCAGGGCAAGAATGCTTCCGCTACTCCTTTTGTGAAGGACCGCGATGTCTGGGTAGACGAGATTCTTCCCAAATACGCGGGAACAATCGTGCCTCCGGTTCCGATGGATGCCGAAGCGCCGTTGTTTCTCATGTACACCAGCGGCAGCACCGGAAAGCCGAAGGGCTGCCAACATCGCACCGGCGGATATCTCTCCTATGTAGCTGGCACCTCAAAATACATCCAGGACATTCATCCCACGGATGTTTACTGGTGCATGGCCGACATCGGCTGGATCACGGGCCACTCTTACATCGTTTATGGTCCGCTGGCGTTAGCGGCCACCAGTGTGCTCTACGAAGGTGTGCCGACCTATCCCGACGCCGGTAGGGTATGGAGAATCGCCGAGCGCCTCGATGTCAACATCTTCCACACCTCGCCCACGGCGATTCGCATGCTGCGCAAATCGGGTCACGACGAGCCCACCAAGTACAAATACCATTTCAAGCACATGACCACGGTCGGCGAACCCATCGAACCCGAGGTCTGGCGCTGGTATCACGACGTTGTCGGTAAAGGCGAGGCCGTGATTGTCGACACCTGGTGGCAAACCGAGAACGGAGGCTTCCTGTGCAGCACCAAGCCCGCCATCGATCCCATGAAGCCGGGCAGCGCAGGCCCGGGCATGCCTGGAATCTATCCGGTGATTATTGACGAAAACGGGCAGGAGGTCTCAGCGGGTTCCAACAAGGCGGGCAACATCTGCATCAAGAATCCGTGGCCTGGAATCATGCAAACCATTTGGGGCGATCGCGATCGCTTTGTTACCCAGTATTATGCGAAGTACTGTAAGGATCGCAACAGCAAGAGATGGCAGGACTGGCCGTATTTCGCTGCCGATGGAGCCGTGCTCGCGGCGGATGGCTATTTCCGCATCCTCGGCCGCGTCGATGACGTCATCAACGTGGCCGGTCACCGCTTAGGCACAAAGGAAATTGAGTCGGCGTGCCTGACGGTTCCCGAGGTCGCGGAAGCGGCGGTCGTGCCCGTGGTCGATGAGATCAAGGGCCGCGTGCCTGAGGTCTACATCGCTCTCCAACCGGGTATTCAACCCAGTCAGGAGATCATCGACAAGGTCAACAAGGTGATTGAAACCATGATCGGCAAGATCGCGCGTCCGAAGCACGTCCACATCGTTCCGGATATGCCCAAGACCCGGTCTGGCAAACTCATGCGCCGTATTCTCGCAGCTATCTCCAACAACATGAAGACTGGAGATATCACCACCTTGGCCAATCCCGACGTCGTGGAAAAGGTCCGGGAACTGGTCCAGGGCAAAGAGACAGTGGCGGTAGCCGATGGCCCCGAGGATCTGAAGCGATTCGGAACCGAGGAGTAAGAGCTAACGGAATAAGACTACGTCGAAGGGGCAAATCTCTGGAAGACTCGGAGGTTTGCCCCTTTCTCTTACCCTTCGCGGTTGCGTCGCGCGCCAATCCTATTGCGGGTACCACTCCAGCAACCGCACTTCGATTCCGGTTCCTTCCAGCCCTTTCTTGAACACCGCGAGATCGGAGCCGCGGTAGTGATACGGAATCACGATCTTCGGGTGGAATGCCTTCACCGCATCGGCCGCTTCTTCGGGCGGCATGGTGTAGGGCAGATTCATGCAGACGAAGGCCACGTCGATGTTCTTCAGGGCGCGCATCTCCGGGATACCCTCGGTGTCGCCGGAAAAGTAAAAGCGCACGCCGCCGTAGGTGAGCACATATCCGTTGCCGCGTCCCTTGTCGTGATAGAGTTTGCCCTCGGCCGGCCCACGCTTGAGGTTATAGGCGGGGATCGCCTCAATGGTCCATCCCTGCCACGTTGTGCTTTCGCCATTGGCGATGGGCTTGGCACTCGTAACCGTGGCCACCACAGCCGGAGGCGCCAGGATCTCCATTCCAGCCTTGCTCAGGTCTGCGATGGAGGCTGGATCCATGTGGTCGCCATGAATATCGGTGATCAAAATCAGGTCCGCTTTCGGGGAACCGGCAAACTTCACGGGTTTGGCCGGGTCGAGGTAAATGGTTTTTCCTCCCGCCTCAATCCTGGTGCTGGCATGATTCAGCGGAGTGATCGTCACGTCTCCCGCCGAGGTTTGAAACTTTTGCGCGACGGTGGCGGAGTAGACAAACGACGACAAAGCAAAGAAAGACACAGCAAGAGCCAGAAGCATCCTCATCTCGACCTCACAGGAACTCAATGGTTGCGTCCACAGCTAATTCTAAGGCGACCGCGCCATTTTGCACGACACTCAAATGAAACTCTGAAATAAACTTAGGCCTTACAATTGATGCGCAGCGAAAGGGGAAGAGATCACCATGGCAATCGCGACCATCAATCCGGCGACCGGCGAAGTGGTAAAGACCTTCGACGCTCTTACGAGTCTTCAAATCGAGCAGAAGTTGCAACTCGCGGCCTCCGCGTTTCGAACCCTTCGGCGGACGTCGTTCGCGGAGCGCGCAAGCAAAGTGATGCGTGCCGCCGAGATCTTGGAAAAAGAGAAAGACGAGTGCGCTCATTTGATGACGCTCGAAATGGGCAAGCCTCTGAAGGCTGCCGTGGGCGAGGTAATGAAGTGTGCCACCGGCTGCCGCTATTACGCGGAGAATGCCCAGAAATTCCTGGCCGACGAAATTGTGGAAACGGGGGCGAAGCGCAGTTTTATCCGCTATCTTCCGATTGGCCCTATTCTGGCCATCATGCCCTGGAACTTCCCCTTCTGGCAGGTGTTTCGTTTTGCCGCGCCCGCGCTGATGGCCGGCAATGTCGGACTGCTGAAGCACGCTTCAAACGTTCCGCAGTGCGCGCTGAAGATTGAAGACATCTTTCGCCGCGCCGGTTTCGCCGAAGGCGCATTCCAAACGCTGCTGATTGGCTCGGGCCCCGTCGATGACATCCTGAACGACTCCCGTGTCGCCGCCGCGACCTTAACGGGCAGCGAGCAGGCGGGAATTCAAGTCGGAATTTCCGCCGCCAAACGCATCAAGAAAGTCGTACTCGAACTCGGCGGCAGCGATCCTTTCATCGTGATGCCCAGCGCCGATCTGGATGCTGCGGTCGCCACCGCCGTCGACGCTCGCATTCAGAACAACGGTCAGTCCTGCATCGCCGCGAAGCGCTTTATCGTGGCGGAGAAGATTGCCGATGAGTTCGAGCGCAAGTTCGTCAAGCGCATGCAGGAACTGCGCATCGGCGATCCGTTCGACGAGAGCACGCAGCTCGGCCCTCTTGCCAGCGCCGACGCGGTTACTTCTCTCGATGCCGATGTTAAGAAAACTGTGGCCGCGGGTGCGCGCGTGCTGATCGGCGGCCACCCCCTAGACCGTCCCGGCAATTTCTATGCGCCAACCGTGCTGGTCGACATTCCAAAGGATTCTCCGGCATACAAGGAAGAGCTCTTCGGCCCGGTGGCGTCGCTCTTCCGGGTCAAAGATGTGGATCAAGCCATCCAAATCGGTAACGACAGCCGCTTCGGGCTCGGTGCCAGCGCCTGGACCAACGATCCTGCGGAAACAGAACGGTTCATCAATGAAATCGATGCCGGCATGGTCTTTATCAATAAGATGGTGGTTTCCGATCCACGCCTGCCGTTCGGTGGTGTGAAGTACTCAGGCCATGGGCGTGAACTCGCCGTGGAAGGGATCCGCGAGTTTGTGAACATCAAGACAGTTTGGATCCAGTAGCGGGATCACGTTGTTCGCTGGCAGGCGATTGCGCTCCAGAGGCCAAAGGAAAATCTCGATTCCCACCATTCTCGTCGCGTCGTTTTGCGGAAAGGCCGCGCGCCGCGTATTCGCGGGCGCAATGTTGGCCGCGCTCTCGCTGCCGGCGGCGGCCCAGGGAGGCCCACCCTTCATTGGCGACGACCCCGGCACTCCCGGCGACGGTAACTGGGAGATCAATGTCGCGGCCTACACGGAGCGCCATCCCACCGAGCGCATCTACAACGCGCCCATCCTCGATGCGAACTATGGCGTCGGCCCGCGCCTCCAGCTTAAGTATCAGGTACCGTACCTCGTGGATGGGGACGACGGCGAACCGACTCGCAGCGGCTTGGGGAAGTCGCTGGCGGGCGTGAAGTGGCGCTTCTACGAGAATGATGAGAAGGGCCTACAAATCTCGACCTATCCCCAACTCGAATTCAATAATCCCACGTCCTCGCTACAGCGCGGACTGGTTGACTACGGCACTCGGTTCTATCTTCCCATCGAACTTACCAAGAAGGTCGGGCCGTTCGAGATCAATCCGGAAATTGGCTATTGGTTCGCTGGTAGGGGGGGCGCAGCCTGGGCCACGGGAGTCGTTGTTGGCCGGGATGTCAGTAAGAAGCTGGAACTGGATGGCGAATTGTATGACACCGCAAACACGAACGGATCCAACCACTGGAATACGTTCGATGGCGGAGGCCGCTACAAGCTGGGAGAGCACTTCGTCCTGCTGTTCATGGCTGGGCGCAGCTTCCGCGGACCGGCGAGTAGTCAGCCGCAATTCTTCGGCTATCTGGGAATGCAATTCCTGTTTTCCGCCAAGCACGAGCAGGGAAGCACGGCCGAAACCAATCGGTGATCGAAGCCGCAATCGAATGCGAGGCGCTGTGCTTGACGGGCAAGAGAAGGCTCCAATACATTCGAGAGCTGGGACGGATCGTATAAAGGAACCTCGCATTCGAAAACAGTTCCGCATTCCAACGAATTCCTGACGAGGTACTCGCAGCATGACCATCAAGAAGGACGCGGTTCGCAAGACAGTCCTCCGACAAAAGGCGCAACTGATGTCGCCTTCGGAGATTGAACGCACGCTGGTGCGGTTGGCGCACGAAATTCTCGAAAAGAACAGTGGCGTCGAAGGCCTGGGGTTGGTCGGAATTCGCCGTCGCGGAGTTCCCATCGCCGAGCGCTTGGGCAAGATGATTCAGCAGGTCGAAAAGAAAAAAGTTCCCGTCGGCACGCTCGATATCACGTTCTATCGCGACGACCTTTCGACGCTGGGGCCCAAGCCGGTGGTGCAGGAAGCGGAGATCGGTTTTTCCATCGAAGGCAAGAAGATCGTGCTTGTCGACGATGTGTTGTATACCGGCCGCACCACGCGCGCCGCTCTCGACGCCCTTTTTTCCCATGGCCGCCCCAGCCTCGTCCAGTTGCTGGTGCTGATTGATCGCGGCCATCGCGAATTGCCCGTTGAAGCAACGTTCACCGGTCGAACCGTGCAGACTACCGACAGTGAAGTGATCGAGGTCAAGCTGACCGAGATCGATGATGCCGAAAAAGTTCTGCTCATGGAGCGGTAGCGGAGCGGCACTTCCATCAAGCTAGGACTTGCTCTTAGCACTACACTCTGCACTCCACTCTGCGTCGAACCGCGCCCGGTCGCAGAACGATTTCTGCGTTCCTACTCCCGTGGTCGAAAGCGCGGCATAAAGGTTGGCGCGCTTCACGGCTTCCCGCTCCGGCAGGCCCTCTCCGAGGAAGGTTGCGAAGCTGCCGATAAACGCGTCGCCGGCGCCGGTCGAATCCACGCTTTTCACTTTGAAGGCGGGCACGTGCTCCATGCCGTCGCTACCGGCTAGCAGGGAACCATTCGCACCCAGCGTGAGAATCACGCGTCGAATGCCGCTGCTCAGCAACTGGCTCGCGCACTTCTTCGCGTCCTCGAGATTGCGTACCGGCATGCCGCAAATTGCCTCGGCCTCGCTTTCGTTCGGGACAAAGTAATCGAGGTCCGCGACCGCCATGAGGTCGATGGGCTGCGCCGGAGCGGGATTCAAAATGCAACGTATGCTGTTTTTTCGCGCAAACTTGATGGTGTAGTACACCGTCTCCAGCGGGATCTCAAACTGGAGAACGATGCAGTCGGCGCTCTTCAGCGTATCGGCCGCGGCATCCACATCCGCCGGCTTCAAGCAATCATTCGCGCCTTTGACGACGATGATTCGATTCTGCCCGGAAGGATCGACGAAAATCGGCGCCACTCCGCTGGAGACACCGGCAACTTGCCGCACATGCGTGGCGTCGATGCCCAGTTTTTCGAAGTTCTTGATCGTCGATGGGCCAAACAGATCGTTGCCGACGCGGGCCACCATGAAGACTTCGGCTCCGCAGAGCCGCGCGGCCACTGCCTGGTTCGCGCCCTTGCCGCCAAACCCCAGGTCAAATTTCTGGCCGAAGATGGTTTCTCCCGGCTTGGGGAACTGGTCTGAGAACGTGGTCAAATCCACGTTAGCGCTACCCACAACCGCGATGCGAGGACGCTTTGCCATAATTTTCTCGGTGCTTCGTGATCTGGTGCCCGTTAGTTGGTCCCCCCGTCCCCCCTCCATCGGTCTTTTGGAATCAAAGACTTAGCGGTTGGTTCCTTCCAGGTCTTTGGGGAATAAGGACTTATTGGTAAAGTATTTATAAATCAATGACTTAACTTGTGATGCTCAGGCTGCTCACGCCAGGTCTTTGAGAAGCAAAAACTTACTTGCGAAACGGCCCGCGGCGGTTGCCGAGTTCCAATTGTCAAAGAACGGAGTGCTTCTGGAGCAACATTTTGTTGGCTATGAATCTAGTCTAGCAGGCGGTGTCAAGAGGTTTCGTTCTTGGGTAATGCCTCACCTTCGGCCGCGTGATGTTCAAGGCCCTTACAAGAAGCGAACTTCAAGCGAGTAGACCTAGATATACAGTCTCCCTGTAGGGTCAATTAGGAGGTGCCACCGTGAAAGTGTTCCTCGCTTACATTGCGCCGCTCCTCATTGTGTTGCTCGTCTTAGCGGGGCTAGTAGCGCAAGTTGCCGTGGATGCTCACCATTGGATGCCCCGTAATTGGTGGCCACGCTCTCTTTTCAAGAAAAAGTGACGAACCCAAAACAGCCCACTGTCTAATTTCAAACTGGGGCACTACCCGATCTTGGGTAGCGGCTCAGTTTAAAAAGTGAGCGACCTAGGCAGTTGGATTGCCGCAGGCAAAAGCAGGTCCTTCCCGTTCAACAAGCTCAGGGTCAGGCTGACAAGTCTTAATGATGACAAGTCTTAGTAGTGACCACCAAGCTGCCATTTCCCTCAGGGGCTAAAGCCCGCGCTGATTTCGGGGCTTACGCGGCCCTGAAGGGCCGCTCTTCCACGGTGATGAGTAACAGACTGCTACTGGTGGTCGCGTGGAATCGTTTCCTGCCAAGTCTTTTCACGAATGACTTGGCCGTTCTTTCTCAATCGGCGACGGAATTTGTAATAGAAGTTGGTCTTGTCGCTGCGCACATCGAGGGTGTCGGTCCAACACAACTTCCTGTCAGGCAAGTCCACATCCGCTTCTCCTTCTCCGTGGGCGGAGGCGATTTCGGGGTGCGCATCCTGCACTTCGAAGCGAAGCTTGTCCTGGTGCAACCGGCGAATGGAGTTCGCCAGGCGAAATAGGCACTTGCATTTTGGACGCTCCCTTTTTTCTTGACTTGTTCGCGCATTCATCTGGCATCCACCCACGCACTTGGGTATTCTCTTGGTGATGGCCACCGTCTCGCTGTGTGAACTGTTGGGCTCGACCGTGTATGACGCGTCCGGCGCGGCGAGCGGGCGTGTGCGCGAGGTGGCGCTGGCTCCGCAGGAGGACCGCTCCCGCGTGTCTCTGCTGATCGTCAAAACGCCGAAGGGAAATCGCCTGCTGCCGTTGACGGCCGTTTCCGCCATCAATAGCGGCATTCATGCCTCCACGGCTGCGGGGGATTGGACCGCTGCCGACGGTTCCGAAGGCCTGTTGCTGCTCAGCCGCGATCTGCTCGATCAGCAGGTGATTGACGTCCACGGCCGCAAGGTCGTGCGCGTCAACGACGTCGATTTTCATCATGACAGCGCGCAAAACCGTTCCGTCCTGAGAGTTGGTGGCGTGGATGTGGGCGCGCGGGGCGCGGTTCGCCGCCTGCTGAAAGGTGTAATTCCAGCTGCGGTCCTCAAGACCTTGCTCCTGCGCGTCCCTCCGCGCGATATCCCGTGGGACTTTATCGATCTCATCGAGACCGACCCAGCCCGGCGCGTCAAGCTGAAGATTTCTCATGAACGGCTGGGTAAACTCCATCCCGCCGACATTGCCGACATTGTGGAGAATCTGGCTCCCGATGAGCGCGAAGCGGTATTCGAGACACTGGACGAGGGCGTTGCGGCTGGCGCGTTGGAAGAGCTCGCACCTAGAGTGCAGAAGGCGGTCTTGGAATCGCTCGATTCCGACCGGGCCGCCGACATCGTCGAGGAGATGGAACCCGATGCCGCCGCCGACCTTTTGGGCGACCTCTCCGACGAGCGGACGGAAGAAATCCTGGTGCAGATGCAGCCCGAAGAGCGCCAGGAAGTCACCGAACTGCTCGAGTTCAAAGAGAATAGCGCCGCTGGACGTATGACCACGGAATACATTGCCCTGCCGGTGGAATCTACCGCCCACGATGCGATCGAGGCGATGCGCGCCTTCGAAGGCCGCATGGAGAACATGAGCACCATTTACCTGACCGACTCTCATGGAACTCTGGCGGGCGCGGTGCCGTTGGTGAAGATCGTGCTGGCGCCCGCCTCGACCCCGCTGCTATCGCTTGGCCAGGAGCCGCTCATTTCCTGCCACGAAGACGCGAAAGAAAAGGAATTTGCCGAGCTCTTCGACAAGTACAACCTGCTGACCTTGCCGGTGGTGGACGAACACAATCAACTCACCGGCGTCATCACTCCCGACGATGTGATCGCGATGCTGCGCGCCAAGCTGTAGTTCGTTCCTCCGGAGAAAAAGTTCTCGATTTCTTAGATTCACCTATCCAGACCACGCGGTTAGCGTTTATTCTGATCGTTCTGTTTTGCCAATTGAAACGTTCTGTGGCCTGTGCGCATGAAATTCCTGAGAAGTTGGAAGTTCCGGCTCCTGCTGTTCTTTGCCGTGGTCGGGCCGGGCTTCATCACCGCGAATGTCGACAACGATGCCAACGGCATCCTGACGTATTCGCAGGCCGGCGCGCAGTTCGGCTACATGCTGTTGTGGACGATGATTCCGACGACCATCGCCCTGATCGTGGTGCAGGAGATGTGCGCCCGCATGGGAGCGGTTACGGGCAAGGGCTTGAGCGATCTGATCCGCGAGGAGTACGGCCTGCGGATTACGTTCCTCATGATGCTCGGCATTCTCATCACCAATTTCGGCAATGTCGTGGGCGAGTTTATCGGCATTGCCGGAAGCATGGGGCTGTTCGGAGTCCCCAAGTACATCGCGGTGCCGATCTGCGCCGTGATCGTCTGGCTCATCGCCGTCAAAGGGCAGTATAAGAGCGTCGAGAAGGTCTTCCTGGTGGCTTCGTTCTTCTACATCACCTACATATTTGCCGGGGCGCTCTCCAAACCAGCATGGATTGAGGCCATGAAGGCCACGATCAAGCCTCCCGCGATGGCTGCTTTCAAGCAAAGTTCGTACCTCTACATGGTGATCGGCGTGGTTGGAACCACCATCGCTCCGTGGATGCAGTTCTATCTGCAATCGTCGATCGTGGAAAAAGGAGTCACGCGGCGGCAGTACAAAACATCCCGGCTCGACGTCATTGTTGGGTGCATTTTTACCGACGTGGTGGCGTGGTTCATTATTGTTGCCTGCGCGGCCACGCTCTACCTCCATGGAAATCGAGACATCCGCGACGCCGCCGACGCCGCTCAGGCGCTGCGTCCGCTGGCGGGCGACTGGGCTTACATACTGTTTGCGCTTGGATTGTTTAACGCTTCGTTGTTTGCCGCGTCGATTTTACCGCTTTCGACGGCTTATACGGTTTGCGAAGGTTTAGGTTTCGAGTCGGGCGTGGAACGCAAATTTTCCGAAGCCCCAGCGTTTTACTGGCTCTATACCGTGCTGATCGGCGCCGGCGCGGCCGTGGTGCTGATCCCGGGACTTCCGCTGATCAAGATCGCCGTATTTTCGCAAGTGGTCAACGGCGCGGTGTTGCCTTTCGTACTGATTTTTATGTTGTTGCTGATTAACAAAAAAGAGCTGATGGGCGAATTCGTGAATAAAACCACGTTCAACATCATCGCTTGGGCAACGACCGTGATCATGATTGGATTGACGGCACTCTATGTTTACGGACAGGTGCGCGGAGGGGCGGGATAGATCAAAAGCACTGAACGGCGGCGAGCTCCGCGGTTGGACGCTTCGGCGTTTATAAGACTTTTCCCGCCGCCAAGTTCTTCACCAGCGGCAAGTCGGCTTCGAGGAAATCCAATCCCAACAACTCCTGCCGCGTCACCCAGCGGATCTCGCGAAAAATTCGATTCTCGATTTCTCCCTGATACTTCCGCACTTCAAAAAAACGCAGTTCCACCGATCCGCCGCCTGGGTATTGATGGACGATGCGGACGACCTCGGCGCCGATCTCGGCCACGATTCCCAGCTCTTCCTCAAGCTCGCGCTGCATCGCGTCGCGCGGCTGCTCTCCTTCTTCGATCTTGCCTCCAGGGAACTCCCATTTCAGCGGCATTACCTGATGCCGCGTCCTCTGGCAGGCGAGGATGAGGTCGTCTTTCAAGATCAGTGCGGCTACGACTCGTTTCATGGATGAAGAAGGCTTCTGGCTGCTAGTTTCTGGCTACTAGCAAGCGGTCGATTGGCGAGGATTGCCAGCAGCTAGCAGCCAGAGGCTAGAAGCTGACTCGGTTCAGTCTTTCTCCATTCGCTTGCCCACAAGCTGGGCACAATGTTCCACCAGTTTGCGGTCCTCCTCGCCGAAGGCTGCGGCGAAGTGGCTATCGATATCGAGTTCGCCCGCGACCTTGCCGTGCACAAACACCGGTACGACGATCTCCGACTTGGTTTCGAGCGAGCAGGCGAGATAACGCGAGTCTTTCTTTACGTCGTCGACTACAATCGTTTTGCCCGACGATGCCGCCGCGCCGCAGATACCCTGATTGAGAAAAATGCGCGTGTGCGGAGTCATGGCTCCCTGGTAACGCCCGAGAAGCAGCGCCGGTGGATTCGCGCCCTCTTCCAGCATGTAGAAGCCCACCCAGTTGTACTTCAGCATGTGCTCGTTCAGCAGCTGGCAGATGCCTTCCATCAACTGATCTGTCGTGCGCGCATTCGCATTCAAGCGTTCGATCGCCCGGCGGGCTTCCTCGGTCTTGGTGGCTTTTAATTCGGCCATAACCCTAAGCTTAACCCTAAACGCAATCGTAAACCATGCCGTCGCGAGTTCCTCGTGGCGTTGAACGCATACGGACATCGCGGCGCACGCATTACAATCGCCTTGTGTACTCGGCCGAAGTGCTCGACCATTTTCAGAACCCAAGAAATGCAGGCCAGGTTGCATCTCCCGACCGTGCCGCGCAATTGGAAAACCCCGTCTGCGGAGACATTCTCGAACTCACGCTTTGCTTGGAAGGCACGACACTCGAAGGCCGGCGTATCGTCGACATTCGCTTCCGCGCCAAAGGTTGCGTTCCGGCCATCGCTTGCGGCTCCGCCCTCACCGAGTTGATCCAAGGCAAGACCATCGACGAAGCCCGCAAGTTCAGCAGGGAAGACCTGGTCGGTAAACTCGGCGGCCTGCCGCAAGCCTCCACCCATGCCAGCCACCTCGCCATGGACACGCTCGCCGCGCTCTTGCGCGGGCTGTAAGCACGCTGGGAAACGCGAATGACAACCTGGGTTTGAAGTGACTGAGAGCTGACAGCTCACGGCTGATACACGGCCCAGCCGTTGGCAATCGCGATCTCTTTCAGATTCGGATTCGGGTTGATGGCAAATGCGTGTTTGGACATGGCCAGCATCTCGCGATCCCAGATCGCGTTGCCGAAGGCGCAATCGGGCCGGTGGTCGGCGGACGATTGCAGCACGGAGCGAATCGCCTTCACTTTGCCGGGACCGCTGGGAACTCGAATGAGGCGGTCGGTGATTGCGCCGTTTTCGATAGCCACTTCGGCGGCCAGAATGCGGTTTTGCGGGATGCCAAAGTGGCGCATGCCAGAGCGGATGATCCACTGGTTCGACGAAGAAACGGCCCAGACGTCGCAAGCGGAGGCGTGCAGGCGCTCGATCAGTTCGCGCATCTCAGGAAAAATATTGGGAGCGACTGCGTGCGCGAAGTATGTATCGCAGGCTTGTTTCACGACCTCCTCGCGGAGTCCGCGGTGCATGGTGACCATTTCCCCGCACATGACGTCTTCGGCGACTTGCCCCGCTCTGTAGTCGGCGTAGCGCGCGCGGAGCGTGCCGGCGATTTCTTTCGACACCAGACCTTGTTCGAGTTCCCAGGCGAAGAAGCCCTCTCCAGCGTCGCCGGACCAGAGCGTGCCGTCGCAGTCAAACGTGGCGATGCGCGGGTTGAGGCGAAGAACCGTTTCGATGAATTCGGTTTGCCTGGATGTAAGACTTGTCATGAAGGATTGGGCCTTGGCGGATGTCAAATCGATGGCAAACGTTGCGGAGGCAAATTCAATTCTAATTCCAAACCGGCATACTGCTCTGGTGTGTCGACGTTGAGCGCAATCAGCGGATCGTCGACCGGAATGTATTCGATTTCGTTCTGGCGCTCGCGCTCGACTTCGCGGGCATTCGAGGTTTCCGGAGCCCGCAGAAATGCTTCCAGCATCACGCGGCCGAGAAGAATCGGATGTCCGTGCTGCCCCCGGTATTCGGGAATCACCGCCCACTTCCTTTGTGTCACAGCGTGCTCGAATGCCGATTCGAGCGTCTCGATGGTTTTCACCTGAACTGGCGGACGGTCGACGAGGGTGACCATCGCCGCGTCGCTGCCGCGGTTGAGGACTTCGTGCAGTCCGGCTTGCAACGAACTGAACTGGCCGCGTGCGGGATCCGGATTGACGACGAGCGCCGCGCCGTTGGCATAGACGATGGGAGCCAACGCTGATTCATTCTTGCCCACGACGACGAGCACGACATCGACGCGGGGAAAGAAAAGCTTTATGGCAGCGGAGAGAAATGTATCGGTCCGTGATTCCCGTGGCCAAGGCAAGAGGGCTTTATCGCGTCCCATGCGGGAGGACTCGCCCGCCGCCAGAATGACTCCGCACAAAGACGGCGTTTGCCCCATGAGGGGACGATAGCAAAGTGGCCGAAGTCTAACAAGGACTTGCTGCCAGCAAAAAGCGGGTCCTTCGCTCCCCCACCCCGGCAAGCAAACGCGGCTAGCTGGGGGCCCGGTCGCTCAGGATGACAATTTGATTATTTGCTGCGGCGCACGAACCCCTTGCACAGATCACGACAGAACTGAGCCAATCGCTTAGCTGAGAAATGTGCGTCAACTGAAAGTTGGCAGCTTAATCAGGTCGTCGTTGGGAACGCGTTCCACCGGGTGTCCGGCTTTGCGCCAGGCGCGCAGGCCTCCTGCGATAACGAAAACCTTGAATCCCAGATCCTGGAGTTGACGCGCCACACGGGCGCTGGTGGCTTCGCGCGCTCAAGTGCAGTAGAGATAAATCTCGCGATCCTTGGGCAGGTGCTTGACCTCTTCGACGAGGTTGTTGGGTTCGATGCGGATCGATCCGGCGATGCGTTCGGAGTCGGCATCGTAGTAGCCGTGGCTGCGGACGTCGGCGATGAGCATGTTCTGGGCTGCCGCGGAAGCGAATCGTTTGGCCAGTTCGTCGGCGGGTATGCGCGGAGTCACGTCGAGCAGGCGATACTTGCGGTAAATCCAGATGCGGTAGACGAGATAGGCGGCGAGGCCGATGCCAAAGATGACTTCGGCGGCAAATCCGGCGGAGCGCAGTCCGCGGGTGATGGCGCGGAGCGCGTCGCTAAAGAGATATCCCGCGGCCGCGTATGCGCCCACGTAGAACGCAGCGCCCAGGCTGTCGAATTGCAGAAAATCTGCGAGGCGCATTTTCATGCTGCCGGCGAGCGGTGGAGACATGGTGTTGATGCCGGGAATGAACTTGGCAAAAAGCAGAGTCTGCTTGCCGCGGCGGTAAAAATATTCCGCCGAGCGCAGAATGCAGGTTTCGGGATTGGCAGAGAGCCGGCAGAGCAGACCCAACAAGGCCCATCCGCTGGCTCGGCCTGTGAAATAAAGAATGACATCCCCGGCGATCATGGCCGCTACACCGACTCCGAAGACGAGGTAGAAATGCAGGTCTCCATAGGCCGCGACGGCGCCCGCGGTCAGGATGGCGAGCGCGGCGGGCAGAGGAAGGCCGATGGCCTCGGCGAAGCAAACTATCGCCAGGAACAGGTAGCCGTGATGCGAAATCGATGAGAAGAAGTCGTGCATAGCGAAATGAATTCTTCCGTACTAGATGATTGCGGCGGGGAAATGGCTAAGTTTATTTCTCTCGTACTACCACGAACTCGGGTGCGTACAAGAGTCCGCGTTTGATTTCGGAATCGGGGAAAATGCAGATGGCGTTGCGCGCGGATTCGGCGTAGCGCGCCGCTTCTTTGCTGGCGTATTCGAGAGAGCCGTAGCGGTTGAGGATGGTCAGGACATCGGCATGAGTGGTGCCATTGAAGGCGCGGTCGCGCAGTACGGTTTCGATCTGGTGGCGTTCGGCGGCGGTGCAACGCTCCAAGGCATGGATGACGGACATGGTGACCTTGCCTTCCCGGAGGTCGCTGGCAACCGGCTTGCCGAGAACACTCTCCGACGCGGTGAGGTCGAGCACATCATCCACGATCTGGAAGGCAATGCCCAAGTCGCGTCCGTATTGGGCGAGGCGTTCTTCCTGGTTGGCAGTGGCGCCCCCCAGGATGCCGCCGACTCGCATGCACACCGAGAACAGGCACGCCGTTTTGCGATAGATGAGATCGAGATGCTCTTGCAGAGAGATCAGCTTGCCGAGCTTTTCCATCTGGAGCAGCTCGCCTTCGACGAGTTGCTGCGTCAGTTCGACGAGAACATCCAGGATGCGGAAGTTGCGTTCTTGCACGGCGATTTTGAACGCTTGCATGTAGAGCCAATCGCCGGCCAGCACACACATCGAATTGCCCCACTGCGTGTTGGCGGCGGGACGGCCGCGGCGGATCTGGGCCTCGTCGATGATGTCGTCGTGAACGAGCGTCGCGGTGTGGATGATCTCGACGACCGAAGCGAGCTTGACCGCGCCCTTGCCTTTGTAGCCGAGGAGTTTGGCGGAGAGCAGCAGGAGCGCGGGACGAATGCGCTTGCCGCCGCCGGCGCGAAGGTATTCGCCGATCTCGGTGATGGCGGCGACGTTCGAGACCGTGTCGCGTCCGAATTGCTCTTCGATCGCTGCGATGTCATCGCGCAGCAGGTCGAAGATCTCTTTCCCGTTGATGGAGGTCGTCGTTGCCAATTTCCCTGGGTGCTCCGGTATTAATTACTCCGGTAATTCGTAAACTGCAAATCGATGCCGAAATCCTGCTGCTTGACCATGGCAATGACTTCCTGCAAAGTGTCGCGATCTTTCCCGCTGATGCGTACGACATCGGCTTGGATGGAGGCCTGCGCTTTTTTCTTGGAATTCTTGACCAGCTTCACGATCTCTCTCGCTTTTTCGATCGGGATGCCTTGCTGCAGGGTGATCTTCTGTTTTACGGTGCTACCGGCGGAAGGCTCCAGTGGGCCGTAGGTCAGGCCTTTCAGAGGCACGCCGCGCTTGACCAGCTTGGCTTGGAGTATGTCGTTCACCGCCTTCAATTTGAACTCGTCGGCGGAGTGAAGCAGGATCGCTTCCGTGCCTTCCATCGCGATCTGAGACTTCGAGTCCTTCAGATCGAAACGGGTGGTGACTTCTTTCATGGCCTGCTGAATGGCGTTAGCAACTTCGGCCAGGTCGATTTTGCTGACGATATCGAAACTGTTATCGGGCATGGGTGAGTCCGGGTCTCAGGTGTCGGGTCCCAGGTGTCAGGCAATGCCACAAGCAGCATGCTTGAAACTGGAGAGCTCTTTTTGTGGATCGTTCGCCCCAATCCTGTACTCCTGAGGGTATCAGAAGTGGCTTTATCTGCGAAGGCTGGGAGAGCGTAAGGGTACAGGAGCGAAGCCCAACATGAATTGTCATCCTGAGCGAAGCGAAGGACCTGCTCTTTTGGCGGTGCACGAGACATTAGGTCCTTCGCTTCGCTCAGGATGACAAGACTATGTACATACTCCGGCCTTTGCAGTTTCCGGGTCGAGCCCAAAAAACTTGTAGAAGTTCCGGGTGGTTTGCGCGCCGACTTCTTCGGTAGATAAACTGTGCAATTCGGCGATTTGGCGGGCGACTTCAGCGACAAACGCGGGTTCGTTGCGCTTTCCGCGATGGGGGAGGGGCGCAAGGTAGGGGGAGTCGGTTTCGATCAGCATGCGGTCGAGGGGAACCATTTGCGCGGCGTCGCGGATGGGCTGCGCTTTGGGGAAAGTGATGTTGCCGGCAAACGAAATCATGAAACCCATGTCAAGCGCGCGGCGGGCGTGATCAACGCTGCCGGTGAAGCAGTGCAGAATGCCGCCGAGTCCAGTGGGAGTCCAATGTTCGGCGATCATGGCGAGACAGTCGTCCCAGGCGTTCTCACTATTGTCGGAGGGGCGGCAGTGAATAATGATGGGCAGCTTTGCCTGCTTTGCCAACTCCATTTGCTGACGGAAGACAGCTTTTTGGATTTCGCGCGGGGAGTGGTCGTAAAAGTAGTCGAGTCCGATTTCTCCCCAGGCAATGACCTTGGGATGGCGTGCCCATTGCAGCATTTGGGCATCGGCAGCGGCGGTGGCCAAGCTGGCTTCGTGGGGATGAATTCCGACGCTGGCGTAGATGCGGGGATAGTTGGGCTTGCCGTCGTATTGTTCGGCCAGGCGGATTCCGCAGTCGGCGGTGTCGGGTCCTTCGCCGTTTCCGATTGCTAAATAGGCATCGATGCCGTTCTGCTTCGCGCGTCGCAGAACTTCGTCGCGATCGGCGTCGTAGCGCTTGCCTTCAAGGTGGGCGTGGGAGTCGATAAACATCAGTCGTTGGTCGCTAGTCGTCGGTCGTTCGCGCCGCCTGGCTTGGACGGGCCAGAAGCCCGTCACCACGCGATCTCGCTACTTCAGGCGCGTGCCTACAGGGACGTCTTCCAAAAAGCTGGCGAGGACTGGTTTGCCGCCTTCGGGCGAGGCGGCTACGATCATGCCGTTCGATTCCAGGCCGCGGAGTTTGCGGGGCGCGAGGTTGGCCACGATTACGACCTTGCGGCCGATGAGTGCTTCGGGCTCGTAGGCCTCCGCGATTCCGGCCACCAGCTGGCGGACTTCGGTTCCGAGATCGACTTCGATGCGCAGTAATTTGTCGGCGCCTTTTACGCGCTCGGCGGTCTTGACCTGGGCTACGCGCAGCTCTACTTTCGCGAAATCGTCGATGCTGATCTTGCCATCGGAAATTGCGGCGGCGGTCTTGGCGGCGGCTTCCGGCTTGGCGGGCGCGGCCGATGACGTGGCGGCGCTCGGCTGGACGGGCGAGACGCCCGTCGCTCCACTTGCATTTTGCTCTTCCATTTTTTGCATCCTCTCGATTGCCGATTTGTCGGCTCGCGGAAACACGGCTTGCACCTCGCCTAGCTTGGTGCCGAGTTGCAGCTGTCCCCACTTCAGTTGCGCGAGGTCGAATTTCTGGATCTCTCCGAGGCCCAGTTGCGCCCAGATCCTTGCAGTCGCATCGGGGATCACGGGATGCGCTAATGCGGTCACGATTCGCAGAGCTTCAGCGCTGGTGTAGAGGACCGTGGCCAGGCGCGCGCGGCTCTCTTCGTCTTTTTTTTCGTCCAACGCCCAGGGCTCGTTCTCGACGATGTACTTGTCAACCGCGGCGACCAAGGTCCATGCGGTTTCCAGGGCGCGCGAGAACTGATACTGGTCAAAGAGCGCGCCGTAGTCGGCGATGGTTTTCTTTGCCGCATCGGCAATTGCGTCATCGGACGCAGCGTGCGCGGCGTTCGAAGGGTAGGGGACTTCGCCCTTGAAATAGCGGTTGATCATGGTCAGGGTGCGGCTGGCGAGGTTGCCGAGTCCGTTGGCGAGATCGGAGTTGTAGCGCTGAACGAGCGCGTCGAAACTAAACGAGCCATCGTGCCCGAAGACGACCTCGCGCAGCAAAAAGTAGCGGAGAGCGTCGGCGCCGAGTGTATCCACGATGGTTTCGGCGCGCACGATGTTGCCGCGCGACTTCGACATTTTGCTTTCTTCGAAGAGAAGCCAGCCGTGGGCGGTGATGCACTTCGGCAGCGGCAATCCCGCAGCGAGCAAGAACGCCGGCCAGTAGACGCAATGAAAGCGTACGATTTCCTTGCCAATCATGTGGACGTCGGCGGGCCAGAACTTCTCGTACTTCGCAGTGTCGCTGGAACCATAGCCAAGCGCGGTAATATAGTTCGCCAGCGCGTCGAGCCAGACGTATACGACGTGCTTGGGGTCGTCCGGCACGGGGATGCCCCAGGAAAACGTCGAGCGGCTGATGGAAAGATCGCGCAGGCCGCTGCGCACGAACGCCAGCACTTCATTGCGGCGCGTTTCGGGGCGTATGAAATCGGGCTGCTCGGTGTAGAGGCGAATCAACTGGTCCTGAAAGGCGGAGAGCTTGAAGTAGTAGTTTTCTTCGCTGACGGTTTCGGTGGGGCGTCCGCAATCGGGGCAGGGATCGCCGGGGCCGATACCGTCGATGTAGAGCTCGTCGGAGACGCAGTATTGGCCGGTGTAGGTGCCCTTGTAGATGAATCCGTTGTCGCGGATCTTGCGCCACAACGCCTGTACGCCCTGCTTGTGGCGGTCGGAGGTGGTGCGGATGAAATCATCGTGCGTCAGGCCCATGCGCTGCCAAAGCGCGCGAAATTCAGCGGAGACTTCGTCGGTGAATTGCTGCGGCGTTTTGCCGGCGGCCTGGGCGGCGCGCTCAATTTTTTGACCGTGCTCGTCGGTTCCGGTAAGAAACCAGGTATCGTCGCCCAGCATGCGGTGCCGTCGCGCGATGGTGTCGCAGGCAATGGTGGTGTAGGCGTGTCCGATGTGTGGATGCGCGTTGACGTAATAGATCGGGGTCGTGATGTAGAACGTTTTGCTCATGATTTGCTTATGCTGACGCTGTCAACCTGCTGTTAGGAATCGATCCTTTACTTCTGCAATTCCGCCAGCGCCGACAATACTTCGTCGCTATGCTTGTTGGGGTTGACCTCGGTGAACGACTTCACGAGTTTGCCCTCGGGATTGATGATAAATGTGTGCCGGGAAGCGTATTTTACGTCGCCGTGGCTGCTGAGCGAGTCGTAGGCAGTCGATACCTTGTAGTCGGTGTCGGCCAGCAGTTTAAAGTTCAAGCCTTCCTTGGCGCAAAACTGTTTGTGAGAGTCGGCGCTGTCGACGCTGATGCCGAGGATCACAACGTTCTTTCTCTCATACAGCGCTAGGTCGCGCTGGAAGTTGTGCGCCTCGATGGTGCAACCGCTGGTGAAGTCCTTGGGGTAGAAGTACAAGACCACCCACTTGCCGCGGTAGTCCTTCAGGTTGACGGGCGTGCCTTCCTGCGAGTTGAGGGTGAACTCAGGCGCCGGGTTGCCGACCGAGAGCGCCGACGCCGCGAATGCTGAGAGCGACGTCAGGACGAACAAAGTGGCGCAGAGCGCGATCAAGCTTAGTCTCTTCAACATATTTAATCTCCTGTTTGAACCGGATTTTCGATTTCCATATAGATGCGCGGATTCGAGAGATGCATCACGGTTTTCGCCCACCGCGAACATACTGCTGGATGGCTTCCTGCATCACTGTGCGGAGGGGAATGTGGTGCGCCTCTGCCAGTGCGCGGCAATCTTCGAATTCCGGAGCATAGTTGGAGACAGCGCCGTTCATATTGGCGATCTTGATGCGCACAGGACCCCACGTTGTCTCCACCGTTTCCCAGCGCCGCGCAAGGGTGTGCCGCTGTTCTTCGCGCCTGCGTATGCCGAGCGTTGTGGTTTCGGCGAAGATCACTTTGGTCAGGCGATTCGCGTCTTCTAATTTCGTGAGCACGGTGAGCAGCGCGCCGTTGCGGCTTTTCTTCATTTGCACTGGGATGCTGAACACATCGAGCGCGCCTTCGGCCAGCAAGCGCTCCATGGCGTAGGCCAGCACTTGCGGGCTCAGGTCGTCGAGGTTGGCTTCGAGCACCGTGATGGTTTCGGTCCATGCGTCGTTGAATGTGGCGGGCGATGGGCTGGCATCCGCGGCGAGGACGCCTTTTGCAATTGCTTCTCCCACGGTGAGCCGCAGCAGGTTGGCATGGCCGGGGAACTCGCGCGTTCCAGCGCCATATCCGGAGTGGTCGATCTTCATGGCCGGGAACGAGGCAAAGCGGGTGCAAAGTGTTTTCACGATTGCCGCGCCGGTCGGGGTTACGAGTTCGACCTGCGGGCCGGACGAATACACGGGCGCGTCGCGCAGCAGCTTCAACGTCGCGGGAGCGGGCACGGGAAGAGTTCCGTGGGCGCATTGCACAGTTCCCCCGCCTACGTTGAGCGGCGAGCAGACCCATTCGTCGACCGCAAGAGACTCCGCTCCCACGGCGGCGCAGACGATATCTACTATGGCATCGACTGCGCCGACTTCATGAAAGTGAATTTGCTCGATGGGAGTATTGTGAATCTCGGCTTCGGCTTCGCCGAGGGATTCAAAAATTTTGATGGCAGTGTTCTTCGCGCCGCTGGTTATGGCTGCGCTTTCGATAATGCGGCGAATTTCGTTCAGCTCTCGACCATGGCCAGATCCGTTCGCAGGAGATCCATGGGCATGAGCCGGAGAATGATCGTGGCTGTGAGCGCGCGAGTGAGAATGAGCGTGCGCGTGCTGCTCCTGGAAAACTTCTCGCGGAAGATCTTTTTCGCCGTTCGCGTAGACGTCCACCTTGGTGGCGGAAATGCCGCTCCGCATTGTGCGCTTGATCTCCAGCCGGGCGCCGATGTCGAGTGCGGCGACTGCGTCTTCGAGAAGCTTGGGAGACACTCCAGCGTCTACCAGCGCGCCGAGAAACATGTCGCCGCTGATGCCGGAAAAACAGTCGAGGTAGGCTATGCGCATAACGAAAATCGTCGTCGGTCGTCGGTCGTTCGTCGTTGGCGAACGCTGCTAACGCCAGTCTGGAAGCGAACAGATGCTGTACCAGCGGGTTTGGGCAAATGGCCGGCGGCCAACGACTATCGACTCGAGTCGAATTTTCATCATAGGTGCCAGTCGCGTTACCGTCAAACTCGCCACGGCTCGCGAGTTTGTTAGAATCACTGTTCCTTCAATCCGTTCGAGGACCTCTTGTATCGATATCTGGAACGCCGTTTGGTCGAGCATCTGCGCGAGTTTCTGCGCCGCGCTTACGACCTGCAAATCACGACGATCGTGGTCGAGCAGCCGCCGAAAATCGAATTTGGCGAGTACGCGCTGCCCCTCGCCTTCGAACTGGCGCGCAAGTTGCGCAAGGCTCCTCGCAAGATTGCGGAGGAGGTCGTGGCCGGGGTCGGCTCGATTCCCGGCTTTGAAAAATTCGAAGTGGCGGGCGGCGGCTACATTAACGTTCGCGTGAACCGCGCCGAAGTGGCGGCGGAGTTGGCGGCGGACCGGGCTCCGGTGGCGGAGGTTCCCGCGGGCAAAGTGCTGGTCGAGCATTCCAGCATCAATCCCAACAAGGCGGCGCATATCGGGCATCTGCGTAACGCCATTCTGGGCGACACGTTTGTCCGGTTGCTGCGCCTGGCGGGCAGGGAAGTGGACGTCCAGAATTACATCGACAACACGGGAGCGCAGGTTGCCGATGTGGTGGTTGGATTCCTGCACATTGAAAAGAAGTCCCGTGCTGAGATCGAAGCACTGGCTGCGGCGCCGCGATTCGATTTCGTGTGCTGGGATCTCTATGCGCGCGTCTCGCATTGGTATGAAGAGAACAAGGCGAACCTGCAGGTGCGCCTCGCCACGCTGCATGCGATTGAGGAAGGGAAGAACGAGACGGCCGCGATTGCGGATTTGATTTCCGTAGCCGTGCTCCGCCGCCATCTTGAAACCATGGAGCGCCTCGATATCGAGTACGATTTTCTTCCGCGCGAGAGCGAGATTCTGCATTTGCATTTTTGGGATGCGGCGTTTACGAAGCTTAAGGAATCGGGCGTACTTACTTACGAGAATGATGGGAAGAACAAGGGTTGCTGGGTGATGCGGCGGGCGGGAACGGCCGCAGCAAAGAGCTTAACCACGGAGGACACTGGGGACACGGAGGCAGTCCGTCAAAACACGATGCCGTTCGGTCTGGACATCGCCGAAGAAGACCAGAAAGTCATCGTGCGCTCCAACGGCACGGTCGGCTACGTTGGCAAAGACATTGCTTATCACATGTGGAAGTTCGGGCTGCTGGGGCGCGATTTTGGCTACCGGAAGTTCTTTCGCTATCCGAATGACCGCGACTGCTGGATCTCAACGACCGACGGCGAAATAAATCATCCCCACTTCGGCGATGTAGCCGAGATTTACAACGTCATCGACGCGCGGCAGTCGGAGGCGCAGAACACGGTGATTGAAGCTTTGCGCGGGCTTGGCCACGGCGAAGCCGCCGATCGTTACACGCATTTTTCCTATGAGATGGTTGCGCTGACGCCGCGCTGCGCCGCGGAGCTGGGCTACACGCTGAGCGAAGAGGATCGCGCGCGGCCTTGGATCGAGGTTTCGGGCCGCAAGGGCTTCGGCGTGAAGGCGGACGACTTGCTGGATGCGCTCATCGCCTCGGCTCGAAACGAAGTGGATGCGAGGCATCCCGAATTGAGCGAAGGGGAGCGCGCCAGCACGGCCGCGCAGATTGCCATTGGGGCACTGCGGTATTTCATGCTGAAGTTTACGAAGACGTCGGTCATTGCCTTCGACTTCAAAGATGCTCTAAGTTTCGAGGGAGACACCGGACCTTACGCGCAGTATGCAGTCGTGCGCGCTTCCAATATTTTTCGCAAAGGCGGGTTCGATCCGGAGAGTTTCTGTCGAGACGCGGCTAGCCAACTCTCGGCAGAGGATTTCGCGAGGTACCTCAACGGAGAAGCGGGCGACGGCATCTGGGCACTTTGGCTGGCGGCGGCGAAAACGTCGTATATCGTGGGCCAGTGCATTGCGACCACCGAGCCTGCGCATCTGGCCAAGCATGCCTTTCAACTGGCGCAGCTATTCAGCGCCTTTTACCACCGCTATCCGATTCTGAGTGAAGCGGACGAGGGCCGAAAGAAGTTCCTGCTCGCAACTGCGGCGGTGGTTCGCCGCGAGCTGATTCGCGTGCTAGCGGCCATGGGGATCGGTGTTCCGGCGGTCATGTAGGTGCTGAGGTCTCAGGTGTCAGGTCTTTGGGAAACTCTGATTCGATGCGGGGAAAGCTTACGAGCATATATACAGGGGTGTTGGAGCCCCAGTGACTAAACCAGAGCTTCCCTAGCCTATTCGGACGCCAGCGTTTATAATCTCTGCGATTCACTCACAGTATAAAATCTTTACGGTTCGTATCGCGATTGCTTGGGGAGGTACTCTGTTGGTTCTCCACAGTCAATTCGCAAGGCATTGATACGGAGCCGCTTAGCTGTTTTGTGGGAAAGTTTCGAATGGCATTCCCCGTGCATTGACAAGTGCGGGTCCAAGATCGTAACGCTTTTGCCGGGATCTGAGACGGATTGAGCAACAGAGCAATATTTTTGGCCAGGAGCCTAAACCTTATGAACCGAACCTCATTGAAATTGACCCTCATGCTGGCGGCAACGCTGGCCGCATCGATTGGATGCACAACCAAGAATTACGTGCGTCAGCAAACCACGCCGCTGATCAACAAGACGAATGAGCTCGACGATCTGAACGCGAAAAATTCCAAGGACATCAAGGACGTCGATCAGCGCGCGCAAGCCGGAATCCAGGGCGTGCAGGCTGCTGCCGCGGCTGCCGACCAGAAGGCTCTGGCGGCGGGCAGCGAGGCCGACAAGGCGCAACTGTCGGCCAACAACGCGACGCAGCGTGTGGACACCTTGACCAACGCCGTCGTCAACCTCGATAACTACCGTCCAGTGGTGGAGACCGCAGTGCATTTCGGCTTCAACAAAGACAATTTGACCAAGGATGCCAAGGAAGCGATCGATCAGCTGGCGGCCAGCGTTTCGACCACCAAGGGATACATCATCACGGTTGAGGGCGCAACCGACTCGATCGGTGGGGCCGACTACAACTACAAATTGAGCGAGCGCCGCGCCAATGCAGTGATTCAATACCTGGCAGCAGAGAAGAACGTGCCAGCGTACAAGATTTATCTGATCGGGGTGGGCAAGGACAAGCCGGTCGAGTCGAATAAGACCTCCGACGGGCGCGCCAAGAACCGCCGCGTGGATATTCGCCTGATGACCAACACCGGAAGCAGCACGACGCCGGCGCAGACGACCAGCAGCACGACTCCGCCGTCGCTATAAGTTTTTCCCTCCTCCTGGGAAGAATGGCAAATGCAGGCCGCCCCAATCTGTGGGCGGCCTGATTTTTTTGCGGCGAGCAGTGTTCGCCTGAACCGGCGATGACGCCAGTCTCGCCGTCCCTTAAAGCGATACAATAGAGGCGTGCGGATTCCATTTCTGATTGTTGTTTTGGCGCTGCTGGCGACTGCTTTGCTGGCGCAGGATGTGCCGGACAAGACCGCCCCGGACAAGGCTTCTGCCGACCAAGCTGCGGCTCGGGATGGCGAGGCCGAGGCAAGCTCCAGCCAAGAGACGCGAATCGATATCAGCCCTCCCAAGGACGACGACAAGGGCCATCCTTACAGCAAAGATGCCGTCGCCGGCCTTGTGCCTGGCGACAACCCGGACACGACCGGGGTTCAGGAGTTCCATCCCTGGAGCCCGCTGAAGGCGGTTAAGGACTTGGAGGTTGGCGATTTTTACTTCAAGAAGAAGAACTACAAGGCCGCGCTGGAGCGCTACAAGGAAGCTCTTTACTACAAAGATGGCGATGCCGTCTCCAGCTTTCGCGTCGCGGAGTGCGAAGAGAAACTCGGAGACAAGGCCGAAGCCAGGAAATATTACGAGCAGTATTTGAAGATTCTGCCAGATGGGCCACTGGCCAAGAATGCGCACGCCTCGCTCGACCGGATGGCGAAAGCGCAGTGAATATGTTTTCGCTGCTATTCTGTTAGTTCGCTTTCCTCTGGCGCATCGGTGGGGCTCGCAAACTCCATGCGATAGCCGTCGGGATCGGTAACCGGCACAACCCACAAACGGTTTCCCACAAATGGACGTTTCCGCGTCTGAATTCCGCGCGATTTGAACTCGCGATAAAGGGCGAGCGCGTCTTCACACATGAAAGAAACCGAAGCGCCTGTCCCAAGCGTTTCCTTGGGCCGACTTTGCGGCCGGAACTCCTGAAGCATGATCGCGGCTTCGCCAAGCTGAAGCCAGCACCAACGAATTCTCCCATCAGGATGGTCCTCGGCGCGGTCGGGAATCCAGTGGTTCTTCATTTTGAACCCAAGCCCGTCAACATAGAATCGCAGCGAGGTTTCCATGTTGGTCACGCCGAAAAAGGGCACGGCCTGCTTGACGTTAACGCTCGTAGTGGACGCAACGGTCATGGTTCCCTCCAAGGACCACTGCCCACGTGGCAGCGTAAGCCGCCGTCGTTTTCGCATCGCTCGTAAGCCAGCTGGAATCAGGTGGGGTTGCAACGGTGCCGCGATGTCGAACGGCGTGCCACGTCAGCGGTCACAAACTTGTGAGTTTTACTTCTCTACCCGCGCAAACTCCCCAGTCGATGCGTTCACGGCCACCCGCAGCTTGGCGGTGTCGCGGTCGGCGCCGTAGATCACGTGCCAGAGCAGCGCGTTCTCCTGCCGATTCCAGTCGAGCACATAGAGAACCGGAGTGTCGGGTTCCTTTTGCAATAACTTGTCTCCGCCGTGTTCCTGAGCGACGGCGAAGGCCTTGTCGGTATCGGTTTTGAGAAACTGGATGTTGAAAACCTGCGTGCTGGAGTTGGTCGGGCTGTAGGTGTCGTCGACGCCGTGAGAGATGTCGCCATTGGCCCAGGTGTAGGCCTTGGTCGAGTGCAGCGACGGGGAAGCGAATCCGGTACGCCACTCCGCGGCCTTGCCGTCCCGGCCTTTGGAGTCGGCCGCAGCCACCGACTCGGCGCGAAACGGCTGCGCGTCCTGTGCCCATCCGCGGGCCGAAATATAGCATTTGAGAAGCGCGCCGCTTCCGGTGAGGGCTTCGGGAGCTTTGGGTTGGGCCGTTGCGGCCGTGGTGGGCTTGCCGGGCTCGGAAGAGCATCCGGCCATCGATATCAATATCAATCCCGCTGCTAGAATTGCAACTGCAACCGCTCGTTTTCTCATCGTTATCTTCCGATCGTGCTTTTTTGTTTGCGAATCATTGTACTGGAAACGTACTGAAAACTGCCGTGCTGGATACGGCGCACCGGAATCGACCCATGATTTCTTATCTTGAACGTTTGCGGCGGGAACTCGAGGATGCAATGGCGGGCGCCAGTGCCGGCGATCTGACGGTGGCTCCGGCGGGGAAGTGGAACGCCGCGCAGATACTGGAACACCTTTTCCTGACCTACAAGCACACGAACCGCGGGTTGGCGAAATGCGTCGAACAGGCCGCTCCGCTGGCCACAAAAGCGACCTTGAAAGATCGCTTTGCCACTCTGCTGGTTGTGGATTTGGGATATATGCCGGGTGGGCGCAAGGCCCCGGAGCGCGCGATACCGCAAGGAATGCTGGCGGAAGAGGTGCGGCGTGCGATCGTTCCAGAGTTGCTGGCCATGGCCTCGGGCCTGGACGATTGCCAGCGCAAGTTCGGCGCGGCGGCGAAGATCATGGACCATCCGTTTCTGGGCCCGTTAACGGCGGAGGAGTGGAGAAAGTTCCACTGGGTTCACGGACGGCACCACGCGCGGCAGATTCGGGAGCGAGTGGGAAGACGCTGAGGCAGGAGTGGTTCGGTGGAGCGACGGGAGTGCCGGGCGGGACCGCCCGGCGCTCCTCGGGTAGAGTTGGCTACTGTTTGTCCTTACCTTTATCCTTGTCCTGGTCTTTGTCCTTGGCACTGTCTTTGTCGCTGGCTGCCTTTTCGTCGACTCCGGCCTTGTGCGCTTGCTCCTGAATTTGGTCGAGTTCCTGCTTGGCGGCATCGAGCGCCTTCTGTTTTTCTTCGGAATCGGTTCGGAGTTTGGCGTCGTCGTTATCCCATTGGGTTGGATTGCGCAGACGGCTGGCGGGGTCGGCAAACAAAGCCGCAGCGCGCAGACGAAGCTCGCGCTGGTCGAGATCCAGTTCATGATTCAGAGCATCGACTTTGCTTTTCTGCTTGTCCATCTTCTGCTGTAACTCGTCGGCCGCTTTCTGGCGGTCGGATGCGTTTGCGGCGGGCGTGGCCGCAGGAGCGGGCGCGGATGCCGCGTCTTTGTCGGGCACCGGACCGACCACGCTCAAGGCGTCGTTGACCGGAAGATTGTCGTTATCGAAGTGACGGCTGGCCGTAGTCGGCTCGGTTTTGTTCTTGCGAATGGCCCGCGCGTAATCCCCAAGGGACTGAGCGGATGCGCCGCCGACCCCGAAAAGGATCAGAGCTGCGATCGCCGTGGTTTTCGTGTACTTCATGTGATCATCCTTTCGCAGCTCGCGATACCATCGCGGGCTGCACTCGCGAATATCAAGAACTGGTGGTGGCAGCCCAGGATCTTCCCAGGAAACTGCCAATATTCCGATCAAGCTGCGCGGTCTCGCGCGAGATGCTTTCGGCCAACTGACGGGCGGTATCCGCTTCCCCGTCTTGCGCCAGAAGCTGGGCATAGCCGCCGATCGCTTGCAGGGAAAGGCGCAACTCCTGGAACAACTCCGAGGAGCTTTCATGGTTTGTCTTCTGATCAAAGCGGATGCGTTCCAAGTCGGTTTTGTCGGTGAGCACAAGCGTCGTACCCATGAGGCTGGCGTCTTCGGCCAAAACCGGAGAAGCGGTCAATTCGAGCACGTGGTTCTCCCGATCGCGCGTGAAGTAGTTCAGGAGCAACCCTCGCACCGCAGCTTTCCCCGCCAGCGCGGGCGCAAGTGCCTGCTCGACGGTCGATTGCGACAACGACGTATCGCTTACGGGACGCAGCGTCGCGGTGCGAAACAGATCGCTGGCATGCAGTCCGACGGGCGACGCGAATCCGAGAAGGTTGCGCGCCGCCGGGTTTGTCTGCCTCACCAGGCCACTGGTATTCAAAAACAGAACGCCGCAGGATAGGTTGGAAAGTATGGTGGCGCTGAGCGCATCTGACGCTTTGGCCTTTCTTCGTTCCGACTGCTGCTGCGCGGCGAGTTCATGTTTTTGCTGTTTCAGTTGCTGGATCACAGCATGATACGCGTGCACCGGCAATCCCTCGGCCGCCAACGGAGCGTAATTCAGTGACCCGGGTTTGGCTACGAGATTTGTTCGCAGGCGCCGGATCGCGAACAGGCCGAACAGGAAAGCCGCTATGGCAGCGAACAGAAGCAGCGCCATGCGCAGCATGATCGGATTCGTCAGGATCGACACCGGCTTCACAGCGCCCCCCAATACCAATGCAGGATCTGGTTGCCAAACAGAAACGAAAGAATCGCCATGCCGCCGAGAAAAACGCCAAACGGCATCTCGTAATAGCGCAGCGCAAGCCGCGCCGAATGCCAGGCGCGCCGGCGCGCGTCACTTGAGGAAATGCCCGAAGAACAACGCGCCGCCTCGCCGCGGTTTGCGAAGCGGCGCGTGCGTTTCATCCAGACTGCGAGAACTGTGCTCAGTCCAAACAGCGAGCCGGCGAGCGACGCGGCAAAAATGGTCAAGACCGTGAGCTTGGTTCCAACAAACGCGCCGATCATCGCCATCAACTTGACGTCGCCGAATCCCATGCCTTCGACGCCGCGAGCTCGTAAGTAAATGGCGGCCGCGCCGTAAAGGAACGAGGCGCCGACCGCAGCTCCCAGCAGCGAATCTGCCAGCGACCACAAACGCCACGAAACTCCAGTTCGCATCGCCGTCGACACTACGCCGGGCATGATGTGCGAGGCGAGGTCATTGACCGGAACGAGCAGGCTGAAAGCAATCCCCAGTACGATCCCGGGCAAAGTCATTGCGTCGGGAAGCAGCTTGGTCTCCGCATCGGTGAAGATCAATCCGAGCAGCAGATAGCCGAGCACAACACATTTCAGCGCCGCCAGCGTGAATCCGAAATGCAGGTAGCAGCCAAGAAACAGCAAGCCTGTGAGCACTTCGATGACAAGGTAGCGCGGCGAAATGCGCTGCTGGCAGGCGCGGCATTTTCCGCGAAGCACCAGCCAACTGACGACCGGAAGATTGTGGTACAGCGGAATCATGTCTCCGCAGTGCGGACACGCCGAGCGTGGCGCTACCACCGACTTGCCCCGCGGCAACCTGTAGATGCACACGTTCAGGAAGCTGCCAAAGCACAGCCCGTAGGCGAAGATCGCTATTGCAAGAAAAACTTCCACGTTGGCTAAGTGCCCATTAGTGTTGGATTTGGATTGATTATAAGCCGCGGCTGCGCGACCCTGTAAGCACGAAAGTTACTGTACTTCTGGCGATGGCTAGTCATTCTGAGCACAAAGAATACGGCTACGCTCCGGGCGCAGATCCATGCGCAATCCGCAGTCGATCGCCGGTTAGCTCTTGCGCAGAAATTTGTAATCGAGGATGGTCGCCGCCAGGCCGAAGGCGTCGGCAACATTGTCGACCGCGTCCTTAATGCGAGTGAGCCTCGCCTGACAAAGTACGGTGGTGTTCTTTTGTCCCGAGATCTCTTCGGGCATATCGAAGATCATTTCCACCAGCGCGTTCGCCGGCAACTGCTGCGGGCCGTTGAACAGCACGCCCGATTGGCTGATGTTCTGAATTACGCCTTCATACCATGTACTGAGGTTCTTTCCGCGGTAACGAACTGGCGCGTTGCAGTGTAGGCGCCGTGAGCGGGGCATCCACATGGGCTGCATGTGACCGGAACGGCGCCGGACCGACGCCGTATCGGCAACCGGCTCGTTGACCCGGCTTCCGCGACGCATGGTCTTCCAGTCGTACTCATACGCGGTCGCGCACAGGGTACAGACCTGGTAGTACTCGCCAGTGGTTGCGCGCCGGGGCCAGGAAAACTCGTGCGAGCAGTGGCCCAGCATCAGAACGTCCATGAGTTTTTGCGGCATGATGAGAGTCGTGTCCGAATCACTGGGACATCTCCATCTTCCGCCGGTTGGGCGGTTCTGAACAGGTTACTTTCGGGTATTACAGCCGTGCATTACAGTGGGGGATAATGCCTGTCCCGATGGCACGAAATTCTCCGCAGCGCGCCGGTTTCCTCCTCGGCGGAGGCAAAAGCACCCGCATGGGAGCGGATAAAGCCTTTCTGGAGCTTGGTGGCCAGACACTTCTGGCTCGCGCGCTCGGCGTGATGGCCGAGGTCTGCGGCCGGGTGACGATTGTGGGCGATCCGGCCAAGTTTGCGGCATACGCATCAACGAAATACGGGCCCGTGGTAGCGGACGTCTTTCCGGGATGCGGGCCGCTCGCGGGGATTCACGCCGCGCTCGTGCATTCTTCCGCCGATATGAATCTAATGCTCGCCGTGGATATGCCCTTGATTTCCGCCGAACTTCTGACCTTTCTCTTCACGGAGGCCGAAAGCAACAACGCCACCGTCACCGTTGCCCGCACGAGCAAAGGCTTGCAGCCACTTTGTGCGATCTATCGGCGCGACTTCTTGCCAGTCGCAGAGCGGGCGCTGCGGGCAGGGAAGTACAAGATCGACGCCGCGTTCGCGGGAGTTTCCGTTCGCGTGATCGACGCAGGCGAACTGGCGGCGGCGGGTTTTTCCGAGCGGAGTTTTTTCAATGTGAATACGCCGCAGGATCTCAAGAAAGCATTGAAGGAGTGAGGCCGGTACCGGGCAGCCCTTGAGCCGCGCTGCCTTCTCGTGCCATGCTGATAGCCATGGCTGCTGCGGACCCACTCGCTCCCTACATCGAGTTCAAGGACGTCTCGAAGGCTTTTGGCGATCGTGTCGTCCTCCAAAACGTAAGCTTCTCGGTGCTGCCGGGCGAGATGGTCTGCATTCTTGGCCGCAGCGGCGTCGGCAAATCGGTGGCGCTTCACAACATCATGGGCTTCCTAAAGCCGGATTCCGGCCGCATTATTGTGGCCAGCCAGGACATCACCGATTACAACGAAGTCCAACTGGAGGAAATCCGCAAGAAAGTCACCATGGTCTTCCAGAACGGCGCTCTGTTCGATTCGCTGACCGTCGGCGAGAACGTCGCCTTCCCTTTGCGCGAAAAGGGAGAGCTTTCCGAAGACCAGATCTACCAGGTCGTCGATGGCCTGCTCGAAATGGTCGGGGTCAAGGAGATGCGCGACCTGCTGCCGTCCGATCTTTCGACGGGCATGAAGCGTTCGGTCGCCATCGCGCGAGCGCTTTCCGCGCAGCCGGAGTGCGTGCTTTACGACGAGCCGACTACGATGGTCGATCCGATGATGGGGAACCTGCTCGGCGATCTCATCGCGAGGCTCAAGTTGCAACTGCACCTGACCTCAGTCGTAGTCACGCACGACATGCGCCTGGCCAAGAAGTTGGCCGACCGCATCGTCTTTTTACACGAAGGCCGCGCAATTTTCTTTGGTCCTTATAAGGACATGGAGAAGTCGAACGAGCCCATCATCCATGAGTTTCTGGAATTGGACGAGTTGACACTGGAAGCGTAGAGACAAGTGGAGAGCCGGGCCGCCAAAAACTGGACGCGCGAAATGCCCGTCGTTCCCTTAAAATCCTTGCTTCACCAACTCCTCCACCGTGAAAGAACTCTGCCCGGATTCGCCTTTCATCATCTTCTCGACGTATTTCGCAATCAGGTCGGCCTCAAGATTCACGGGGTCTCCGGGCTTCAGCGATCCGAGATTGGTCGCCTCTACCGTATGGGGAATGATGGCGATCGTGCAGCGATTGCGTTCCAGTTTGGCGACGGTGAGGCTGATGCCTTCAATTGAGATCGATCCCTTGTACACCGTGTACTTCTCGATCTCCGCTGGAATTTCGATGTGCAGCCACCAGTTTTCGGAGTCCCGGCCGTCCGAGTCGAGGATGCGCTCGAACTCGATCAGCTTGCCGACGCCATCGACGTGCCCCTGCACAATGTGGCCGCCGAACCGTCCGTCGGCTTTCATGGGGAGCTCGAGGTTCACCAGCGCGCCTTCGTGCATGCGCGAGAATGAAGTCCGCACCCAGGTTTCAGGAGCAAGATCGGCGCAGAACGACTTTGGTTTGATGTCGAGCGCCGTCAGGCAAACGCCGCTCACCGCGACGCTGTTGCCGGTGCGCAGTTCTTTCGGAGTGTTCGCGGCTTCGACGGTGATGCGGCGGTTTTCTCCACGTTGTTCGATCTTTGCGAGCTTGCCTACTTCTTCGATAATTCCGGTAAACATAAAGTTATGCCTCCTGAAATCCAGATTGTCATCCTGAGCGCAGCGAAGGACCTAAGTATTCCAGCGTTGCAAGCAAATGCATAGGTCTTTCGCTTCGCTCAAGATGACAATCCAAAGAAAATGACACCCGAACTCAAGCCTATCCCGAGTACGGATCGCGGAGATACCCTTCGAGCGCAAAGTCCTCGCCAAAGCGGTGCAATTCAAAGCGCTGCACGCGCGGCGTTTTTCCGCGCAAACCTTCGCCCGCGATAAAGGGAACTGCACCCTCGCCAAAAATCTTCGGAGCGTAGTAGAGAAACACCTTATCCACTTCGCCCGAGGCCAGCGCCGCGCCGTTCACCAGCGCTCCGCCTTCGATCAGAAGGCTGGTGATCTCCAGCTCTCCGAGACTCTTCACCAACGCCGCAAAGTCGGGTCGTCCGTCCGCCGTCGACGAGATCTGTTGCACCCGAATCCCCTTCGCTTCGAGCGCCTGCTTCGCCGGTTCTTCCGCAGTCGAACATAGCACCAGAACGTCTTGTTCCGCCGTTTGAATAACTCGCGATTGAAGCGGGATGCGCAAGTAGGAATCGAGAATCACCCGCAGCAGTTTGCGCCTTCGCGGCAGGCCGCTGCGGTCTGTGAGCAGCGGATCGTCGGCCATCACCGTCCCGACTCCAGCCAGGATCGCGTCGCTTTGATGGCGCAGTTGATGCACGTGGGCACGCGCCTGTTCGCCCGTGATCCAGTGGTATCCGCTGCGCGCGCCTTCGGTTGCAGGTGTGGCCGAGTCCGGCTTCGCACGCGGTTTCGTCGCGTCGGCAATCTTTCCATCCAGAGTCATCGCTGATTTCAGTGTGACCAGCGGTTTGCCCCTCCGGATGTACTTGGCAAAACCTTCATTCAGCTTCCTGGCTTCCGCCTCGAATAAGCCGACCTGTACCGAGATGTCCATCGCGCGCAGCTTGGCAAATCCCCGGCCCGCGACCAGCGGATTCGGATCCTGCATGGAGCAGACCACGCGACGGATTCCGGCGGCGACAACGGCATCGGCGCACGGCCCGGTGCGGCCCTGATGCGAGCATGGCTCCAGATTCAGGTAGAGAGTTCCACCGCGGGCTGCGTCGCCTGCTTGTTCCAGCGCGAGCACCTCGGCGTGCTTCACGCCGGCATAGGTATGCGTACCCGCGCCAACTTCGCGGCCCGAGGAGTCCGCCACGACCGCGCCCACGGCCGGATTCGGCGATACCAGCCCAACGCCCGCTCGCGCCAACTCCAGCGCACGTCGCATGTATTGTTCGTCGATGGCCATTGGGACAAGCGCTTGGCTCTTAGCTGTTAGCTCTTAGCTAAAAGCGGGACTCTACGCAAACAGCGACTCCACAAATTCTTTCGGATCAAACGGCAGCAAATCCCCAATTTTTTCTCCCACGCCTACGAAGCGCACCGGCAGCCCCAACTCCCGCGAAATCGCCACCACAACCCCGCCCTTAGCGGTGCCGTCGAGCTTGGTCAGCACAATTCCGGTGACTCCGGAGGATTGCGTGAACTGCCGCGCCTGCTGCAAGCCGTTCTGGCCGGTGGTGGCGTCCATGACCAGCAAAGTTTCGTGCGGAGCTCCGGGGACGATTCGTTGCGCCGTGCGCTTCATCTTTTCGAGTTCGAGCATCAGGTTTTGCTTGGTGTGTAGGCGCCCGGCCGTGTCGACAATCACATAATCCATCTTGCGCGCCGTGGCTGCCTGCAGCGCGTCAAACAATACAGCCGAGGGATCGCCGCCCGCTTTCGTCTTGATCACTTCCGTCCCCGTGCGCTGGCCCCAAATCTCAAGCTGCTCGATGGCTGCGGCGCGGAACGTGTCTGCCGCGCACAGCAGCACCGTCTTGCCCTGCGCCCGAAATACGTGCGCCAACTTCCCGATGGAGGTCGTCTTGCCCGTGCCGTTCACACCGACCACGACGATGACTTCGGGCGTGCCTTCCACTTTGGTGACAGGGCGGGACCCGGTTGCCGTCATGATTGCCAGCAATTCCTCTTTCAGCAGACGCTTGAGTTCGTTGACGTCCTTGATCTGTTTGCGGTCGGCCTTGTCGCGCAGCTTTTCCAGAACCTCGCGCGTGGTGGTGGTGCCGAGATCGGCGCCAATCAGCGTGGCTTCGAGATCGTCGAGGGTGGAGCGGTCGATCTCCTTGCCGATGGAGACGACATCTTCGATGCGCTCGGCCAGGTTCTCGCGGGTGCGCGAGACGGCCTCTTTCATGCGCTCAATAAAACTCGGCTTCTTTTCTTCGTCGAGACTGCCAAACAGGGTCTGAATCATGAGGTGTCCGGCTCTGATTATAAAGAGAATCCGTCCGAGGGAAATGGTAATTGTGCTGGAAGCAGTCGATGGTCGCTAGTCGTTAGCAAGCCCTTGACTCGTGCTTACAGGACGCCGAAGCGAACGACGGAGAGGGGACGACCACCGACTCGCGACCAACCACTGTTTCACGTGCGCGAGATTTCGACCGCGAGAGGGGCAACGGACGGTTGCGGCGTGGGATTGGGAACGGATGTGGGAGTGGGTACGGTTGCGGGCAATTCCGCAGGGGCCGTCTGCGTCACCGTTTTCACGATACGAATTTCTCCCCGGTAAAAAACCCCCATCAGCGCGGTCACAGCGCTGGGGTCCAGACGCTGCCCCGAGAGGTTCTGAATGATGCGCAGGGCCTCCACCGGATCGTGCGCCTTCTGGTACGGACGGTTTGTGGTCAGCGCATCGAACGTGTCGGCAACGGCAATCACGCGCGCCAGCAGCGGGATGTCGTCGCCTTTCAGCCCATAAGGATATCCGCGCCCGTTGAGCGCCTCATGGTGCAGTTCGATGCCGGGCAGCATCTCGCGCAACTGCGGCACCGGCCGCAGGATGTTTGCGCCCTTGGTGGTGTGGGTCTTCATGATTTCGAATTCTTCCGGAGTCAGCGCGCCGGGTTTTTTTAGAATGCGGTCTTCGATGCCGATTTTTCCGACATCGTGCAATTGCGCCGAGATGCGCAGGATTTCGAGAAATTCCGCGTCCAGGCCCATCTCCGCGCCAATCATCAGCGAGTATTTCGTCACCCGGTCGGAATGGCCGCGGGTATAAGGATCTTTTTCGTCGACGGCGCCGGCCAGCATCTGGATCGACCCCATGAACAGGTTCTTGTTTTCGTCGGCGGCGCGCTTCAGGTCTTCGACGAACTGTTCCAGTTCGTCCGACATGGTGTTGAATGTCGTTGCCAGCTCGCCAATCTCGGTGCGGGTTTTCAGATGCACGCGCTGCGAGAAATCGCCCCGCGCAATGGCCCGGCTGGATTGCGCCAGCACTTGCAGCGGGCTGGTAATCCGCCGCGCCGACAGAATGCTCAGGCCTACGCTGACAAACACCGCCAGCCATGCCAGCAGGCGTCCGGTGCGCTGCATTTCGTAGATTCCGCGATACGCATCTTCGCGCGGCTTCTGCACCACTACCGCCCAATCCAGCGAGGTCACCGGACTGTATGTTCCCAGCATTTCGGTCGTCTTGTTGCCGTCGCGAACCGCGAATTCGCTGGTCGCGGCCAACTGCGCTTTCGATCCCTGTCCCACAAAACTGCGGACGATTTCGAATTGGGTCATGTCCTGTCCGGTGGCATATTGCGGCGTCGCCGCGGCCACCAGCCGGCCTTGGCTGTCCACCACGTAGGGCATCAATCCGCCCTGGCTGACCTGTTGCAGTCGCCGGATCAGGTAATCCATATCGACGACCGAAGCGATCATTCCCAGAAAGCGCCCACCATACTGGATGGGCGAACTGACTAGCATCACGGTGCGCGCGGATTTTCCGTTGCCCACCATCAACGGCTGCCCGCTATAGGCGCGGCCTTCGCGAGCTGCTTGATAGGATCGTTCCAGTTCGCGCTGCAAAAACGCGTCGGGCTCGATGCGCCCGGCCGAAACTCCTTTGGCATCGGCGTTCAGCAATGTGACATAAGCAATGTCGTTCGACGACGAGACAAAGTTCTCCACCATGGCCCGCAGTTCGGGCGTCATGAGCTTTTCGGCGACAGGAGCGTTCCCGCCGGGACTCGCCAGCATCATCACCTGAATCGACGACGACAAATTGGCCAGCATCATATGCAGCGCTGCCTGATGCTGCGCGATGTCGTCGGCCAGCGATCGGGTCACCGTGTTTTGCAGCAGCATCTCGTTGGTCTTAAGGCGCGTCCGGTTCATGGTTTCAATCTGCGCCGAGTAGAAATACATCGGGAGAACGCTGATCGCCAGCAGTACGCCAAGGATGACGTACAGCAGCGGAACTCGCGCGGGAATGGGAAGCTTCAACGTCAAAAGGCAGTCCTGTCGGCCCAAGCGCGGGGATGAGCTGGATCCGGTCTGCTTACATTCTAGGGTGGACGGCGAGCATTACCGCAGATGCTTAAGGTACAACTCACCGTTACCGAGGTACCGCTCCGCTGGTGACCCTGGAGTTCTCAGTTTCCGCTTTTTCGTGTGGATCACCGTCGAAGAGCGGCCCTTCAGGGCCGCGTAATTTCGTGAAATCAGCGGGGCTTTAGCCCCCGTGTCTACCCAAAAACGGTTTGTGAGACCTGGGCGGCCGCGGAAAGGTGGGGGAGTGTTCCGCCCGGTCTATAATGATTCTGTCGGTCCGGGGTGCTGTATGCGGTTCCAAGTTGACTCCGTCTCTTGTCGGCTGCTGGCGGTCCTTCTATTGGTCTGCTCGTTGGCTTGCGCCGAAAACCCTCCCAAGATTTCGAAGGAAACCCGCGAAGAGATCGTCCATGCGTTCAATGCCGAGCTGGTCTACATTCGGACGACTTTCCCCATGGGCAAGACTGGACTGAAGCTCAAAGACGGGACCACAACCCCCAACGGCTTGGAACTGCGGCGGTTGATGGACCTCTGGGGTCCTGCGGCCAAGCCCGGCGACCGCGCTCGCATCAGCAACATTTTCATCAAAGACAACTACATCCGCATTGAGATCAATGGCGGTCCCGTGAAGAGGCAGAAATGGTATCAGCGCATTGAGGTTGCGGGTCCGGTTGGGGGCGGTCCGATTGCGCCCACCGATCCCTCCGCCAACGCCCGCGGCTCTTTCGTTGACCTCTGTTTCGACAAGTATGTTCCCGAGTTGACCGGACCGGAACTGAAGCAATTGCTGCGCCCGGTGTTTGATTTCGACGCCAAATCCTCGCTTGAGGCGTATCTCGAAACCGTTTCGCCGAAAGTCAAGGAGGCCATCACGAATCACCGCGTTTTGGTGGGTATGAATCACGACATGGTGATCTATTCCAAAGGGCGTCCCCCCAAGAAAGTGCGCGAAACCACCAAAGGGAATGCGGAAGATGTCGAGTACGAAGAATGGATTTACGGCGAGCCTCCGCAGGATGTGGATTTTGTGCGCTTCGTGGGCGATGAAGTGGTGCGCGTCGAGACCATGAAGGTGGATGGCCAGAAAGTCGTGCGCGTCGAAAAGGAAGTCGATCTGGGCGAGGCCACCGTAGCCAAGAAACAGGAGGGCCATCCCGCGACCGCCCCCACGTTGCGCCGTCCCGGGGAAGAAATGCCGGAAGCAAATCCCGCCAACCGTTCCCCCATGCCGCCCGTCGCGCCCCCGCAACCGACCGGCGGCAATGGGCCGGACCTTAATTGGCGGCCTTCCTGAAGGGCGATCCTTCTTAAGCTCGGCAGGACACGAAAACCGTGTTACACTGTATTCGTGTCATCCCCTCGCCGCTTGCGCAACGTAACCGTAACTCTCGAAGAGGACGTGGCCCAATGGGCCCGCATCGAAGCCGCGCGCCAGGATACCAGCGTTTCTCGACTGCTCGGCGAGGTCCTGAAGAAGCGCATGTCGGCGCAGCAAGGTCCGGCAGCGGTGGAGCGGTTGGCGAGCTTCGGCCGGCGTCACAAACTCTCTTTGCGTGGACTCAAAATCAAAGATCTGATCAATGAAGGACGCTGGGAAGGACGCCGGTGAACCGGTTTGTCGTCGACGCTTCCGTCGTGCTGTCCTGGTGTTTTCCCGACGAGAATATCGACTTGGCACAGCATGTCGCCGGATTGTTCAAGCAGGGCGACATCGCAGTTGCCCCCTCATTTTGGCCGCATGAGGTCCTGAACGCGCTGCTGGCGGGAGAAAAACGCAAGCGCATTTCCAAAGACTTGGTGCAAGGCTTCCTCGACGACCTGGCGACCCTCCCCATCGTGCTCGAACCATCTCCAGCCGAAGTTGTTTTTGCCAGGATTCAGCGCCTCAGCCGCGAGCACGGCTTAACCGCGTACGATGCGGCCTACCTCGATCTGGCTCTGGATTGCGGCTTGCCTCTCGCCACCTTGGACGCGGACTTGGCGCGGGCGTCCAAGAAAGCGCGTGTGCGGCTGGTGCAGGCGTGAACCGGGCGGCACAGTCAAGCTAGAATATAAGTGTGAAGATTGCCCTGGGCCAGATCAACCCCACCGTCGGGGACTTCTCTGGCAATGCCACCAAGATCATTGACTTCTCGCAACAGGCGCGAAGCGCCGGTGCCACCCTGATCCTGTTTCCCGAACTCGCCGTCTGCGGCTACCCGCCGCGCGATCTGGTCGAGCGCCCATCCTTTGTAGCTCGCAACCGCGCGACCGTGGAGATGATCGCCGCCGAAACCCAGGGCATTGCCGTGATCTGCGGCATGGTGACCGCAGCCGATGCGGACTCGGGCAAGAAGGTGATGAACTCAGCCGCTCTGCTCCGCGATGGGCGCATCGAGTTCACGCAGTCGAAGATGCTACTGCCGACCTATGACGTTTTCGACGAGGCGCGCAACTTCGCTCCCGCCAAAAGCCAGCATCTGATCGACTTCTCCGGCATGTTGTTCGCTTTGACCATCTGCGAAGATGCCTGGAACGACAAACGCTTCTGGGACCGGCAACTGTATGGCTTCGATCCCGTAGAGGAACTGGTGCGGGCCGGCGGCAACTTCGTGCTCAACATCTCGGCGTCGCCGTTTTGGCTGGGCAAGCGCGAGCTGCGGCGCGACATGCTGGCGGCCATCGCGCGCAATCAAAAGGTGCCGGTCGCGATGGTGAACCAGGTCGGAGGAAACGACAGTCTGGTGTTCGATGGATCGAGTCTGGTGATTGCTCCCGATGGACGGGTGGTTGCGCAAGGGAAGTCGTTTGAAGAAGACCTGATCTATTTCGACTCCGGCAAACTGACCGGAGACATGCACCCACAGATCGTGGGGGAAGAAGCGAGCGCCTATGAAGCGCTGGTTCTGGGCACGCGCGACTACGTGCGCAAATGCGGCTTCCAGCGGGCAATCATCGGACTCAGCGGAGGCATCGATTCCGCGCTGACGGCGTCGATTGCGGCCGATGCGCTTGGGCCGGAGAATGTTATCGGCGTCGGCATGCCGGGGCCGTATTCGTCGCAAGGGTCGATTGACGACGCCCGCGAATTGGCCGCGAACCTGAAGATTCGCTTTGAACTGCTCTCGATCAACGAAATCTGTAACGCCGCGCAGGGCACGCTTGCGCCCGTGTTTGCCGGTTTGCCCGCCGACGTCACCGAAGAGAATATTCAATCGCGCGCCCGCGGGTTGCTCTTGATGTCGATGTCGAACAAGTTTGGAGCGCTCGTGCTTTCCACCGGCAACAAGAGTGAATTGGCGGTCGGGTATTGCACTCTGTATGGAGACATGGTGGGCGGGTTGGCCGCCATCTCCGATGTGCCCAAGACGCTCGTGTATCGGCTCAGCGCCTACGTGAATTCGCGGCGCAAGGTGATTCCGGAAGCGACCATCGAGAAACCGCCGTCGGCGGAGTTGCGGCCCGATCAGAAGGACTCCGATTCACTGCCGCCTTACGACGTGCTCGACGCGATTCTCGAAGACTATGTGGAGGAGTCGCGGTCAGCCGACGAGATTGCCAGCCTTCACAATTTCGATCTGGATCTGGTGCGGCGGGTGATTCGCATGATCGAACGCAGCGAGTATAAGCGGCAGCAGGCGGCCCCAGGGATCAAGATTTCCGCTAAGGCATTCGGATATGGCAGGAGATTTCCGATCGCTGCCAAGTCGGAACTCTAGCGAATTGTGGAGCGCCGGGCGTCCCCGCTCGGCCAAACCAGACCACCGCGCCGCCAAATCTGAGCGTCACACGCCCTCCCACGGAAATGACAACTACAGCGGTTTTTGTAACAATCGAACACGGTCGAACAATCGCAAACTATGACGCATATTGATCGCACACTGCTTTATCGCACAGTTCTCGCCGCTCTACTGTTGTCTGGCATCATGGTTGCCCAGACGAAGCCCTCGCTCCAGACACGACCGGCTGCCAAACCAGCAGCCAGCGCCGAGGTCACGACGGTTCTCCCCACCGAGGAAACGGTCAACTCTTTTCTGTTCCAGATGCTGGGTTACGATCCCACCAAGTCGTGGAAGGTGAACGATATTCGTCCTTCCGTGGTGCCGGGGCTGGCAGCGGTCTCTGTCACCATCACCGACCCGAAGGGCTCGGGTTCGACTCAGTTCCTCGTGAGTTCGGATGGCAAGCATGTGTTGACCGGCGAAATCATGCCCTTCGGCGCCAAGCCCTTTGACGAGGCCCGCGCCAAACTGGAGAAGGGCGTAAACGGCCCGTCCAAAGGCCCGGCCAAGGCCGCGGTGACCATTGTCGAGTTCAGCGACATGCAGTGCCCGCACTGCGCCAAGGCTGCGTCCACCATCGATCAGCTATTGGCGGAAGAGCCCGAGGCGCATTTTATTTTCCAGAATTATCCGCTGCCCATGCACAACTGGGCGGAGAAAGCGGCGGCTTATGTCGATTGCGTGGGACGAGCTTCGAATGAGGCTGTATGGAAATTTATCCAGAAGACATTTGACGACCAGGCCAATATTACCGAGGCCAACGCGGAGGAGAAGCTGAAAGCGATTGCGACCGCGTCGGGCGCGAATGCGGACCAAATTGCCGCCTGCGCCGCCAAGCCGGATACGAAAGCCAGAATCGAGGCTTCGGCTGCGTTGGCAAAGTCGGTCGATGTGACCGGAACGCCCACTCTGTTCATCAACGGGCAAAGCGTTCCTGGTGGCGCGCCAGAGGACTTGTTAAAGAAGATTGTGGACTTCCAGGCAAGCCAGAAATGATCGGGTGATCGGGTCATCGAAGATCAAAAGCTTCTGGGTTTCAGGTTTTCAATGACTCAATTTACTTGCTGATCCAGATTTCTGGCGTTTCGCTGCGCTCCGGGCTCCGGACCACCTGGGGCGTGATCAGGATCAGCAACTCGTCGTCTTCTTCCTGTTTGGATTGTTGCGAGGCGAGTACGCCCAGGCCGGGGATTTTCGAAAATAGCGGCAGACCGGCCAGGCTCTTCTCGTCGGACTTCGTGATCATTCCCGCGACCACCGCCGGTTCGCCTTCCTTCAGCAGGATCCCCCCTTTGTATTCACGATTCAAAATGTCGGGAATGCCGTTGGTGTTGATGCTTCCTAAACTGCGGACTTGAATCTCCAATTCAAGGGATATGTCGGAATTGTTGTGCACCAGCGGTTTGGCCTTGAGGGTGAGTCCGATGTCCTCGTAATTAACGGAAGGGAAGGGCGCCGTGTACGACTGGTTTCCGACGACCGAGGCGATGGCCGCATTGTTGTAGACCGGCGCAAAACTCGCATTCAAGATGGGGTAGCGCTCGCCCAATTTGAAAGTAGCGTCCTTCTCCTGCGAGGCGCGCAACTGGACATGCTCAAGCTGTTTCACGGAACTCTCGTTCATGGAAAGCACGGCGGCCAAATGATCGAGGCTGAGGCCCATGAAGGTAAGCCCGCCGCCGAAGGTTGCGACGGGCTGGCTGAAGATGGAATTCTGCTGGCTTTGCAGTTGCGCGATCAGAGCGGCGATGGTGGAATTGCCCGCCTGGTTGATGCCGCCCGAGGAAACCAACTGGTTGATCAGGCTCTGGATGCTTTGTCCGCCAAGTGCCGTCAGCGCGGCCACCGGAATGTTGAAAAGATTGAACACATCCGGGACGTGCAGCCCGATGCTCCTGGCGTAGGTGTGGCTCACCTGGAAGACCTTCATGTCGAGCAGCACTTCCGGACGCGGGCTATTGAGCTGGCCCAGAAACTCGGATGCCGCTTCCAACGCCGGTTGCTGCCCGCGCAGCGTAATTACGCTTGATGCGGCGTTGAGGCTCACGAACTTGAACTCAAACAGCGTCCGCAGGGCGTTCATCAAGTCGTTCAACTCAGTAGCGGCAGGGCCGCCAGAAATATAAAACGAGCGCAGACCCATGCGGTCGAAGGCGTGATGGTTGTCGGGGTTGTCGACGCAAGCGAAAAGAACTTTATCATCGAGCGCCACGCTAAAGGTCTTCGTGGCTGCCGAGACCGCTGCCAGCGCGGTTGCGAAATCGGCGTTGTCGAGATCGAACCGTATGCGACGGCTGGGGAAAGAATCGTCGAAGATCACCGTCAGCCCGTAGCTGGCGGCGACGGCCGTGAGCAGCCCGCGGGTATCGCCGCGGTAGTGAAAGTCGTGATTCACCTGGATGGGTTTGGAGTTGATCGCGTCGGCGCTCGCGACCAAGCGCGGAGCTTCCGCAGTGTGCACCGGCGCAGGCCCCAGAGCGTCGCGCACGCGCTGCAGGGCAAACTCGTTTTGCGGATCGAGGTTCAGCGCGGTGCGGAACTCAGCCATCGCTTCCACAGGCTGATTCTGGAGCAGGTCTTCGTTCCCTTGTTCGAGGTGAATCCCGGCCAGATGTTGGCGTGTAAGTTCCTGCGCCGTCAGGTATTCGATGTTTTGCGGGACCAGGTTCGCGGCCGCCTGAAATTCGTAAATCGCCTGGTCCAAATTGTGCGATTTTTCGAGCTTTATGCCACGCCTGAAAGCCTGACGGGCCGCTTTTAAGTCCTGCTTGGAGCCCAGGCATGGAGGGCCGCTGCCGGAATCGGAGCAGAGCGCAGCAGGTGGAATCATGGCCGGCGGCGTGTCCGCGGCGAAGCAAACCCCCGCGAGCAACACACAGATCCCTGCTGTCAGCCATCGCATAGTAACTACTATAGAATGCCCCCAGCCTGCTGTCTTGCAAGGGAAATACACAAGAGTAATACTCGCCAGGGAACTACGACCGTAAACGGGCAGGGAAGCCAGTCGTTCAACGCAACATTAGCGCAACATCAGCCGTTCCACCCGAGACGCGCGGCCAGTCTGGTCATCGCACTCGACCAGGACGCCGCAGAGCCGAACGTCACCATTCGCCGCTTCGAACCGCGCCGGCATTCCGCTCAGGAATCTTTCGATCACTAGCTCTTTCTTCACTCCAATGACGCTGTCGTAGGGCCCGGTCATACCGACGTCGGTGATGTAGGCAGTGCCTTTTGGCAGGACGGTCTCATCGGCCGTGGGAATATGCGTATGCGTGCCCACGACGGCTGTGGCGCGCCCGTCGAGGTACCATCCGAAGGCAACTTTTTCGGAACTGGCTTCGGCGTGGAAATCCACGAACACGATCTTGGATTGAATCTGTTCCAGCAGGCGGTCGGCGTAGCGAAACGGGTCGTCGCAGGAGCCCATGAACACGCGGCCCTGAAGATTGACGACGGCGTATGCAACGCCGTTCTTCTGGCCTTCGTACACGCCCCAGCCGGGCAGGCCTTGCGAGAAGTTCGCCGGCCGCAACAAGCGGCGCGCCGGACTATGCGGGTTGCCGTCGGCCATCTGGAAGTATTCGATGATTTCGCGTTTATCCCAGACGTGATTGCCGGTAGTCATCACGTCGATACCCAGATCGAAAAGCTCCTCCGCCAGCGAAGGCGTGATGCCGAATCCGGCAGCGGCATTTTCGCAATTGGCAATGACCAGATCGACGGCGTGCTGCTTGCGCAGTTCGGGGAGGCGATCCTTTACGATCGTGCGGCCGGGGCGCCCAAAAATGTCGCCGATAAAAAGAATTTTCAAGATTCGATGGTATCACGCTAAAAACTGGCTACTAGCTGCTAGCTACTCGCTACTGATTTCCGCGGTCTTCAAAAAATCGTAATTGCCCGAAGGACTCAGGGTCACGTCACGCACCCGCCGTCCGTGCACTACCACGTTGTTGAGGTACCAGAGGTTGACCGACGGAACATCCTTGGCGAGAATCTCCTGAATTTCGGCGTAAAGCTTCTTGCGCACGTCTTGATCGGTCTCGCGCCGCGCCTGGTCGATCAGGCTGTCGACCCTCGGATTGGAATAGAAGCTTCGGTTCCTCCCTGCCGGAGGAAAGTTGCGCGAGTGAAAGGCGGTGTCAAAAATATCGGGATCTTCATTTCCTCCGATCCAACGCAACGAATAGAGCTGGAAAGCGCCACTCACGACATCGGCCATGAATGTGGCGGACTCAAACGTACGAATGTCGAGCGCAATGCCCACTTGGCGCAGTTGTTGCTGCATGACGGCGACCATCAGGCGCGTATCTTCATTGGTCGATGTCTTCATGGTGAGATGAAAGCGGACACCGTTCACGGATGGATATCCGGCAGCGTCGAGCAGTTGCCGTGCTTTGCCGGGATCGTAATCGTACCGCTGCACGTCGCCGTTGTAGGCCCAGCTTTGTCGCGGCAGAATGCTGCTTGCCGCTTGAACCTGGTTGCGCCATAAATACTCGATCATCGGCCGCCGGTCCAGAGCGTAGGCGATGGCTTGCCGGACCCGCACATCTTTCAAGATCGGATCGCGCAGATTGAATGCCAGGTAGGCCAGCCTGGTACCGGCTCCCCGCTGAACAATCAGGGATGGATCGCGTTCCAGCGTGACGATGGCGTCGGGCGGCATTGGCGAGTTGATGGTGAGATCGGCGCTGCCCTTTCGTAGTTCGAGGGCCTGCGTGGTGGCGTCGGGCACGACGTCGAAACGCACGCGGGCCAGATGCGGTCTCGCACCCCAGTAATTGTCGTTGCGCGCCAGAATGACGTCCTTATCTGTCTCCGCGCTGACAAACTTGAATGGCCCGGTCCCGATCGGTTGGCGCGTCATCTCGTCGAGCGATCCCTCGGGCACAATTCCAATGGCTCCCTCGGAGAGATTCCAAAGCAAGGCGGCAAACGGCTCCTTCAGATGAAAGACAACGGTGGAATCGTCGGGGGCGTCGATGCGATCGACGTAACGATACGTGGAGGTTTTCGTGCTGCGAAGCTTGCCTTGGAGCAGGGAATCGAACGTCCACTTGACATCGAGAGAAGTGAGCGGACGTCCATCGTGGAACTTAACGCCCGTATGCAGGTGGAAGACGTAAGTGAGCGGATCGGGAATCTCCCAGCGCTCCGCCAGTCCCGGCTGGACGTTGAAATGGTCGTCGCGCGTCAGCAGCGCGTCGAAGAGAAGTTCGTCAATGCGCTCGGATTGCCCGTCGATGCCCACTCGCGGGTCCAGATTCGTGGGGCTGCTCTCAATAATCATGACCAGCGTGTTGGTGTCGGGAGGTTGCGAGCAGGAGAGAAGCGGGAGGAGCAAAGCGCCAACGGCCAGGAAAACAGCTATCCTTCTAAGAAGGATTGTCATCCTGAGCGGAGCGAAGGACCTCGTTCTCTCGTGCTTCTTCCGTCTCCACTTACCCATACGAGATCTTCCCCAGAATTGCCGCCCGCTTCGCTCCCGTAGCCGAAGGCACGTTGCTCGGCCGCCGGTGCCACGTTTCATGCGCCAGCACGGCAAACGCTACCGCTTCCTTCGCTTCCGCCGGAACGCCGAATTCATCGGAGAAGTGCAACTCGACCTTCATGGGCGCAAGTTCATTCCGCAACATGGCCATCAGCGTCGGATTCCTGGTGCCTCCGCCGGAGACGATCATTTCGAGATCGCTCTGCTTTCGACCTGTGCCGAATCGCGGCAACACAAAGCGCTGAACAGCGCCCGCAATCGAACGCGCCGTCAACGCCGTTGCCGTCGCCACCATGTCTGCTTTGCTGGCGCCATGGCAGAGCTGAAGAAATCGGCTGACGTATTCCCGACCAAATTCCTCGCGGCCCGCCGTCCGCGGCGGCTTCTGCCGGAAAAACTTTGCCCCCAGCAACTGCGTAATGACGCCATCCAGCGCTTGCCCCGAAGCCGCGATGTTTCCGTCGCGGTCGTAGCGTTTGCCGAAGAGCTCCCCCATCACCGCATCGATCACCATGTTGCCCGGGCCGGTGTCGAAGGCAAACACTTGGCCCAGAGACGCTCCGGCAGGAATCGCCGTCAGATTGGCAATGCCGCCAATATTTTGCGCAATACGATTCTGCGCAATCATGTTCTGCGCAATCCGCCCCACGCCCCGGTCGCGATAAAGAAGATAATCAAGAAAAGGGACGAGCGGAGCACCTTTGCCGCCCGCCGCCATGTCGGCGGGACGAAAATCGGAGACCACCGGCACCCCCAGCCGCGCCGCGATCACCGCGCCTTCGCCGGTTTGCCACGTTACAGCTAGCTTTCGTCCAAGAAATCGTTCCGCCACTCCTTGGTGATACAGCGTCTGCCCATGACAACCGACCAGGTCCAGCTTGACGCGATGCTTGCGCGCAGCCTTCGCGACCGCTTCGGCGTACAGCTCACCGAGCAGAAAGTTCAGCCGCGCGAGATCGGCAACGCGGGCCAATTCGGCGTTCATCGCGGCCAAAATTGCGCGCCGCACCGGTGACGGGAACGGATACTCCTCGTGAGCAAGAAGCATGTAGCGCGGACACTCCTGTCCGCGTGCCGACATCTGCACCAGCGCCACATTGATTCCGTCCGCCGAAGTGCCGCTCATTACGCCGGCAACAATCATGCGCGTTCTTTCTTATTGCCTGTGCGAGCCAATGTGGCCATGCGTATCTCTTCTCCAAATTCCCACAGCTGCCGCGTCAGCTTCTCAACTCGCGCCGAAGTGGGCGCGGAAATACGGCGCGTCGCTAATAATTTCCTCTTGAAGGCGAGCACGCGCCGCGCCGATTCCTGCACGCGGCGCGCAAACCTGGCATCGCGCTCCATTTCGCAGAGCAGCGCTTCGTGTGCGCGCAGAATGAAGGCCTCCTGATGGCAGATCAAGCCAAGATCGCCGCCAGCGCGGATATGTCCGATGATTGCCTGTTCAATCGGGGCTGCTGCCAGCACACCGCCCATCTCCAAATCGTCGGAACAGATCAGGCCGCGGTAGCCAATCTTCTTGCGCAGAATGTCGGTGATCCACTTCTTGGAAAGCGATGCGGGAGTGCGAACGTTGCCCCGATCTTTCGTCACTGCCGGAGTCACTTTTGGATAAGCGGCGTGCGAAACCATGACCATCGGCAATTCGCGCCGCAGCAGACGATAGGGAACCAGATCCTCGTCCCACAACTTGCGCAGCGACTTCTCCACCCTGGGGAGTTCACGATGCGTATCGAGCGTAGCCTCGCCCAGTCCAGGGAAATGTTTGCCGCAGCCAAGCACGGCGGCATCTCCCAGCCCGCGCAGAAACTCGCGCGCGTAGGCAACCACCTTCTTCGGATCGTCCGAAACCGCCCGCGAACTCATCACCTTTCGCGAAGCCTCGTAGGCCAAATCGAGCACCGGCGCAAAATCCACGTTGAAGCCAATCGCGCGGCAGTTCTCGCCGATCACTCGTCCATGCTTGCGATAGAGCGCCCGGCTGCCCGTGGCAAAAACCTCTGCCGGAGAAGGCGCCGCACCAATCACGTTGCGGAATCGGTCCACCGTGCCACCTTCCAGGTCCACGCAAGTGAAAAGCGGCGTCGCCACGCACTTCTGGCATTCGCGCAGAAGAGTGTGTGTCTGATTGGCTCCGGTGATGTTGCGGGCAAAAAGAATCACGCCCGCCGGCTGAATCTTCGTGAGCAGGGAAGAGAGGCGCGGAGACATCTCGGTCCCGTCAAAGCCCGTGATTAGGAGCTGGCCGATGTTCAATTTTAAGTCGCGCATCTCTATGTCTGACTTAGTATCCTGCAGTAAAGCTTCAATCGCCGCGTCTGAAGGCCATTCATAGCCCCGGCTATTCAGACGGCCGGGCTGGTGGCCTTAAACGCAAAGGCAAAAAATGCGGCCACTCCAAGAAAGGCGAAGGCCACGAGATAGTTCCATGCGAGTTTCTCCTTCAGAAAAAAGATCGCGAATCCGATGAACACGACGATTGTAATGACCTCTTGAATGATCTTGAGCTGGAATCCCGAGAAATGGGCATAGCCGAGGCGATTTGCGGGTACCGCCAGGCAGTATTCCAACAGCGCAATCGACCACGAGACCAGGATCGCTTTCCAGAGGGGCCAATCGTGACCGTATTTCAGGTGCCCGTACCAGGCGAAGGTCATGAAAACGTTTGATGAAAATAGCAAAAGGATTGTGCTCATAGGGTCGGTGCTCCACGCCGCGCCTTGGCGGTTAGATTTCCTTCTTCAGCGCCGCTAGCAAGTTTAGCGCCTCCAGCGGCGTCAGCCGGTTCAAATCCACTTCGCGCAGTTTTTCCAGCACGGGCTGCGAGAGTGGCGTGAAGATGGTCAACTGAATGGGCCGCTCCGGCTCTGTGGAACTGCCCGGCGTCAGATGACCCGAGAGCCGGTGCTCGGACGATTCATGCTCGGCCAACACCTCGCGCGCTCGCACCACGACTTCGTTCGGCAGTCCCGCCAGCTTCGCGACTTCGATGCCGTAGCTGCGGTCGGCCGCTCCCGGTTCGACCCGGCGCAGGAAAACCACGCTTCCGCCGGTTTCTTTGACCGACACGTGATAATTCTTTACTCCGCTCAATTGCTCCGCCAATTCGGTCAGCTCGAAATAGTGCGTGGCAAATAAAGTCTTGGCTCGCACGCGCGCATGGAGATACTCAACCGCAGCCCAGGCGATTGCCAGCCCGTCATAAGTGGAAGTGCCGCGCCCGACTTCGTCTAACAAGATCAACGAACGCGCCGTCGCCGTGTGCAGAATCGCAGCCGTCTCCGTCATCTCGACCATGAACGTCGAGCGCCCTCGCGCCACGTTGTCGCTCGCCCCAATGCGCGTGAAGACGCGATCCACAATGCCCATCCGCACAGAGCGCGCCGGAACAAACGAGCCCATCTGCGCTATGATCACGATCAGCGCTGCCTGACGCAAATAGGTGCTCTTGCCGCCCATGTTGGGGCCTGTCAGCACGATGATATTGTTCGTCGAATCGCGCGGGTCCGGCGATGAATTCAAGAAGAGATCGTTGGGAACGAAGCGGTCGCTCCCTGCCGTCATTTCCTGGAGTTCGATGACCGGATGACGGCCTTCGACAATTTCCAGATCGCCCGCATTCTCGGCCCCATCGGACTCAAACCGAGGTCGGCAGTAATTTCGCAGCGCCGCAATGTGCGCCATTGAGCCGAGCACATCCACCTCCGCCAGCGCCAGCGCGGTTTGCCGGATGCGCTTAGCTTCGGCGGCAATCGCGGAACGCAAGTCGGCAAACAGACGGCGCTCGATTTCGACGATCTTCTCTTGCGCGTCGAGAATCTTCGACTCATACTCCTTCAGTTCGGGAGTCGTAAAGCGCTCGGCATTCACCAGCGTCTGCTTGCGCTCGTAATCGGCGGGCGAGAGATGCAGGTTCGCCTTCGAAATCTCAATGTAGTAGCCAAAAATCGAATTGAACTTGACCTTGAGCGAGCCAATGCCGGTGCGTTCGCGCTCACGCGTTTCGACTTGTGCCAGGTACTGCTTCGAGTTGCGGCTCAGGTCGCGGAGTTCGTCGAGGTCTTTGTCAATGCCCGCCGCGATGACGCCACCATCGCCCAGCGTCAGCGGAGGCTCTGGAACGAGCGTGCCGTCGATTCGCTGACGCAGGTCGCCGAGTTCGTCGATCGCGACATGCAGTGCGCCGAGGCGCGGCGCAGCCAAACCGGCAAGCACGGTTCGCACCTTGGGAATACGAGCCAGCGATGCCGCCAGCGCCAGCACGTCTCGCGGATTCGCCGTCTCCAGCGTGACGCGGCTGAGCAGACGCTCAAGATCAAGAATTCCGTCGAGCGCCCGGCGCAATTCTTCGCGGCGCATCGTGTCTCTGACCTGTGCTGCAACCGAATCCAGCCTGCCTTCGATCTCGGTTCGATCCAGAGACGGGCGCAGCATCCACGTCCGCAGCAGGCGTTTACCCATCGGCGTCACGGTCGCGTCCAGGCAGCGAAACAGAGTCACTCCGCTGTCGGTTCCCGCAAATAGCGGTTCGATCAGTTCCAGATTTCGCACCGTCACCGCATCGAGCACCAGGCAATTCTGTCGCTCGTAGAATCCGATGCGGTCCACGTGGTCAAGCGTGCCGCGCTGCGTGGACCGGATGTAATAGAGAATCGCGCCCGCCGCCGAGGCCGCCGCGCTCTTTCCTGCAAGGCCGAAGCCCTCCAGCGAAAGCACGCCGAAGTGGTTCTCGACGAGCGGAATGGCGTGGTCGGGAGCGAAGATCCAGTCGTCCAAAGGAGTCTCAGCCCATCCTCCCCCGGAAACGCGAGTAACCGGCGCCGTGCCAATGAAGGGACGCGCGTCTCGCGAGCCTGCCGCCGAAGCCCCGAGCGAAGCCGAGGGGGCAATCGAAGGGTCCAGCGGAGCGAAGCTCCGCATCTGCACTCCCGCAGCTCGCTCCAGTAGCGGAGCTGAAGACCCGTATAGCATTTCTTTTGGCCGCAATTGTTCAAGTTCTTCTTGAATCCGCTGTCCCGCCGATTCGCCAGCGAACTCCGTGGCACGAAACTCGCCGGTCGAAAGATCGAGCGCGGCAAAGCCCACGCGATCGCCAACCGTTGCTACCGCCGCCAGAAAATTATTCTCCTCCGCGTTCAGTGACGAATCCGCTGCCGTCCCCGGCGTGACGACGCGCGTCACCTCACGCCGCACCAACGTCTTCGCCAGGCGCGAGCCTTTCCCTGGCACTTCCACCTGCTCGCAGACGGCGACCTTAAATCCGCGCCGGACCAGCTTTGCGATGTAGCCCTCGGCAGCGTGGTAAGGCACGCCACACATCGGAATGTCCAGGCCCTTCTCCTTATTGCGTGCGGTCAGCGTGATCTGCAACTCGCGCGCGGCCAGAATCGCGTCGTTATAAAAAAGCTCGTAGAAATCCCCCAGCCGGAAAAACAGCAGAGCGTTGGGATGCTCCTTCTTGATGGCGGCATATTGTCGCATCAGCGGCGTGGAGGGCTCGGACATGGGCAAAGTTGTGATGGCTAAGTTGTAATTCGTAATTTCGTAATTTGCAATTCTATGCCGGAACCGCATCCAGCGTCGGCAAGCCGAATCGGAAAAAGCGCGTCCCATTCCAAATCGCCAATTGCAAATTACAAATTCTTTTGTTCTCCTACCCTCATGGAACTCCGTAAAGATCCCATCACCCGTTCCTGGGTGATTACCGGTGACGATGTCATCGAACCTACTCCACGTTCGCAGGCCTGCCGATTTTGCGGGCCGACCGCCGAATCCGCCCAAGTCATCGCCACCCTGCCGGGACTGGATGGCAGCGCGTGGTCAGCGCGATCGATCGTCCATCCGCATGCGCTCTACCATATCGAAGGCGAAGCGTCGCGCCGCGGCGATGGCCTCTACGACCGCATGGGGTCGGTGGGCGCGCACGAGGTTCTGCTGGAGAACCCACGTCATGACGGCCATCTCTGGAATGCGAGCGACGCCGAAGTGGAACAGTTTCTGCGTCTGGCCGCGCTGCGCATTCAAGATCTGAAGCGCGACGCCCGCTTCAAGTACATCAGCATTTTCAAAAATCACGGCGCTGGAGCCGGGCAGGAATTCGAGCATCCCACTTCGCAGCTCACCGCAACCACCTTTGTGCCGCGTCGCGTCCTCTACGAACTCCGCTCCGGGCGCGAGTATTTCGAAAGCAAGGAGCGCTGCGTATTCTGCGACATTCTGGCGCAGGAGGAGCGCCAGAACCTGCGCATGGTCGAAACTCGCGGAGACTACGTCGCCTTCTGTCCCTACGCACCGCGCGTCCCCTACGAGACCTGGATCATACCCCGCAGCCATGAAGCATCGTTCGAGCGCACCGGCGCCTCACGCGTGGGCAGCGTGACCGATCTTGCCGCGCTGCTGCGGCGTACTTTGCAGCGTATTCGCACCGTCACCGAAGGCTTTCACCTTGTGCTCCACACCTCGCCCAACAGCCAGCATCCTTCCGCAACGCTCGGATATTGGAAGACGCTGGATGACGATTACCACTGGCATATCGAGATTCTGCCCGTGCTCGAGGCCAAGGCAAAGTCCTACACGTTTAAAGAGATTTATTATTCGCCAGTTACGTCGGAAACAGCGGTGAAGCGGCTGCGGGAGGCGAAGATCTGATCATGCCGCGAACACTGATGGCGCAAAAGAGAATCGCAGTCTTCCTGGTATTGGTCTGTGTTTGTGCAGCGGGAGGTGTGCCGCCGGGCGAGAAGCAGACCGTGCTCTGGACGAAGATGGAACAGTCCATTCTCGAAATCGACCGTAATCTCGACGGAGCGATGGGCGTTGCCATCGTCGATCTCACTGACGGACATAAATATTTGCTGCACGCCAACGATGTTTTTCCGCAGGCAAGTTCCATCAAGATTTGCGTCCTTGCCGAACTTTACCGCCAGGCGCAGCAGGGTAAGCTTAAGCTCACCGACCTCTATACCGTCAACGCTGCCGACCTGGTCGCCGACAGCGACATCATGGGCGGCCTCACGCCGGGCGTTACGCGGATCACGCTGCGCGACCTTGCGACCATGATGGTGGCGGTCAGCGACAACTCCGCCACCAACGTCCTCATCGACCGCGTCGGCATGGACAACGTGAATGCCTTTCTCGCCTCGCAGGGACTGCGCGAGACGAAACTGCGCCGCAAGATGATGGACCTCAAGGCCGCCGGCGAGGGGCGCGAAAACGTCTCGACGCCGGCCGAAATGGCGAGACTCTTGAGCGCGCTCTACAATGGCGAGATTCTCGACAAGGAAATGACCGCCGATTTTTTCAAGGTGCTTTCCACACATAAAGACAGTTGGATCCCTCGCGATCTTCCCGACGATCTGAAAATCGCCGACAAGCCCGGCGCGCTCGAAGGCGTGCGCAACGATTCGGGCGTGATCTTCGTTGACAATCGTCCGTACATCTTGTGTGTGATGTCCACCTATCTGCGTCGCGAGCGCGACGGAGAAGACGCCATCGCCAATATTTCGCTCGCCGCCTGGCGCATGTTCGATCGCCTGGCGCGCGCGAGCGAATATGGAAGGGTGATTTCGCCGGGGAATAGTGGTAGTCGCTAGTCGTCGTTCGCTTGTCGCTTCTGGCAGGTCAACTCGGACGGCGCTGGCGAATACGAACGGCGAAGAGCGAATAGCGAATTGCGAACGACTGCCTCATGACCATCCGCCGCCTCAAAACCTACACCGGATCGCAAGGCTACGTTTACCAGTACTACTTCGTGGGCAAACGCCCAGCCGGAGGGTCCGAGGCGCAGGACTCCGCGACCAACAAGCCTGCCGTCGGCGAATACATCTTCGACGTCACCAGCGACCGCAAGCTAACCTACGCGGTCAGTATTTTTCTCCCGCACCAAGTGGTGACCGCCTGGGCCGACTCCCACGGACGCCCGCTTTCCGATGCCGAGCAGTACGCCGCCGTCAAGATGCGCTTGTTCCGCGCTTTCGACGAAGAGGAGGACATGCAGGCATACGGGCGAGAACTGCAGGTTGACTTTCAGTCTTTGGAAGAATCGCTGACCTCGCTGGGCATCGAGTGACGGTTTACCCGGTCCAGCTTTGTTGTGTGATCCCCATCACACACCCCTGTGACCGCCTCCGTTTCCTCCCGCACCCGTCGCCCGGCAAACTATAATCACCCAGGCGGGGTGGGGAGCGCGTTGCCAGCCTGCGGAAGTACCGGGAAACAAACAACAAAGTTATGCCCCAAGTTGCAAACAACGAATGATGACCCTAGTTTGGCTGCGCGTGGCGCTGGTTTTTTATGCTGCGGGATTGCTGTATGCGCTGGTCGCGCTGGCGCGCACCTCCAGCACCTCGGAAACCCTCGGCAAGATCGCGCTCCACGCCTCTTACCTCGGCATGGTGTTTCATTTCGTTTCGCTGACCGAAGCCGTCGTGCAAACTGGACAGATCGCTACCGCCTCGGTGCACAATTCGGAGTCGCTGCTCGCTTTCCTGATCATGGTCGGCTTCATGATTGCCTACTTGGTGTATAAGACGACCACTCCGGGCATCGTGATTTTCCCCCTGGTGTTCCTGCTTACCTTCGTGGCCGCCACCGGCCAGCAGCCGCTCGTTTTCGCCTCGGTTGCTGTCAAGCACAGTTGGCTGGCGGTGCATATCCTGATGATCTTTACCGGATACGCGGCTCTGTTCCTCAGCTTTGGCGCCAGCATTCTTTACCTGATGCAGGAGCGCGCTCTGAAGTCCAAGAGTTCGAGCGGCATGTTTTCGCGTCTGCCCGCTCTGCAAGTGATTGACGACATCGGCTATCGCTCGCTCATGCTCGGCTTTCCCTTCATGACACTGGGGCTGATCGCAGGGATCGTGGTCGCCGAGTCCACCTACGGACGGCTGGACTTCTTCGACCCCAAAATTCTGCTTTCGGTTCTGATGTGGGCCGTCTACCTGTTGATGGTCTTCATGCGCTTGAATGCCGGATGGCGCGGACGCCGCGCCGCGCTGCTCGCCAGCGTGGCCTTCGTTGCTGCCATCGTGGCGTGGATTTCCAACTACTTCAGTGGAATGCACAGGTTTATCGCCTCATGAGATTCCAGCTCATCGGCGTCAATCATAAGACCGCGCCGGTCGAGGTGCGCGAACGCCTGGCCATCCCGGAATCGCGCTTGCCGGAAGCTTGCAAAAGGCTGTCCGAGCACCCCGCCGTGGCCGAGGGCATGATCGTATCGACCTGCAACCGCGTCGAGTTTATCGCCAACATGCGCAACGGCACCGGCGATCTGCGCGAATTTCTGCGCGAGTATTTTGAAACCGATCTAGCGCAGTTCGAAAGCCATCTTTACGAATTTCGCGAAGACGACGCCATCCGTCATATTTTTCGCGTCGCCGCCAGCCTCGATTCCATGGTAGTAGGCGAGCCCCAAATCCTGGGACAAGTAAAGGAAGCCTACGCCACCGCCCGCGCCGTTGGAGCGGTGCGCGCCCAACTCGATCAGTTGCTCACCCGCGCCTTTGCCGTGGCCAAGCGCGTGCGGACAGAGACGGCCGTCGGGTCTTCGTCCGTCTCGATCGCTTCGGTGGCCGTTGAACTGGCCAAGAAAATCTTCGGCAGCCTGAACGGCAAGAGCGTCTATCTGGTCGGAGCAGGGAAGATGAGCGAACTCGCGGCTCGGCATCTGCTGGCGCACGGCGCCGGTTCGCTGTTCGTCGCCAACCGTACCTACGACCGGGCGATTCGTTTAGCGCAAAAATTCAACGGGCAGGCCATCGAATTCAGCCGGCTTTACGAAACCTGCGATCGCGCCGACATCGTGATTACCGGCACCGGCTCGCCCAATTTCATCTTTAAACGCGAACACGGCGAAAAGCTCATGGCGCTGCGCAAGAACAAGCCCATGTTCTTTATCGATATCGCCGTACCGCGCGACGTCGATCCGGAAATGAACAAGATCGACGGCATTTTTGTTTACGACATCGACGATCTGCAGCAGGCGGTCAGTTCGCACGTCTCCGATCGCAAAAAAGAAGCCGAAAAGGCGGAGGCGATCGTCACCGACGAAGTCGGGAAGTTCCACGCTCGCCTGCTGACGCTCGATGTGGTTCCGACCATCGTCAGCCTGCAAGACCACCTCGAAACCATTCGCCAGGCCGAGATCGATCGCGTTCGCGGACGCCTTGGCTCCATGACCACCGACCAGGAACTCGCCGTCGAAGCCCTTACCCGAGGCATCGTCAACAAAATCATGCATACCCCCATCAGCACCCTGAAAACCGCTGCGCGCGACCCGGAATCGACCACTGTCATCGAACTCGTGCGCCGCCTGTTCAATTTGCACGATGAAGCCAAGGAAGCTGCCGCGAAGTCAACCCGCGGGGCAGGAGGACAAAACTGATGGCTCGCCTGCGCATCGGCTCCCGCGGCTCACAACTTGCCCTCTGGCAGGCCCATCACATCTCCGACCTGCTGCGCGCGCAAGGCCACACCGTCGAACTGGAGATCATCAAGACCACCGGCGATAAAATCACTGACGTTGCTCTTGCCAAGGTCGGCACCAAGGGCATGTTCACCAAGGAGATCGAAGAGGCGCTGCTCGAAAACCGCGTTGACCTAGCCGTGCACAGCCTGAAAGATTTGCCTACCGAACTGGCCGCCGATTTCGAGATTGCCGCCATCACCACCCGTGAAAATCCGCGCGACGTTTTCTGCGCCGTCAACTTTTCCGGCATCCAAGCCCTGCCGCAGCGCGCGAACGTCGGCACCAGCAGCCTGCGCCGCCAAGCCCAGTTGAAGGCGCTTCGTCCCGACCTTCAGATTCACCCGCTGCGCGGCAACGTGGATACGCGCCTGCGCAAGCTCGAATCCGGCGACTACGACGCCATCATTCTGGCCGCCGCTGGACTAAATCGCCTGGGCAAGACTCAGCGCGTCCGCGAGGTCATCTCTGCGGATGTGATGACTCCTGCCGCCGGACAAGGCGCTTTGGGAATTGAAATCCGCAACGGCGACAGCGCGACCCGGGCCTTGCTGGCATTTCTCGATGACGCTGCCTCCCGCGCTGCCACCACCTGCGAGCGGGCGTTGCTCAATAAACTCGGCGGCGGTTGCCAGGTTCCCATCGGAGCTTTCGCGGAAGTAAAGAACGGCCGCATTCATCTGAACGGACTCGTAGCCCATCCCGACGGAACAAAAGTTCTGCGCGAAACGCGCGATGGGGATGATCCCGTGCGCCTCGGAGAAGAGGTCGGCGAGACCCTTCTGCGTCGCGGCGGCGATGTTATTCTCGAAGAAGTTTACGGCGAAGGATTTGCTCTGCCGCAGCAACCGTAATCATCGTCGATTTAAGATCTGTCATCCTGAGCGAAGCGAAGGACCTGTTGTTTATTGCGGAATCCGACGTCGCAGCCCTGAAAGATAATTCTGGCAAACTGGAGAACTCGCAACTGTCTCATGCTTAAGCCCAACGAAAATCGTCCTCTCGCCGGAACCCGCATACTAGTCGGACGCGCCCGCCACCAAGCCGGCAGCCTCTCCACCAGTTTGCGCAGCCTGGGCGCGGCCGTCGTCGAAATCCCATTCATAGAGATTCGCAAGCCGCAATCGTATCGGCCGCTTGACGACGCCCTGAAAAACATCAAACACTACGACTGGCTCATCCTCACCAGCGCGAATGGCGTCGAAGCGATGTGGGAACGCGTCCGCAAGCTGCGCATCACGCGTCGCACGCTCAAGCATCTGCAAATCGCAGCCATCGGGCCTGCAACCAAGAAGGCGATCGTGAAACACGGCCTGAAGGTCAAAATGGTTCCCGAAGAGTACGTCGCCGAGTCTGTCGTGAAAGGGTTGCGGGATCAGGTCAAGAGCAAGCGCGTCGTGCTCATCCGCGCCAAAGTTGCGCGCGATGTGATTCCCGAAGAACTGCGCGCCGCCGGAGCCCAAGTTGACGTTGTCGAAGCTTACGAAACCGTGGTGCCCGAAAAATCGCGTACGCGTTTGCAGGCCCTCATGAAAAATGCAACCCGCCGTCCGCACGTCGTGACCTTCACCAGTTCCTCCAGCGCAAAGAATTTTGCCGAACTGCTCGGTACCTCCAAAGCAGGTGCGCGCGGCAAGGGATTGTTCAAAGGCGTTCAGTTGGCTTCGATTGGCCCGGTAACTTCGGCGACACTGCGTGAATTGCGATTGCCGGTGGCAATGGAGGCTCGCGAATTCACCATGGGCGGACTGATTCGCGCCATCGTCCTCGCCCGCTACGCGAAAGCTGGCAAAGACTGAGACATTCAGTCAAAGATGAGGGTACCTAGGACGCTACTCCTAGTTTGAATTCGAAGCCGAGGAGACTCCCATTTGCGGGTCAATGGCTTCCAGATAGGACTGCATGCGTTGCTTGGTGTCGGCGGGCATCCCTGTGAACTCGATTCCATTGCCCACGCCAGGATCGCACGTGCGGACCACAGCCGTGACCTTGATGTGTTCCGAATCCAGCCAGAGATCCACTTGCAGCACGGTTCCCAGCGGCAGAGGTTGCATGCTCTCGACGTAGCAGCCATTGGCGCTTACGTCGGTGGCATTGATGCGGAGCGGCGCGTTGACCCGCTGGTCGCGAAGTTCGAGGGGCAGCGAAATCTTATGGCGGTAAAAGCGCCGGCGGTTGGAAGCGGAAAACCCCACCGTCGCGCCGTCGAGTGGCAAATAATGTTGCCAGGGGCATTCTTGGGTCACCAGCTTCACGCCGATCTGGTTCTTTTTGATTGAGCCGGCATTCATCGCCCAGATGACCGAGCAGCGCGTTTTGTTCTCGTCGCACTGCACTCCGATTACGTCGCCTACCTTCAGTTCGGTTTCGACTCCCGAGATCAGTGCGCCGTCGGAAGTGATGTTCTGAGCGCGCGCCGATTGGGAAAAGACGCGTCCCTCCGCGTTCAATCCCCAGATTCGCACCGGCAAATCCACCGTCAGGCGAGGTTCGGTTTTATCGCTAGCCATGCTTTTCCTTGTACTCATGCTATACGACTGATGCCATGATAGCCGCGACAACGGCCTTTGCTAAGTTACAAAGGTTTTCCGGACGGTAACCGGCAAAGGCGTTACTTTAGGCATCTGCCGGTCATTCTGAGCCGTTGTTTGCGAATTTAGGCGCAGAACTCAGCGTAGCCGATCACTCGAATTTTCTGTTCGTCCAGGAACTGCCGCAGTTCCGGCGACGTCAGCAGGCGCCGCTCCTCGTCGCGAGAATCGAGCAGGCGCGTACCCGCCGCCCGCAAGTCGGCGTCGTTATACCCAGGATGGCAGACCAACTCCCAGGTTCCCTCTGGCAGGCCGGCGAGGGTTTCGCGGAGCAGGGAATCGCGGCCGGAGCCTTCCCCAGAACCAAAGCGCGCCCCGGTTTCAATCACTCCCAGGACGCCGTCCGGCGTGAGCAACCCGGCTCGTTTGGTTCGCTGGAGGAACTGCCCCGAAAAAGCATGCAAAACGCGCACCTGGCTATAACGCTTCCAGAGTTCGCGCTTGTCCTTGAATAAGCGCGCGGAAATCGCCTTCACCGGAACGATGGGATTGCGGATGGCGCGCACCCCGCAGATCCGCGCCGCTCGCAGCAACGCCGCCAGAATCTCGGGGAAGACGTGAGCGTGTTTGTGCGTATCGAGGTGCGTCACCCGGAGACCGGTGGCTTGAATCTTCCGGATCTGCGCGACCACCTCGGCAACCAGTTGATCGCGGTCGAAGCCGCCCAGCATGGCGCGCGCGGCAAAGGCCGAAAGGCTGGAATAGAAATGGTTTGGCTCTGCCGAACGAATCGCCCGCAGGGTATCGACCGCATCCTGCGGTAGCACCGGCGTTCCGTCGACCAGCACAACGTGGCATCCCACGGAGAGATTCGGCGTCGAGCGCGCCGCCGTCACGGCATCTTCGAAGGCGGGTCCGTTGGCCATCAACGTTGTCGATGACACGACTCCGCGGTTGTGGGCCTCCACGATGCCCCGATTTACTCCCGCGGTCAGACCAAAGTCATCGGCGTTGACGATCAACCTGCGCACGCAGAAAGTGTAGCAGCCGCGAGGGTGAGTTTCGCATTTTTTGGTTTCAATCCGAGGCTCGATCTAATCCCGCAGACGAAAAGATTCAGACTTGTATCGGTCTCTCTCGCTCGCGAGGTCGTTTGACCGCCGGGAATCAGTCCAGTATCCTCAGCATAAGTTTCGCCGAAGCATTTTATAAACCGGTGGAACACGCCGTCGTTGCATCCCCGCCAAGCGGGCGGTTAGCTCAGTTGGTTAGAGCGCCTGCCTTACAAGCAGGAGGTCGCAGGTTCGAGTCCTGCACTGCCCACCATCTTTTCAATGAGTTACGGCTTTACGCCTGGTGCGACTCAGCGCATGAAACTGCGAGACGTGTGTGATTGACCGTTTCCGCAAAAGGCCAATCGAAGACAGGGACTGCGTAGCGATGTAGTCATGGCGTGCCAAGCTAGCGAAAACAAAATCCGGCTCGCCTGTGCTAGCGCGCGTCGAGCGCGAGATTTAGTTGGAGTACGTTGACGCGTGGCTCGCCCAGGAATCCCCATTGCCGGTTCTTGGAGTTCTCTTGAACGAGGCGCGCGACCTCCGCTTCCGAAATCTTGCGTTCCGCCGCCACGCGGTGGATCTGGAACTCCGCGGCCGCTGGCGTGATATCCGGATCGAGCCCGGACGCCGAGGTCGTGACCATATCGACAGGGATGGGGATGCCAGGATTCTCGGCTTGCAGTTTGGCCACGTCTCCATTGACGCGAGTGATCAGCTGCGCGTTGGTGGGGCCGAGTTGCGAACCGCCGGAGGCAGTGGCGTCGTAGCCCACGGAGCCGGCGCCGGACGGCCGCGAATGAAAATAGCCTGGCCCCGAAAACGGCTGCCCAATCAATCGCGAGCCGACCAAGACTCCATCCTTCCCACGGATCAACTCGCCGTTGGCCTGCTTGGGAAAAATCGCTTGCGCGATTCCGGTCACCAGCAGGGGATACAGAATTCCCAACAGGACTGTGGTTGCGATCGTCATGAGGATTGTGGTGATCAGATTCTTTTTCATGAGCTTTCCCTAGATCAGCTTGACGCCGGTGATGAGCATGTCGATCAACTTGATGCCGATGAACGGGACGACGAGGCCGCCAAGTCCATAGACCAGCAGATTCTGCCGCAGCAGCGATTCGGCGCTCATCGCTTTGTACTTAACCCCTCGCAGCGCCAGCGGAATCAGGGCCACGATGATGAGCGCGTTGAAAATGACGGCTGAAAGCACGGCCGAATGCGGCGATTGCAGGTGCATGATGTTTAGCGCGTTGAGCACCGGGAATGTTCCGGCAAACATGGCTGGAATAATTGCGAAATACTTGGCCACGTCGTTGGCAATGGAGAATGTGGTAAGCGCTCCGCGCGTCATCAGCAACTGTTTGCCGATCGCCACCACCTCGATTAGCTTGGTTGGGTTGGAATCGAGGTCAACCATGTTTCCGGCTTCTTTCGCCGCTTGCGTGCCGGTATTCATGGCTACACCCACATCGGCCTGCGCCAACGCGGGCGCGTCATTGGTGCCGTCGCCGGTCATGGCGACGAGTTTGCCATCCGCCTGCTCGCGACGGATCAAGTCCATCTTGTCTTTGGGAGTCGCCTCGGCCAGAAAATCGTCCACGCCGGCTTCGCGCGCAATCGCCGCCGCCGTCAGCGGATTGTCGCCCGTAATCATGACCGTCTTGATTCCCATGGCGCGCAGTTGATTGAAACGTTCGCGCATGCCGCCTTTGACGATGTCTTTCAGGTAAATCACGCCCAGCGCGCGCTGATTTTCGGCGACCACCAGAGGAGTTCCTCCCGAGCGCGCGATCTGTTCGACGCTCGCCTGAACTTCGCGCGGGAGCGAGGTGCCGAACTGATGCAGATATTTGGTGATGGCGTCGACTGCGCCTTTACGAATTTCGCGTCCGTCAAGATTCACTCCCGACATGCGGGTCTGCGCCGTGAAGGGGACAAACACGGCTTCGTGCGAAGCCAATTCACGGCCGCGCAGAGCGTACTTTTCCTTTGCCAGCACGACAATCGACCGGCCTTCGGGCGTTTCGTCAGCGAGCGAAGAGAGTTGCGCGGCGTCGGCCATCTCGGCTGCGGTGATGCCCGGCGCGGCAATGAACTCGGCTGCCTGCCGGTTGCCGAGCGTGATCGTTCCCGTCTTATCGAGCAGTAATGTGTTCACGTCTCCCGCCGCTTCGACCGCGCGCCCGGACATGGCGAGTACGTTGTGCTGCACCAGGCGATCCATGCCGGCGATGCCGATCGCGGATAGGAGGCCGCCAATCGTCGTCGGAATCAAGCAGACGAGCAGCGAGACGAGCACAAACACCGTCTGCGGCGATCCCGAATAGATCGCGAAAGGCTGTAGCGTAATCACGGCCAGCAGGAAAATGATCGTAAGACCAGCCAGCAAAATGTTGAGCGCGATCTCATTCGGAGTCTTCTGCCGTTCCGCGCCCTCGACCAACGCGATCATTCTGTCAAGGAAAGTTTCGCCTGGATTCGACGTGATGCGGACCTTAATCAGATCGGAGAGCACGCGCGTGCCGCCGGTGACGGCCGAACGGTCGCCGCCAGCTTCGCGAATCACAGGCGCGGATTCTCCGGTGATAGCGGATTCGTCGACCGAGGCCACACCTTCGATGACCTCGCCATCGCCGGGGACTAATTCACCCGCTGCGACCATTACGACATCGCCCGCACGCAGTTGCGAACTAGGGATCGTTTCTGTCGTCCCACTCGGCATGAGTCGTTTGGCTTCGGTTTCAGAGCGGGCTTTCCGCAGCGTGTCGGCTTGCGCCTTGCCGCGGCCTTCGGCCATGGCTTCAGCGAAGTTCGCAAACAGCACGGTGAACCAGAGCCAGAGCGTGATCTGCAGATTGAAGGCGAAGCTCTGCCTCTCGCGGAACAGGAGCAACGTTGTCACCACGCTGCCCACCTCGACCACGAACATTACCGGATTCTTCATCATGGTGCGCGGGTCGAGTTTGACGACGGCATCGACCAGCGCCCGCCGGATGATTTTTGCGTCCCACAAACTCTTGCTTTTCTTTTCTGCCATCTTCTACCTCAGAAAGCCCTGTCTCGGAAAAAGTCCGTCTTAGAAAGTTTTCCCGGCCATCATTTGCAGGTGTTCAAGTACAGGTCCAAGGCTAAGGGCCGGGAAAAATGTCAGCGCGCCTACGATCACAATCACCGAGACCAGCAAAAGGGAAAACAGGGGCGTGGTCACCGGGAACGTGCCTGCCGAAGCGGGCACCATTTTCTTCTTTGCCAGGTTGCCGGCAATTGCCAGCATTGGGATGATCATGAAGAAGCGCCCCACCAGCATGGTCATTGCGCCCGCGGTGTTGTACCAGAGCGTGTTGCCGTTCAATCCACCGAACGCGGAACCGTTGTTGCCTGCCATAGACGTGAACGCGTAGAGAATTTGCGTCAGCCCGTGAGGGCCTGCGTTGCTGATGCTCGACGTGCCGAACCCCTCGACCGATGAGATGGCCGTGAGCGCCAGAATGATCAACGGGAACACCAGCGTGACCAGCATCGCCATCTTCACGTCATAGGCTTCAATCTTCTTGCCTAAGTACTCCGGCGTGCGCCCGACCATCAGTCCGGCGATAAAGACGGCCAGTACCACATAGATGAGGATGCCGTACAGGCCCGCGCCCACTCCTCCGAAAACCGTCTCGCTGAGCATGATGTTGACCAGCGGCACCAGCCCGCCGAGCGGAGTGAAAGAATCATGTTGGCTGTTGTTCGCGCCGCAACTGGCGTCGGTGGTGACGGTGGCGAATAGAGCGGAATCGGCGATCCCGAAGCGCACTTCCTTGCCTTCCATGTTGCCGCCGGGTTGCATGGCGGTCGCGCGCTGGTCAACTCCGTGCAGCAGAGGGTTGCCTCTGGCCTCGGCCCAGTAAGCCGTCGTAACCCCGCACACGAATAGAACCGCCATTGCCCCCCACACCGCCCAGCCATGACGTTGCGACTTCGTCATTCGGCCCAGAGTGTAAGTGAGCCCAGCCGGGATCGCGAAGATGGAAAGCATCTGCAAGAAGTTACTGAGCGGTGTCGGATTCTCAAAAGGATGCGAGCTGTTGGCGCCGAAAAATCCGCCGCCGTTGGTGCCCAGCATCTTGATCGCCTCTTGCGAAGCAACCGGCCCCTGCGCGATAGTCTGGTCCGTCACGGTGTCCATCACCGGTTTGCCGTCTGGCGTAACCATCGGCTTGCCGTCGGTTCCAGTCTTCTGGACCTGTTGCGATTCGACCAGCTTCGCGGTGTCGTAGGGTTTAAGATTTTGCACGACTCCCTGCGAAACCAGGAGCAGGGCATAGACGATGCACGCTGGCAGCAGCACCCACAGCATGGCGCGGGTCATGTCGACCCAGAAATTTCCGATGGTCTCTTTCTCGGTGCGCGCGATGCCGCGAATGAACGCGATCGCCAGCGCGATTCCAACGGCCGCGGACGCGAAGTTGTGGTAAGCCAGGCCAGCCATCTGCGTGAGATAGCTCATGGTGGCTTCGCCGGAATAGTTCTGCCAATTCGTGTTGGTCGTGAAGGACGCGGCGGTGTTAAAAGCCAGTGCCGGTGGCAAGCCGGCAAATTTCTGCGGGTTCCACCAGGGTAGTAGTTGCTGCGCGCGCTCCATCAGGTAGAGAAGCAGCATGCTGGCGCCGCTGAACAGCAGCATGGTGAAGGCGTATTCCGTCCAGCGCATCTCGTGCTTTTCGTCGACTCCGGTGACGCGATAAAGCAAGCGCTCGATGGGGCGCAGAACGGGGTCGAGAAAGGTGCGCTCCCCGCCGAACACTCTTGCCATGAACACGCCGATCGGCTTCGTGATCGCCAGAATCAGAGCCAGAAATAAGCCAATCTGCATCCAGCCGTTGGTTGTCATTTCAGAATTTCTCCGGTCGCAACAGCGCATAGAGCAGGTAGACCATCAAACCTGCACTCACAATCAGCATGACGATGGACTCCGCATTCATAGGTGTTTGTCCTCAGTGAATTCGATCGCAGAATTTCACATAAGCGAGCGCCAGCAGGAAGAACGCGATCGTGACCGCGATAAAGATCAGGTCTTGCACACAGCCTCCTCCAAGTGCGGACTAGCTTGCACGGGTAAGTAAGGGCGGAACAATCGATGTCGTACGACATCGACAATTACACAGGTTTCCCCATAAAAGTGCGGTAAGCGGTTCGTAAAGAAGTCATAAAGAAGAGCGCCGCCGATCAGTCGCCGGGCTCGAAGCGATAACCTACCCAGGGATCGGTCACGATGTAACGCGGGGAATTGGGCGAGGGCTCCAACTTCTTGCGAAGTTGCGCGACGAAGACGCGCAGGTATTCAACTTGTTCCGTGCTTTCGCCGCCCCAGACCGCGGCCAGCAAGGTGCGATGCGTTACCACTTTGCCGGAGTGGCGGGCCAGGTACGCCAGCAAGTCGAACTCCTTTGGCGTGAGGTGTACCGCGCGGTCTTTGACAAAAACGCTGCGCGCTCCCGGATCGATCTTGAAGTCCCCCGCTTCGATCGGCTCCAGTTCCGACGCTTCCTTCGGCGAACGGCGAAGATTGGCGCGAACGCGCGCCAGCAGTTCCTCCATGCCGAACGGCTTGGTCACGTAGTCGTCCGCGCCGGCATCGAGCGCCTTGACCTTGGTTCGCTCCTCGCCTCGCACCGAGAGGACGATGATCGGAATTTGCGTCTTCGCTCGCAGACGACGGCACAACTCCAGCCCATCCATATTGGGCATCGCCAGGTCGGTGATGACTAGATCCGGCGTCCAGTCTTTCATGATTTCGAGCGCGGTTTCGCCGTCGTTGGCGACGCGAATGTCATAGCCGTGGCTGGAAAGAGAAGTCCGCAGCACCCGCGAGATCTGGGATTCGTCGTCGACGACAAGAATGTGTTTATGCTCTGGCATCGGAATCAACCCGGTTCCTGCGTTACGATGTGCACGTCCACGGTTGGCGCGTCGCGCAGAAACTGATGAATCGCCAAAAGATAGAAATATCGTTTCCAGCCTTGTGTCGCCGAGCGGCCAAAAACCACCTGCGAAATGTGTTTTTCGTTGACGAATTCCGCGACCGCACTGGCGACGCTTTTTCCCTTCAGTCGCACAATCGACGCCCCCACGTTTTCGGCGAAGCGCACATTCGCGGCCAAAGTGCGCTGGTTCGCTTCGCTCGTGTCTTGCCCCATGTCGGTATAGAGCACAAATAGCTCGGCATTCATGGCCTGCGCCATGCGCGCGCCGCGCGCCACCAGGTACTGTGCCGCCGGATTCGAGCTGATGCATACGGCAATGCGTTCGCGGATGGCAACTGGCGCCCGATCCTTCTCCTCCACTCCGCGATGCTGTTCCAGGCTCAGGTCCACCTGTTGCGCCACCTGGCGCAACGCCAGTTCCCGCAAAGCGATCAGGTTCGTCTCCCGGAAAAAATTGTTCAGCGCCCGTCCCACGCGTTCCTGCGGATAAACGTCGCCGCGCCGCATGCGGTTCTGCAGCGCCTCGGGAGTCAGGTCGATCATCACCACTTCGTTGACTCTTTGCAGCACCCAGTCCGGAACCGTTTCCCGCACCACAATCCCGGTCACTCCCTGCACCGTCGGGGTTACGCTCTCCAGATGCTGAATGTTCATGGTGGAGAGAACGTCGATCCCCGCATCCAGCAGTTCGAACACATCTTCATAGCGCTTGCGGTGCTTGCTGCCTTCGATGTTGGTGTGTGCCAGTTCGTCGATCAGCGCGACGCGCGGCTTGCGCGCGAGAATGGCGTCGACGTCCATCTCCTCGAATACCGCCCCTTTGTATTCGATCGCTTTCCGCGGCACGACTTCCAGATTCACGATCAGTTCGCCCACACCCTTTCGTCCATGGGTTTCCACCACTCCGATCACCACATCTTCGCCGCGCGCGTGCCGCCGGATTGCTTCCGTGAGCATGGTGTGGGTCTTGCCCACGCCGGGAGCGTACCCAAGAAAGAGCTTGAACTTGCCGCCCTTGGTCGTCGGCGCAACGTCTTCCAGCCATTGCTCGGGAGTCTTGGGCATCGCGATCATTGTCTCAGAAAAGAGTTTCAAAGTTTCAGAGTTTCAGAATTTCAAAGTCTCAGCTGCCCGCAAGTGCTTACTACCGCCCATGTCTTTGAAACCTTGAAACTCTGAAACCTTGAAACCTCGTCTTTCGACTACAATCGGCTCGTGACCGCTGTCGCCAGAGCCGCAACCGGATACATCATGGCGGTGTTGTCGGTTGTTGGCATCACTCTCGTTGGTTACCGGGGCCTCCATCTCAACCAGACCACCATGGCGCTCGCTTTTCTTCTGGGCGTGCTGGGAATCTCCGCTTCCTGGGGCCTGCGCGAAGCCGTCTTCATGTCGGTGATCGCGACTCTCGCCTTCAACTATTATTTCCTGCCGCCGATCGGCACCTTTACCATCGCCGATCCGCAGAACTGGATTGCGCTTTTCGCGTTTCTCGTCACCGCAGTCACCGCCAGCCAACTGTCGGCGCGCGCACGGCGCGGGGCGCGAGCCGCCATCGAGCGGCGGCAGGAATTGGAGCGCCTCTACGCTTTCAGCCAGTTGCTGCTTTCAAGCGACAACCCCGCCGAGTTGTTGAACCTGATTCCCCGCTACATCGTGGATTCGTTCGGCATCCGCTCGGCGGCGATTTCGCTCGCCAGCCGCAGCGACATGTATCGCTCGGGCCCCAACATCGACGGATTGGAGTCGAGCGATCTCCAGTTGATCTGCCTGCGCGGCGAGCCGCGCCTCGATGCCGCGCAGCGGTTGGCCTTCATGCCGCTGCGCATGGGCATGCGGGTGGTGGGCTGCGTGGGCGTCTCCGGGTCAGTGCTTTCGCGGCAAACGCTGGAGGCCATCGGCAGCCTGGTGGCCATCTCCATCGAGCGCGCCGGCGCGGTTGAAAAACTTAGCCGCGCCGAGGCCGCCCGCGAGAGCGAGCAATTGCGCTCCGTTCTGCTCGATTCCGTTACCCACGAGTTTCGCAGTCCGCTCACCGCAATCAAAGCGTCGGTGACCTCGCTTCTCGGCAGCCCGAATCATTCTCCGGAGCGTCATTCGCCCGAGGAAAAGCAGGAATTGCTGACCATCATCGATGAGGAGAGCGACCGCCTCAACCGGCTGATCGGAGAAGCCGCTGAGATGGCCCAGTTGGATGCCAACAAAGTGGAATTTCGCTTTACATTCGCGCCCATCGGCCCCGTGGTCGCGAATGTGCTCGATGAACTGAAGCAAACCCTCGTCCACCATCCCGTGGAAGTCAAAATTCCCCCCGATTTTCCCAACGCACGCATGGACTCGGTCCATATCAAGGAAGTCTTGGTGCATCTGATTGAGAACGCCGCCAAGTACTCACCCGCCGAGGCTCCGATCCGCATTACCGCGGAAGCCAAGAACCGGATGCTGACCATCAATATCGCCGATCGTGGCCCGGGCATCGACGATTTCGAGCAATCGCTCGTCTTTGAAAAATTTTATCGGGGAAGAAACCAGCGTGTGCAAGTCCACGGCACCGGCATGGGGCTGGCCATCTGCAAAGCCATCGTGGAGGCCCACGGCGGACAGCTCGGCGTTACCAGCCAATTGGGGCATGGGTCGGTTTTTTACTTCAGTTTGCCGGCGGCGTGATGGCTGGAGTTACGAGGTATCGAGTTTCCTTGGATGCTGCTCCGATTAGACTGCGAAGCCGCGCCGTGAGCGCCGGACGCGCGCTTCCATCCCATGATGTATTGAGCACACCATAGGTTTCGCGAGCACCATAGGTTCGGCCCCTGCCCGTCGATTCGGTGCCGTTGATTGGCCAGTAGCACCAATCGACGCCGTTGGTTTGCAGATACGTCGTAACAAAGCCGAACCAGTAGCCGTTGTCGCTGGGATTGTTGCTGCTCACGCAGTTGCGGCCGGTATTGCAGGTGCCAAATTCTCCCAGCCACAGCGCTTGCGGATTGCTGCCGGTCACCAGATAGCCCCAACGAGGCGTGATCTGTCTCACGTAATCGCGGTAACCCGTGAGCCCGGAATAGTCGAATCCATAGTCGTGGGCCTCATAGACCAGTCGGCCCGCAACATTCAGTTGCACCGGCAGCCGTGATGCCCCGGAGAGATCGAGCGCATAGTTCACACCCTCAACAAAAATTAACAAGTTCGGGTTGACAGCCAATACGGCATTGCCTCCCAGTTCGGCCGCCGCTTGCCAATTCGTGGCGGGACTGCCACCCCACGTGGCATTCACTCGGGGCTCGTTCCTCAGGTCGGCGCCAACCACCCAGGCATTGCTCTCGTAGCGCGTCGCCATGCCCTCCCAGTCGGCAATCCAGCTTGTTTGCGGGTAGTGCTTGTTGTACCAAAGCGTATTGCCGTCGTTGCCGCAGCACCACTCGGCGTTGCTGCTGTGGTTATCCAGAATCACCATGATTTCCGCATCGGTGAGCGAGTTGACGACCTCATCCAGAATTGTCAGTGCATCCTCGCCTTCCATGTCGGGATTGGCGGCAAGTGCATATCGGCCCACCACCGGGTTGCTTTCATACAGTTCGTTCGACCAGGGCAGGCGGACTGCATTGAAACCCAGGCTCTTGATTTCCTGCACGATACTCTGCAAAGAAGCCAGATCGAGACCGCCGACCACGAAATCCCTGGACTCAGCGCCGTACCAACTCACCGCATTCAGATGCACCCGCTCACCATTGCTGTCCACTATGTAGGGTCCGGCCGTATGCAGCGGGAGCGCTGGCTGGGCTTGGGCCGCGCTAGCGGCGCGGACAAATGCCACAACTGCAAGAACGATTGTGATCAGTAGCTGCTTCAATCGCATTAAGTTGTCAGCCCTTTCCAGAAATTCCCTAATGCGGAATTTCTCATACCCCAAGAGCGGCACTCATTGTGTACTCCAATCTCCGTTCCCGTCAACGTGAAACAGTTTTCCGCTTGCGGTGCCGCACTGCTCGTCATTGAATCGCCATCATTACCATGACCTAGCGGACTGCGGAAAACTCCGCTTCGCGCCGGTTTGGGAAGGGCACGAGTTCCACTCGTGCCGTAACTGCCGCGAAATCAACAGCGGCTTCCAGCCGCTGAGGGAATGCTGCACCGAGAAATCCTCTTTCCGCAGCCTACTGGGGATGCGTCGGACCCTGCCGCCGCCATTCGCGAAGGACCACGGATTAGCGCTGTGAATAGCGTGTGAAATTCCTCTAATAGTGATGCGAAATCCTTGACTCAAGCCATGTTCCGACTTAGAGTGAGCATCAGCGGTGAGCGTATAGCGAGCCGCCAAAGAGCGAGTCCAGGCACGGATTGGGTATTCGGGGAAATTGGCCAGAAGCTCCTCGGTTCGCGAGACCTTGGGCTTTTCCGTTTTTTGGTGCGCCACCGCCTGCCACGAGGGGGGCAGTCCATGGGGTACGTAGAGGTTGTTGTTCTCATTATTGTCATCGTCATTAGCGCCCTGTTTACGGCCAGCGGATTCGTGCGGACCGAGTACAGGCTGAAAGAGATCAAGAAAAGTCTGGGCGAGGTCGAACGCAGACTGGAAATTGCACGCTGCAAATACAGGGATGCACCGGAACAGGTTGCCACTCTTTCAGCGCGGCGCGATTAGATTCCGCTGGAGTGGGAATGTCGCTTGGCCGATCATGCGCCAAGGAATGGTTAGCTGCGCCCGGCCGAACAGTACTGTTCAAACCACAACCTTCTTGTAACCTTCCCGTGAATCCCGCGCGCAAAACATACTGCACCATCGAGCACAAAAAAGAAGGGCGCGGAACCTCTCCGCGCCCCGAGTACGAATCCGCCAACCGCCAGACTCCCTACTGCACTGTCAGCGTGATATCGGCTGTGGTGACCGGCGGGTTTGAGCCCTCAGTCGCAGTGACGGTAATCGTCGGGTAGGTTCCGGGGACGGTCGTGGGTGTAATGGTCTCCGTGGCCTGAGCGGTCTTGGTCGTATCGGCTTGGGAAGTTGCCGTGATCGTGGCGCTTCCCGGCAGGCCGAGCGCGATCGGCGGAGCGGTGTACAGCCCAGTCGCGCTGATCGATCCTCCGTTCACTGGCGATACCGACCAGGTCACAGCCGTGTTGGTGGAATTCGTGACGGTGGCTGTGAACTGCGTCGTTTGCGGCGTTCCAGCCGGCCAGTTCGCGTAGCTTGGATATACGGTTGCGCCCTGGCTTACACTGACGGCTACCGGTGGCGTGCTGCTGCCTCCTCCGCAGGCCAGCAGCAAACCGAGGAGCGCCAGCGAGATGCACAGTCCCGCCATCGCGGAGTGCCGCGACATTTTCCGTCCCGCCAAGCCGAACAGTACGATTCCCGCCAGCGGCAAGGTCAGAGGGATCCACGGCGATCGATTGTCGGCTCTGCGCTCCGACCGCGAACAATTCTTACAACCCGTGTTCGGACCGGAAGTTTTAATGGTGACAGTGACTTGTTGAGGTGATGATGCGCCCTGGGCAATCGGACTGACGGTGCAAGTGACGGTTGCGTCGGGAAGGTTGTTGCAGGGCGGATTACCGAACGTAACGGCGTTGACGAACGTTGATCCATTGACGGCCGTCACGTTAAAGGTGAATTGGACAGTTTCCCCAGCGGGTACGTTTGGAGGGGTAGTGGGGCTTGACACGGTGATGTTCTGATTCACCGTGAGCGCAACCGTAGTTGTTTCCGCGGCCAGGCTGCCCGAGGTGCCGGTGATGGTCACCGTCGCTGCCCCCGGCGTAGCCGAACCGCTGGCGGTCAGCGTCAGCGTGCTGGTCGAAGTTGTCGGGTTCGGGACAAACGCAGCCGTAACTCCGCTGGGCAGGCCCGTGGCTGCCAGGTGCACGCTTCCAGTGAATCCGTTCGTAGGATTGACCGTGATCGTGCTTGTGCCACTAGAGCCAGTGCCGCCTGGGTTGAGTGTCAGACTGCTGGGTGCGTCCGTCAGCGTGAAGTTCGGCGCTGCCGTGACCGTCACAGCAACCGTGGTGGTTGCGGTCAGGCTGCCGGAGGTTCCGGTGATGGTGACCGTCGTCGTTCCCACGCTGGCCGAGCCGCTCGCCGTCAACGTGAGCGTGCTGGTGTTGGCCGTTGGGTTCGGGCTGAACCCCGCTGTGACGCCGTTTGGCAGGCCGGACGCGGCCAGACTGACATTGCCGGTGAATCCCAGCACGTCGGTCACCGTGATGGTGCTGGTGCCTCCCGCCAGGGTCGGAGTAATCGTCACGCTGCCGGGCGCGGCCGCGAGCGTGAAGCTGGGCGCTGCCGTGACCGTCACAGCAACGGTCGTGGTTGCGGTCAGGCTGCCGGAGGTTCCGGTGATGGTGACCGTCGTCGTTCCCACGCTGGCTGAGCCGCTCGCCGTCAATGTAAGCGTGCTGGTATTGGCCGTCGGGTTCGGGCTAAACCCTGCGGTGACGCCGCTCGGCAGCCCTGAGGCTGCCAAATGTACATTGCCCGTGAATCCGCCCGCGTCGGTCACCGTGATGGTACTGGTTCCTCCCGCAAGGGTCGGAGTAATCGTCACGCTAGGGGGCGCCGCGGTGAGCGTGAATCCCGGTCCCGAGGTTACCGTAAGGCTGACCGTCGTGGTTGCCGTCAGGCTCCCGGAGGTGCCGGTGATGGTCACTGTTGCCGGTCCCGTCGTCGCCGATGCGCTCGCCGTCAGCGTCAAGGTGCTCGTGGTGGTCGTGCTGGCCGGATTGAATCCTGCGGTGACTCCATTCGGCAAGCCCGAGGCCGCCAGGCTCACACTGCCCGTGAAGCCTCCCGCGGGAGTTACCGTGATCGTGCTGGTCCCATTCGTTCCTTGTGCGACGCTCACAGTCGTGGGCGCGGCGGCGAGAGTGAAACTGGCGGTACTCGGCCAATGGTTCACCAGATTGGCGGCGTTCACCGTCCCGATTCCCGTTGCGAAGTCCCAGCCGGTTTTCGTGCCGAATGCGGGATCATAGGCGCTGTTCGAAGTGGAGAGCACACCGTTTGTGGCCGCATCGAGGTAGCAGTTGTTCGCGCCGAGGCAATCCACGTCCATGTCGCCCAGGGTCACGTCGTAGAAGATGCACGAACTGCCGACCGTATTCCCCAGGCTTGAATTGCAGGAAGTGTCGCCGCTTGCGCCATACTCGGTCTTTGCCAGGCTGTAATAAACGGGATTCGGATTGCCTTGGCGCCCGCCGGCCTTCTGGTTCACCAGGGCCTGAATGCCCGCCATGATGGGTGAGGCGAACGACGTCCCTCCCGCTCCCGCCCAGGTCTCGGGCGTGCCGGAGCAGCCGCCTCCGTCACTATCGCAGAATGGATAATAGTGCCCCCAAATTCCGTTGGCGGAAAAGAGCGAGACATCGGGCATGTCGCGCACCCCGTCGCTGGGATTTCCAACCACCGATTGCCATGACGGCTTGGGCCATCCCAAGCAGGTCCCACTCACTACGCCAGACGTGGATGGCGATCCGGTGGCGCACCCGCTCGGTCCGCCGCTGCCCGCCGCCGTGGTCAAATTATTTTCTCCCTCGGCGCTGTTGCAAAAACCGGCCGTCCCGTAAGTTGTAGTAAAGCCAGAGAACTCCGCGCCTAGCAAACTGGCGCAGGAGTCGTTCCACGGAATCTCCGGGATATAGGACTTGGCCGATTCATAGGTCGACGAGTTGCTGGAGTTCCAATAGGTGCTTAGGGGGAGGCCTCCGGGAAGAGACGCATCATAAGTATCGCCGAAATCCGTTCCGCCCACAGCTACGTTATAAGGAGTCGATGCCCAACCGCTGACTCCGATCCCATACGTGTCGCTGGATTCCTGAGAGTTTGCGCTGCAACTCGCCGCGCCCTGATCGCCAGCGGAAACGAAAAACGAGACACCTTCCGTAACCGCCTGCTGAAAGGCAGAACTAAACGCTGCATTGGAGCCTGCCCCGTTGAAGGCTTCGCACTCGCCATAGCTCATGCTCATGACTGCCGGCGGCGTCGTGCTTTCGTTCAAGAGATTCAATATGGCGATCAAGCCGCCAAAGGTGGTCGTGTCACTGCACGACGCCAGTTCAATGGTGGCGCTGGGCGCGGCCGCGCTGGCATACTCGGCATCCAGGATCGCCTCCCCCTCGTCGCCATTCACTTCCGGGTCGCTACAGTTATTGGTGCCACTCGGCGGAGCCGGATGGACTTGCGTGAACGTGCCGCTGGTGTATGTCGAAAGGCCGAAGGTCGTTCGAAACGTAGTCCAATCCGGGGCGCTGAAAACATCCGTGTCTTCAATTACCACAATCGTCTGGCCTTGCCCTGAAATGTTTGCAGTAAAAAGCGGATTGAGATTGTAGATGGTCGCCAGATCGCCGGGAACGACTGCATAACATTCCCCTGTACAACCGCTAAAGGTGTAGTTCGCCCGCGGTTTGTAATTGGTATGCGGCTTGAAGTCGTGCAACGATACCACTCCGATAATGGCCGGCGCCAGCGCGGCCGGAATTTGCGGATCGCTCATGTTGGCAAGGTGCTGCACGCCCTTCACATCCAAATGATGAATTTCTGTGTGGAAGGCCGCTCGCACTTCACCCGCCGTCCCGGAAAAATCGATCAACAGCCCGTTCTCATACACCACATTGACCGTGAACCCATGCGATTCCAACCATCGCGTGATCGTGTTGAGATCCTGCGTCGCCAACCCGAATCTCTCTCCGTATTCCTTCGCGGTGAGCCATTGATGAAAGTTCGGCGAGGACGGATCCTGAAGTTCATCAATGTACTGGCCGAGCTCCTGCTCCTGTTCCGCCGACCGCTTCAACTGGAGCAGCATGTGATCCATCGCAAGGTTGTCAGTGACCAACCCGCGATCGTTTTGCTTGTTCGCCTCCGGCCGGGTGTTTCCCGCGAGGGTGACCAACTTGCTTTCGTCCACATTCTGCGTAATCAGAACCGGACGGCTATTTTGGGCTTGCGCCGTGAGGCCGACGAAGAGGGAAAAAGAAGCCAGAATCGCCAAAAGCAGGAAGCCCGATGACGTACGTCGCATGGTCACTCCTTGGGTGCAGCATGAATTCTTGTTGGACTCGAAGCATTATCCATCGCTTCTCTCTGTCTGAGCAAGAGATTCTTTATGGGGTTGCACGACTAGGAAATATTAGTTGCCGCTTTAACAAGAAATTGACATTTACCGGCGCCAAGTTGGCGCTCTTCGTCCAGTTCCAGCCCGCGCAGCTTACACCTCTGCCAGTTCTTCTTCCAGCAGTTGCTTGTTATAGAGCTCGGTGTAGTAGCCGTTGCGGGCTATCAGTTCGTCGTGGGTACCCAGTTCGACAATACATCCCTGGTGCAGGACCGCGATGCGGTCGGCATTGCGGACGGTGGAAACGCGATGCGAAATGAAGATCGTCGTGCGTCCGCGCATAATTTCGCGCAGGTGATTCAGAATCTTATCTTCGGTGTGCGTGTCGACGCTGGAGAGCGCGTCGTCGAGAATGAGAATCTGTGGACTCCGCAGCAGGGCGCGTGCGATGGCGGTGCGCTGCTTCTGCCCTCCGGAGAGCGTGATGCCCCGCTCGCCCACCATCGTGTCGTAGCCTTCCGGGAAACCTTCGATTTCGCGCGCGAGGTTGGCCGCCTCGGCCGCCGCTTTCACATCGGCGAGGGATGCCTCGCCTTCTTCCTCCCCAATGCCGAACGCAATGTTTGCGCGGATGGTGTCGCTAAAAAGAAACGTTTCCTGCGGAACAAAGCCAATGTGGCGGCGTAGGTCGTCGAGAGGGAACTGGCGGATCGCGCGCCCGTCAATGAGTACCGTCCCGGGCGCGGCATCGTAGGCGCGTGGGATCAGATTGACCAGCGTCGTCTTCCCGGACCCAGTCGGTCCGACGAGGGCCAGGCTCGATCCAGCCGGAATTCGCAGGTTGATGTCCTTGAGCACGGAGACGCCGTTGTAGCCGAAGTTGAGATTGCGAAATTCAATCTCGCCAAGAAAATCGGGCGACTGGGTCATCTGCACTGGTTGATCTTCCGATGGCCCGATGGCCCGATCACCCGATGACCCGATCTGCACTTCATCCGCGATCTCCGGCTGCTGCGAGAGAATTTCTTCAATCCTCACCATCGACGCGGTTCCGCGTTGGAAGATGTTGATGACCCACCCCAGCGCGATCACCGGCCAGGTGAGCTGCATCATGTAGGTGTTGAAGGCGACGAAATCGCCTACGTTCATCTTTCCCGTGAGGACCTGTCGTCCGCCCAGCCATAGCACAATCACAACGGCGGCCCCGAGCATGAGTTCCAGCGTCGGCCAGAGCATTCCCATCAGCCGAACCAGCCCCAGGCTGCGCCGGATGTACTCCTGGTTGGCGCCCTCGAAAGCGGCAATTTCAGCCTGTTCCTGCACGTAAGCTCGAATAACGCGCGCGCCCGAGAAATTTTCCTGCGCCCGTGCCGAAATATCGGAGAACATGGCCTGAATGCGTTCAAAGCGCTCATGAATGCGCCGTCCAAAATGCTGGATGACAATACTGGCAATGGGCAGCGGCAGAAACGCGAAGAGTGTGAGCTTCGGGCTGATGGCCAGCATGAACCCAAGCGCGCCGGCGGTGAACACCAGAGTGTTCGCCGAATACATGATCGCCGGCCCGAGCAGCATCCGGACCGCGTTCAGGTCGTTCGTGGCGCGCGCCATGATGTCGCCCGTGCGATTGCGCTGGTAATAAGAATAAGAGAGCCGCTCCAGGTGCGCGAAGAGATCGTTGCGCAGGTCGAACTCAATATCCCGCGAGATGCCGATGACCACCCACCTCGTCAGGAATTGAAACACTCCCTTGATCAGCGCGATGGCGACAATCAGCAGCGAATAGGTGAGAAGCTTCTGGCGGGTCACACCGGAGTGAAGATCGTTAACGGCGCGCCGCAAGACTTGCGGAAACAGGACCCAGACTCCGTTGTTCAATAAAACGCAGACGCCGCCCCAGAGGAAGCTGCTGCGGTAGCGCTTCACATACGGAACGAGGGGGCGTAGTTTCTTTGGCACCATGATGCGCGGACTCGCGATCCATCTGAGCGCGATTTCTCGTAGATGAAATTGTAGCAGCCGTGGGTACGCAGTTTCGCCGCGATGGGACAAGCCTTGGAACAAAAGTAAAAAACGCGGCCGTGAGCAGCAAAGCGGTCCAGACCGACAACATGCCAGCGGCGAACATCAGTCCCGAGTAGAGCAGGTCGGCGCGTTCCATTGGTTTCTCCAGTGGGGAAGCCGGAAAAAGCCGGGCGAGGTGGTAGATCGGTTCCTCGCCCGGTATGGAGAGAGACTGTTAGAAGAAAGACTTAGTTCTCGGGAGGAGGCGGCCCGTGCTTGCCCCCGTGCTTACCCATGTCCGATTCGTGACTGGCCTCCAATTGCGCCAGCTTGGTCTTCTGGTCGGGCGTCAGAATCTGCACAATCTCGGACCTGATGCGAGCGTGCGCGACTTCCATCTCGATCATGGTCTGCGAGTTCTGCGTGGCCAGGGCGCGCGTCTTTGTTTCGTCGAACGGGCCGCTCGCCTCAAGCGTTTTCATGGCTTCGTGGTTCTGATGCATCTGCTCCATCAGCGGCTTCATGGCAGGCTTCTCTTTTTGGAAAATCGCTTTGACTTGGCTCTGTTGATCGCTGGTCAGATCAAGCTGTTTGAGCATGTGGTGGAATTCTTCGGGTCCGCCATGACCGTGCCAACCCTGGGCAAACGCGGCCACCGCCAACATCACAGCGGCGCCGATCGTGAGAATGCGGTTACGTGTCGATTTCATTGGAACTCCTTTGGAAACTCTTCAAGATCTTGTGGGGTCCGGGAGGCAGCCCGAACGTCTACAAGCATAAGAACACGACTCCGGAAACAATGCGGTAAAGAGTTGGTCAAGCGCGGTAAAGTTTTGTAAAGGCGGAAATCCGCTCTTGGCCTTTCGCTTTTCGCGAAAGGCCAACCGCCAAGAGCGAACAGCGGTTTCCACCACAAATCACAAATCTTTACCCCACTCATACCCTTGAAGGTGGCATGATGACAACAATGGATCATGTCCTCGTGGTGGATGACGATGTCGAACTCTGCGGCCTGGTGCAGGAGTACCTGACCGCCGAGGGCTTCAGCCTGAAAGCCTTTCACGACGGTGAAAAAGGACTTGAGCAGGCGCTCACCAATCAGTACGCGCTCGTCGTCCTCGATGTCATGCTGCCCGGGATCAATGGCTTCGAAGTGCTGCGCCGCATTCGCAGCGTGTCGAAAATTCCGGTGCTCCTGTTGACGGCTCGCGGCGAAGACGTGGATCGCATCGTGGGCCTGGAAATCGGCGCCGACGATTATCTTCCCAAGCCCTTTAACCCGCGCGAACTGGTGGCCCGAATCCGCGCCATTCTGCGCCGCGCCAAGCCGGGCAACGCGGCGAACGATGTCCCGGAGGTGTTGATCGTGGGCGACGTGGAACTGGACCCCGCGACCCGCAGTGTGCTGCGCGCGGCCCAACCGGTCGATCTGACGTCTGTCGAATTCAATCTGTTGGAAGTCCTGCTGCGCGAGGCAGGGCGAGTGGTGACCCGCGAGCGGCTGGTGAATGCCGTGCTCGGTCGCAAATTTATGGCGTTTGATCGCAGCATCGATATGCACGTCAGCAAAGTGCGGCGGAAGCTGGGTGATTCCGAAGACAGCAGCGACCACATCAAGACCATTCGCGGCGTGGGCTACATGTTTGCGCGCCCCGCCGTGAAGGGGAAGAAATAATTCGCTGCTAGCTGCTGGCTACTAGCCAACTCTGTTTGCTAGAAGCCAGCAGCTAGAAGCTGGAAGCGTTCTCAGAAGATAATGAAAAGCCTCTTCCTCAAAATTTTCCTGTCCTTCTGGGCCGCGCAAGCGCTCTTCCTCGTGCTGGCGATTCTGGTCACGATTGCCCTCAGCCCGGCGCGGCACGGCATCGAGGGTGAGGGGCCGCAGATTCTCGCGGAAATCGTGAACGCCTACATGAGCGGTGGCGAACCCGCCGCCCACGACTACGTGGAAGATCTCTGGCGCAAGCAGCACGTCTGGGCAACGGTGTTCGATCCGTCGGGCCATGAAATCTCCGGTCGCCATCCGCGCATGGAAGATCTTGGGCCGGGTGGCCCGCCGCCGGATAGTCCGATGCGTGGCGGTCCGCCACGCCACCGCGGCTGGATCGACAGCCTTCTGCCCGATCGTGTCATCCGGCAGGCGCTGACTCTCGACGGCAAACGCTACACGCTGGTCCTGGTGCTGCCGCAGGGGCCGAGAATATTTTTCGGTCCGCACGACATCCCAGCTCTCGGAATTACCATTGCCATCCTGACCTCGGGACTGATGTGCTATCTGCTGGCATGGTCCATGACCAGCCCGGTCTCGCGCCTGCGCAAAGCGGCGCAGAGCCTCGCAGCGGGCGACCTGAGCGCGCGCACCGGAGCCCCCGCGAACGGCCGCCGCGACGAACTTACCGAACTGATGCGCGATTTCGATCGCATGGCCGAACGCATCGAAGGCCTGGTCGATTCGCAATCGCGCCTGCTGAAAGACGTCTCGCACGAACTGCGCTCTCCACTGGCCCGGCTCAGTGTGGCGTTGGGCCTGGCGCGGCAACGCGCTACGGCCGACGCGCCTCCGGAACTCGAACTTGCGCTGAACCGCATCGAACTCGAAACCGACCGCCTGAATCAACTCATCCAGCGTCTGCTGACCATTTCTCGCCTCGAGTCGGGGACCGACGGCCTGAGAAAAACTACGGTCTCACTGCGCGAACTGGTGGAGCAGGTGGCCCACGATGCCGAATTCGAATCTCCCGGACGGGGCTGTCGCGTCGCCACATTAGCCGCCAATGGCAAGAATAAAGATAAAGAGAAAGACGACGAATTTCTCGTCGAAGCTGACCCCGACCTGCTCCGCAGCGCGGTCGAGAACGTCGTGAGGAACGCCACACGTTATACTGCTGAAGGTACGACGGTGGAGGTGCAACTGGAACGCCAGCCCGCGGATGGCAAGGAACAAATGATTGTTCGCGTGCTCGATTCCGGCCCCGGCGTGCCCGAGGAAGCGTTGCAGAAGATCTTTGAGCCCTTTTACCGGCTCGATGATGCCCGCAACCGCGACACCGGAGGCGCGGGCTTGGGCCTCTCCATCGCGGATCGCGCCATCAGGCTGCACGGCGGGCAACTTCGTGCATCCAACCGCCAAGAAGGTGGGCTAGAGGTTGAAATCCGGATTCCGGCTAGTCTTCCTACTCAGGGGTTTGCTCTTCCCGCTCATTCCTGATAAAAAAATGTTTCAGCCACAAGCCTAGTTCTCCGGTTACAGCTGGCAGGGCATCGCCTGCGGACGGGAGGCGGCTGACCACCCCAATCAGCGCAAGAGCGCGCCGGTTGAGATCTCTTGGGAGTACAGATGTCGAAGAAAATAGCCTTTGCGGTTGCGCTCGTGGGCCTGTGCGCCCTGAGCTTCGTCCTGATCAGTTGCGGCAGTTCCTCGTACCGGCCCACGACTACCTTGTACGTACTGACCGAGGGGGTCACCAGCCAGGGAAACGCCTCCGGCTTTGGCAACAATGTGAGTTCCTTCGCCATCGATTTGGATAATGGCGGCCTCTCGCTGATCAATTACAACGCCAGCACCTGCCCCACGGCGGCCAGTGTCGCCAATCCCGAACCCTGCGGACTTCCCTTGAGCATTTTGCTCGACCCGACCGGCGCCACCGCGTTCGTCCTCGACCAGGGCCTGCCCTCCGCCGGCGTTGCGCCCGCGATCTATTCCTACACGGTGAACTCCGACGGGAGTCTCGGCTCGCCGAATCTCGCCGCGACCCTGACACTCGGAGATCTGCCCGTTGCCATGACGCGCGACCCCGCAGGGCAGTTCTTGTTCGTGATCGATGAGGGGACGAACCCGACGCCGCAAAACTGCGGCCAGGCACCGAACCCGGTGACTATCCAGTGTGCATCCATTAACGTTTTTTCCGCGAAGCCTGGCTCTACGACTTTGTCTCCGGTAACAGGAAGCCCGTTCCCCGTGAACCGTACTCCGAGCGCTCTTTCGGTGATCCCATTCACGCCGCCCGTTGGCAGCACTCTGCCCTGCACGGCTACAGCGGATCTTCTCTTCGTAACCTACAACTCCGACCCGGTTCATCAAAACGACAATACCTTCAGCGCCTACTGTGTCGATTCCTCCGCGGGTTCCTCCGGCAACGTGATCGATCTAACGCCGAATTCGCCGTATGCCATCGCCAGCACTCTTCCCACCGCGGTCATCGCCGTCAACACCAACCCGGCGGGGGAGAATACCGGCGGAGTGTTTCTCTATGTGGGCAGCCAGCCGCCCGACTCAGGCGCCCTAAGTATGTTCCAGGTATGCACCCAGGTCGGGCAGGGGAACTGCACCTCCCCGACGCAAGTGAACAACGCGACTCTGGTGCCGGTCGGAGCGCAGCCGCCCACCACGGGCGCAGATCCAGTGGCCATGATGGTGGATCCGACCAATAACTATCTCTACGTGTTGTGCGAACTCTCCAACCAGGTGTTTGGGTATCGCATCACCACCTCGTCCGGCGCGCTCACTCGGCTCAACCCGGTGTACGAACCGACCGGATCGGACCCGACATCGTTGGCGATGCAACCGAGCACCGAATCGAGCAACGAGTACCTGTTCGTTTCCAACAGTAACTCGGACAGCATTTCAGGCTTCAACGTGAGCACCACCACCGGAGGATTGACACCCCTGAGCCCAACCCTAAGCAACCCCGGGCCGACCGGAATGGCAGCGCAATAAACCACTCGGGCCATGGTCCGATCATGGTCATCGAAACCCCACTGCGATCTTAAGGGTTTCGATGACCCGATGACCAGATCACCGGATGATTACGTTGGCATCCGAAGTATTAAGTACCCGCCGATAAGTCCGAACACCAGATCCGGAGACCATGCCGCCACCGCCGGCGGCAGTTGGCTCAAATTGCCCATCGCTTCGAACAGGCCATTGATCGTCCAATAGACCACCCCGATGCCAATGGCGGTCGCGACTCCCGCGACTGCCGACCTCTTGCCCGCCGAAAGCGCGAACGGAATCGCCAGCACCGCCATCACCAGCGTGATCAGCGGATAGGCAATCTTCTTTTGCAGTTGTACCCGCAGGCGCACAACGTCAAAGCCGCTCTGCTCCAGATCGTGAATGTAGCGGCGTAGTTCTTCGTAACTCATTTCCGACGATTGTTTGATTTCCTTCTTGAAGTACGACGGCGTTTCCGCCAGTTCGGGATAAGTCGCGACGTCGAACTTGCGGTAGCTCTCGATCGCAGAGCCGTTCAGGCTTCGCTCCCACCCCTCCTCATAGACCCACCGGCCCATCGATTCCGACCAGTGCGCGCGGTCGGCGGCAATGCGATGTGTGATCTGGAACGTGTGCGGATCGAACTGAAAGATCGAAACGCCGCCGAACACATCGCGGTCGGGATCGAAGAATTGATAGTAATAAATGTCGGAGTGCTGGCCGAAGATCCACTTGCGATCGGGGCGCAGGTAGGTCTGCGCCGGTTTGCCTTTGATCTGGTTGCGCAGCGCGTCTTGCCGCTTGTTGGTGTAGGGAAGATAGAACTGGTCCGACACAAAGAGCACGCCCGCAACCAGCAGGGAAGCGAGCAGCACCGGAACGACAATCCGGTACAGGCTGATGCCGGTGGCTTTGATCGCCGTGATTTCGTTCGATCGCTGCAGCAGCCCGAAAGTGATCAACACCGCCAGCAGCATGCTCAGAGGCGTGGTGTTGTAAAGAAAATAAGGCGCGACATTGAGCAGGTATTCGCCCACCGTCAGCGGCGAAACCTGGTTCCGCAGGATGTCTCCCAGCAACTCAAACAGTGTGAACACCAGCAGAAGAAGAAGAAAAGCCGCGACAATCATGGCTAGATAAAGTGCAAATCCGCGCAACACATAATCGTCGAGAATCGTGGGGAACCGAAGATTGAACAGGCGTCTGGGCGTAGGAATTTTACGCGCGACGCTCTCGCCCGGAGCCATCTGCGACGCCGCGCCATTCCGTTCCAGAACACTGGCCGCAGAGGAGCCTCCAAACCATGAAGTCAGCCTCGACGCTCTGAACCATGCTGTTCGGAACCATGATCGTCTGAAGAAGGACCAGACGCCGGCCAACTCAATCGGCCGCCGTTCCGACTGCCAAAGCAGAAAAACTCCCCCCACCAGAAACACAAAGTCGGCGAGCCATACGCCGGCGGCGGGCGAAACGCGTCCCTGCCTCGCGAACGATACTCCGATCAAAGAAATCGAATAGTAGAGAAACACCAGCAGAATGGTCAGCACAAATCCGCTCGACTTGCCGCCCTTCTTCGACGAGAGTCCAAGCGGAATACCCACCAGCGCCAGCACGATGCAGGCGGTCGGCAGCGCCAGGCGGCGATGATATTCAATCAGGCTCCACCGCCGGCTCGCCGTGTCGCCGGTTCTCGCCATGCGCAGCAGATCGCCCACCTTCACCTCAGCCAGCGACGTAGGTTCATGCTCCTGATTGCTTTGCGCCGTCGGGATCTGGAGCGGAATGTCCGTGGTCTGGAAAGTGGAGATCTGGTACTGGTCTGGATTCTTGGGATCGGATTCGTGCGTGGAACCATTTGTAAGATGCAAATCCAGCCTGTCGGGTCCCTGGCTAACCAGCAATCCCTCGCGCGCTAAACTGATTCTCGGCGCCGCCGGGTCCGTCAAATCCGCTAGGAACACGCCCTTCCACAAAGCCCCGCCCGACATCGCCTTAACGTCCTGCACGTAAAGAATGATCTTCGGAAAGCCTTCGTAAAATACCCGAGGCTGAACTTCGAACGACGCTTGCGAAGACTTGAGATTATCCTCGAGCTGTCCCAGCGCGGCCAGCGAGCGGGGCGCCAGATAAACGCTGTTGCCGAGCGCAAGCAGCCACGCTACCACCACAAAAATCGAGATCACACGCAGGAAGGTCCACACGCCCAGTCCGCTGGCGCGCATCGCCGTGATTTCGCTGTCCGCGGCTAGACGGCTAAGCCCGATGAGAATGCCGACCAGCACGCCCATGGGAATCGTGTATGTGAGCGCCACCGGGACGGTAAAGAAAAAGACTTCGGCTACGCTAGGCAGCGGAGCACTATTGCGGACGACCAGTTCGAGAATGCGCCCCAGGTCGCGGGTGAAAAGTACAAAGGTGAAAACCGCCGCGCCGATCAAGGCGTGGGAGACGACTTCTCCCAGAATGTAGCGGGTGAGGATGCGCATCCGCAAAGGGTTGACTCATAGCGAGTCTAGCATGAGATCGGGGCCGGAGACCCACCGGTCATTGCACAATCCTGTCGCTACGCCTTCCTCAGAAACAGCGCTCCCAGCGGAGGCAGCGTCAGGCGCAGCGAATAAGGCCGTCCATGTGTTTCTTCAGCCAGAGCCTCCGTGCCTCCCATGTTCCCCATGCCGCTGCCGCCATATTCACGCCCGTCGCTGTTGAGAATTTCTTTCCAGTAGCCGCCCTCCGGCACGCCCACCATATATCCCAATCTCGGAACGGGTGTGAAGTTGCATGCGACGAGCACAGGGTTCTCGCCATCCTTGCCCTTGCGCAGCAGCGAGACGACGCTCATCGGCGCGTCATTGCAGTCCACCCATTCAAAACCGGCGGGGTCGCTGTCGAACCAGTGCAGCGCAGGCTCACTGCGGTAGAGGCGGTTGAGTTGCTCGACCCAGTTCATCAGGCCGCGATGCACCGGGTATTGCAGCACGTCCCAGTCCAGGCTGCGATCATGCGCCCACTCGCTCACCTGCCCGAACTCGCAGCCCATAAACAACAATTTCTTGCCCGGCTGCGCGAACATGTAGGCGAAAAGCAGACGCAGGTTGGCAAATTTCTGCCACTCGTCGCCAGGCATTTTCCCGATCAGCGATCCTTTGCCGTGTACCACCTCGTCGTGACTCAGCGGCAGTACGAAGTTCTCCTGGAACGAATACAGCATTCGAAAAGTCAACTTGTTGTGGTGATACTGGCGATGAATCGGGTCCTGGCTGAAGTACTCGAGCGTATCGTGCATCCAGCCCATGTCCCACTTCATGCCAAACCCCAGGCCGCCCAGATAGGTCGGCTTGGAAACCATCGGGTACGACGTTGACTCTTCCGCGAAAGTTTGAGTGTCCGGGTGCTCTTTGTAGGCTTCAAGATTGAAGCGCCGCAAAAAGTCGATCGCTTCCAGGTTCTCGCGCCCGCCAAACTTGTTGGGAATCCATTCCCCCTCTTTGCGTGAGTAGTCGAGGTACAGCATGGAAGCGACCGCATCCACCCGCAGGCCGTCGGCATGATACTTGTCGAGCCAGAACATCGCGCTCGACATCAGGAAGCTGCGCACTTCGCTGCGCCCGTAGTTGAAAATGAACGTCTTCCAATCGGGATGGAATCCCTGCCGCGAGTCGGAGTGCTCAAACAGGTGCGTGCCGTCGAAGAAAGCCAGCCCGTGGCCGTCGGAAGGGAAGTGCGACGGCACCCAATCTAAAATCACCGCGATTCCGTGCTGGTGCAGGTAATCCACAAAGTACATGAAATCCTGCGGCGTGCCGTAACGCGATGTCGGAGAAAAATATCCCGTCGTCTGATATCCCCACGAACCATAAAAAGGATGCTCCATGATCGGCAGCAGTTCGACGTGCGTAAACCCGAGCTTGTTGACGTAGTCGGCGAGGCGAGGCGCGATCTCGCGATATGTCAGCGACCGGTTGCCCTCCTCCGGAACGCGCATCCACGAGCCCAGATGTACTTCGTAAATCGACATGGGCGCGTGCAGGGAATTCGTGTCGGCGCGCTTCTTAAGAAAGGCCGCGTCGTTCCATGAGTAGTCGAGATCCCACACCACCGAAGCCGTGCGCGGCGGCTTCTCCGCGAAAAGTCCCACCGGGTCCGTCTTCTCGATCTGGTACCCGAGTTGCGTGGAGTCGATGTGGAACTTGTATAACGTCCCCTTGGCGACGCCAGGGATAAAGCCCTCCCAGATTCCCGACGAGCCGCGCGGCTGCAATTGATGCGATTGCGGGTTCCAGCCATTGAAGTCCCCGATGATCGACACCCGCCGCGCATTCGGAGCCCACACCCCGAAGACCGTGCCCTTGGTCCCCTTCGATTCCACCACGTGCGCGCCCATCTTCTCGTAAATGCGATAGTGGCTACCTTCGTTGAACAAATAAAAATCTTCGGAGGTCAGCAGGGAAACGTCGTAACGGACCGGAGAAAGTTCCTGCGTTGTAGGTTTCGGAGTCATGGGTTCACTTACCGTCAAGTGTATTCCAATTCAAACCGGAAGACCGGATGGTGTGGTGGCGGTGTCGGGTGCCCCGCCCAAAGCTCTGCTTGGGAGGGATTCCACAACTATCGCCCGCTTGGGCTTTCCTCTGATTCCCACTAAGGAAACTCTGATTAAGTCCTGGTTTCCACCGTGCACCCCTGTGCACCCCGTGGTTTATGCTTCCTGCCGACACTGAATCAGAGTTTCCTTAACGATGTTTCTCCTTCTGTGCCTCGCGTTTGGCCCGCGCCCAACCCTCCTTCACGCTCTGCCGCGCCCGCCCGAACGCCAGCGCATCCGCCGGAACATCGTCCGTAATACAACTCGCGGCCGCAACGTACGCTCCCCGCCCAATCTTGACAGGCGCAACCAGCGTCGAATCGCTCCCGATGAACACGCCATCCTCGATGACCGTCGTGTGCTTGTTGACGCCGTCATAGTTGCAAGTAATGGTCCCGGCGCCAATGTTCACGCCTTCACCGATTTCCGCGTCGCCCAGATAGCTCAGGTGATTCGCCTTCGATCCCTTGCCCAGCTTGATTTTCTTGGTCTCGACGAAGTTCCCCACATGAGCGCCCTCGCCTACCTCGCTTCCAGGGCGCAGATGAGAATATGGACCCAGCACGGCTCCCGCGCCGATGCGCGAGTCTTCCATGATCGTCCCCGGCCGAACCGTGACCCCGTTGCCAAGCACGGAATTCCCGATCACGCTGTACGACCGTATCCGGCAATCCGCGCCAACTTTGGTCGAGCCGAGCAACTGCACAAAGGGCTCAATCACCGTATCTGCACCCACTTCCACGTCGCTGTCGATCACGCAAGTGTGCGGATAGAAAATCGTAACCCCCGCATCCAGCAGCTCGCGGCACTTCGCCAGCCGCAGCCGCGCGTCGAGCATCATCATCTCGGCCCGCGTGTTGCTCCCCAGGATTTCGCCCGCATCCGCGGTCTTGATCGCAACCACTTTCTTGCGCGCCCGCTGAAATACCGCCGCCATATCCGTGAGGTAATACTCCCCATGCGGATTCGCCGTGGAAAGCCGGTCGATGTACTCATACAAAGCGTGCCCATCGAACGCATAAAACCCGGAGTTGATCTCGTGGATCCTCTTCTGCCGTCGGTTCGCCGACTTCTCCTCGACAATCGCCTGCACCTCCACGCCCCGCGCGCCCTTGCGAATCACCCGCCCATATCCATACGGATTGTCGAGATCGGCGCTGAGCAAGGTCATGGTCGCTTTCTGACCGCGGTGAAAGTCGCTGAGCTTCCGCACCGTTTCCGCCGTAATCAGAGGAGCGTCGCCGGAAAGCACAAGCACCTGGTCATACCCCGAAAGCGCTTCGCGCGCCGCCATGAGCGCGTGTCCGGTGCCGCGCTGCTCGGCTTGCAGCACGAAGTTCACGCCCGTGGCGCGGACCGCCTCCCGCACCCGCTCTGCTTCATGGCCGACGATTACAAAGACGTTTTGCGCCGGCACGACCTTCACAGCCGTGGCGATCACATGCGCCAGAATCGGCTTGCCGCCGATTTCGTGCAGAACCTTGGGATGTTTCGATTTGAGCCGCGTACCCTTGCCCGCCGCCATAATCGCGATGGCGATGCGTGAGGTTTGTGGGTTCGATAGGGAAGACTTCGATTTGGATTTGGGCGCTTGAGCCATGCGTAAACAATATACCGCGACCGCTCAACTGCGAATCGTATGCCGCTCCGGCGCTTGCGCCATCAGCGCCATCAGGTCGTGTGCCACGCGATCCGTCGCGTGCCGTGCCGTTGCGCCCTCCACCAGATAGTCTCCCAGCACCGGGCACACTCCCAGCGCCTCGATCGCTTCCAGATCCGCCCCAATCTGCGAAGCTCCCTCCAGCGCGTACTTGGCTTTCATCTCCGGCGATGCCGCCTTGCCATTGATCAGAGCGTAGTCGAACAGTTGGACGCCAGCATGGCGATTCAGCGCCAGAATGTGATCCGCCGCGGTTAAGCTAAGACTTTCATTTACTTGCGTCATTAAATTGCAAACAAACACCTTAATGGCGGCAGATTCAGCGATCGCCTGAGGGATTCTCCGGACCAGCAAATTCGGAATCAGGCTCGTAAACAGCGATCCCGGACCAATCGTGATCAGGTCGGCGTTGGCGATCGCCTCCAGCGTCTGCGGTAGCGGCTCAACGTCAGGAGGCACCAAAGCCAACTCCCGAATCTTGCCCTTGCCTTTGCTCGCCGTAATCTTGGTCTCGCCGCGGACTTTCGTTCCATCTTCGAACGACGCCTCCAGTTCCACGCTCGACATGGTCGCCGGATAGATGTGCCCGCGCGTCAGCAGAATCTCCGACGACAACCGGATCGCTTCCGCAAAGTCTCCGGTGATGGAAGTCAAGGCCGCGAGAAAAAGATTTCCGAAGCTGTGCCCTTCCAGTCCCGATCCTTTGTCAAAGCGGTGCTGAAACAGCCGCGACAGTAGCGCTTCGTCTTCCGAGAGCGCCACGATGCAGTTCCGCACATCGCCCGGCGGAAGCATGTTGAATTCCTTGCGCAGGCGCCCGCTCGATCCGCCATCGTCGCTCACCGTCACCACGCCCGACAATTCGCGAATGGTGGGCTGGCCGGATGCCGTCAGCGCCGGCGTCGTGACGTAACGCTTCAACCCCTTCAGCAACGTGGAGAGGCCGGTGCCGCCCCCGATCGCCACCACGCGCAACTCGGGGCCAGCCTTGCCGCTATCGGATGAGTTTGTGCGCAACGGGGGAAGCATACCGCCTCAATCGGAATTGCAGAGGTCAGAAATTGCAGAGGTCAGAGGTCAGATTGCAGAGGTGAAAACCCCACAGCTCGCACCGAGTGATTCTCACCTCTGCAATCTGACCTCGAACCTCTGACTTTCAGCTAGTACGCGCTCGCTTCTTCTTCCTGCGGTTCCGCTTCTTCGCCGCCCGGGTCCGGATACAACAATTCCGTAAAGCGCGGATCTTCCGCCAGATTTTGGAAGTCGGTGTCGTTCCGCGCCTGGAAGCGCAGCGCGGGTTTCACTTCAATCGCCGCTCCGAGCGTCTTCATCGATTCCTCGATGTGGCCGGTCAGGCAATCCAACGCCGCCAGCCCGTACAGAACGTACTCGGACTTCGGATTCTGCTTCAACAGCTTGTCGAGATGCTCGCGCGCCGTCACGTAATCGCCCGAGTTGATCAGCGACACAGCGTAGTCGTAATGTTCTTCCGTCGACTTGAACTGCAGCGCTGTCTTATCCAGGTTCTTGTCGCAGGTCAGGATGTGCACCTGTGCCCGGTCGACCAGCGCCTTGTCCGGCCCGGTCAACGCCTTCTGCAAGTGGCCTTTGGCCTTCTCGAACTTATGTTCCTGCAACGCGCGCAGCCCTGACTCGTAGTTCTGCACCGCCTGTGTGTGTCGCGGATCCTCGACCACCCGTTTCTTGGGAGCTACTTTCAGTGCCATCAGACCACCTTATGTTTCAGAATTGAAAGTCCAGAATTAGAATCGAAACGCGTACATCAAAACTCAAAAATCGCGATCCAGCTTAGGGAGCTCTGATTAAGTCCCGGTTTCCCCCGTGTACCCTGTGGTTCATGCTTTCTGCCGACACCGAATCAGAGTTTTCTCAGTTGATGCTGGCCGAGGTCGCGAGATCGATCGTCTTAAAATCGCCCCTGACAATGCCGACGCGAATCTGTTCCGCCGACTTGTGCTGCTTGTACATCGTATAGGTGTAATAAAGCTCTTTGAGACAGGTGCTGCACTCCGCGCCGTGCGTGCCTGAAAAGCAGCTGTGCAGGCTGGTGTGCCGCATGCTGCGGTCGCAGTAGCAATAACAAGGCTGCTGGTAAATCACCTTCGGAATCTTCGCCGCCAGCTCGTAAGCATGTGTCTGATACGGAAACTGTCCGTTCGATCCCAAAAGCTGATCCTTAGTCAGAATCGGCGGAAGCTTTTCTCCCGCCGCCGGAGGGCCGCCATGAAAGTGCGGAACGTCCTGGTCGGGTTCCGATCGCAGCCACGGCGCCGAAACCATCGTGACCGTCAAAAACATCACCGCCGACGCAAGAATCCGTGTACGCATGCCTTGCAACCTCAAACCCCTATTTTACCTGAAGGTGCTGGATTCGGGATTACCGGACGGGTTCCGGGCCGCGTACCGAGCGGGGTCGTCGCCGCCACGTACGGATGAGGTTTTGTCATCCCGAGCGACCGGGGCCCCCAAGCAAGCCGCTTTTGCTTGCTGGGGTGGGGGAGCGAGGGACTTGCAGTCCGCCGCAAACGCACGCCTCGCTTAGCTCGGGATGACAATTACAAAAAGTACCTACCCCAGCTTCTCAAAAAACAAACAAATCGTCTCAATCCCCCGATGAAAATTCGGAATGTGAAACTTCTCGTTCGGAGCATGCAGATTGTCGTCAGGCAGCCCAAAGCCCATCATCACCGACGGAATCTTCAGCTCATCCTGAAAGTCGGTCACGATTGGAATCGACCCGCCGCAGCGAATAAACACGGTCTCTTTCTTGAACGTGTCGTGCAGCGCCTCGGTCGCCGCCTTGATGTAGCGGTTGTCGGTGCCCACCACCGATGCCGGTCCCTTGCTCCAAACCTTGATCTTGAGCTCGATCCCTTTGGGCGTTAGTTTCTTGACGAACGCCGTGTAGCGCTTCAGGATGTCCTCCGCGTCCTGGTTCGGCACCAGACGCATGGAAACCTTCGCCGACGCCTTCGCCGGAATCACCGTCTTCGCTCCCACCGCCACAAACCCGCCCGGCATCCCATGTACCTCAAGCGTAGGACGCGCCCAGGTCCGGTACAGCACCGAATATCCCGGTTCGCCCGTCAGCACCTTCGACCCAACTTCTGCCTTGCGATACTTCTCTTCATTAAACGGCAGCCGCTTCCACGCCTTCAGCTCATCCTTGCTGGGCGCTTTGACATTCTTATAAAAGCCCGGAATCAGCACCTTCCCCTTCGAATCTTTCAGTTTGCTGATGATTTCCACCAGCGCAAACAGCGGATTCGGCGCCGCGCCGCCATACACGCCCGAATGCAGGTCGGTCTTCGCCCCCACCGCTTCAATCTCCGTGTACACCAACCCGCGCAGGCCGACGCACAGCGTGGGAATATTCGGCGCGAACAGTTCCGTATCGCAGACCAGCGCGAAATCCGCTTTCAACTTCGCTTTCTGCTTCTTGACATACTCTGCGATCGCTTCGCCGCCCACTTCTTCTTCGCCTTCAAAAATAACCTTGACGTTGATCGGCAGCTTGCCGCCATGCGCCTGCATCAGCGATTCGAGCGCCTTGACTTCCATCCAAAGCTGCCCTTTGTCGTCGACCGCGCCGCGCGCGTAAATGTTGTTGTTGCGCTCGGTCGGCTCAAACGGCGGAGTGTGCCATTCCTCCAAAGGATCGGGCGGCTGCACGTCGTAATGTGCGTACATCAAAACCGTCGGCTTGCCCGCCGCATGCAGCCAGTCGGCGTAAAGCAGGGGATGTCCCTTGGTCGGGATGACTTCGACATTCTCCATCCCGATGCGGCGCAGATCGGCCGCCACAAATTCCGCCGCCTTCAATACGTCGCCTTTATGTTCATCAAGCGTGCTGACGCTTGGAATGCGGAGAAGAGCCTTCAATTCGTCAAGAAAACGAGCCTGATTACTGCGGGCAAAATCCACTGCCGGGGAAGCCATACTCGGTTGCCTTTCTGGCGCCGCAAGGCGCACCTACCGCAAAAAGATGATCGCTGGAAACGGTTCAGTATATACCCTGCATGGTGCACCGCGACCTGCGAATTGGGTGTACAATTGCCGCCGTTCTGAAGTCGAGACGTTGTGAAGTCACGAAAGGAGATTTCGGATGAAACGAATGATAGGGCTGCTGCTGGGAACGTGTTTGATAGCAGGCTGCGCCGTCGTCGCGGCGCAGGAGCACTCAGAAGGCACGATGCCACCCAAGATCCTGAGCGTCACCCGGGAGTGGACGAAGCCAGGCAAGAACGGCCCATCGCACGAGAAAACGGAGAGCGCCTTTGTCCAGGCACTGACCCGCGCCAAGTGGCCCACCCACTACCTGGCGGCGGAATCGTTGTCTGGGAAACCCCGCGCTCTCTTCTTTATCGCCTACGACTCCTTTGATGCGTGGGAAAAAGATATGAAGTCGGCGGAAAAGGACAGAGCTCTCACCGCTGAACTGGATCGCGCCAACGTGGCCGATGGCGATTTGCTCTCCGATGTGGATCAGGCCGTAATGGTCTTTCGCGAAGACTTGAGCCTTCGACCCGGGGTCGATATCCCCCACATGCGCTACTTCGAAATTTCACGCTTCCACGTCAAGCAGGGACATGACAAAGACTGGGAAGCGCTGGCCAAAATGTATCAGTCCGGGTTCGAGAAAATCTCGGACGTCCACTGGGCGATGTATCAAGTCCAATACGGCCGGGAAGATGGCACCTACATTCTTTTCAACCCGATGAAAACCGCTGCCGAGATTGACAGCGGCTTCGGAAACTGGATGAAGTTCTCTGCGGCCATGGGGGAAGACGGCATGAAGAAGCTCGCCGAGCTCACCGCAGCCACGGTGGATTCCAGCGAGTCGAATTTGTTCATCTTCAACCCGCGAATGAGCTACGTTTCGGAAGACTGGATCAAAGCCGATCCGGAGTTCTGGAAGCCCAAGCCAGCCGCCACTGAGCCCGCCAAGCCCGCCAAGAAACCAGCGGCCCAGTAGAACTGGCCGGGGCGCGCTGGATTGCGGTGCCCACAGGAGAGCCTTGCACGCCGGTGTTGGCGGATCGAGACCCGCTGATTCGCCAACACCTTGCAAATTACGCAATCGTCTCTACCTTGGAAATCGTTCCGCCCCAAATGCCTTTAGCTCAAACTCTGGCTTCTCCCCGGCCATCACCTGCCCCATCACCGTCGCCGTCACCGGCGCCAGCAAAATCCCATCCCGAAAATGCCCGGTCGCCACAAAATATCCCGGTGTCGCCGTCGCGCCCAGAATCGGCAGCTTGTCGGGAGTTCCCGGACGCAGCCCCGCCCACGTCTCCAGAACACGCGCGTCAGCCAGTCGCGGCACCAGATCCATCGCCGCCTGCCGCAATTTCGAGATCGTCTCCGACACCGTCTCTTTATCGAACCCCGCCTCCTCCGATGTTGCCCCGATCGTCATGCGTCCGTCGCTGCGCGGAATCAGATAAACGTCCTGGGGCCAGCCGATGGTCCGCACCACGTGCCGCACCATTTCTTTCTCCGGCATGTCGACGCACAGCATCTGTCCTTTGACCGGTCGCGTCGGGAATGAATGCGGCGAGATCTGCCCCGCCCAGGCCCCAGCGCAATTCACCACCACGCCCGCCGCGAATTGCGTTCTACTGGTCCGTACGCCGCATACCTTGCCGTCCGCCACTTCCACGGCCAGTACCTCTTCGCCGGACGAAAACTCAACCCCGCGATGCCGCGCGGCGGCGATGGCAGCTGCCGTCAGATGTCGAGGATCGACGCAGCGTTCCTTCACAAAAAAGCCAGCGGAATCCTTTGCCCGCAATGCTGGCTCTAATTCCTCCAGCGGCCTAGGCAGAGCAGAACCCGGGCCGTGCCCCGTCTTCCTACTGACGAAAATCAGCGTCCCCACCGCCCTCAAATCAATTTTCAGTCCCGACTCATTCTCAAGCTCGCTCACAAACTCCGGATACATTCCCGCGCTAGCCGTCGCCAGTTCCCGCAGTTCGGGCTGCGTTTCCAGCGGAAAGTCGCACAACATCCCGCCCGCCGCCCACGAAGCCTCGCGCCCGGGCTCGCCTTTCTCCACCACCAGTACCCGCAGTCCGCGCTTGTTTAATTCCAGCGCCAGCGCAAGCCCGATGATGCCCGCTCCCACAACAATCGCATCCCAGTTCTTCACGCCCTCTATTGTAGTTCGGCACACCTCTCGCGTCGGAGCGTGCCTTCTCGCAGATTATCCGGCGGAAAGCAAACCGTCAGTGTTTTGGTGATGGGTTTCCTCCGTGTATCTCTGTGTACCCCGTAGTAAAGAAGTGGCCCTGCGCATGCCGCGGCGATTCAAGAACCCGAAACGCAATTGACATCACCCCGCATTTCACAAACAATAGCTCCACAGTCCACTCAACCGGAGACCCAACCCTTATGCCCGAAGGCGAACAGCCCACCGCGTATCATCCCGAGCCGCATAGCAACGCCGGCAAATGGATCCTCATCGTCTTG
>Ga0302320_10000298_pt1 | contig 115205 bp, 90 predicted proteins | sample Bog_T0_3_FD_202130 | JGI IMG/M metagenome (GOLD analysis project Ga0302320, IMG submission 202130) | Peat permafrost microbial communities from Stordalen Mire near Abisko, Sweden - Bog_T0_3 | ecosystem: Environmental > Terrestrial > Soil > Wetlands > Peat | place: Sweden: Abisko, Stordalen... | reverse complement strand
TGTACGATGTGACTCAGGAGCTTTTTTCCCATGCCCTCCTTCGAATTCGCCACCGCCCAGCAGATCCTCTTCGGCTCCGGAAAAATCTCTCAGCTTCCCGCCATCGCCGCGCGCCACTCGCTCCGCCGCTGCATGGTCGTCACCGGAAGCTCCGCCGCCCGCGTGCAGCCTGTCCTCGACCTCCTCACCCGCGATGGAATTGAACTCACGCTCTTCGCCGCCTCCTCCGAGCCCAGCATCCCCATGCTGCGCCAGGCTGTGGCCCAGGGCGCCGGCTTCCACTGCGACGGAGTCGTAGCCATCGGCGGAGGCTCTGTCATCGACCTCGGTAAGGCCGTCGCCGCACTCCTCCGCAATACCTCCGACCTCTTCGACTATCTCGAAGTCATCGGCCGCGGACGCTCCCTCGAAAATCCCAGCGCCCCCTGCATCGCCGTGCCGACCACCTCCGGCACCGGCTCTGAGGTCACTCGCAACGCCGTGCTCTTTTCTCCCGAGCACGCCGTCAAGGTCAGCCTGCGCTCGCCCTCCATGTTGCCCGTCGCCGCCATCGTCGATCCCGCGCTCACCCTCGACGTGCCGCCCGCCACCACCGCCGCCAGCGGCATGGACGCCCTCACCCAACTCATCGAGCCATACACCTCGAGCCGCGCCAACCCTCTCACCGACGCGCTCTGTGTCGAGGCCATCCCCCACGCCGCCCGCGCTCTGCCCCGCGCCTTCCGCAACGGAGCCGACCTGGAAGCCCGCACCGGGATGTCGCTCGCCAGTCTCTTCGGCGGCCTCGCCCTCGCCAACGCCGGACTCGGCGTCGTCCACGGCTTCGCCGGTCCCCTCGGCGGAATGTTCAATGCTCCTCACGGGGCCATCTGCGCCGCCATCCTCCCTCACGGCATGGCCGCCAACATCGCCCACCTCCAACGCTCGACCACCCCCGACTCGCCCGCCTGCAACTCGCAAGATACGCTCGAGCGTTACCGCACCGTCGCTCGTCTGCTCACCGGACGCGACACGGCAGAGCCCGAGGACGCCGTGACCTTCGTCCGCAATCTCAGCCGCGAACTGGAAATCCCCTCACTTGCAAAATTTGGGAAATACGGGGACAGACGGGACGTTTTCCATGCTCTACCGGGGCTGATTCCAACATGGCAAACAAAGTAGCAGAAAAAGCAGGCAGTCTGAAGAAGGAAAGTGAAGAATGAAATCAAAGTAAGAATGGTCGGCTTTAGAGGACGACTTTAGGACTTTTTTGCGAAGTGGGCAGCATTGGGAACTCTTCCCAGCGCAGGTTTCTCAAGGACATCCTAGGGATTGGGGAAATACTGCTCGGTCTTAGCAGACGACTTTAGGACTTTCGTGAATGATAGCGGGACTGAAAAGCCCCACATCTGCTAACTGCGGCAGATGTGGGGCACCGTCAGTGCAATATCAAGACGTGTGCCACCAGCCGACCAGCACTTACAGCCCTGGACAACCTACTACAACCTCGAAAGGCCGCATGGTAGCCTCAACTACAACCCGCCCATCAGCCGAACCGAATCGGGTACAACGTCTTGATCATCTACAGCCACCAGCCCGCGAGCATAGAAAACGTCCCGTCTGTCCCCGGGTTTTCCGAGTTTTCTCGTCCCCGAGTTTTCTGTCCCCGAGTTTTCTAGCTTAGCTACATGAACCAACGGAGGCTCTACTCCACCATGAGTTTTTCCTTGGCCACGGAAACGGGCGGTCGCGTTCCCATTCCCGTCAAGAGGCTGCACTCGCGCGTTCCGAATCAGATATGGAAACTAGGACAACGCATCAACCTCCTTAAACCCATCGATCCAATGGTCAGCATTCAATTCATATCTCTCGTACACAAAGCCATCAGATGTTTGCGCAAAACCGGGCTTGTCTTTGAGGCGTTCAATAGCAGCAATGGCATCTTCTTCGGATCGATACACCCCAATAAACTTTGTATCTTCGTCCCCGTCAATCTCATGAACGTGCCACATCACAACAACCGAGTCCATTGCACTTTCTCCTTAGGGACGTTACTTTCTGTCGGCCCATTTCTTAATCTTGTTGTATTCGCTGTCGGGCCCAGTATTGTAATTTCCCTTGCCATACCTCTTGTCACACTGATCTTTTGCAAAGTCCTGACAGACGGGGACAGACGGGACGTTTTCATTTCCCCGGGTATCCGAAAACGTTCCGTCTGTCCCCGGGTTTCCGTGAATGCACCTGCGTGCCACAAGAAGAGAATGCCAATCGAGATCAGCGTCGTCTATACGGCCATGGGTCTACGCTTACGCTTCATATGCCTGTTCTATCTCCTTCTGTTGCGCCAAGAGTAACATTCTGAAGCTCATCGGAAGAGAACCAATCAGTAATGTTCAATGGCTTCGATACGATAACGTACGTAGGAGCAACCCTGAATCTGCGTCGATGACATAGACGTGACCACAGGCGTCATTTGCATAGATCTCACGATCCACAATGACGATAGGTCCCACTATTCCGCCTGCATTCGAGTATGTCCACTTCTTTTTTCCGGATTCCACGCTCCAAGCATCAAGTATCGTCTCATTCTCTCGCCCACCCGGCATCAAGACGTAAAGATTGTTGGTATCGGCCGCGATAGGATGCCACAACAACGATCGGGCCCTTGCATCTAGCTTCTGTTCCCAAAGAGCAAGCCCTTTGTCCGCAGTGTAGCCTCGAATGATCCCAGTATTTGCAGAATCAGGATATCCGTCATAGAGTGCAACAAACACCTTGCTCTCGGTGCGTGCAATGCCCGCAATTTCCTGCTTTTTCCCTACCTGCACCTTCCATCTTAATTTGCGCGATTGGCGAGTGATTGCAAAGACGTCGTCATTTGCATCTGCTATAAATACCGCATTATCATTGGCTGTTATAGCTCGCACCGCTGCCTTGGATCGCGAAAGAAGATGGCCTGTCGCTGCGCTCAAAGTGTAGTCAGTGGTATAAATCTTCCCGCTCGAATAGAAGAGGCGATCCAGTGAGCCTCCAGGTTTGTTGCTGAAAGACCACCTTTCATATCCCGTTTTTAAATCAAAGGCTGCGATTCCAAGCCCGGATTGCGTATTTACGAATAACTTTCCGTTTCCCGCGACAATTAGACTGGCTCTATGTTCTCGTGTCCACTCCTGATGGCCGGTTGCTGGATCAAGGGCATAAATCGCAAAGTGGCCACCACCCCCGATGTAGGCCAAAATGCCATCCTCTAGAACTGGACCGACATCCACTGTCCCGTAGGGCGTTCTAGTGCTCCAGAGTGTCTGTCCTGTTTGCGTATTCATACAGAGAACAGTGTCTTGATCTCCGATATAGATTTTCAGAGCCTTGCCGTCAGATGAAGTTTGAATTGCAAACCCAGCTCCCGCTAGCGTTGAACGCTCCGGCAGATTTTGTGTCGGTTCCGCCAAGAGAGGAAGGACAGCAATTATGAGAGCTACGCCAATCCCACATTTCAATTTCATTATCCACCCTGATGTATGCCAATTGTCGAGCGTTTGATTACTGCTAATTGTCTTTAGTCCTTGGGTCGGTAGAGATAAACATCCTCCGAGGGGTGGAGTGTCAACATACATCCGGTGCGCAAGCACCGAAGGAACCCACACCCACCAGCACGCTCTCAGGTCCAGAGAACCACTCATTGAACAAGCGATCCAAACTAGGGCTTTTTTAGCGCTTCATGAGTGGCGTGTAGCCAGTTCATAAAGGCCTCGTAGTCAGAAGTGTCCTTTTCGGTCAACCGAACCGCCTCCTCGAATTCCGGGAGCGCTCGTCCAAATTCACGTCGATTGAATAGAATCTCGCCCACGCCGAAGTGAGCGCGGGCAACAAACTGAGAGTCGAGGGGACCGGCAAGAGCCTGTTGAAAGAGTTCCAGAGCATGGTCTTGCCGCCCGAGAAGAGTGTTTGCCTTCGCTTCGCGGTACTGCAATTCTGCCATCTCCTCCGGACTGACGGATTCCGCCTTGAGTTTGTCCAACCAGGACAATGACTCGGCACCAAGGCCTAGCGCTATGAGGATTGCGGCTAGCCTGTGCTGCGCCTCCCGCCTGAGGGCAGTGCAATCGTCGGTGCGTAAGAGATCCGCATATTGCTGCAGGAATGCTCTGAGTTCCCCTGCAGCGTGGTCCAGATCGCCTTCAAGTTGATGTGCACAGGCAAGGGAAAATTCCACAAAGGGTCGCGATGGACTCTGTGAAGACAGCAGCTGCAGTGCAGCCATTGCGGCCGCAGTCGCCTCAGCGAAGCGAGCAAGATCACGGTAACAAAGGGACTTGCCGAGAAGAACCGAGGCTCGTGTTTCGTCATCAGAGCAGGCCGACTGAAATCGCTCAAACGCTGCCAAGGCTTCAGTTGGGTGCCCTGATTCCCGAAGCAAATCGATTTCGCGAAATTCTTTCCAGCTACGGGTGGATTGAGTCATGTTGTTGCTCCGGAATCCATACAGGCAGGGGAATGAAGCCCTCCACCGCTCCGCTCGCTGCTTCGCTCAGCGCGCCGGATAATTCCGAGAGGCCCTCCTCTATCGCCTTTAACATCCTTGTGTTGTCATTCTTCGGGAGAATCCTCGGCGGTGGCTCGCCCCCTGGTTGTGGTGTTGGAATCGGATCGGGCTTAGCAGACTTCCCGTAGTTCTCTGCATAGGCTTTAGCCGCCTGAGCTTTACCATTTGCTGCAGGAGGAAGTCCCGCCCCCGCAACGGCAGGCACTGCATTTACGACAGTTATTGTTACCTTCGAGCCATCGTAGTTCCAGGAATGTCCATGAAAGAGATTGCTCAGGCCGTGCCAGAAGCTCGTCTTAGGAGAGTTCTGCTGTTGCGCCGAATCATCGAGCGGTTTCCGGCCACTCACGCTCCTTCATTATCGTATCTACTTGTGCAAGCGGTGCCGAATTAGATCCGCTTGCACTGAGAGTTCCTTGAAGGTGGGACCAATCCGATTGAAACGAGTCCGTATTCCCAGCGTGCTTGTCCAATGCAGCCAGCCGAATGTAGGCGCGAGCCGTGAGGAAGTCAATCTGTTGTGGGTTGGTCACACGCCTCGCGACCTTCAGCTCCTGTGCAAAGCGAATAAAGCTGGAGAGAGATTCTCGGGCATGAGACTCATCGGCGTGCTGATACTCAAAGTCTGCGAGCCAATAGCTCGTCTCTACGGCCAAGCGGTCGGACATCCCAGCGTATTTGACTCCAAGTGTATGCCACGCAAGGCCTGCACCCGCGAAGGTGCCCAACACGAGGCCGATTGTGAACGCAACTGCCAACGTCGTAGCGGGGATCCCCCTCATTTTGCCTCCTTGGAATCGATACTTCCAGGCTCGCACCCGCCGTCCCATCCTCGAATCATGCTTGCCACCTTGTCGTGCGTTGGTTCCCTCCAACCCGCCGCCCGAAGTTGCGTCAACTCCTTCAGGATTGCTTCGCGGCGAGTTCTCTCGTCTGAGCGAGATTCAGAAGCCATCGCAGTCCGATAAGAAACAATAGCTCTGGCGAGGTCGAGCGGCGGATTGAGGCTCAGCTTCTTCGACCTTGCATCGAGTGCGTCTATTACCTCTTCCTCACGCTTCAGTGCAGCGGCGGATATGGGCTGGCCTGCGCACCCTTCATTGGCCGCGTCGAGAGCGCCAAGTCGCACCCAAGCTCGATAGACCTCGTCTATAGGCTTATCTCCGGAGCTCCCTTGTAGATAAAAGAATGGGTTATGTTTTCTGATAGCAGTAGCGCCTGCCAGATAACCTGCCGCCCCACCTACCGCCGCCCCAATCAATGCAACAGCCATGATGCTCAGTGACTTCCGCCAGATTCCGTTCCTTTCCTTGTCGCTCGGCACTGGTCTCCCTCCTTGTACGTATGCCAATCGGATCCACTTATTGCGACACCGCCTTCCTCTGGGGAATGTCACCGCATTCACTAGAGGCAACCGAACATGTTGCATCACTACTCGTGGCAAGTACACGTTTCAGGGCGTGCTGCTCGTAATCTCCGCCTCCATTGTCTAGTTCATCATTTGGGAAATACGGGGATGGAAATACGGGAAATACGGGGAAATACGGGGACAGACGGGACGTTTTCCATGCTCTACCGGGGCTGATTCCAACATGGCAAACAAAGTAGCAGAAAAAGCAGGCAGTCTGAAGAAGGAAAGTGAAGAATGAAATCAAAGGAGAAAATGGTCGGGATGGGCAGATTTGAACTGCCGACCCCTCGCACCCCAAGCGAGTGCTCTACCAGGCTGAGCCACATCCCGACGGTTTACGGCGCGGGTGCGCCGAAGGGGTAAGTTGATTTTAGCACTGCCGCGCGGCCAGCGCAGTGGAAAACGCGGGCGCTCGGCCCGCGTTTCACATTTCTGCATCAGCCCGCGTGTGCGCGATTACGGCTCCGGCGGTTTGTAACCTTCAGGAGCCTCTCCGCCCTGCCCGAAGAAGTACTTTTCCATCTGCTCCACAATGAAGTCCTGATGTTCTTTCTTCCAGGGTTGCAGGCGATATTCGTTGAGCAGCATTTTCATGTGGTTCTGCCAGTCAGCCCACGCCTGCTTGCTCACGTTTTCGTAGATTCGCTGCCCCAGGGGGCTGTCAAAGGGCGCTTCGTCCAGACCTTCGGCCTCGCGTCCCAGCTTTGCGCATTGCACCATGTGTGCCATTGAAAAAGTCCTCGTCCTGAATGTCTCAAATAAATTGTACTAGGCTCTGCCTTACATTCGCCATTCGCCACAGGAATGCCGTTGCGCGCCGCTAGTAGCGGAGCCGTTTGCGTCCTCGTTTGGCCGGAGTGGGGCGCTCGTCGATGAGCGCGAACTGTAGTTTCCGTTCGACGCGGTCAATGCGGTCGAGCACGACGCGGACGCGGTCTCCCAGCGAAAAAGTCTTGCGCGTGCGCTGGCCAATGATCTGCCGCGTGGTGTCGTGAAACGTGTAGCGGTCGTCGTACATCGAGTTGAGCGGAATGAGTCCCTCGACGAAAAGATCGGTCAGTTCCACGAAGATCCCGTACTTGGTAATGCTGACGATCAGTCCGTCGAAATCTTCACCCACGCGGTCTGACATGAACTTCATCTTCTTCCACTCCACCAGTTCGCGCTCGGCGGCGTCAGCGCGGCGCTCGGCAAAGCTCGCGTCTTCGGCCTGGTGGCGGAGTTCGTCCTCGGGAATCGGCGAGTAGGTATGAGTCTCTGCTTTCGCGGATTTCTTCGCCGCTTTCCCCTCGGCCTTCTTCGGAGCAGTGGACTTGGTGCCCGACCACAGCGATTCAGCGTGCTGCTCCACGTGACCTCCGCTGCCAATGTTGAGCGGTCCTTCGTGCCGCTCGGGGCTTTCCGCCAGCACGCCCTTCAGGATGCGATGGATCAGCAGATCGGGAAAGCGGCGGATGGGCGAGGTGAAGTGCGTGTAGCAGGTGGCGGCCAGCGCGAAGTGCCCGTCATTGATCTCAGAATAGCGCGCCTGCCTCAGCGAGCGCAGCATCAGGTAGCTCACAATGCGCTCTTCCGGCTTGCCTGCGATTTTCGCCGCGAGTTTCTGGTACATCGTGGGAGTGATGGCAACTTCCTGCGGTATCTCGATCTCTTTGGGTTTGTTGCGGTGCGCCGTGGAGCGTGCGTTGGCCGCACGGTGATCGGGCTTCACGCGGAATCGCGTGATCGGCAGTGCGCCAATGCCAAGCGAATAGCCGAACGCCGCGGCGAGGTTCTCAAAGTCGTACACGCGTTTTGGGTCGGGAGGTTCATGGACGCGGTAAACCGAGGCGACGCCCTTCTGCTCAAGGTAAGTGGCCACCGTTTCATTGGCGGCCAGCATGAACTCCTCAATCAGGCGGTGCGCGAACAACCGCTCGGAGCGGGTCACCGCCTTCATCAGTCCGTTTTCGTCGAACTCGATGAAAGGCTCGGGCAGATCGAAGTCGATGGAGCCGCGGCGCTGCCGCTTTTCCGTCAGGATCTCGGCAAGCTCCTGCATGAGCAGAAAATTCTCGACCAGCGGCGCGTAACGCCCGCGGGCCTCGGCGTCGCCATCCAGTACCAGTTGCACCGCCGAGTAAGTCATGCGCTCCGCGCTCCGGAGGATGCCGGGCATGATCTCGTATGAGCGAATCTCGCCGCGCTCATCGAGTTGCATGATGCACGACATCACCAGGCGATCCACTTGCGGACGCAGCGAACAGATGTCCGTCGAAAGTTCGATGGGCAGCATGGGAATGGCGCGGTCAGGGAAATATACGCTGGTCCCGCGGATTTCGGCCTCGCGGTCAATGTCCATGCCCGGGCGGACGTAGTGCGCCACGTCGGCGATGTGAACCTGTAGCTCGTAATTTCCGCCCGCGAGTTTGCGGACCAGAACCGCATCGTCGAAGTCGCGGGCAGTTTCACCGTCGATTGTGACGATGGGGAGATCGCGAAAATCGCGGCGGCGGGTAACTTCGGCGGGCGGGATCTGGGCGGAGATAGCGCGGGCCTCTGCGATCACCGGCGGCGGAAAGTGGTGCGGCAGATGATGCTTGCGGATGATGATTTCAACATCCACGCCGAAATCGTCTTCGTAGCCGATAACCTCGACGACGCGCCCACGCGGATTCTTCGTGGCCGTTGGCCAATCGGTGATTTCGCAATCGACGACAACGCCTTCCAGGTCTTCCCACGGACGGCGGCTGGCCTCACTTCCAATCACCCGGTCCTGCGAAAGGCGGCTGCTGGCTTCCGTCTGCTCGGGGACAACTTCGTCGCCCTCTGCGATGATGACGTCCATCTTGATGCGGTCGTCGATCGGGCGCACATAGTTCTGGCGCTGGCCGTAGTGGAAGGTTCCAACGACCGTGGCGTGCGCCCGCTCCATCACGCGCACAATGCGGCCTTCGTACCGGCCCTCGCGTGAATGTGGTGAAAGCTCGGCAAGCACCTGGTCGCCGTGCATTGCCTCGCCGGTATCAAAGGGCGGAATGAAGACATCGCTTTGAAGACGCTCGCGGACTTCGCGGTCCAGCGGACGGACGAAGCCGAAGCCGTCCCGGTGCATGGTCAGCGTTCCGACCACCAGATTGCGATTGACGGCCGCTGAGGCAATGGCGTAACGGTCGCGGGCCACCAGCACGAGTTTGCCGCGCACCACCAGATCGGCGAGGAGAGATTCCAGCTCCAGGCGGTCGCGGCCGCGCAGGGAGAGTTCGCGGATAAGCTGCTTGTATCCGGCGGCACGTTGCGGCTGGTCTTCGATGTGTTGGAGCAGATCGCTTTCAGAGATCATTCGCGCTGCAGAGATGGTAACGCGTCTATGGCGGATTATGCGAATCAGCAGCCGGTGAACCACCGCGGGCCGCGCTCACCCGGCGCGGCTGGAGTCAATGCAAATTCCCGCTTCCGGATAGGTGGACACAAGCCCGCTCCTCGTTCCATACTTCTGGTTTCAAAGCAGTGCATCGCTCTTCGATTGCCCTGAGTACACAGTGCTGGCGGTAGAGAGAAGAAAAAGAGAACTGAAAAATCCCCCAATACACAAGTGAGGATGATAATGAGAATTCGCAACCTGTCGATTCTGGCGATCATTGCCTTGGCCGTTGCCTTGCTGTCCGTTTCGCGCCCCACACCTGCCGCCGCTGCTGGACCGCTGCGCATTGCCATCATCATGCCCAGTTCCACCACGGACATGGCCTTCAGCCAAGCCATGTTTGACGCCCTCAAGGCCGTGCAGAAAGAGATGGGCGGTGAGTCGGCCGTGAAGATCGCCTATACCGAGAGCCTGTTCAGGCCGCCTGACGCCGCCGCCGCCATCCGCGACTATGCCGGCCAGGGTTACGACATCATTATTGCCCACAGTTCGCTCTACGAATCCGCGGTTGAAGACGTCGCCCGGGACTTTCCCCGCACTACGTTTGCCTGGGGCACAGACGCAAAGACCTTTGGACTGCCCAATGTCTATGCCTACACGGCTGCTGCCGAAGAGGGCGGCTATGTCAACGGCGTGTTGGCTGCCAGACTCACCAAATCCAGGGTCATCGGCGTGACCGGGCCATTGGAGGTGGGTGACGCCAAGACCTATGTCTCCGGATTCGTCCAGGGCGTGGCCTCGGTGGACCCGAAGATTCGCGTGGCAAAAACCTGGACCGGTTCCTTCTCTGACGTCGCCCAGATGACCCAGGCGGCCAAAACCCACATCGCCGCCGGCGCGGACGTGCTGACCGGAACCTCGGAGTCGGCCGTCGGATCGATTGGCGTTGCCAAGGCAACCGGCCGGGTGCTCTGGTTCGGCACGCAGCAGAACCAGGCGCCGCTTGCGCCCCAGATCGTCGTCGCTTCTCAGCAGTATGACTGGACGGGCGTGATCAAGCAGATCATCAACAATCGCAAGGCGGGTAAGCTCGGAGGGCAAAGCTACGTGGCGCACCTGAGTAATGGCGGCCTGAAGATTATCTACAACCCCAGTTACAAGTTGCCGGTGGCGGTCAAGGCCGCCGGAGACAAAGCCATCAAGGACATTAGTACCGGCAAGCTCCTGATCAAGCCCTGACCCTCATTGGTTTCCCGCTTCCGCCTCGCGCGGGAGCGGGAGCCAGCTTCGGCCAATTCGCGATCCCGAAATCACTCCACCATCTCATCCGGCGAGAATCCCAGCGTCTTGTCCTTCAACTCCACTCGCACCGAGCACAGTTTCTTGCGCTCGTTCACCCGTACCCCAATCACCACTCCGCTTGCGTCCGGCCTCGGTTTCTGCGCCGCCACAATCTTGTAGCTGTTGATCGGCCCCCACTCCCCGCCCGGACCCCAGTCCAGATAAAACGCGTGGAAGGCGTAGCGCTTGTAAGTCTCCGGATGCTGTTTCCAGCTCGCATCGTTCATCCAGATGCCGTAGGCGCTCTCATAATTTTTTGATTGTAACTGGGCAAAAAACTGGTTCACCCGTCTCTCTTCCGGCCAGAAACGGTTAAACCACAGGAGGGCGGCCACCGCGATGACTGCGACAACGGCCGCGGCAATCCAGAGGCGGCGTCGCCGCGCTCCGGCTTCATCGTAAGGCTGTGCGTCAAAAAGTATGGAAGACATGGCTCAGCTACAAGCTAAGAACCCGGAGCCCAAAAGTCAACTCGGCTCCGGTCTTTGTGCAGCCTACTGTAGTGCCAGGGTGCAATTGGTGCTGCCCGCCGGATCGACCATCACAGGGTTCATATTATTCGAGCAGAATCCGCGGTAGCCCGTTGTTCCCACCGTGACCGGTGTAGCCCATACGCTGTAACTGCTCACCGGGGTTCCGGAGATATTCGCCAACTGGAAGTTGTATCCGCTCTTCGTGCAAACCGCCGAGGTGCAACCCAGAACCCAGTCCAGAATTCCGGCATTCGCCGAGGTGGCAGTCGTCGATGACGTGGAGGCGGCCAGTTCGTTCAGCGTGTTGGCATAGCCAACCGTCGGATACGTGGTGTTGTACGTCACCTGCGCGGTGTTGATCGTGCGGATTGAGTACACTGCCGAAGCTTCATTGGCCGCGATCTTGCTGTGCAGAAAGCTAGGCACTGCGATCGCCGAGATCACAAGGATGATCGCGACCACAATGAGCAACTCGATGAGAGAGAATCCGCGTTCCTGCATATAAGCTCCGTACCGTGAATAAGCAGGCCAGCCGCTGCTGGAACATGCAGCAGCTTCGCTGGCCTGTTCAACCTTGGCCAGACGAAGCGTCCCGGGGAGGGAGTGCTCAATATAGCAAGGATTACCCGCGAACAAAAGCCCCATCGCAAAACTTTCAGGTAACCAAAGTCACGTGTCGCTCGGATGTTCCAAAATGGTCCCCATGGCGACAGTGCTTCTCGCCGCAAAAGAAAACCCCGAACCAGTCGGTCCGGGGTGGTTGATCTCTTCTCTTTATTAATCCCTACTTCAATTCGTCCTGGTGAGCTTTCGCAATCTGTCCCACCGCATTCTTCGGATTATCTTTGGCAATCTGGTCGTAGAGCACCTTGGCCTTATCCGGCTGGTGTTCGGCCACATAGATATCGGCCAGCGCAAACTGTGCATTCGCCTTCGGCACGCTGACCGTAGGCTTCTCGATCAGGGTCTGCAGCAGGTTGATGGCGTCGGAGTCGCGGTTTTCATCGCGATACACAGCAGCCAGCGCGTACTTTGCCAGCCCTGCCAGCTCCTTGCGCCGGGTGTTGGTCAGCGCCCGCAGTTGATCTTCGGCGACCTTATAGTTACCCAATTCCGTTTCCGTCACTCCGGCCAGGTAGCGCGCGTACTGTCCTGAGTGCGTCCAGCCGTACTGGTCGCTGATCGCGTAAAACAGGTTCTTCGAGGCGATCAACCGTTCCTGGTCGCTGTTGAAGGTCGTCACGGCGGCGTCCTTCGGTGCGCCCGGAGCCAAAACCGGTGCGTTGTAGGTCACCAGCGCCTGTCCCAGCGCGTTTGTCGCCAATGCTTCGCGGGAGTTCATGTACCAGAAAATGCCGCCGCCCAGCACGGCCAGCGCCACAAAAATCGATACAATCTGCACGATTCCGGTGCGATGCTCCACAACTTCCTGCACCGCTTCCGCGGCAGACGCGGCAAACTTATCCTGCTTCAAATCATGACGGGTATATCGCACGGGGATTCCTTCGCTGAACTGGAGAACTGCATGGAAAGCCTGATGTTACCAGCCCGCCGCCGCCGAGGTCAATGAACGGCTTCGTGAACTGTCCGGCCTCGACCGACGCGGAACTCCTCCGTCCGTTTTCTCGTATTCCTGTGTGCGCATTGAAAAACTCCCGCCGCTTAAGCACAATACGTTCGTCGGAGTAATTTCGCCGGGCCACAGGAGGCTCATGGCTTTCACCCTGGAATTGGATCGTGCCACCAAGGCTTTTGACGATTTTATTGCCGTCGATCATCTCTCCTTCAGCATTCCCGCGGGCGAAATCTTCGGTCTCCTCGGTCCCAATGGTGCCGGAAAAACCAGCTCCATCCGCATGATGATGGGAATCACCATTCCTGACTCCGGCGCAGTCCGTGTCTTTGGCCAGCCTCTCACCCGCCATCTCCTCGACCGTGTCGGATACCTTCCCGAGGAGCGCGGCCTCTACAAGAAGATGAAGATCATGGAGAACCTCGTCTTCCTCGCCCGCCTCAAAGGCATCAGCATTCCCGAGGCCACCCGCCGCGCCAACCATTGGCTTGAGCGCCTCGATCTCGCCCGCTGGGGAAACTCCAAGGTCGAAGAGCTCTCCAAGGGAATGCAGCAGAAGGTGCAGTTCATCGCCGCCGTCATCCATGAACCCGATTTCATGATCCTCGACGAGCCTTTCAGCGGCCTCGACCCCGCCAGCTCCCTCGTCCTCAAGGACGCGCTCCTCGATCTCAAGAAGCAGGGCAAGACGATTCTCTTCTCCACCCACCGCATGGATACCGTCGAGCGACTCTGCGACTCCATCTGCCTCATCAACCAGGGACGCAGCGTCCTTCTCGGAGTCCTGCGCGACATCAAGGCCGGCTACGGACGCAGCAGCATCCAGCTTGAATACGAGGGCGAGCTTCCTCTCCTCACCGATCCCGCGCTGGTCGCCAGCTCCAACGACTTCGGCAACTACGTCGAACTCCGCCTCGCTCCCGGCGCGGATCCCCAGCATCTTCTGGAGGTCGCCATGCGCACCGCCCGTATCCGCAAATTTGAGATGGTTGAGCCCTCGCTCGAAGAGATATTCATTGACACGGTTCAGTCCACCAAGGCGGTGACCACCCATGCGTAACGTCCTGCTCATCATTCAGCGCGAATATCTCGTCCGTGTCCGCACCAAGGCTTTCATCATCTTCACCATACTCATGCCGCTCTTCATCGGAGGCCTCATCGTCCTTCCCGCCAGGCTCGCCATGAAGGGTTCCGGAACCAAGCGCGTGATCATCGTCGCCGCCGACAGTGCTCTTGCCAACTCCATCAAGAACGAACTCGCCGCCGCGCATGTCTCTGACGAAGAGGAAGGCCCGAGCGCCGACACCAGGAAAGCTCCCAGGGCTGAGTTCGATGTCAGCGTCCAAACCCCGCCCACCGAAGACCTTCGCAACCAACTCATCACCCGCGTCCGCGAAGGCAGCCTCGACGGCTTCGCCTGGATCGATGACGATGCCGTCACCACTCGCAAAGGAACCTATTACTCCCGCAATGGCGGAGACTTCGTCGAAGGCTCGCTTTTCAGCCGCGCTCTGCGCAACGCTCTCAGCCAGCGCGAACTCGCTGCCCACGGCTTCTCTCCCGCCCAGGCCAAAATCCTCCTCGGCCCCGTCGATGTCGATACCGTCCACATTGATAAAGAGGGAGCCAACAAATCCAACGGCCTCGGAGCCTTCCTCCTGCCATTCCTGCTCCTCTTTGCCATCTACATGACCGTGCTCATCTATGGCATCTACGTCATGCGCTCGGTCATCGAGGAAAAATCCTCCCGCGTCGTTGAAGTTCTGCTCGGCTCCGTCACCCCCATGCAGCTCATGGCCGGAAAAATCATCGGCGTCGGCGCCGTCGGACTCACCCAGATCGGCATCTGGTTCGCCACCGGAAGCATCCTCGGCACCGGCGGCTACGCCGTCATCCACCAGGTCATCGGAGACAGCATGAAGGACGCGCACGTTCCCACCGCGGCCATCCTTCTCTTCCCCGTCTTCTTTATCCTCGGCTACGCCACTTACTCTTGCCTCTACGCCGCCATCGGAGCCATGTGCAACTCGGACGAAGAAGCGCAGCAATTGCAGTTTCCCGTGACTCTGCCGCTTATCCTCTGCATGGTCTTCGCCATGTCCATCATGCGCGACCCCAACACCCCGCTGGCCTTTTGGCTTTCGATGTTTCCCCTCACCTCGCCCATCATCATGTTTGTGCGCGTCTCCGTGAACATGCCGCCCACATGGCAGATCGCACTCTCCATCGCCATCAGCCTCGTCTCTCTCTACTTTCTGGTTTGGCTCACTTCGCGCATCTATCGCGTCGGAATCCTCATGTACGGCAAGCGCCCCACCCTCCCCGAAATCCTCAAGTGGATTCGCTATGCCTAAGCCGCTTTCTTCTTTTTTATGGTGTGTCATTCCGAGCGCAGCGAGGAATCCCAGCACCGCTCAAATAGCCAGCGCCGCCGCGATGGCACTTTAGCCAGCGGTTCCGTGGGCTCTGCGATCACCTTTCGCAAACCCGGCTGCAGGGCACATCTTCCATGGATACCCCGCTGGCACCCTCGCATCCCGCCCGCAGCCGGAGAGTCGCAGAATGTTGTCAAGTGAACTTTCTTGCAAATGTCTCCCAAGTCATTGATATACAAGACAATAAAATCCGGCTCTCGCTGAGGGGATTGCCTCTCGATTTTGCTATCCTGAATATAGGGGCAAGTGAATTGGGATTAACTTCTCTGTTTTCAAAAATCTAGCGGGAAATATAGGGGGGTGGGGGTAGAACCGCAGTCCCACCCCCTAAAGCGTCGCCAGTCAACTTGATCCCCGAGGCTTGAAAACTCAGGCCGCCTTCTCTTCCATCCCAAACTGTGGCTCGTCCGCCGAAGGCCCGTACATTCCCGGAACCGCGACGTTCATCAGCCGCAGATACATGCCAAGCTGCGCGCGGTGATGAATTGAGTGGTTCAACACGATGGTTCGCAGCACGGTGATCCGGGGCATGGACATGAATTTCTTGCCGCTCCACATCATCGTCCACACCACATTCAGTTGCTCATCGGTTGCCGCGGCGATCGCCGCGTGGGCTTCGCTCACGTTCTTGTCGAACTGCTCCAGCATTGCCTTCCGCTTCATCGGCTCAAACGGTTTGTACTGTCCCGGTTCCAACTCCAGAACCTCTACCCGCATCGTGTGCCCCACCCATCCCGTCATGTCCACCAAGTGGCCAGCCAACCGGCTCACATTCCAGGATTTCTCGTGTGGCTGAAAATTAAACCGGTCATCCGGAATGCGTTCCAGCATCTTGCGTGTGTTGGCCATCTCCTGATCGAACTCCGGCAGCAGCATGTCGCGAATCGCCATCGTAATCTCCAATCTCAGATCCTGGTGGATCGGAACCATGGATTCAGAATTCGCCTCTGCGGTTGCCAGTTTAGGGCCTTTTGCTCCATATCTGTCGTCCTTCCTCCTTCTGCTGCTACCCATCTCACCGTTCCCCGGCTTACAATTCTCTGGTTACGCCTCGCGCTGCCCGGTTCTGCTCCTCTGCCCGGCAATTCTTCGCGCGATGGCCTGTTAGGAAGCACTTCATGGCGCCCATTACCACCATCGAACACCTCGGCCAGTTTGAAGGCCAGGATGTCACCCTGCGCGGCTGGCTCTACAACCTGCGGGAGAGCGGCAAGCTGCTCTTTCCCATCTTCCGCGACGGCACCGGACTCGTGCAGGGCGTGATGGCCAAGAACGCCGTCACCCCTGAGATCTTCGAGACCGTCAAGGGACTCACCCAGGAGTCCAGCGTCATCATCCACGGCAAGGTCCGTGCCGATAAGCGCGCCCCCGGAGGCTTCGAGCTCGACCTCGCCTCCGTGGACGTCGTCCAGAAGGTCTCCGAGGACACTCCCTACCCCATCTCCCTCAAGGATCACGGCGTCGAGTTCCTCATGGAGCACCGCCACCTCTGGCTCCGCTCCCCCCGCCAGGTGGCTATCCTGCGCATCCGCTCTGAGATCGAGCGCGCCATGCATGACTTCTTCTACTCGCGCGACTTCACCCGTACCGATCCACCCATCCTTACTCCGGCCGCCTGCGAAGGCACCAGCACCCTCTTCCCAGTCAACTACTTTGATGAGCAGGCTTACCTCACCCAGTCCGGCCAGCTTTATATCGAAGCCACCGCCATGGCCCTGGGTAGGGTGTACAGCTTCGGCCCCACCTTCCGCGCCGAAAAATCAAAAACTCGCCGCCATCTCACCGAGTTCTGGATGATCGAGCCCGAGGTTGCCTACGCCACTCTCGACGACATCATGACTCTTGCCGAAGACTTCATCACCTTCATCGTCAAGCGCGTGCTGGAAACTCGCCGCCACGAACTCAGCGTCATCGGTCGCGACCTGGCACCGCTCGAGAAGATCGAAGCTCCTTTTCCTCGCGTTTCTTACGATGACGCGGTGAAGATGCTCGACGAAGGATTCGCGAAGGGTGAACTAGAGGCGAAGTTCGAGTACGGCAACGACTTCGGCTCCCCGGATGAGACTTACATCTCTTCCAAGTTTGACCGGCCTGTCATGATTCACCGCTATCCTTCGGCAGTGAAGGCTTTCTATATGGAGCCCGACCCTGACGATCTCACCAAGGCTCTCTGCGTGGACGTGCTCGCCCCCGAGGGTTACGGCGAAATCATCGGCGGCTCGCAGCGCATGGGTTCCTATGAGCGTCTTCTCGAACGCATCAAGCAGCACGAACTGCCAGAAGACGCGTTCCAGTGGTATCTCGATCTGCGCAAGTACGGCGGCGTACCGCACTCCGGCTTCGGCATGGGTCTGGAGCGCGCCGTAGCCTGGATATGCAAACTCGATCACGTGCGCGAAACCATTCCGTTCCCGCGTATGTTGAATCGTATGTATCCGTAAATTTTTATTGCCGTTGAGCTACGAGGCATGTGAGTGCAAGGTACGTAAACCAGGGGCGGCCTCGGCCGCTCCCCAGCAAAAGAAAAGGAACGGGGGCTACGGCCCCTGTCACAAAATCGGATTTCCGTATGGTCAGCATTCCCGCATCGTTCCCAGACGTAATAAAGAAACACATCCTCGTCATCGGCGTTCCTCTCGATCTAGGCCAGCAGCGCCGCGGTGTTGACATGGGCCCCTCTGCTGTTCGCGTTGCCGGACTCGAGGCCAAACTAGAGTCGCTCGGCCATGAAGTCGAGGATGCAGGCAACATCAACGTCACTCTGCCCGAGCAGAAGCAGTTCGGTGATCCTCATGCGCGCTATCTACGTGAAATCACCGCCACCTGCACTAAACTCGCCGATGAAGTCCTGCACGCCCTCGAAGAGGAAAAGACTCCGCTCTCCATCGGAGGAGATCACTCCATCGCCGCCGGCTCCGTCAGCGGCGTCGCCGAGTATTACCGCCGTGAGGGCCAGCACATCGGCCTCATCTGGATCGACGCCCACTCTGACATCAACACCCCAGAGACCTCTCCCTCGGGCAATGTTCACGGAATGCCGCTCGGCGCGCTTATGGGACTGAACGGCCTTGATCCCCTCGCCAGCCTTTACGATTGGACTCCCAAGATCCGTCCTGAAAACTGTGTCCTCGTTGGCATCCGCGACGTCGATATGGCCGAGAAGGAAAATATCCGCCGCACCGGAATCGAAGTCTTCACCATGCGTGACATCGACGAACGCGGTATGCGCACCGTGATGGAAGAGGCCTTACGCATGGCCGGACGGGGCACCGTCGGCTACCACATCTCGCTCGATATGGATTGGGTTGATCCCGAGGACGCTCCCGGAGTTGGCACCCGCGTTCCCGGCGGCGCAACATATCGCGAGGCCCACTTGGCCATGGAAATCATCGCTGATCACGGTCGCATGACCTCCATGGATATCGTTGAGGTCAATCCAGTCATCGACGAATACAACCGCACTGCCGAGCTCGCTGTCGAACTCGCCAGCTCCGCTTTCGGTAAGAAGATCCTATAGTCCGCCCGCCATGCCGCCCCGTTCTGGCCGCTGGCCGTGCGGGGCTTCTCATTCCCACCCCTGCACTTTCCGTTTCTTTTTTCCTGCAATATTCGCCTCTTCTGCCTCTCCTGCGAAACGTAGCTCCCGCCAGCCCTTATAATCAAATATGGAATAGCACAAGGAAGTCCCACCCTTATGACAGCAAAGAAACTCCGTGTAGGCGTTCTTTTTGGCGGGCGCAGCGGGGAACATGAAGTCTCCCTTCTATCCGCCGCATCGGTCATGCAGGCCATTGATCGTACTAAGTACGATGTAGTTCCCATCGGCATCACCAAACAGGGTCTCTGGCTCACCGATCTGCACGCTGAACAGTTGATCAAGGGTGAGTTTGTCCCCTCCCGCGGCAAGAACTCAGCTGCTGCCACCGTGTTCGCCAAGGGCGAAGCCGTGCTTGTACCCCCCGTGCCTTCGGTCAACTCTATTGTGCCCTTTGAGACGCCGCGCAATCACGAGGCTCCCAAGGCAATCTCCGTCGATGTCATCTTCCCCGTGCTCCACGGAACCTTCGGCGAAGACGGGACTTTGCAGGGTCTGCTCGAACTCGCTGACATTCCCTACGTCGGCTCCGGAGTCCTCGGCTCGGCCGCCGGCATGGACAAAGACATCATGAAGCGCCTCTTCTGCGACTCGCGCCTGCCTCTCGTCAAGCACCTCGCCGTGCTTCGCTCCGAGTGGGAGCGCCAGCCCAAGAAGATCGAAAAGGCCGTTGACTCCGCTTTGAAGTATCCGGTATTCGTGAAGCCCGCAAATCTCGGTAGCTCGGTTGGCATCAGCAAGGCTCACGACGCAACTGAGCTTCCAGCGGCCATGAATGAAGCCGCCCGCTTTGACCGTAAGATCATCATCGAGCAGGGAGTTGGCGGCAAGCGACACAAAGCCCGCGAGATCGAGTGCGCCGTCCTCGGCAATGACGAGCCCATAGCCTCCATCTGTGGCGAGATCATCCCCTTCAAAGAGTTTTACGATTACAACGCCAAATACATCGACTCCGGTTCTGAACTGCTCATTCCCGCCAGGCTTGATCACACCCAGGTCCGCCAGATTCAGGAGATGGCCATCCGCGCCTTCCAGAGCGTGGAATGTTCCGGCCTCGCCCGCGTTGATTTCCTTATGGACCCCGTCACCGGACACTTTTACCTCAACGAGGTCAACACCATGCCCGGCTTCACCGCCATCAGCATGTATCCCAAGCTTTGGGCTGCTACCGGCATCGAGTATCCCGCGCTCATCGACCGCCTCATCCAGCTAGCGCTGGAGCGCCACGCCGATAAAAAGCGCAACCAGTACACCAAGGACTAGCTTTCGAGATCTCGCAGCTTTCAGGGTTGAATGTGCTCGCCCTGAAAGCTGCGAAACCCCGCCTCAGGGAACTTTCCTCACCTATTCGGCGTAACCTTCCCCATGCGGCCTCTTGCAGCCGTGGGAGGTATTGCCCCATGAAGCTCAAACTCTGTTGCCTCGTGCTCTTGTTCCTCGGTGCGCTTTCTGCTTCTGCCGAGGAGTGGAAGCGCGACTTCACCGTGGGTGCGCATCCTCAACTCCGCGTGCAGACCAACGACGCGCGCATTGAGGTGCATGGCGTCTCTGGTAACACTCTTTCGGCACGCGTAATTGCCGAAGGCTGGCGCATCGGTCCCGGTGAGGTCTCGGTTACCGCGCAACAGACGGGCGATTCCGTCTTCCTCCAGGTCAAAACTCCCGACCGTCACATCCACTTCAACTTCGGCAGCCGCTCCCTGCGAATTGAGGTCAGCGTGCCCCAGTCTACAGCGCTTGATCTCTCCTCCTCCGATGGCGCCCTGCAAGTCTCCGGCGTCAAGGGCGAGGCACGCCTTGTCACTTCTGACGGGTCCATTCGCGTCGATAACTTCGAGGGCACGCTTCGAGCCCATACTTCTGACGGCTCCATCGAAGTCGGAGGCCGCTTTGAACTCCTCGACCTCAACTCCAGCGATGGCCATGTCAACGCCGATGTCTGGAAAGGCTCGCACATGAACGGCGACTGGAACGTGCGCACCTCCGACGGGTCCATCACTCTCCGTCTGCCCGCTGACCTTGCCGCCTCCATAGATGCCTGGACCAGCGACGGCCGCATCGATCTTCAACTTCCCGTCGAGATCACCGGCCATGTTGAGAAAAATCGCGTGCGCGGCAAACTTCGCGGTGGCGGCCCCACTTTGCAGGTTCACACCTCGGACGGCAGTATCACGTTGCGCTCCATCTAGCCGCTTCCGGTAGCCTTTTCTTTAGCGTATTCTCGCGGATCGCAGAATTAGTAAGATAAAAATCCGATGCTGAAGGAGGCGGACTTCCCGGAGGCCACGCAATTGCTTTATGTTTGCAACAGACGGAAGGAATCGCCGCCAACGTATGAATCCTAAATATCGTGTCTTCGCCATGCTGGGGATCGTCTTTGTCCTCTCGCTTGGCTTCTATTTCTATTCCACCCGAGGCACCTCTGACGTGGTTCTCATCGGCACCGTCGATGCCAACCAGGTAATCGTCAGCAGCAAGGTTGCCGGGCGCATCGAACGCCTTCTCGTGGATGAGGGCCAGAGCGTCAAGCAGGGAGACCTCGTCGCGCAGATCGACAATCAGGATCTCGTCGCCGAGCGCGACTCCGCCCGTGCCACGCTCGACAGTCTTCGCCACCAGGTGCGCCAGAGCGGTGAATCCTACGCCAGCACCCACGGCGAAACCGATTCGCAGGTCAGGAACGCTGCCGCCGCCCTCGCCGCCGCCAAAGCCTCACTCGAAGAAAGCGAAGCCGTCGAGCGCCAGCAGGCGTTCGACACCAAACGCATCGTCTCACTTGCAGCGCAGGGAGTCCTCAGCCAGCAGGACCGCGATCACGCCGAACAGACACTCGCAGCCAACCAGGCCCGTGTGCGCGCCAACCGCGAGCAGGTACTTGCTGCCCAGGCAACCCTCAACACCATGCAGGCGCGCATCAACCAGGCCGCCGCCGCCCACAGCAACATCGCTGCCACTCAGGGCCAGATGGATTCCGCCAACGCCAAACTCGAAGAGGCCGAGGTTCGTATCGGCTACACCAAGGTCTTCGCCCCGGTCACTGGAACCGTAAGCGTCCGCGCCGCGCGTGAGGGCGAGGTGGTCAACGTCGGCACTCCCATTGTCACTATCGTCGATCTCACCCAGACCTGGGTGTACGCTTCCATCCCGGAGACGCAGGAGCAGGCGGTAAAACTCGGTGACACGCTCGATGTGCGCATGCCCGCGGGCGAGCGTGTTTCCGGCAAGGTCATCGCCAAGGCCGCTGAAACCGATTTCGCCACTCAGCGCGACGTCAGCCGCTCCAAGCGCGACATCCGCACCGTACGCCTCAAACTCCTCATCGAAAATCCGCGAGAAACCTACGTCCCCGGCATGACCGCCGAAGTTCTTCTTCCGCAGCGCCTCTTCAGCGGTAAGTAACGGAGCCATTTCATGAGCATTCTCAGCCGCGGCAAGGGCCCCCACGCCGGACATGAAGGCCAGGCCATCGCCGTCGAAAATATCGTCAAGAAGTATGGCGACTTCGAGGCCGTCAAGGGCGTCACCTTTGACGTGAAGGATGGCGAAATTTTCGGCCTCCTCGGGCCTAATGGCGCAGGCAAGAGCACGCTCATCCGCATGATGACCACGCTCATTCCCATCACCAGCGGCAAGGCGTTCATCGCCGGATACGACGTCAGCGAGAACGCCGACGCCGCTCGCCGCACCATGGGAGTCATCCCCCAGGCCATGACCAGCGACATCGATCTCACGATCGCGGAGAACATGAGTATTTACGCCAAGCTCTACGGCGTGCCCCGCACCGAGCGTGAGCGCAACATCACTGAACTGCTGGAAGCCGTCGATCTCACCAAGTGGCGCGACGCGCAGGTAAAGACACTCTCCGGCGGAATGCGTCGCCGCGCCGAAATTGCCCGCGGTCTGGTCCACAACCCGCGCATCTTTTTTCTTGACGAGCCCACCACGGGCCTCGATCCCGTCTCCCGCGTCGCCGTCTGGGAGATGCTCAATACTCTCAAGAGCCGCCGCCAGCTTACCATCCTCATCACCACCCATTACATGGACGAAGCCGACCGCCTCTGTGACCGCCTTGCCATCGTAGATCACGGCAACCTCGTCGCTCTCGACACGCCCATGGCGCTCAAATCCAGCGTCCCCGGCAACAATGTAGTGGAGGCCCAGTTCACCAAACCTCCTTCGGGATGGCTCGATCAACTCCACGCGCTGCCCGGCGTGGAGAGTGTGCAGGACGAAGGCGGCAGCATGTTCCGCATGTTGACCTCCACCGGCTCGCAAACCACGACGGGCCTCGTCGAACTTGCCACCCGCGCCAATGTTGAGATCAAAACTCTCAGCGTGCAGAACACATCGCTCGACGATGTGTTTGTGCACTACACCGGTCGTCAACTTCGTGACGAACAAGTCAAGGCTTTCGGCTACGTCATGCCGCCGCGCCCAGGAATGCAGCCATGAACAGAATGTTTGCCATTATCGAGCGCGAGATGCGCAAGTTCTTCCGCTCTCCGACTCTCATGGTCACGGCCATGATCATGCCGCTGGTTCAGCTCATCATTCTGGGCAACGCCTTCGGCGGAAAAATTCGCGATGCCCGTGTCGCGATTGTCGATGAGGATCACGGCGTTCAGGCCGTGCGCATCCATGAGGCCTTCCGCTCCGTCGAGGCCAACGTCCGTACCTTCGTCGCCATTCCTTACACCGACGAAGTCCGCGCCCGTGAGGATGTGCGTCAGGGCCGTCTTGAAGGCGCGCTTATCATTCCGCCGCAATTCTCGCGACGCTTCTACGCCGGAGAGAATCCCCAGCTCGGAATGATCGTCGATAACAGTGACCAGTTCATGTCCTCCTCCATGGAAGACAAGATGCAGGAGCTCGTCACCTCGCTCAATCAGCCCGGAGCCTCCTCCCAGCGCATCACCAGCGGCGTCGCGCTCCAAATTGTAGAGCTTTATCCTTACGTCGAATATCTCAAGTACCTGCTGCCCGGCTCCATCACGCTCGCCATGTTCGTCTCGGTCATGATTGGTGGCGGCATGCTGTATATCGACGACAAGGCTCGCGGCGTGCATGAGGGCTACCTTGTCACCCCTATCACCGCTCTTGAAATGGTCCTCGGCCTCAACCTCGCCGGAGCCTTCAAGGCCATCATGGCCGGATGCACGCTCACCATCCTCGGCTCGCTCATCGCGGGTCTTGGCTCGTCCTTCCAGCCCGCGCGAATCCTGCAATGGTTCCTGCTGATCTGCGCAACCTCGTTTGCCTTCAATGGAATGATGTTTCTGCTGATGGTCCGCGTCGAAGACCCCTTGGTCCCGCGTGCCATGTTTGGAATCCTCAACACCTTGCTGTACTTTCCCAGCGGCGCAATCTATCCCGTGCAAGCCTTTCCCAAGTGGCTGCAGGTCATCTCCTTTGTGGACCCGTTCAGCTACGCAGTCCATGGCCTCAAGGCAACGCTACTCAAGGAAGCCTCATGGGTGGCCGTCTCGCACGATATCATGTACCTCACGCTCTTCGGACTCATCAGTCTCGCCATCTCCGTGCCGCTCTTTAAGCGCACGCTTTAAGGCGTGAACTACATAGCCAAAGCTGCACGAGGTTGCAATGGTTTCGCGCAGCTTCTATGGTTGAAACGACCGTAATCCGGGGGGTGAATCGATGCGAAATATAATTTGTGCCGCTCTGCTGCTGAGCGCCATGACTGTGTCGGCGCAGAAAGCGAAAACAGTCCCGTCGAATCCAGCTTTCCGTCTATTTGCTGGAACCTGGCGGTTGGTTTCCTCCACCGAAGTTCTCCCTGATGGCACCTCGCGTCCGTACGGCTTCGGTCCCCATGCCCAGGGATACCTGATGTACGACGCCACCGGACACGTCTGCGCCCAGGTCGTCGATCCCGATCGTCCCAAGTGGGTCGATCCCGAGCACCCCACCCCGCAGGAGGTCAAGATCGCTTTCGATGGCTTTGGAGGCTATTGTGGAACCTTCACTGTCGATGAGAAGAAACACACCGCTGCCCACGTCCCCGAGGTTTCTTTTGATCCCAACCTTGTCGCCCAGCCCAAGCCGCGCAACTATCGTTTTGAGAATGACAAATTGATTTATTCGGGGACTGAAAAACTCTCACCTTCCGGCGAGAGCCACTGGACGATGACCTGGGAGAAAATCAAGTAGCTCAGTTCTGGCTGTTTCTTGCAGCCTCCTCCAACTCCCGCCAAATTTTGCGCACCCGCTCCTCTGCTTCTTTCCGCGTGCCGCTGTTGTCGATCACATAGTCCGCCATCATTACCTTGTCCGCCTCCGACATCTGCGCCGCCATGCGCCGCACTACTTCCACGCGAGCCGCCTCCGCGATCATCCCGCTGCGCTCGGCAAAGCGCGCAACCTTCTGCTCCAAAGTGCAGGTCACCACAATCAGCCGGTCATATCGAGGCAGTCCTCCGGCCTCAATCAGCAACGCCGCTTCACACATCGCAACTCCATCCGGATCGCTTTCCCCGACCTTGTGCATCCACTCGTCCTCAAAGTCCAGTACCACCGGATGCACAATTGCGTTCAGCTCCGCGATGCGCGCAGGGAAGGCCGCTGCAGCCAGCTTTGGGCGGGCAATTGTTCCATTCATCGCCAGAATGCCGGTGCCGAACGCCGCCACAATGCGCTCATACATTACCTCTCCCGGAGCCATCAACTGATGCGCTACCGCATCGGCCTGCAACGTGTGTGCCCCCAGTTCGGCAAACATTGCCAGCACCGTCGATTTTCCGCAGGCAATTCCGCCCGTTAATCCAACCTTCAGCATGGCAACAGTCTCAGCCTAACTTCGCATTTTCGCAAGATATTCGGAAGGCCAGCTTCACCATTCTTTACTCGCAATGCGCGCCCACCGCAAAACATTCTGTTTCAATGCTGGTTGAAGTCTGTGACAAGAGAATCATTGAATTGTGTTTGATCAGGAGAAAGTTATGTTGAGATTCATTCGAACAGGAATCCTCTGTATTGCATCTTTGCTCAGTCTCGTCGCTGTCCCATTTGCAGCCGCCGAGAAGCCTCAGAACCCGCCTCCCGCTCCAATCCCGGCACAAATATTCACCGCCAAGAAAATCTTCATCTCAAACGGCGGAAGCACGATTGACACCTTTGGAATCCCTAGCCTCGCTTACGACGAGTTCTATGCTGGGATCAAGAACTGGGGAAAGTACGAACTGGTGGCATCGCCAGCCGATGCAGACTTGGTGTATGAAGTTAGCTTTGACGCTCCAATCGGAGCTGTTGGCGTTCCGCAACTCTTCGAAACGCGCACCAACTCAGTCTTCCAATGTCGCCTTCAGATTCTCGATCCCAAAACACACGTTGTATTGTGGAGAGTCACCGAGCATGTTGAGATTGCAGCGCTCCAGTCGACATGGCGAAAGAACTTCGACAAAGCGATGGCCTCACTGGTGAACGACATGAAAAACCTCACCTCGCCGCCCTTGACTACCGCTGCTCCCAAAAACTAGCGTTTCATGGAATCGGTGGACCTGCTCATGGCCGGCATGAGTTGCGCCGGCCCATTTCCGCGATTGCGCGCCGATCCCGCTTCTGTATCATGTGTTTCATGGAAAGCTCGGATGCCATCCAGAAGCCCGCTGGCAAGGTACGCCACTTTGATGCTCACGAGACCGCCCGTCTGCAGTCCCTAGCCGGTCTGCCGCTCGCCTCTTTCTGGCGACGTGCGATGGCCCTTTTTGTCGACTTTTTGATTGTCCTTGTGCTTTACACACCGGTCGAGCTCGCCCGGCAGTACATCGTCCTCAAGTTTGCCCATGGTGACGTCACGAATCACCACTTTGACGTCAAATTTGATCCGCGTGAGTTGGAAGACCTCGTCTTTTTCATCGTCTACGCGGGACTCTTATTGTGGTGGACCAACGGCTTGACCCTCGGCAAGCGTCTGTTGCGAATCCGCGTCGTCTCGCTCACTGGCCCGAAGATTACTCCCTTGCAGGCCATCGAGCGGACGCTCGGCTACGGAGCCTCGTTGCTCGAAGGCGGATTCGGCTTCGTCCAGTTCTTCATCCATCACAACCGCCAGTGCGTCCACGACCGCATTGCTGAGACTATAGTGGTCAAAGATCGTCCTCAGGATCGGCCTCCAGCCCGCCTATAGCGGTCTCTGCCACTAACCTTGCTTGCTCTTCCGCCGTTTGACACCGCCCGCCCCGGCCCCTTATCCTTGTAATCTGTCCTGAGGAGTGTTTCCCGCCAGGAGTAAGGGTGGAGTTTCGGCTCGCCGTTCGAGCCGCCGAATCCCTTGCGTCTCATTCGCTTACAAGCGGAGAGGTAGTGGCTCACCGGCTGGGCTTCAGGAGCATGTGGCATCATGAAGATTCGTATTCAAGATCTGGAAGTCCGGAACCTGGAATTTGAGCACCAGTTCCAGCCCGGAGAAATCGATTTCGGCTCTGAAGTGCGGCAGGTTGGCTCGCTGCAGACCGAAGGGCGCGCCGAACTGATTCGTGAGCACCACGGCGGCCACCACTCGATTGACGATATCCGCCTGGTTGGCAAGCTCGATGGCCGGATTGAAGTCAGTTGCGCGCGTTGCCTTGAGCCGGTCGAACTTCCGATCTCTCGTTCTTTTGATCTCTTGTACCGCCCGCTGGAGCGCGAACGCGGCTCTGACGAGGTGGCCATCAACGAGGCGGAAACCGAAATTGGTTATTACTCCGGAGAAGGCATGGAGTTGGAAGATTCGCTCCGTGAGCAGGTTTTGCTCGCCGTGCCCATCAAGACCCTCTGCCGTTACGATTGCAAGGGCCTGTGCTCCAAGTGTGGAGCCAACCGCAACGAACAGCTTTGCGGTTGTGACCAGGGCAAGCCGGATCCACGCTGGGCCGCGCTTGGCGACTTGAAAAGCAAATTGCAGTAGCGCCTTCGGGCGAATTTGAGTTCGCGGCTTTTTTGTGGCCGCACGGAAATTGAAAGGTAGTCGATCATGGCAAATCCTAAACGGCGACATTCCAAGCAGCGCACGGCTCTCCGTCGCGCTCACGATCACCTCACCGCACCCACCGTCAGCGAGTGCCCCAACTGTCACGAAGCCAAGCTCCCGCACCGCGCCTGCGCCAAGTGCGGCCACTACAAGGGCCGTGAAATTGTTGAGGTCGAAAAGGCCAGTTAGGCCTCCCATCGCGGACAATGCCAATCACCATTGCGGTCGACGCCATGGGTGCGGACCGTGCCCCCAAGCCTGAAGTAGAGGGCGCGATTCTTGCCGCACGGCAATATGACGTTCGAGTTCTTCTGGTCGGACAACAGGATGTAGTGAGCGCCGAACTCGCTCACCATCCCGAAGCCCGTGCCTTGCCCATCGAAGTCGTCCATGCTTCCGAATTCATCGGCATGGATGAAAAAGCCGCGCAGGCCGTCAAGACCAAGCGTGACTCTTCCATGCGCGTCGGTCTTCGTCTCGTTAAGGATGGTTCTGCCTCCGGCTTTGTCTCCGCTGGAAACACCGGCGCGGCCATGGTTACCGCCAAAATGGTTCTCGGCGTTCTTCCCGGAGTCGATCGTCCAGCCCTTGCCACGGTCTTTCCAACCGCCGCCAACACTGCCACCATCATGTTGGATGTTGGTGCCAACGTTGATTGCAAGCCTCAAAATCTTCAGCAGTTTGCCATCATGGGAGACGTTTACTTCCGCTCCATCTTCAGCGGACGTTTCCCCACCGCCGCCAATCCGCGCGTCGGACTGCTATCGGTTGGCGAGGAAGAGACCAAGGGCAACGACCTCACCCGTGACGCCTTCCAGCTCATCAAGACTCTGCCGCTGAACTTCCTCGGCAATGTCGAAGGCCGCGATCTCTACAACGGCCATGCCGATGTCATTGTCTGTGACGGATTTGTCGGAAATGTGGCGCTCAAGGTCAGTGAAGGTCTTGTCGAGGCCATCCGCGCCATTCTGAAGGAGTCGCTGCAATCCACCATCACGCGCCAGGTTGGTTTTCTACTCTCCCGTCAGGCCTTCAAGGACTTCAAGAAGCGTCTGGACTACTCCGAGTACGGCGGAGCGCCCCTGCTCGGACTCAAAGGTGTTGCGATTGTCAGTCATGGCTCCTCCAATGGCAATGCAATCAAGAATGCCATTCGCGTCGCCGCTGAGTTCGCCCGATCCGGTCTTAATCAGAAGATCGAGGAGCAGATCCAGGCAGCCCGGATCTGCGTCGCTGAAAAAGTTTAGTAGCTTGGTATTCGGCGCCAAAATCTGCTTTGGTGCCCCAGATTAAACGTGGTTAGCAGGTGTGGGTCTTTCACTAGTGCCAAAGTCGGCGGCATTTATGGCGTACCCGGCTGCAAGCACCAGAATGTCTTAGCACGGAGCCCTTCATGGCAAACCGCATTCCCGGACTCGTATTCCTCTTCCCCGGCCAAGGTTCACAGTCCGCCGGGATGGGCAAGGAACTCGCCTTCAATCACCTCGTTGCCCGCCGCACCTTCGAGGAGGCCGATGACGCTCTCGGCTACGATCTCACCAAGCTCTGCTTTGAAGGCCCCGACGACCAGCTCCGCCTTACTGAGATCACTCAGCCAGCGATTCTCACCGTATCGATCGCCGCCGCGCGCGTGCTTGCCGAAGCCGGAATCGTTCCCAGTTTTGTTGCCGGACACTCCCTCGGCGAATACTCCGCCCACGTTGCCGCCGGCACGCTCTCTTTTGCCGACGCCGTGCGCACCGTGCGCAACCGCGGCAAATATATGCAGGAGGCGGTTCCCGTCGGCATTGGAGCCATGGCTGCTATTCTCGCCCTCGGGATCGAAAAGATCCACGAAGCCTGCGCCGAGGCCGTTATCGAATTTCCCGGTCAGGTCTGCGAGCCTGCTAACATCAATTCTCCCGGCCAGGTCGTCATCAGCGGCTCCAAGCAGGCCGTCGAGAGGGCCGCCGAGCTCTGCAAGCACAAGGGAGCCAAGCGCGCCGTCATGCTCCCTGTAAGTGCGCCCTTCCATTGCTCGCTCATGCAGCCCGCGCAAGACCGCCTCGCTGCCGATCTCAACGCCCTTACTTTCAATGCCTCGGAGATTCCGGTACTGTGCAACGTCGAAGCTGTCCCTGTCTCTGACGCCGCAAAATCGCGCGAGACTTTGATCCGGCAGGTCACCGGAGCCGTGCAGTGGGAAGCCTCCATGCGTGTGCTCATCGCTCAGGGCGCCACCCAGTTCCTCGAAGCCGGGCCTGGCTCGGTCCTTACCGGACTCCTCCGTCAGATCGACAAGTCGCAGCCGTGCCTCAACGTTGAAAACGAGGCTACACTGCAAAAAGCCAAAGCCCATTTCGCAAACTGAGTAAAGTTAATTTTGCTCGCACTGGAAGTGGCCCATTCCTGCCTTGTTTCGTTTTGCAGAAGTGGGGATGATGATCCTGTTCCAGCTCTTGCTGGGGTCGTAACCGTTCGCTTCCTTATTCAAGCATTTTCCATTCCCATCTCCGCAGCACTCTGTCGCCATCATCCAAGATAGGACACGGCATGCCAAGGAACCCCCGTGCGGATTCGTGGGGATGCGATGCCCGGACGATTACGGGGTAATTCTCTTAACGGCTGAGCTTCGAGCGTGCAGAAAATTCCGAGAGAGTGGAATATAGTGCATACAGGGAACCAAGCGCACGCCTGACTTTCAGACAAGATAACCCCAAAAGCCCCTGTTTGGTTGATATTTACGAACAACAGAGGGAATGGCGATGCAGGTGCAGACCTGCTTTATGAAAGGACTCACAAGACCATGTGGAAGCCCTCAACACCGTCCGGCAATACTTCCGCGCCTGCGGATGCGCAGCGCCAGCCCTCCACGCCGTCTCCGGCAACGGAGTACAACAACAGCACGCCGAAGCCCCTGAGCACTGCGAGCGCTATCAACGATCAGGCGACGATTGGAAAGTCACTGGTCATTAAAGGCGAAGTGACGGGGTCGGAGTCACTTTATATCGATGGCAGGGTCGAAGGCTCGATTCACCTGCCCGGCAACCGGGTAACTGTGGGCCGCAATGGCGTGGTAGCCGCCAACATCACGGCTCGGGAAGCTGTGATTCTAGGAAAAGTGCGCGGCAATGTTTCCGCCACAGACAGGGTGGACATTCGCAACGAAGGTTCGCTCACTGGCGACGTGGTCGCACAACGGATCAGCATTGAGGATGGCGCATTCTTTAAAGGTGGAATCGATATCCGCAAGCCGAACGCGAACGAGAAACCGCAAGCCGTAGAAGCAGCGCCGACGGTGGTGGCCGACAAGTCGGCGGTACGCGCCGGGTAAGCAAGACAGGTGAGGACAGCGTTCAGCGACAGGTACAGGCCAAAAGACGGACCTTCCGGTCGCTGACGCTGGAGTTTCGCGAGGTGCATTCTGAACATGCTGGAGAAAGTGCTGAACCTTTTGTCGCTCGGTTGCAGGCACTCTCACTTGTCGGTGCCGTTTTCCATGGACGTGGCACGGCAGCATCAGGCGCACCTGGACTGGACGGAAGAGCTGCCGCACGGGTGCTCGCACTATGTTGTGTGTCTTGAGTGCGGACGGCGCTTTGGCTATGACTGGAGCTCGATGAAGGTGATCAAAACAAGATTGAAAGCGGCGGGATAGCAGGCTCACTGTTACCACATCCCACAGCGGAAGGCGAAAGTGGGATACCCGTTAGCTACGCTTCATGCCCATGCGGGCGAAGATGGATGAGAGCGCACTACTGACTCCGAGCAGATGCGTGATGACAAGGTAGGCTACGCCGTAAGGGATGAGGACCGCGAGGCCGCGCAAGACGGGCGAAGCCAGATGCAAGCTGCGCTCCAACAGGACGGCGAGAGCGGCTGATGCGAGCGCGGCGGCCCAGAGTTTGAGAACACGCGCAGTAGAGAACTCGACGTGACCGATCCGGGCCTGTAATCCACGACGAAGAAGAACAAATTCCACCCATCCGGCAATGCCAGCCGAGGCAGTGAGTCCGGCGACACCCCAGTTGTGGTCTATGCCGAGAGCGCGCGGCAGGGGTAGGGCGAAAAGATACCCGAGGCAGAGTGTAAGGGCTACGCGCACGAGGGCGTAGCGCAGCGGCGTGCGGGTATCGCGCAGGGCATAAAAGGTGGAAGAGTAAAGGCGTCCCATCGTTTGCGCCAGCAGACCGACGCCGGAACCGGCGAGAGCAGCCCAGACAAACAAGACATCCTGCTCGCTGAATTTCCCTGTGCGATAGAGGGTAGAGGCGACGACGTTGCCGAGAGCAAGGAAAGCCACTGCGGACGGAACGACAAAAAAGGAAATCTTTTGAAGACCGGCGCCGAGGCGCGAGCGCAGGGTGGCGGCAATCTCCGAGTCAGTACCGAGAGCGCTGGACATGGCGGGCAGTTCGGCGGCTGAAACCGACATTCCAAACAATGACACGGGTAGCATGTAAAGGGTTTGCGCGTAGGACAGCAACACGTTGCCCCTAGGAAGAAAGCTGGCGAGCTGAAGGTCGATGAAGCCGGAGATTTGAAAGACTCCACGGCTGATAAAGACAGGAATGAAGGCAGCGACAACGGCGGCAACGTGCAGAGAGCGGAGATCAATGCGCCCAACCAAGGGGCGAAGATAGGCGTAAACGGTGGGTGCCTGCACGCCGAATTGCAAAACGGCTCCTGCAACACAGCCCCAGGAGATGGCGTACGCAAGCGCGACTGTACCCTGCCCGCGCATCCCTCCCTGCCAGATGAGGACGGCGATGATGACGAGGTTCATCATCACGCCAGAGGCGTAGGAGAGAAAGAAGCGGCCGTGGCTGTTGAGAACGCCGAGGCACCAGGCGGAGAAGACGAGGAGTCCGGTGCCGGGAAAGACAATGCGGACGAGCGCGACGGTGAGGGCACGTTTTTCACCCTGAAAGCCGGGAACAAGCAGACTTACGAGGATCGGGGCGCAGAGAATTCCGAGGGCAACGATGAGGCTGGCGACGAGCGCGAGCAGGGCGAATACGGCTTCGGCGAGTTCGCTGGCCTCACGCAGGCGATCCTCGGCGCGGAGGCGTGCGTAGACGGGAATAAATGACGCGGAGAGAACGCCTTCGCCGAGGAGGTTCTGCAACATATTGGGTACGCGGAAGGCAGCACGATAGGCGTCGGCGGCGAGCGATGTTCCAAGGTAGTGAGCAAAGAAGCGCTCGCGGATGAGTCCACTGAGGCGGCTGAGGAGAATTCCAGCGGCGACCATTGCGGCCGCGGCTTTGCCTCGGCGGGGCTTCGGGACGGCGTCGGAAATTGAATCAGTCATGGCGTTGGAAGTGGAGACTGGGATGATTCTACACGGCAGGACGGGATTAGCGACGGCGAGAACATTCCCTAGCAATGGGCGGCATGGGCGGGATTCAGTACAATATTAAAAGACCGATCCTTCAGGGGTATTTTTTCATGATTCATGCATGGCACGACATTACACCGGGCGAGAATATCCCGACTGAGTTTAACGCGGTAATCGAGATTCCATTTGGCTCCAGCGTGAAGTACGAGTTGGACAAGAGCAGCGGGCTGATCAAACTGGACCGCATTCTGTATTCGGCTGTGTACTATCCGGCGAACTACGGATTCATTCCGCAGACGCTGGCAGAGGACGACGATCCGCTGGATGTGCTGGTGTTCTGCCAGGAGCCAGTGGTGCCGCTGACCATCATTCAGGCACGGACAGTGGGATTGATGACGATGATCGACGGCGGCAAGAAAGATCACAAGGTCATCGCAATTGCGAGCAAAGATCCGGAGTTCAACAGCTATACTGACGCGCGGGAGATGCCGCCGCACCGGTTGATGATGCTGCGCCGCTTCTTCCAGGATTACAAGATGCTCGAGGAAAAGGCAGTTGAAGTGGACGAAGTTCAGCCGGCAGCAGATGCATACCCAATTATTGAGGCCGCGTTGGCAGCGTACAGCAAGCAGCGGCGCAAGGGCTTCGACAAGAAATAAGGGAGCAATATTAGGAGAGAGCGGCCCTCGATTTGGGCCGCTTTTTTATGTGCTCGGAAGCGGATTACGGCAACGAAAAAGCGCGGGATGGGAGCCCGCGCAGGGATTGCTGAACGACGAAGAAGCTAGAACCAGGAGATGGACTTCTTCTTTGCGGGAGGAGCGCTTGAGTCCTGGCCAGCAGCGGTGGTGTCGGTTGGTTTGGCGTCCTTAGAGTCTTTGGAATTCTTGGCAGCCTGAGGCTTCTTCCCGTTCTTGATGTCCTTAGCTTCCTGAGCCTTGCGTTTTGAGTCGGCGGCGTTGTGCGCGGCCAGCTTCTTAGCTTCTTTTTTCTGTTGCCGCGATTCTTTCCTGTCGAGCTTGGCTTCCTTGCGGGCCGCGTTCTTTTTCTGGGCTAGGTAACGAGCCTTCTCCCTCTTGGACATGTGGCTCAGTTTGTCTTTTTCGGCGGCATCGGCTGCGGCCTTGGCTTTGGCTGCGGCGGCTGCCTCGTTCTTATCGTTTATCGCCTTTTCCTTGGCATCGACTTCGGCTTTTGCGAGACCGAGTTCCGAGGTGCTCCCGGTTGGCTTGGCGGAGTTACCCTTGCCGACAACTACGACTGTCTTCTTCTTGCCAACACCCATTTTGCTGCGAACCTGCTTGGTCTTCGGACCGGTATCGGACGTATAGATGAGCTTGGTCTGGTTGGGACTTGCGCCGCTATCGGTGTAGCCGGGCTTGATATCGATGTAAGCCTCTTCGCGCAAGTGGGTAAGGAATTCGCGCAGGGCAGGCTGCACCTTCTGGCTATATAGCTGCTCCTGAATCTGATCGCGGACGCTTTCAATCGGCGGAATTCCTGCCTGGATGTGGTCGACGACGCGAAGGATGATGAATCCCTGGCGGGTACGGATGGGCTCAGTGAAATCGCCGGACTTGAGGGCAAAGGACTTGTCTTCGAGTTCCTTGGCGAGATCCTTGCGCTTGAAGTAGCCGAGATCGCCACCCTGCTCGGCAGTGGCACCGTTGGACTCTTTGCGGGCAAGAGCATCAAACTTGGCGCCGCTCTTGAGTTGCTGATAGATGTCGTTGGCCTTGGCTTCGGCGGCGGCTACCTGCTCAGAGGTTGGTTCTTGAAGTTTGCTTTCCTTGCCAGGCTCAGGCTTGGGAGCATGGGGATTGTTGGCAATCAGGATTTCGCTGAGGCGGACGCGCTCCGGTTGGGAGATGTCAGACTTGTGCTCGTCGTAAAATTTCTGGGCCTCGTCGCGGGTGACCTGGATATGGCTACCTACTTCAGAGCCGATTACCTTCTGCGTGAGAATGCCGTTCTTGGTGTTCTGCTTGAACTCTTCCCAGCTTACGCCTTGAGATTCGGCGAGCTTCTGGAGGTCTTCCATGGAGCCGGCCTTCATCTCCTTGCGGAGGTCATCGAGGCGCTTGACGAGATCAGCGTCAGCGGAAATTCCAAGGTCGGCAGCCTTCTGGATGAGCAACTGCTGGTCAATGAGATCGCGCAGGGAGTTTGCCTCGCGGTCTTCCACCTGTTTCTGGGTAAGGTTGAGTTCCTTAGAATCCTGAGTGGCTTGCTCACGGTTGCGGCGCAGGTCGGCGCGGGTGATGATGGCGTTATTGACGCGCGCGACGATCTCCTCAACCACGGTGTCTTGCTGCGCGAGGGCGGGTGCGACGAAGGAAGAGATGGCGATCAGCGACAACAAAAGCTTCTTCATTGAGATCCGGGGCGCGTTTGCGATTCCAGCCCGGTAAAGGGCAGGCGGAATGCCGCGAAAAATTTGATGATGCAAGACAAGCTATTGTAACTCCCGACACCCACATCAGCCAGCGGTGAACGGGTTTGCCAATCCGGAATAGCGCTGGGAGAAGATAACTCCAGACTCCATTTTGGTCAGGAGAAGGCGCTCCTCGGTCTGTTCTAAAGGGCTGAGGCGCGCGAGATTGCAGCTACGGTCATGTCATTGTCGATGCGCCGCCCTGCATGAACGATGGCGGAATCAAGTACGGACCGGCAGAGTGACGGCGCCACGCGCGGGACGTTGCCTATAGAGCGGAGGAAGCCTTGGGAGCCGAATTCGGGACTGCGGCCTATGCAATCAAGGACTCCGCTCTCGCTGCGAGCTTCGAAGACGCCGCGCGAGGGCAGCAAGAGCGCACCGTCGCGGGGGATGACGCGAAAGCCAGCTTCATGTGTGGCGTGGGAGAAGAGCCCGAGGGGCAAACCCGTGGGGCCGAGGAACTCGTTCGAGTCCGGGTTCAGCAGCAGGCCGGGGACGTGTCCGGCATTGATATATGTGAGGGTTCCCACGCCGGTGCTGAGAACGCCTAGAAACGCCGAAGTCATGTGGGCGCGACCGGCCACTGCGAGAATGGTGCGATTGAGGAGCAGGCAAAGCTCAGTGAGAGACTCAGATTCGTTGACAACGCCGTTGAATAGTTCCGGAGTGCGGCCACGAAAGTCGTCCTGCACGAATGCCGCAAGATTCATGGCGTTCGAGCGCTGGCCAGCTACATCCAACATTAGGAAGATGAGACGCGAAGAGGCGACCGCGATGGCATCGAAAAAATCGCCACCACTCCGGGGCTTGTGATATTGCAGGTCCACCCGAACGGAGTCCAAGGCAGGCACAACCAAGGGAGCTGGAGTGCGCGCCTGGGGCGAAGGCCGGGATAAGAAGCGGGGAATCTTCATCAGAGTGTACCCGTCGATCGACCTCAAAGTAGCACGTTCCGAGGCCGGCGGCCACATCTGTCGGAGCGGCTGACTTTGAGGTAGTGTGTTCTGCGTGAATTCGCAGAATTCGGATAGGAAGTTGGAGTGAAAGCAGCTGCGCTCATATTTTCGATGCTGGTATTGGGTGACGCGCTATGTGGGCAGCAGACGGTGTCCGCTGCGACATGGCAGGAACCCGCGCTTCAACTTCCCAGCAATATTGCATCACCACCTCCGCCGAGGCCCGTGGACGTAATGGAACGGAAGGGGCCGACAGCGCTGCTCTATCGTGCGCTACGGTCCGTCGCTCTTGACCAAGCCAAGGTTTTCCATGTTCGGGAAGCCGTGCTGGAGCGCGGTGAACTACACCTCTACTTGACCGACGGCACGATTGCTTTTACGGAGGAGGTGACGGGGCGCGTGACAGGCGCGTTTTTCCTGGGTGAGGGCGAGGTGCTGATGCGTCCACCCGACTTGACCGAGCACGCCTCGCTGGGCCTGTTCTCCGGGCTTGGGGTGCTGAACGAACATTTCTCAGCGGCGTACCTGCGCTTTAATGGCGGCCTTATGAGCGAGTTGAAGCCGTTTCTGCGAGATAGCGAAGAACAGCAGGAATTTCTCCACGCCCATGACGCGCAAGCGCGGGGACTGGCGGAGATGGACGCGCTGCGACTGCTGGAGAGCTTTACGGAAGAGGCAACGCTCAAGAAAGACGACCAATTTCTGCACGCACGCCTTGCTACGCGACTGGGCAATCTTGATGTTTACGACGACTCGCAGGCGGAAGACCAGTTCAAAGTTGCTCGACTTGGCCACTCCGGCTCGAACCCCTACTTCGACGTGTGGATGGCATTCCCGGGGCTGGAGGCGCGCAGGCTGGGTGTGAGCCGGGTGATTGAACCAGCAGCGTCGTCTTGGGCTGTCCCTGTGGAGGACTTTCATATCGACGCCGAACTGACTCCGCCCGAGACGCTGGAGGCAACGGCAGAGTTGAATGTAGAGGTACGTAACGGAGGACAAAAGCTGCTGACCTTTGAACTCTCCCGCTGGCTTCAGGTGAGCAGTGTCGAGGTGGACGGAGAGGCGGCGGAGTTTCTGCAAAATGAGGCACTGAGCGGCAGCGAGCTTGCACGGATCGGAAACGACCTGGTGACCGTGGTGATGCCGTCAGCATTGCATGCGGGCGAACATCACCGGTTGCGATTCCACTATGCTGGCGCGGTGATGCAACAGGCAGCTCCGGGTCTGCTGTATGTAGGCGCTCGCGGTACGTGGTACCCGAATCGCGGCATACAGATGAGCCACTTCAACCTGAAATTCCGCTGGCCGAAGGCATGGACGCTGGTTGCGACCGGCCAGCGCACAACGTGGCGCGAAGAAGGCGACAGGGAGGAAGGCGAGTGGACATCGGAGGGAAAGATTCCGCTGGCGGGCTTCAACCTTGGCAAGTTCGCGCGCGCCTCGGTAGAGGTGGATGGAATCGAGGTCGCAAGCTACTCCGCGGGAGTGGTGGAGGAATCGCTAGCGAAAGCGACGCCGGAACTGGCGGCAGAAGCCTCGGCAAGAAACGCGGTGATCGCAAGGCGCTCGGCAGATGTGATTCAAAAATACGAACGTTGGTTCGGTTCCTATCCGTACAAAAGTCTGGCAATTACCCAGTTGCCGGGTGCGATTTCACAGGGATGGCCGACGCTGGTGTACCTGACCAGCTTTGCGTATCTGAGCGATGACGAGCGGCGGGCATTGAAGCTGAGTGAGTTTCAACGGCTAGTGTACGGCGGTTTCACACAGGATCACGAGACGGCACACCAGTGGTGGGGCGACCGAGTCGGCTGGAGAAGCTATCGTGACCAATGGCTGATGGAAGCGCTCGCAAACTTTAGCGCGCTGATGATTATGGAAGAAGCACGTCCGGAAGCGGCACGAGAGTTATTAGAGCAATACCGGAAGGACTTGCTGGCAACCAACGCGGAAGGAAAGCGCTATGCGGATGCGGGCCCAGTCACGCTCGGCTACCGTTTGTCTTCGTCTGTTTTTCCCAACGCCTATGTTCCTGTTACGTATGGGCGAGGTTTGTGGCTGCTCGTCATGCTGCGCGACTACTTTAGCGACTACGAAAAACTGGAAACGCCAAAGCGCGAGAGCGCGAAGAATGCCGGAGAGGGCCGCTTCCTGGAAGCCCTGCGCGCGTTCGGAAAGCGCTACGATCAGAGCACAGCCACGACCGACGACTTCCGCAAAGTGCTTGAGGAGTTTCTGCCGCCGAACGCACGCTTCGAAGGTAGGAGAACCCTCGATTGGTTTTTTGAGGAATGGGTGCGCGGCAGTTCGGTACCAGAGATCGATCTGAAGCAAGTCCTGTTCAGGCGGCAAGGTGACACCACGACAGTAGGCTTTGATCTGGATCAGCGCCAGTGCCCGGAATCGTTGGTGACATCGGTGCCGATCTTTGCGGAAGTAGCCGGAGGGAAGCAGGTGCTATTGCAACGGGTCTTTGTCGATGGTCATGAATCCCACTTTGAATTGAAGGTTCCGCAAGGAACGAGGCGAATATTGGCCGATCCAGAGAAAAGGCTACTGCGGCTGTACTGAGAAAAAGAATTTGCGAAGAAGTCACGAGAATTATGCTAAACGGAATCGCTTCCGTTATAATCAATCCAGCCGAAATTACGGAGAGATGGCCGAGTGGCTGAAGGCGGCGGTTTGCTAAACCGTTGTACGGTCAAAAGCTGTACCGGGGGTTCGAATCCCCCTCTCTCCGCCAGACGCTTTATTCCTGATTCAAAAAGCCCCAAAATTTCAGCACTTTCGTAGCTAAGACAAAGCAGCTCAAGAGCTTGCTTCTACGTGTGTTTCCAGTCCTGTCCCGTGCAATCCAGTTCTCGCCAGCGCCTATCCCGAACGAAATTGGTACTTTTGGTACTCGGCAACCGCTTGCTATTCTCACTCTTGTCTGTTTGAGGAGGGCACATACCCTAATTGCGCATAGAGAAACAGAGGACGTTTGGGTCTCCGAGCCCTGCCTTGACAACAGCTCAAGGTATCGTTAACTTAACCAGTATTGTTTGTGTTAACAAATCCATTGGGAGGTGAGGATGACGACAAAAGAGATCGACAACGCACTGTACCGCTTGTCCCCGGACATCGCGGCGATACTTGGCATGGTGGCAAAGGAAAAGCACTTTTCCGAAGCCATGGTTTTAGAGATGCTCATTCGCAAGGAGGCAATCGCAATGGGGATCATTGATGCTGACCATCCCGAAACCGCATTTTTGGATCTCATCAACACAATTAAAGGGTGGGGGATTCCCGCTCACGAAGATTTCACCCTTGAAGTCTTTGAGCGGGTCGAATCGACGCCCGATGTGTTGCGGCTTTGGAAGCAAGCTGTCACACCTTTGCCTGGACGGCGGGGAGACAAACGCAAGCGGTACGTCAACCAGAGTCTTGGCCGTTTTTGCAAACGTCTCATCGGCTGGGAAAGTGCACAGGAAGTTCAACTTGGAAAAGGCAGCGTTGGACTGATTCAGAGCTATACACGGTTGAAACCCCCGCCACAGCGGTTTGATTCAACCTTCTCCAATTGGGGATGAAATCCCTCGGTGGGAAGCCACCGCCGAGGGAAGAGTCTCCGGCGTGCACGGTCGGTTTCATTTATTCTTCTTTGCAGGGGACTTATTAAGTATCTTGCTCTCGGCGAGTGTGGCCATTTTATCGAAGTGGATGCCATAGCTTACACTCAAACTACATGCTCAACCGTGGCTATGCCTACACCACCATCATCGGCAGCAAATACCATGGACAAACCCTGCTCTTCCACTTGGCAAGCCTTTACCCCCACTCAACCCCACAAGCCTGGCAACAAAACCTGAACAACGGCGAAGTCACCCTCAACGGCGTCACCGCCACCGGAAGCGAATCGGTCACTGCAGGCCAAACCCTTGTCTGGAACCGCCCACCCTGGATCGAACCAGACTGCCCTCAGCACTTCGAAGTCCTGTTTGATGATCCCCATCTGTTGGCCGTCAACAAACCCAGCGGACTGCCCACCCTCCCCGGCGGCGGCTTCATGGAAAACACCCTCCTGCGCTTGGTGCAAAAGCAAATCCCCAACGCAAACCCTGTCCACCGGTTGGGCCGAGCCACCAGCGGCATCGTCCTCTTCGCCAAAACACCGCAGGCGGCCTCGAATCTAGAGGCAAACTGGAACACACCCCAAATTCAAAAGATCTACCGGGCGCTGGCTCAAAACGTTGCACAGCACGACGCCTACGAAATCGTCACACCCATCGGCCTCGTACCGCACCCACGCATCGGTTCCGTGTGGGCCGCCAACCCAAGCGGCAAACCGTCAAAGTCATTGGCAAAGGTGATCTCACGCACCACAAGCACCACAACATTTGAGGTAAGCCTATATTCGGGCCGCCCTCATCAAATCAGAATCCATCTGGCATCCATCGGCCATCCCCTGGTAGGCGATCCTCTGTACGGCTTAACCGGCCAGCCTCTTGAAAATCTCCCCGGCCTTCCCGGCAATGGAGAATATTTCCTGCACGCCCAATTTCTGAAATTCCACCACCCCATCACCGGAGAACAAATCAATCTTGAGGCAGCTTTGCCGTCCGGATTCTCATCGCATCTGTAGGTTCACGGCGGGAATCAAATCATAGTGACGTTGAAACCGCGCGATCCCGCCATTCCGAATCCTAACTCGGTTTGCCCGCATACACTCGGAACCCTCATCGACTCCGATCCCATTTGGTCCAGCCAACTCAGCTCGATCTATCATGCGTCTCAATCCATTGCACTCTGGAGTTGGAGATGTCTCTGATGCGAAATTTGACCCTCTTAGTGTGCTTGTTTGTTTCTGCGACCGCATATGGCCAGACGCAACTCGGACCAGACGTAGCTCACTTTATCTCCATTAACGCCCCGGTCTTCGCGCTCAACCACGTCCAGGTTATCGATGGAACCGGAACCGCTGCGATGGAGGACCAGATGGTGGTCATCGCGAATGGGAAGATTCAGTCAATTGGACCCTCTGCGTCCATTCAGCCTCCCAAGGGTGCTCAAAAATTTGATCGCACCGGCTACACGGTCATTCCAGGGCTGGTTGGAATGCACAACCATCTCTACTACACCGATTCTTATTCTGTGCAACTTGGCGCGAATGGCAAACTCAGCGAGCCGGGACTGATCATTGCGCCCGTGCCGTATACAGCACCAAGACTCTACCTTGCTGCGGGAGTCACAACCATGCGCACTACCGGCAGCTTAGAGCCGTACGGCGACTTGAAGGTGAAGCAGCGCATTGACGCAAACCTGATGCCCGGTCCGGCAATCGATGTGACTGCACCCTATCTGGAAGGCTCACCCACGCGATTCGAGCAGATGCACGAATTGACTGGCCCGGATGATGCGAAGCGCATGGTGGACTACTGGGCGGCCGAGGGCATGACCTCTTATAAGGCATACATGAACATCACGCGCGAGGAACTTGCGGCTGCGATTCAGCAGGCGCACGCGCACAAGGCGAAATTGACAGGACATCTGTGCTCGGTCACCTGGCACGAAGCAATCGCTTTAGGGATCGATGACTTTGAGCACGGGCCGGTGTTCACCGACACCGACTTCGTCACCGACAAGAAACCTGATCTCTGCCCATCGGGAACTGGTCGCGGGGAAAGCTGGGCGCATCTCGATGTCGCCGGGCCGCAGGTACAGGAGCTGATCCACAACCTGATCTCTCATCACGTGGCCGTAACCTCCACATTGCCGGTCTTTGAATCATCCGTCCCCGGTCGTCCGAAACTGCAGCAGCGAGTACTGGATGCCATGTCCTTTGAGTCCGCTCAGAGTTACCTCACGGCACGCGGCCGAGTCGCGTTGGATTCGCCATTAACTGCTCTGTTGCGGAAAGAGATGGACTTTGAGGTTGCCTTCGTCCGTGCCGGCGGTCTGCTTCTTGCCGGTCCCGACCCTACTGGGAACGGCGGCGTGCTGCCGGGATTCGGTGACCAGCGTGAAATCGAATTGCTGGTTGACGCCGGCTTCACTCCGCTGGAAGCCATACAGATTGCCACTTTGAACGGCGCCACCTATCTCGGGCAGCAGGATCGCATTGGAAGCCTCGCGCCGGGCAAGCAGGCAGATCTGGTTTTGATCAAGGGTGATCCCTTAAAGCATATCGACGAGATTGAAAATGTTGAAACGGTCTTCAAAGCCGGGATTGGCTACGATTCGGCCAAGTTAATTGAGTCTGTGCGTGGCCAGGTTGGTATTCGCTAGCGTTAATTTAGTCCGTCAATCGTTGCTCAGGCCGAAGAAGAACCTGCCCGTGATGGCGACAATTTCAAGAAGTCGCTATCTCTGGATGAGTAATGGGAGGTCGGCTTGTGGCGAGGGTTCCCGGCGGCGCTGCGCAGCTCTGGGCGAGTAACTGGATGTTCCGGAAATTATCGAACGGCCAAGCTATTCCCTGATATTCCCTGTTCGGTCAGTTCAAGGATTAAACTATCCTTGTTTTTGGTGCAGGAAATTCGCGGAAAATGATGGTTGCACGGGCCCCTACAGTGCTGTTTTCCCTGTATTTTTCCCTGTTAGCCGGAGAGCGGTTCGCTCAAGACTGCGTCCACCGTAAGTAGCTTCTAAACAACTGAAAAACGACTTTTAAAAGAACTACATGATCGGCAGCCGACCTGCCGATTCGTTGTTTGTGAATTCCAGTGGCATATTGGTTACACACACGGCCCTCGCCCATACCGCTTTCCTCGTCCGTGCGACCATTCCCGCTTCATCTTCCGTAGTTAAATTCGATCTAAAGCTCGACAACAGAGCGTTCGTAGATGGATACTCGCTTGGATTGGGGTAGTCGAGGACGCTTTCTGGCGATCCGCCTTATGGTATTGCGGCTCTGTCCCGCTAAGAGCCGTTCGTTAGCCAAAAATGAGTAGGAGGCTCCCATGAAGCTCAACTGCTTAATGCTGCTGCTGACTTTCACACTCTCTACGGCCCATGCGGAGCCTATCCTGAGCCTCGCTCAAGGCCAGGCATACCAGATGACCTACACTGGCAAGCACTGGGTGTCCAGGGTTCTGGTTACGCCTGACAGTGCTTTCAATGGGAAAACGATTCACGCAACGGTCAAGGGAGTTGCGAATGGCACACGCTCCGATCCCGCACTGAACGCGCTTTTTGCTGCACCGTATGCCAACATCCAATCAGGGCAATTAGCGTCGTTCGACATTACTACCAACGATGGCGTTGACGTGCCTCACGGCACGTACTCCATCTCTATTGACCTCTCAAGTGGCAAGACGCGACAGGCCTTGCAGTTGCAACTTACCGTGCCTCCGGCACTTGTATCCCCCTCCAGACTAGTCATTACGCATGTGCTGCCGTTCTGGGGAATAGGCGCACGCGATGTTCTTCCCAGGTTGGTTGTGCAGGAGAATGGCGGTCAGTCCCCGGCGGTGATCCGAATCGCGGACTTTCCACAATTCTCCGACGCCAGCGGCGAAACCGGCGGCAGTGTTGTCACCAAAGCGGGTTCGCTAGTGGTGCCCAAAGGCGACCTCGCCACGCTTGGTTACGATTTGCAAGGCGACTTCCCCTTGGGGACGACAACCGCGACGCTGACCCTCAAGTCAGATCAGCTTGACGCACCCGCCATCCTGGCGATGGAAGTCCATACGCGCCGAACGCCATGGTTGCTTATTTCTTTCGTAGCACTGGGCCTGATCCTGGGATTCCTTCTGCGAACTGTTCTTAAACAGCAGATTCAGCTTGGCGAGGCCCAACAGCAGGCAAGCGCAGAATACAAGAAGCTGCAGGAGGAGATGCATGAGGCCGCTGACAAGCAGTATAAGTCGGACATTAATGTCGCGCTTCACGAGTTTCGGCGCGTCATCGAACGCACACCCAGCGCCCCCGCCGATGCACTTTCGAATGCGGTGAAAAAGGCGGAGGAGGCCCTTAAGGATGCAACAGACCATCTCCAAAAGCGAACTGACGACGTAAACACCCTGCTGTCACAGATCGCGACCGCGGTTGGTCCTGCATGGAGCGTGCCTGAGCCCGCAAAGTCTGCGTTGGTTGAGGCGCGATCGAAGCTGGTTACGGCGCGTGAAACGCTCAAGCAAGGGGACGTAGAGAAAGCCCAAACCATTCTCGAACAGCTAGTAATTGATCTGGACGCGCGCGTGACCTCAACTGCACGCTCGTACCGCCAGGCCTATGATGAATTTCTCAATAATCTCGACACTGTTGGAAGATTGTTGCTTGCCGAGCAGAAGGGCTACTTGGTTGACGCAGAGAAACAACTCACCAAGTTGCGTGATGACATTCCGACGGTGGCAGACCCCGCCGCCAAGTGCGACGCTACCAAGTGCAAGGGGGCGCTTGACGCAATCACTCAAGCCGCCTCGGCAGCGGATTCGTTGCTGAGAGAGCTGAGTAATTCCGCGATCCACACCTTCGCGGTAATGGATGAATACTTGGCGGCCACACCATTGCCGAAGCCGAACGAATGGGTGCATGCCAACGAGTCCACGCGCGCCCTTGCCCTCGCCCTTCCGGATGTTCTGGACGATTTAAGAGATGGTCCGGAAAAGATGAGGAAGGACACGGTTGCTCTCCTTCAGGAATGGCGTACGGCGCTTTTAGCTCAGGCAAACGTGAAGGCTGTGTCCGCATTTTTCGACCAGGGTAAGTATGAAGAGGCCGCACAACTGGTCGCAAGGACTCTTGCGACTCCGGCACCTGCGCCGCAGCGTCGGCGTGGAGGGGAAGAGGGAGAGGAAGAAGAAACTTCTGAGGTGCAGAGATTCGTAGCAGGAGAGAGCGTCGATGCTTCCCTGATTGCGTTGGCAGGTTCACCGCGCTTCAGATTGAAACTCGCTCCGTCACAACAGCAGGTTTTGAACATGGGTGATGAGCTCATTTACTTGAGGAGAACTCTGGATCCGGTTCATGCCATGGAAGTCCACAGCTTCTGGAACTTGCTTGCCGCAAAGGCGGTACAGTGGCTCATCTGTGCAATTGGACTAACCATTATTGGATACCTGCTGTTTGCCGACAAATTCGTCGGCACGCCCCCGGAGATACTGACTGCATTCTTTTGGGGGTTTTCCACCGATGTCGGTGTGGACTCACTGGTCAGCGCGGCGAAGCCCAAGACCGGAAGTTAGAGACGAAGTTCTGCCCGTGGCGTGAAGGACTTCATTCTCGCCCAATATCGAGTCCAATTTGCGCTTCACACGCAATGGGCAAGCGGATCACCGTAGTAACAATAAGCGGCCCAGGTGTCCTCTGCTTTTCCGGCATAAGCTTTCTTTCGAATTCCCCGCAGGATCTCGGCAAATGGCGCGGACGGCTTTTCCTTCACCGCTTTGTAGAAACATTCGGCCACTTGGTGAGCAATGTTGTCCTCCACCGACCAAAGCGGCGCAACAACTCCGCTGGCGCCAATTTCTACGAAAGAATTACCAAAACCACCTACGCCCATCAACGCCGGAGTAAGCCTGCCCACTTCGCAGGCGTTCAGAAATACGAATGTGCGCGCCTTTGGAAATGACTTGGTAAAACCATCCAGCGCCCCAATTTGCCAGCAATTCAAGTCTTCCATGTCTTGCTCCAGCGCAATCGACTGAGGAAAGCCTGACTTGCCGTGACATACAAAGTGAAGAAGGGTGGCGCCGCCCGATGCCAGCTTCGCGGAGATGTTTGCCACCAGAGCAGGTGAGATGATCTCTGCCGGCGTGAAGCACTTCTTGATCATATTGGCTTCGGCCTCGGCATTTGCCAGCTTCCTGTCGGCAGAGTACTCAGGCGCAACAATGTAAGTCTGCGAAATTGCGATCTTCTGGGGAGGAGACAGATACTTGCTCGTCACCCAGCGACCAATAGCAAACTCTGCTCCCAATGCCTCGCGCGTCTCAAGCGTGAGGTCTTCGCGGCGTCTTTGCGGAACCATGATTTCCCAGGGAATGTACGGTTCCTGGGAGACAATCAATATTCTTGCCAGCGGCTTGCCTCCGTCCACGATGTTCCAGAAGAAGTTCTGGAACCCCGGAGGTGTTGCCTTGAACATCTCGATTCCAGCCCCTCGCAACGCCGCACTGCGTGCAACCGCCGAAGCTGAGGCATTCTTGGCGCTGGTGAACACTTTCATCGCGCCGCTTACGATGTCCTCTGTCTTGCTCCGCAGCGTCCATTCGCCCTCCCATCTTTCAGAGAATGCTGGCGCATCCGCGATCATGTAGAAATGGCAGCCGTCCATCTGACCAAGTTCCACAATGCTGATGGTCATGTCTGCTGCGACCGCGTCGTGCTGAAGCCGGAGCGAGGGAAGAGCGTCGGCTGCGTCGGGCGGTGTGTTGTCAGCAAATGTCCCAGTTGGTACGGTTGACGAGCCCCTTCGGTTTGAAGCCGCGACCACCACCCCTGTAATGGTGGGACGCCGCGTCACCTGCCCACTCGGTCTACCTTTGTACTGGAAGAGCGCAGTGATGGTCGGCTGAGTATCCGGCATCTCCGCCGCGCCTACTACCTTCAGCGAGAACCTTACTCGTGAGGACTCCGGCGTGTCTCGGTGAATCACAATCTGCTGTGAGCCGAAGTTCTTGTCCTGTGATTTGCCGCGCCTGAGTGCTTCTCTCTTGATCTCAAAATGCGCTGAGGTCAAAAGCTTCACATCCACTTTGAAGTCACGCACTTTTCGAGGCGCGTTGATGACGATGCCGCTACTCTCCTCTCCGGCTCGCGCTTGTTGCTGGTCGGCGAAGATCGTGATGTCGAAAGCCGTCTCAGGCATCAACGGTTCATCGCAGCTGAACTCCATGTGAGGAGTGCGCTGCACCACCGAATCACGCTCGGTCACCTGCGGCACTGACACCGGGGCTTTCCCTTGCTTCTGGCACGTTCTTGTCATAGGTTTCCGCGGCGCATTGGGAGTGCTTTTCGCGGTGCTGTCAGAACCCGCGCGAAGCCTCCGCGTCACAGGCGGTTGCAAACTCCCACCGTCCAGCTTAAGCCCCTGGAGTCGATCCCGAGTCTCCGAGAGACCTTTAACAAACAGTTTCTTCGCAACATCGCCGGGCAAAACATTCCCAGAAGACCGTAATGGCTTCAGCAACTTTATAAACGCCCTCTTGCCCACTCCGTCCACAATTCTGGAAAGATTCGCTGCTCCCTGCCGTGTCGGCTTCATCGCAGTGATTTGAATCTCAGGGACTCGTCCAGTCACTCCCCTCTTCGGTGCACTCGTCTTCGCCGCCTTGTTCACGGCTGCTCCTCTCGGAGCGGCCTTCTTCACTGCGGTTTTCACCACCGCCTTCTTCACTGCCAACCGAATCCGGCTTTCCAGATTGACGGCCCGCTTGCTGGGACTTCCATCGAGAAGCAACAGCAACCGCACTAGTTCCTCGGCTTTTCGAAGATCGCGCCGCTGGTAGCTCTCCTCCGCAAGTTGATACATCTGCGAACAGAGAGACTTCATGAAGCTTCTGACTTCCGGGCGGACGGTTCCACTTTTCTTCAGTGAAATCAGTGCGCGTGCTGCGGAGATCAAATCTCCCGCGCTCTCGTATCGCTTTGCCCGCTTGATCGCCCCGGAGCTCACTAAAGCCGTGCGCCCCGAGGCGCTCGTCCTACCCTTTCCGGCCCGTCCGCTCTTTCTGGTTGCAAGCTTCTCCGCAACATCGCTCTTGGGCGCTGAACGTTTCGTCATAGAGTCCTCGCAAGGTGTGATTCTCGACTCAGTCCTCTGTCGGCCCCATACTGTATCGAATGTTGCTTTAATCCGCCACATCGCAGTGAAGTAACATTTTCAATTCAACGAAGAGACTTGGCGTGGAGTTCCTTACTTGCCGGAGGGGTGACAGCGCTTTCAGCCCCTTTTGTAGATCAATTGTGGTACGCTGGCTCGGCAACAAAGTTGTAACCCAATGGCGGCTGCATTGGAGCGGAACTCATCTCAGCTCAATGCAGTTCGGAAGCCGCACGCTAACTGCATGACCTGGCGCAATGCATGAAGGTGAAGATGGTTTTCCAACTTTCCCGTTGCCACCACGACTCCGTATCCATTCACAATTCACAAAACATGTTGACTCGGGGCCAGGTAACCCTCATGCCTTCCTTTGTCCACAACAGCCCGGAGTATCTCCAGGAGGATCTATGCCACTGTTATACGGCGGTTTGACCAAGTGGGTAGCCAACCTCACTAAGATTCGTGGATTATGTGGGAAATACAACCCGGACGCGACGACCGGTAGCCCTTGCCAGTTCGCGAAAAAGAAGCTCTCTGACCTGCTGGCGAATGCTGCTCTGGTTCAGTTTAAGCTCGACATTAAGAAGGAGTTTCCGGGTATCACCATATCCATCAGCGATTCTTACAGCTTTGCGAAGTTGACGGACGGTGTTTCCCCAACAACGCTCCATGATTCCGTGTGGGCCTTCATTCGCTCAACCTGCGATAGCTCTTGTCTTGAGGGTGGAGACCTTAATCCTAAGAAGAGTGTGCAGGATGCCTATCCCGCCAAGAACGATGTCGGATGGAATGATCTCAAGGATGGGATTCACGCGGCCGGGTTGGATAAGGTGATTGAGGAAGCGCCCAAGAACGTGAACACCAAACTGGAAGGCCTCCGGAGTGCCCCAGCCCCGAAACCCCTGTTGGATCTCCTGACCTACTTGAGTCCAGTCCACTAACCGATACTCCAGGAGGGGATGATGATTTACGCGCACCACAATTTCTCAGTGCGTTTTCTCCTGATCGCAGCCATGCTCTTGAGCTGTCTCTGTGGTGTTTCGGCGGCTGCCAGCGACGATGCGCTAACGGTTACCAGCAGTTCAGGCAAGCAAGGCCAGGCCATTGCAACTTCCTACTGGCTCGATGTTGCCTTTTCCAATCCAAACGATGTCGAGCTTCGGCGGAAGATGCACGACGCAGTCGTAGGTGGATGGAACTGCACCGATCCAACAAATTTCGTAGTTACCGTTGAGGGTTCCGGTACACCTCTTCCGGTTGATAGCGTTGACGTTTCCAACGCGACGGAAAATAATTGCCGCCAGGCTTTTGAAGATGATGATCATCTGCCTAAATTGCCAGCGCTTCTCCAACTGAAGCTGACTAGCGCTGGACAAAGGCTCGTCCACGGCAAGGTGACGGTGCGCATTCGCAACCTTCCCAATGGTTCGGAACTGACGGGCACATCTGCGGATGCTGTTTCCTGGACCCCGAATATCATCACGCTCTCGGTTCAATCCGCGATTAATGAGAATCTGACGAACAAGACGGTTGCCAAAGATGGTGTATATCAGTTCGGAGTCTCAGGCACGCTTCCGCTTAAGTCATACAGCTGGGGCGGGTTTCTGCTGGACTCCAAGAATCTGTTTTCCACCAATGAGCGGGATACGAAAAGCGTCTTCCAAGGTGGCGGCGGCGTCCAGGTCGGACTTTCGCGTGGCTGGTATATTCCGCTGAAGTTTGAACAGCAGATTCAGGGCAATCAGGTGGCGACCAATCTCTCCACGGTGTCTTTGCTTGAAGTCTCGTCGTTAGTCCCAGGATGGAAATCCGTGATTGATCTTTTCAGGAGAACAATCGGTCCAGTGGTAAGCGCCCCTAACGATCCGCTGTTCAAGCTCGACTTCCCTTATACGCATCGAATTAACCAGCTAGTTGCGGCGAAATCCTCGCCTCTGCCAGTGAATGATTTCGCGATGAATCCTTCCCTTGCATTCAGCAACGGACACTTGTTGGGAAGACTCTGTAACCAAGACACAAAAAGCTCGAAAGCGTTTGGTCTTTGTCTGAACTGGGAAGCCGATGCAGGACTCTACTATCTCCCGCTGGAAGATACCCCGAAGGGCTCGCGGCGAGCGGAGGGTTATTGGGATTCGTCTTTACTTGTCCCGTTCTCGAAGCTGCCGGCTTTTGCAGGTATAAAGCTCGATCCACAATCGCAACAAATGCAGCTCCGCATCAAATATGGGGATACGGTGAACCCGGCCAACAACTACGCTCGCGCCAAGAAGTGGTCTTTTGGGTTGGAATTCGTAAAACAATGATGCCGAGTGCCATGCGTCTAAACCTCTTGCCGCCGCAGTCCTTTCAGCGCGAGGAAAATGTCATCCTCAGTGCCGAGATGGTTGGGGTTACAGCCTCCTTGCCAAGTTTGCTGATTGCATCCGATAGAGCTACAGCGATCGGTCGCAGCGAAGGGAGGAGCAGCGCTCACGCCTTGCAGCCGTTCATTGTGTTATCCGTGTAGCAGGACGCTCCTGCCGGCTTCCAGGCTTCTTGCATCAGTCATCGCGTTCCGCTCCGCTGTATTATTTCAATTGGTTCAAGCTATTCCGTGTTCCCGGCCAGAACAGGCTAGGGCGAGAGATGAGGTTTCGTCATGGCAAAAACGCCGCTCTTTACGGACCAACCGCGTGTCGTCCTTCTTGGAAGTGAAAAGGCCGCCGTCCCCGACGCAGTCACGCTCAAGCCCACGTCGCCAAGGTCGAAGCTAACCGTCTCAGTAATCGTCAAACGGAATCAACCGCTCGAGATCAATCACCGCGGCGGTCGGGCAAGCGGCCCAGTTCGTATCACCCGTGGCGAGTATAAGATGCACCACGCCGCCGCCCCCGCTGCGGTAGCGCTGGTCCGCTCCTTTGCCCGTGAGTTTAATCTGAAGGTCGAGGCCGATCCTGGTTCGGTCGCGCGCCGTACCATTCGGCTTACCGGAGCCGCCGGCGATATGCAGAAGGCATTCGGTGTCGTACTCGCGCAGAAAGCCATTGACGGTGTTGAGTACCGCGTCCGCGAGGGAGGTATCTATCTGCCTGCCTCGCTTATCGACTCCGTCGTTGCCGTCCTCGGGCTCGACAACCGTCCCCAGGCCAAACCCCACTTCCGCATCCGTCAGCCCAATACCGTGTCGACCAGCTATACCCCGGTCCAGGTCGCCCAAGCGTACAAGTTTCCTGCAAACGCCACCGGCACAGGCCAAACTATCGGTATCATCGAACTCGGTGGCGGCTACCGCCAGACCGACCTTACCGCTTACTTTAAGACCCTCGGCCTCGTTGCTCCCACCATTGCCGCCGTTTCCGTCGACAGTGGGAAAAACTCTCCTTCAAATGCCAACGGTGCTGATGGCGAAGTGATGCTCGACATCGAAGTCAGCGCCTCGGTTGCCCCTGGTTCAAAGGTTGCCGTCTACTTCGCGCCGAACACCGATCAAGGCTTCATTGACGCGATCAGTACCGCCGTTCACGACACAACCAACAAGCCGAGCGTCATTTCGATCAGTTGGGGCGGTCCGGAATCAAGCTGGACTCAACAATCCCTCGCTGCACTGGACGCCGCCTGCCAGTCGGCTGCCGCGCTCGGCATCACCATCACGGTCGCAGTCGGCGACAACGGCTCGTCCGATGGCGGTACCGGGAACAACGTCGATTTCCCGGCATCGAGTCCGCACGTCCTCGCCTGCGGAGGCACTGTGCTCCTAGCGGACGGGGCAAACATCGTCTCTGAAACTGTGTGGAATGAAACGGCAAGCAATGAAGGCGCTACCGGCGGTGGCGTCAGCACCGTATTCGCGCTGCCCACTTGGCAGGCGAAGTCGAACGTCCCTGCTCCGAGCACGAACACGGGTGGGCGCGGGGTGCCCGACGTTGCCGGCGACGCCGACCCAACCACCGGCTACAACATCCGCGTCGACGGCCAGACGATCGTCATCGGCGGTACCAGCGCTGTTGCTCCGCTCTGGGCCGGATTGATCGCTGTCGCCAACCAGCAACTCGGCACCACGGTCGGATTCATTCAGCCAGCCATCTACGCCGCCAAGTCTGCTTCCGCCTTCAATGACGTTACACAGGGCAATAACGGCGCGTTCTCGGCTGGCCCAGGCTGGGACGCTTGCACCGGTCTCGGCTCCCCTATCGCCAACAAACTTATTCCCCTCCTTGCACCCGCAGGTGCAAGTTCCAAAGCCCCGTCCACCCCTGTCAAGAGACGCAAGAAGTTGGTGAAGACGAAGGGAGTGGTCAGCGGGGCAGACAAGAAGCCCGCAAGTGGGCGCAGGGCTGCCAGATTGCAATAACCCTCGCACGCTTAGCAGAATTGTGGAGTTGATGCGCGAGCTCAGTCGGGAAGCGTCTTTCCGCGAGTTTCCAAACTGAATGGAATCAGAAGGAGTCCGATACCGAACGCAACCGCCGTGAGAGCAACGGGCTTACCCAACGTTCCCATGTTATGCACGAGCGCACCAAGCGCGAAGTTTACCCCGGCGCCAATGAAGCGGCCGAACGAAGTGGCGAACGCAAAGGCCGTCGCGCGAACCGAGGTGCTGTACTGCTCCGGCAACCATAAGCTGAACATCGTGAAGTTCCCCCCAAAGAACCCAAGAAAGAACAGCATGGCCAGAAACGGACGTAGCCCATGGGGCAGATAAAACGCCCAACCAAAGCTAAGGAGGATGGAGGCTCCCATGCCCACGAAATAGAATGCGAGGACACGCTTCCGCCCAAAACGCTCGGCGAGCGGCGGCAGCGCGAGACAGCCGAGAATGGTGCCGACAGATAAAAGGCCCGTGCCGAACGACGCCATCTGTACAGCGCGGGGAAGCGACGCGCCGGCCTTTCGCGCGAGAGTAATAATCGCCGTTGGTTCATAGACGGCAGCAGCCCACAGGCCGATGATCGCTACCGTCAACAATCCTGTGTTCACCAACGTACGGCGACGGTACCGGCCAGCGAAAATCTCCTTCAAAGGGGAGCTGCGGCGAATCGGTTCGATTCGAGTCGAGCGTTGCCAACGCTCTGGTTCTTTGACCCGCTTGATGATCACGAGCGACAAGATGACCGGAGCCAATCCGCATAGGAACATGGCTCGCCAGCCAAAATGCGCTCCGACCGTGTAATTCAGTGCCGCTGCAAGAAAGAACCCGGTATAGTACCCCGTCTGCAGATAACCGGCTCCCATTTTGCGCCGGTCCTCGGGCCAGGCCTCCGCGACGTAGGTTCCCGCGAGTGCCCACTCGCCGCCGATCCCCACGCCCGCAAGGAGGCGAAACACTGCGAGTTGCCAGACATTCTGTGACAGGGAGGCAGCCCCGGTGAACACTGCGAAGACGAGGATTGTAGCTGCAAGTACCCGCGCACGCCCGAACCGGTCTGCAATGGGGCCCCAGATAAATGCCAGGCCCCATCCGATCAGGAATAGGGCGAATAGAATCGAACCCGCAAGAGCAACGTTGGCTGGGGCATTCGACATCCCCGATTTTGGCAGCAACTCGGTAAGAGCCGGGCTGAGTACGAGAGCGTAGATAACGGAATCCATTCCATCCAGCGTCCAACCTGTCCAAGCGGCCCAGAATCCTGTGATCTGTTCGCGCGTCAGTTTGGATGGAAATTGCGGCACAGAAAAGGCAATCGCTCGCTCAGCCACAAGAACTCCTAATGGGCGGCTCTGGAAACTTGCAACAGAGATGCGAGATCCACATGTGAAGTTGCTCATGCTCAAACTTGTTGAGGTACAAGCAGGGATCAGTGGCCGTCAGGGGCATTTGGGTGTATGAAAGATTCAGTCATGAAGCCCTCCACCCACTTGCAGTTCATTGCGCGCGCCGAAGGTTATCGAAAACGAATCGCCATCATCGAAGCCAATGAGGCCTACTCATACGACCGTCTGCTTAATGCTTCGGTCCGGGTGGCATCGGCGCTGCTCAATGGACGTGCTGATTTGCGCGAGGAGCGTGTTTTGTTTCTCGTGACTCCGGGTTTTGCTTGGGTCGCTGTGCTGTGGGGCATCTGGAGAGCGGGCGGCATCGCGGTGCCGCTCCCGCAAGGTTCACCTGCGGTAGATCTGGAATATTTCATCGAAGATACGCATGCAACGGTGCTGGTCGCAGATGCTGCCGGGCACAAAATTCTTGCGCCAATTGCGACCGCCCGTGGGCTGCGGTTCTTGGCGTCCGATGAAGCTCTTGTCGCCGAGACGAGCATGCTGCCGGCCGTCGAAGGCGCACGGCGCGCGATGATCCTCTATACCAGCGGCACCACCAGTCGTCCCAAAGGTGTAGTTACAACGCACGACAACATCGGAGCACAAGTTTCAGCGCTTGTCAGTGCATGGCAGTGGTCTTCCGATGACCAAATTCTGCTCTGCCTTCCACTTCACCACGTGCATGGCATTGTCAATGTGGTGTGTTGTGCTCTGTGGTCGGGCGCGACCTGCGAGATGCTGCCACGCTTTGAAGCCGAAATTGTCTGGGAACGCATCGCCAACGGAACCCTGACTCTGTTCATGGCGGTGCCCACAATTTACGTAAGACTCATCGCCGCCTGGGAGAAAGTCTCGCCACAGCAGAGGGATGTCCTAAGCCAAGCGTGCGCAAGGCTGCGCTTGATGGTGTCAGGCTCGGCGGCACTGCCAATCTCTACTCTGAACCGTTGGAAAGAAATCAGCGGCCACACATTGCTTGAGCGCTACGGCATGACGGAGATTGGTATGGCATTGTCGAACCCACTGAACGGCGAGCGGGTGCCGGGCAGCGTCGGAGTTTCGCTTCCGGGTGTTGAGGTGCAACTTGTCAACGAGCAAGGGGAAGTAGTTGTAGGCGGCGATCCTGGAGAAATCGAGGTTCGTGGCCCGAGCGTCTTCAAGGAATACTGGGGTAAACCGGAAGCAACACAGAAGAGTTTTCGTGACGGCTGGTTCCGAACTGGTGATGTCGCCGTATGCGAGAACGGCCGCTACCGTATTTTGGGCCGCATGAACATAGATATTCTCAAGACTGGAGGCCACAAGGTCTCGGCCTTGGAAGTTGAAGAACAACTGCGCGAGCACCCAGCTATTGCAGAATGCGCGATTGTCGGTGTGCCGGACGAAGAGTGGGGTGAACGCGTTGGGGCTGCTATCGCGCTACGCGAAGGAAAGACTCTTGATCTGGAGAGCCTGCGCGGCTGGGCAAAGGGACGACTCGCATCCCATAAAATTCCTTCGCGGCTTCTGATCGTCGACGCGCTTCCGCGGAATGCCATGGGTAAGGTGACCAAGCCCCCTATCATCGAGCTCTTTAAGAGTCGCCGTGAGAACGATTGAAGAGACTGATCTCATTTTAGAGGCTCCTTGCCTCCTTCAATGTCGCGAGTAAAGCGTTAACATTGGGCTACGATTGGAGACCGCGATGGAACCGTTCCGCTTTCATCTCTTCGTCTGCACCCAGCAAAAGCCAGAAGGCGCCCCATCATGTTCGGCGAGCGGGTCGTTAGCTGTGCTCGACGCAATGGAGCGCGAGATTCAGACACTTGGTCTGAACAATGATGTGCAACTCACTACTTGTGGCTGCATGGGACTCTGTGACGAAGGACCTGTGATCGTCGTTTATCCGGCAGGGGTGTGGTACCGGCGCGTGCAGCCTTCGGATGTGTCCGAAATTGTCGCAACGCATCTCCGCGACGGCAGAACTATTGATCGTCTCGTCTGGGGCGATGCCCTGGCAATGAAGAGCATGTCCGTTGAACACGGGGACCGATTCCGCGCGGCTACTGCTGCCCGAGAAAAAGCGGGGATGCTTCCGGATCGCCTCGATCAGATGATCCGAGGATATATGCCGAGCCGTTGCATTCTCACGGCGCTTGAACTCGATATTTTCACCGCCGTTGGGGACGGAGCCAATGCCGAACAGATCGGGACAAGAATCAAGGCAAATTCCCGCGCCACAGGCATGTTGCTCAATGCGCTCGTCGCCTTGGGTCTGCTCCTCAAGAACGGGGAAGATTACCAGAACACGCCAGAATCGGCACGATTCTTCGTGGAAGGCTCCAAGGAGAACCACCGTAACGGTCTGCTGCACACCGCCAACATCTGGCAGCGCTGGAGCACGATGACAAAAGCTGTACGGAGTGGTACCCAGGTAGCCATCGATCACGACGATACTCCAGAATGGACGCGCAACTTCATTGCTGGTATGCAGCGCAACGCCAAAGATCGGGCTCCGCTTGTAGTAAAAGCCCTAGGCACGGCAGGCGTTCGGCGCATCCTCGATCTTGGTGGTGGCTCTGGCGCCTACTCCATTGCATTCGCAAAAGCCTCTGTTGATGTGCATTGTGAAATCCTCGACATCCCAGAGGTTGTGCCGCTCACCGCCGAATATGTCAGCAAGGCTGGCGTCTCCGCACAAGTCGGCCTGCGTGCCGGAGACATGCTCCAGGATGACTTTGGGTGTGGCTACGATCTCATTATGCTGAATGCGATCTGCCATATGTTTTCCGAGGAGCAGAATCAAGATGTCTTCCGGCGTGCATGCAAGGCACTAGCGCCGAACGGACGCCTTGTCGTCCAGGACTTCATCCTTAATCCCGATAAAACGGCGCCCCAACAAGCCGTACTATTCTCACTGAACATGCTTGTCGGCACCGATGACGGTGCCAGTTACAGCGAAGTTGAATACAGACAATGGATGAAAGGCGTGGGCTTCACCGATGTGTCACGGATTAATATGCCCGGACCGAGTGACCTGATTGTTGGTCGCGTAACATAGGGTGCCGTGTGCCGTGCCTGCGGACGAAATGAACATGAGCAATAAAGATATGAGCGTGGCGGAGCCCGAGGCAGCGGTAGCGATTGTGCGTGTGCGTAGGCTGAGAGAATCCATCTTGCTCATTCGGCGCTCGGAGCGAAAGGAAGATTCCTGGTCCGGGCATTGGTCGTTTCCAGGAGGCCGGCGTGATCCTGACGATCCCGACCTACTGCATACTGCCCTCCGAGAACTTGAAGAAGAGTGCGGAATCCGACTTGAACGGGGGCACATGGAAAGCGCATTACCGCCCGTGCTGGCACGGAGAAGAACCGGGCCGTTTGTCTTAGTGGCTCCGTTCGTATTTGAGGTAGATGGCGAACTGCCCACGGTCGTTGACACTGAAGAAGCGGTGGAGGCCGTTTGGATTCCGCTCAGTGTCTGGTGTGACCCTACTATGCACTCTCTCCGGGCCGTGCCGGGGCTGCCAGATAATTGGCTATTTCCGGCGATCGATCTGAATGGCGTACCAGTGTGGGGATTTACTTACAGGTTGGCGATGGATTGGCTCGGCCTGCTCGCTGATCAGGGCCGGATTGAAGAGGCGGGATTTGGGATGGCGTGCCGCGTATTGGACCTTCTGCTCTCCCACGGTCTCACGCTCATGAGCGGCTGGGAGGATCAGGCTGTGCAGCCAGATCTAGCTGAAGGGCGAAGGGTGAAACTCGCCAGGGTTGAAGGCGTGATTCCTGTAGAGCGGGTTCTCGCCTGCTTTTCGGCTCCAGAAGAACTCTTTCCAAGTGTGAACGTCCTTGAAGTTCGACCTGAAAGTATCCGCGTGGTAGGGCTCGCATTTGAGGAGTACCTCATTTCGACAGTCAAGTAACTTGTTCGGCCGTTCGGCACACCAGTTCTTCTTCGCCTGTGCATACTCTTCAAGCTCGAAGTTCCCGTTCCCTCTCTATTTCAAGCCTTCGACGAGATACAGATCGGAGAGTGTCCGGTGATATCCGTAAACACATGTCTTGGCATCAGGAGAGAGCAGGATGGGACCGATGGTTTCGACGCCAGCAGGATCAGAAGGTACGAGTTGGCGCCAGAGAGTCCGCTTGCCGGTGTTGATATCTAGGTGGAAGACGCGGGCCGGAACCTCGCCAGGTTGGTAGACGTAGAGCGCGCTGCCGTCGGTGTTCCAGGTGATGGGCTGCTCGCCGGGCTCCATGCCAAGGATTGGGCGTGGTTTTCCTTCGCCGACGGGATAGAGATAGCCCTTCTGGTCGGGACCAATTCCGGCGACAAACTGAGAGTCGGGCGAAACAAAGAAGGCGGTAGCCAACACGCCCTCAGGCGAGATGGGCCGCGACTTTCCTGAATTGACATCCAACACATAGAGTCGAACGCCGTGGCCGGGTTCATCTCCAGAGAAGACCACACGCTTACCGTCGGGAAACCAGTGGGCCCAAGCGTGATTGATGTTGTCATTGGTCAGCATCCGTGGCTCGCCGGACTTGGTTGGAAGCAGCCGGAGCTGAGCTGGCGAACCCTGCGGCTGGGCGATGACCCATTTGCCATCGGGCGATAAGGCGAGTGCCGAACCTTCACCCAACAACACTGCGGGTGAGCCGTCCGTGTTGCGAACGTAGACGGCGTAGGTGAGGCCCGCCGACTTGGAATAAGAGAGGCCGCCGCCGCTGCCTTCCTCGTCGAAGAGGAGCAATTTTCCGTCGGGGGAGAGATCGGCGGGATAGGAGTAGTCAAACCAGGAGAGATCCTTCTCGTGAGCTTCTGTGCTCATGATGCCGATCAGTTCGCGCCGCCAACTGGCGCGGGTGAGCAGGACGCGACCGTCTTTCCATATGTCAAGCAGCATGAGGGTGCCCGGCATGCGGGTGACGAGGCGCTCATGGCCGTCGAGGGTGACGGCCGAGAGGCTGCGATCAATGCCAGACTTGCTGGCGGTGAACCAGATCTCGCCGCCATCGGCTGACCAGGCTAATCCCTGCACGGTGTACCAATCACGGGACAGGATTTTCTTGTTTCCAGCTAGATCGACGAGAGCGACCGAGCCGCCATCATCGCCTTGGATGGGGTGATCGATGAACGCGACCTTATCTCCCTTGGGAGAAACGCGGGGATGACCAATCCACCCACCGGTTTCGTACAGAACCTTGCCGACGGGAAACTCGAGTCGGTTGCGGCCATCGACATCGCGGACGATGGCGACGGAAGCGCCGTCGGGTGACCAGTCCGCCCACTGTACTTGCTCGACAATTTCGCGCGGCGCTCCGCCGATCAGCGGGGCCCGGGCGAGAGTTCCGATGCTGCTCCAGGTGCCGATCGCGTGGCTGTTAAGCAGAACGGCCATCTCTCCTGTGGAGGAGACGGAGGCAAGCTGCGTGTGCGCCAGGCCGAGGGAGCGCGATTCGGGAGCTTCCGGGCGGGCGGTGTAAACGTCGGTGGGATTTCCTTGCCACGCAGCGCTATAGAGAATGGTCTGTCCGTCCGGGCCGAAACGCGCCGAGCGAATGCTGCCGCGACGGAAAGTGAGCTGGCGGTATATCGGGGGCGGTGGTGGAGGTTTCAGAAACCAGAGCCTGCCCGCATAGAGTCCGGCCGCCAGACCACAGAGCACTCCAACCCCGACCAGTAACCCAATCCAGGAGGTCCTCCTCGGCTTTTGCTGTGCGGCATCGCCGAGGGCGACAGCGGCTACCGTTTCCGTCGGGACCGTGCGTCCCTGGGAACGGTCAGACTCGCACTCACGCTTCAGGCGTTTGAGATCAGTACGCATCTCGGCCGCAGTCTGATAGCGAAGGTCGCGGTCCTTGTCGAGGGCCTTTTTGATGATGCTCTCCAAACCTGGCGGCAGCCCCGGATTCAGTTGAACTGGCGAGATTGGCACCTGGTTGATGATGGCGTTACAGATAGCCCCCGACGTATTGCCCGTGAACGGTTGCTTTCCAGTCGCCATCTGGTACAGCACCACGCCGAAGGAGAATAGGTCGGCGCGCGCGTCCAGTTCTTCGCCCATCACCTGCTCCGGTGCCATGTATGCCACCGTGCCCACAACGCTTCCTGGCATCGTGAGATCCTGCTTTGTGAGGTCAGGCACAGAGGTTGACGCACCCGACTGACTCTGCTCGTGCGTCAGCTTGGCCAGTCCGAAGTCGAGCACTTTTACCTGCCCGCGGGCGGTGACGAAGATATTTGCAGGCTTGATATCGCGATGCACGATGCCGCTTGCATGGGCAGAATCCAGCGCATCGGCGATCTGTATGCCCATGTCCAGAATTTCCTGCAACTTCAGCGGCCGGTTCTCGATCCGATGCTTCAGTGTCTCGCCGTCGAGGAATTCCATGGCGATGAAACTCTCACCAGAGTCCTCTCCAATCTCGTAGATGGTGCAAATGTGCGGATGGTTCAGCGCTGACGCTGAACGGGCTTCACGCTGGAAGCGGGCGAGCGCCTGCCGATCCCGGGAGAGCTCGTCGGGAAGAAATTTGAGAGCAACAGGGCGACCGAGGTTCGTGTCCTCGGCCTTAAAAACTACGCCCATGCCGCCGCCTCCGAGTTTTTCGGAAATGCGATAGTGGGAGACAGTCCGATCTTTCATCAATCACCCGAAAGCTAAGCTGATTGGATGCATCTAAGCTGGACGGTGGTGGTTTCCGTCTTGGAAAAGAAAAGACCATCCTTCCTGCCGCAGAGACGCTGAGTTGATTGAGTGGATGGGAATCGCCAAGAGTAGATGATAGCGTCGCGAGTTTTACGAACGGAGGGTTTTGCGGATGGCATTTTCCAGGCGTGACTTCTTGATGCGCGTAGGCCAGGTAGGTGGCTACACTGCTGCCTTTGCGACCATGCAGGCCCTCGATCTAATGCCTATGAAAGGCGCCCTGGTAGAGCCGATCCGGGCGGAGGTTGGCAGCGGCAGGGGAGTGAAGGTGGTTGTCTTGGGAGGCGGGATAGGCGGCCTCGTCTCCGCCTATGAACTAAAGAAGCTGGGCTACGACGTCGTCCTGTTAGAGGCACGAGAGCGTCCCGGGGGGCGCAACTGGACAGGCCGGAATGGAACGAAGGTTGAGTTCGTAGATGGAACAGTACAGACGGTTCAGTGGGAGGATGGGAACTACCAGAACTTTGGACCGGCACGTTTGCCAAGCACCCATTCGACGATGCTGGGATACGTGCGGGAGCTAGGCGTCCCACTTGAAGTGGAGATCAACACCTCGCGTTCAACCCTATTGCAGAACGACCATGCGAATGGCGGAAAGACAGTGCCACAGCGCAAGGCAATCAACGATACGCGCGGGCATGTCTCGGAACTGCTGTCCAAGTGTATCCGGCAAGGCGCGCTGGACTCCGAATTCACAAAGCAGGACATCGAGCGCATGAAGGATTTCCTCAACGTGTACGGGCCGCTGGATAAGAACGGCGCTTATGTCGGGTCGCAACGGGCGGGATCGAAGGTAGCCCCGGGAGCGGGAAAGCAGATAGCCGTCGATGAAGTGCCGCTGGAAATGCGAACCCTCCTCGACGGCAACTTCTGGGAAGCGATGCTGGTTGAAGAAGAGAGGGATTGGCAGGCCACAATGATGCAGCCGGTCGGCGGCATGGACCGCATTCCTTATGCGTTCGCGAAGTCTCTGGGTCACGTCGTGCAATACAACTCACCGGTAACTGAAATCCGAAAAACCTCATCTGGAGTCCGGGTCTCCTACCTTCAGCACGGCTACACAAAGCAGGTGAGCGCCGAGTACTGCATCTGCGCGCTGCCCTTCTCTATGCTGAAGAAGATTCCGAATGACTTGTCGGAGCCTTTCAAGCGAGTCATCGACGAAAGCACGATGGGAAGCGGACTGAAGATCGCCTGGGAGAGCCGCCGCTTCTGGGAGGAGGATTACAACATCTATGGAGGGTTGTCTTTCCTGTCGGAGGGACTAAGTCCGGTGTGGTACCCGAGCTCACGGCTCATGCATCCCACGGGCGTTGTGGTGGCGGGCTACTTGTTCGATGAACAGCGGGTTCCAGGGTTTGCAGAGATGACACTTGAGCAGAAGTTCGCTGCTTCGCGAGCTTCGATTGAAAAGCTGCATCCGGGGCATGGGAAAGAGTTGCAGAACCCGATCTTCTGTGGCTGGAAGCACATCAAGTGGAACGAGGGCTCGTGGATCGGCAGCTATGGCGGCGGTGCCAGCGGCTATGACGTGGTGATTGAAAGCGACGGCCCTATCTACTTCGCGGGCGACACCGTCAGCCACCTGGTCGGATGGCAGGAAGGCGCGGCATTGAGCGCTCGCCGTGCCGTGGGGATGATCAGCGAGAAAGTGAAGATGGCGAACGCGGCAGCACGATTGCCCGGTCGATAGGATTTTTCTCGTTCTTTTGTCGGATGCAGTGCAGTTTAGACCAAATTGCTGCATCTCAACATACCGGGTGCATTCCGGAGGCAAAATGAACGCGACGTTTATCCAGTCGCTCCGCTCGCTCGTCGGCGAAGCCCTGATCACGTCTCGCGAGGAGTTGCGCACGTATGAGTGCGATGGGCTGACAAATTTCCGGGTCGTACCGCTTGCTGTTGCGTTGCCTACCACGGTTGAGCAGGTGCGAGCGGTCGTGCAGCTCTGTGCTCAGGAGCGCGTGGCTTTCGTCGCACGTGGATCAGGCACCGGACTGAGCGGTGGCGCGCTTCCGGTCGAGGGCGGTATCGTCATCGGCCTTGCGAGGTTAAACCGCATTATCGAGGTAGATATCCCCAATGCGCGCGTGGTTGTTGAACCCGGCGTAATCAATGCTGCCGTGACGCAGCGCGTCGCCCCCTTTGGATACTTCTATGCCCCTGATCCGTCCTCGCAATCTGTTTGCACGATTGGCGGAAATGTCGCGGAAAATTCAGGCGGCGCGCACTGTCTCAAGTATGGTTTCACAACCACTCACGTTCTTGGCCTTGAAGTAGTGCTTCCGGACGGCTCGCTGGTACAGCTTGGAGGGACGACGCTCGATATGCCGGGATACGATCTCCCCGGTGTTTTCGTCGGCTCGGAGGGAACGCTCGGAGTTACAACCAAAGTTACTCTACGCATCGTAAAGCGTCCTGAAGTTGTGCAAACGCTGCTGGCGGCGTTTGACTCAACCAACAGTGCCGGGGCGGCGGTGAGCGACATTATCGCGTCGGGCATTCTGCCGGCAGCTATCGAGATGATGGATAACCTTGCAATTCAGGCCGCCGAAGCCGCCGTGCATGCCGGATACCCGAACTGTGGGGGGCTGCTGCTTGTCGAACTCGATGGGCCCTCCGCCGAGGTGGAAGCGTTGATGGCCCAGGTCAAAGAAAGGTGCTTGAAGCACCACGCGTCGGAGATTCGAGTTGCCCAGTCGGAAGCAGAACGGATGGTGATTTGGAAGGGCCGGAAAGCGGCTTTCGCGGCCATGGGCCGCATCTCTCCCAACTATATCGTCCAGGATGGAGTGATTCCGCGAACCGCGCTTCCCCAGGTGATGGAGGAGATTGAACGGCTGAGCATTGTGGCCGGACTGCGCGTCGCAAACGTCTTCCACGCCGGAGATGGCAACCTTCACCCGCTCGTTCTATATGATCGGCGCATCGAAGGCCAGGAGCACGATGCCGAGCAACTCTCCGGAGAGATCCTGAAGCTCTGTGTACGCGTTGGGGGTTCCATCACGGGAGAGCATGGCGTCGGGCAGGAAAAGAAAATGTTCATGTCTGAGATGTTCGCCGAACCCGACCTGCAAACCATGCAACTTGTTCGTTGCGCATTTGATCCCGACCATCTATCGAATCCCGGAAAGGTCTTCCCGCGCACGCCATTGTGCGCGGAGAAGCAGGGGCACCACGTTACACATCCACTCGAAATCTCTGGAGAGGCGCAGTTCTTCTAACCCATGCCCGAACTCACAAGCACCAACTCGGCGCGGGCGCTTCGCGCAATTGTCATGAAGGGCGACTTCCGCCAGGGAAATTCCACAGACGCGGTGTGTGGAGTGGTGCCGGAACTATACGTCGAACCCGCTGATGAGGCTGAGTTGGCGAAGGTGTTGGAGTATGCAAATAGCGCAGGAATCCAGGTGGTTCCGCGTGGTCGTGGCACCAAACTGGATTGGGGAGCCGCGCCGCAAGTCATCGACTTGATGATATCGACCGCAAAGCTGACCAGTATTCTGGAGCACGCGCCGGGAGACATGACAATCACGGTCGAGGCTGGAGTCACCATCGCGCAAATTCAACATGCGCTCGCTCCGCATCGGCAAAGGCTGGCGCTCGATCCTCTTTGGCCTCATGAAGCGACTGTTGGAGGCGTGATTGCGGCAAATGACAGCGGCACATTGCGGGTGCGCTATGGAGGCGTGCGCGACCTCATCATTGGTGTCACGGTCGTTCTCCCTGACGGGACCATCGCAAAGAGCGGAGGAAAGGTGGTCAAGAATGTTGCTGGCTATGACCTCCCAAAGCTGATGTCAGGAGCGCTAGGCACGCTGGGCATCATCACGCGAGCTGTGTTTCGCCTGCATCCTGTTCCCGGGAGCTCACGAACGCTTACTTTCCAGTTCATTGATCGTGAAACGGCAAACCAGTTCATACTCGCCGTCACCGATTCAACAGCGGTCCCCACCGGTTTACAGATGAGAACCGAAGCGTCAGGAATGATTGAAGTCGACGTAAGAATCGATGGCATTGCTGCTGGAATTGCCGCGCAGTCAGACGCCGTGTGCAAGCTTGCTGGCGGGGCGAATCTCATAGAGTCTGAAAGAGATCCATGGCTGACGCGTGAGCAGCTTTGGAATGCCGACGACTCTGTAAGCATTTTCAAGCTGAGCATGTTGCCAGCCCAGCTAAGTTCGACGGCAGAATTCATCCGGGAAGCGCTTAGTGCGAATGCAGAGTGGACTTTGCTGATGCAGTCAACGGGGCTTGCCTGGCTTCGAGCAGATGCCGTCGATTGCGCTCAGATTGCGGAATTCATTTCGGCTCTCCGGTCGTTTCTTGCGCCCACGGGTGGAACAGTAGTGCTGCTAAAGGCGCCGTCGGCGCTGAGGGAAAAAGTGAATGCCTGGGGGGATGCTGGTAACGCGCTGCCTCTGATGAAGAGGATTAAGGAACAGTTCGATCCCCGCGGAATATTGAATTGTGGGCGATTCGTTGGAGGCATTTGATGCGACAGACCGTTTCTGTCGAGTCCCTGGAAAGACAAGGCACTGCAAGCGCCTACGATTCGCATCATCCACCGTCGATGGAGTTGATCGACAAATGCGTGCATTGTGGTTTTTGTCTTCCGGCTTGTCCAACCTACATGCTTTGGAACGAGGAGATGGATTCTCCGCGAGGCCGTGTCTACCTGATGAAGATGGGCGCGGAAGGTGGCGTGGCGCCAATGGATGCCCAATTCGTTAGCCACTTTGATAAATGCCTTGGGTGCATGGCTTGCATGACGGCGTGTCCCTCCGGTGTTCAGTACGGAAAACTGATCGAAGCAACGCGGGCACAGATTGAACGCAATTATCAGCGGCCGCTATTGGACCGGCTCTTTCGCAAGTTGATCTTCGCAGTGTTTCCCTACCCGAAACGCTTGCGCTGGCTGATGCTCCCGTTCTGGTTCTATCAAAGATCAGGATTGCGCTGGCTCATTCGCGCAAGCAGGCTGTGCCAACTGTTTCCCGAACGTCTTCGCTCAATGGAATCGCTGCTGCCGGAAATTCATCTTCGCGCCCTGTTTGCGCCGGTTCCGCGCAGTGTTAAGCCCGTGGGTAAGCCGCGCTTGCGCGTTGGAGTGCTGTTGGGTTGCGTTCAGCGCGTTTTCTTTGGTGGCGTGAATGCGGCGACAATTCGTGTTCTCGCAGCACTGGGTTGTGAAGTCATAGTGCCGCCGTCACAAGGATGCTGCGGCGCGCTGATGGCTCATGCGGGACGTGAGCCAGAGGCATTGGATGCAGCGCGGCGCCTGATTGAAGTTTTCGAGCGAGCCAATGTCGACGTGATAGCTGTCAACTCTGCCGGATGTGGCTCGAACATGAAGGAGTACGCACATCTGCTGCGGGATGATCCGGAGTTCGCAGAGCGCGCGAAGCTTCTTGCCGCAAAGTGCCAGGACATCAGCGAACTGATCGCAGAGATTGGAATTGAAATGCCAGTCAATCCCGTTCGGCTGAAGATTGCCTATCACGACTCATGCCACTTGCAACATGCCCAGGGTATTCGCTCCCAGCCCAGGCAACTGTTAAACGCCATTCCCGGCCTTGAGTTGATTGAACTGCCGGAGGCCGCAACTTGCTGCGGCTCCGCAGGGGTGTTCAACCTTCTTGAGCCGGAAACAGCACGCGAACTTGCCGACCGCAAAGCCCAAAACGTTATTCGTTCAGGAGCGCAGGCGCTAGTTTCAGGAAATCCGGGATGCCTTCTTCACATTGCAAGCGGACTCAAAAGAGCAGGCCACCCTCTGCCGGTGTTCCACATCGTCGAGGTCATCGATACTGCGCTTGGTTTTCCTGGCACAGGCATAGCGGCCGCAGTGAACCAGGCAGTATCTTCCCGTAACTTTCTAGGCTGAGGATGCTTGAGCGGGCATCCTCAGCCTAGAAAGAAAGACTATTCGTCCTGCAGATTGCCGGAGAGGTATTCGTTATAAGCGGTCAGGTCGAGCAGGCCGTGTCCGCTGAGGTTAAAGAGGATGACCTTCTTGCGTCCATCCTCGCGGGCCTTGATGGCCTCATCGACAACGGCGCGTATGGCGTGCGACGACTCCGGCGCCGGAACCAGGCCCTCGGTGCGAGCAAAGAGCACGGCGGCCTCGAAGACCGATGTTTGCGGGTAGGCGGCGGCTTCGATGAGTCCGAGTTTGTAGGCGTGGCTCACAGCAGGCGACATGCCGTGATAGCGCAGGCCACCGGCATGAATGGACGGCGGCATGAAGTCGTGACCAAGTGTGTACATGGCCATGAGAGGCGTCATGCCGGCGGTGTCGCCGAAATCGTAGCGCAGCTCACCCTTGGTTAGCGATGGGCAGGACGTCGGCTCAACGGCAAGGATGCGATAAGGCTTTCCCTCGGTAATTTTCTTCCGAATGAACGGAAAAGCAATGCCGGCAAAGTTGCTGCCGCCGCCCGCGCAACCGATCACGATGTCTGGCTCCTCACCAGCCTGTTCCATCTGCGGGATAGATTCCTCGCCGATCACCGTCTGGTGCAGGCAAACGTGATTGAGCACACTGCCGAGCGAATACTTGGTGCCAGGGTGAGTGACCGTGTGCTCAATGGCCTCGCTGATTGCAATGCCAAGGCTGCCGGGGCAGTCTGGATCTTCGGCAAGCCGCTTGCGTCCGAATTCCGTCTGGTCACTTGGACTGGGATGGACCTTAGCGCCATAGGTCTGCATCAGCAGGCGGCGATAGGGCTTCTGGTCGTAACTGACGCGCACCATCCAGACGGTACATTCAAGCCCGAAGAGCTGGCAGGCCAGCGCCAGCGATGTACCCCACTGGCCAGCACCGGTCTCCGTCGCGAGACAGCGGGTGCCGGCGAGTTTGTTGTAGTACGCCTGCGGGACTGCGGTATTCGGCTTGTGGCTGCCGACTGGACTGGAGCCCTCGTACTTGTAGTAAATGTGAGCGGGAGTGTTCAGCGCCTTCTCCAGGCGAACGGCGCGAAGCAGCGGCGTCGGCCGCCAGAGAGCGTATACGTCACGTACTTCCTCGGGAATCTCGATCCAGCGTTCGGCGCTCATTTCCTGGGCAACGATATTCTCAGGGAAGATGGCGTACATATCCGCAGGCGTGATGGGCTGACGAGTCCCAGGATGAAGCGGCACGGGCACAGGCTCGGGAAAATCAGCAAGCAGGTTGTACCAGTGAGTCGGAATTGAGGATTGCGGCAATGTGAAACGAGTTTGCATGATCGTCCTGACCGTCCAATCTTGATCGGAATCCCCTGAGGGTAATTGAGCAACATTGGCCGGTCAATGTTTTCGAAACGCAGGATCTACATTTTTCCGGGGCTTCCAGGTGAGAGTGATTGCGGTCGCCGCCAACACGGAGCCTATACCCATGGCCGCAAATCCAAAGTACCAGGCATGAACACTCTGGAAACCGCCATTCAGATCGAGAGCAAATCCTGCTATGAGGGGCCCGATACCGGCGCCAAGGAATCCGATCAATGCATAAACTGCGAGTGTTGCGCCCTGCTCTTCGGGAGGCGAGCTGACTACCGCTCCAGCCGTAAGCGCGCCTGAATCCGCGGCAATCGCCACGTTGTAGGCGAACAGGGCGGCGAGCGCGAGCCATAGCGAAAAGCCGAGGCAAGCGACGGCAACAAGACAGAGCACAACGCTCGCAACCTCGAAGCGCCGGATGTTGCGGTTGCGCGTTCCGGATTCCACCGACTCCGCTCCCAAGATGCTTGCCGGAACACCGATGAGGACGATCAGCATCGACCATCGCGCGACGGAAAGACTGGCATTCGCACGCCCGAAATGGCGCCAGGCGAAGAGCAGAAACGTCGGCAGCCATGCGCGGAATGCGAACATCTCCCAACAGTGACCACCGTAGGCGAGAACATAAGCCATCGCCTGCCGATTCCGCAGCACTGGGCGAAAGTCGAGTGGATGGCGCGTTGGGCGGACCTTCAATTCGCTGGCCACGGTGTTCCATGTGGCCAGGGTCATCAGCAGTGCCGAAATCAGAGGCCCGGCTCCGGCAGCGAGAAAGCTCGAGCGCCATCCATAGCGTGCCGAAACCCATCCGCTCAGCAAGTAGGAAAGGCTGGTACCCACCGCGAAGGTCGTTGTGTAATACGGAACCGCACGGATGCGCGCCCTATCAACCAGACGCGTAGTCAGAATTCGCAGTCCCGGCATGTAGGTGGCCCCGACCCCAATGCCTGCCAGAAGTTGAAAGAACGATGCGCTCCAGAGTCCGTTGGCGAAATGCGAAAAGCCGATTCCCGCGCAGGTGCCCATCAGGCATCCTGCCAGATATATCTTGCGCGGATCGAAGCGGTCGGTGAGTGCCACCAGCAGTGGTACGGCAATCGTGTAGCCAAGAAAATATGCACTGCTGATCCAGCCTGCATGGGTTGAGTCGAGATGCCAGAGACGCGCCAACTCAGTAAGCGTGGAAGCGAATGTTGCCGAGCCCAACATGCCGCAGGTCTGGGCTAGAACAACTCCGCCAACCAGCCGAACCGATGACAGGCTTCTTGCATCAGACATTGCGTTCCGCTCCGCTATGTATCTTGACAGTAATGTGCAGAAGCCTGGATGTTGTGGGAATTCCAGTTGGCTGCTCCGCTTCCGTGGAGTGCATTCCCGACAATGGAATCCGATTTATTGCGCGCCGCTGGCTGCTGCCTGAAAGTAAGGGTTCTTCCGCAAACTGATCAAATTGGACATGATCCGAAATGCTCCGGGGACGCCTTCAGGCATCTGGCGGAAGAAGGCGAATGCCATGTAGACATATGCACCACTTCCATAGTGTGCATACAGAAGTCCGCCCTTTTGCGAGACCTGATCGGTATCATGCATCTCTGTCAACGCCAGGTAATGGGAGCCCCACGAGCGCATGAAACCGTGGCCTCGTTCCTCCACCCAACCATCGAAGTCTGCTTCGTTAATCTTGTTCGGCCAGTTCAGCAGCGGATCGTTCGGTAGGAGTAGTGTCACCTTCGCGCCTTCTTCCACCACTTTTTCCGCGTCAGATGAAAGTGTCAGCGGGTACGGCCCATAGTTGTGATCGTACTCGCCTGTCTGATATTGGACGATCACAACGCCACCGCTTTTTGCATATTCAAGCAGACGGTTGTTGGAGGCCTTCAACTCCGGTCGAGCGGCATAGGTGCGGATTCCAAGCACGACGGCATCGTAGCCTGACAGGTCCGCCGTTGCGATGTCTTGCGACGAAAGCAATATTGCATGAACTCCAAGATTTTCCAGTGACGATGGGACATCGTCTCCAGTCCCCATGATGTAAGCGATCTTCAACCCCGGAGCTACCTTCACATCTACGCCGCGGGTGCGATAGCTCGCATTGCGATAATACGGATACGGTTGGAGCCCGACATAGCCAACATCGTGGAAGCCTTGCTTGAACTCCTGACCGTTGTACTTGGCCACCGCCACGATGGAATACGGTTTGGCCTCAAGCGATGTAGGAGTTACCTGGAAGTTCACGATACGTTCGTCGCCATCCATGGCGGCAACAAACTGCGCCGCTTCGGGCTGGGATTTCCAACCCGGCGGCAATTCGAGCCGCACCTCACCTTGCGCCGGCCCCTTCACATTGCTATGCACTGTTACCTGTAATTGCAGCGTTGCGCTGCCGAGAGGCACAATTCCGGCCTCGGGCGATACTGTCACCGAGAGAGCAGGTGCAACCAGCAATGGCTCCGGCAATGGTCCTGGGCCGGTGAAACGATGGATCGTCTGCACAACGCCAGTCGTACTGGCTTCAACCCCGGCGTAGCTGTAAATCACTTCAGCCGATAGCGGATAGGGCATGCTCGACAGATTCAGAAACTTCGGGTTCAAAAGATCGTAGTACGACTGTTCCAAGTCTGGTCGGCTGAAGTATGGCTGCGTCGGCATAGCATCCGAGGCAACTGTTGCCGTTGCTGCAAGAGTTCGAGCATCGCCACCCTTCAGTACGCCTTCAATCGAATCCTTCGCAACGACAGTCCAAGCGGAACCCGAGTGCGATACTACCCGTGTCTTCACGATGGAGATCGGCTGACTGCCCTGATTGGCGACGTGTACATTCAGGCTGAAGGTCTGTCCCGGAATAACTGTCTGAAAGGTCGCCAACTGATTTGCCGTGCTGCCGACCGGACCAGGAGTCGTCGAGCCGGTCGAGTTCGACACCGTTGCCAGCAGACTGATCCCCAGTGCCTGCCCAAGCGCGTCGTTGAATTGCAACCGCTTGATCTCAAGTTCGTGCTGCATGTTGAATCGTGCATCCGGGGGAAGTTTGCTCGCGGCCACATCAGCCAGCAATTGATTCGTCTGTGCCAGTCCCCTTGCCAATGCGGGTGCTGTCTTTGCCGGATCGATGGCATCGAACGCCGCAGCCGCTTGCAACACCGTGGCATTCAACTCATCCAGACGATTCCGCCACGTCTTCTGTTCACTCAAGGGAGCGTAGCCAGCGATACCGGCGAGAGAGGTGTCAATTCCCTCAAAAAAGTCTGACTCATGTTCCGGCACGGTCTTCGAAACGCGCGAGGCGTACAGGTGATACGCAGACGTTGCCGGCTGCTTCAGCGGCGCACCGATGCCGCCATTCTGCGATTTCTGCTGGGCCAGTCCTTCGCGCGCAAGCGCTAGATACGAGCGCCCCAGCAGCGCACTGTACTCTCCCACAGGCACTTCAATCGTCGTGGAAGGTATGCCCTCGATCCACGTATCCGTAGCGTAGTTGCGGAACCGTACTGATTCCCAATGTCCCGTGGCGTAGTCGTAGATTCCCTGCTCTGTAACTCGCGCAAACGGCACGCGCGCATATACCTTCAGCGGAGACCATGGCAGAAACCCCTCCTTGATCTGATCCGGAAAAACATTGGGATCACCCGCCGCCTTGTACACCTCCTGCGCCATCAATCCTGAAACCTGGTGATGCCCATGGCCGTCTGAGACATTACCGGCAAAGACCGAGGTCACCACGAGCGGCCTCGTCATTCGAACCACGCGCACGCAGTCATACAGCAAGCGGTCATGCCCCCATGTCTTTAGCGTCTCTTCCAGGGTCTTCGAAAATCCGAAGTCAGCTACGCGTGTCCAATATTGATGCACCCCGTACGCATTGCCTGCTGCGAGTAACTCCTGCGTGCGCACCAGGCCAAGGCGGTCCCAGAAATCGGAAGACATTACGTTCTGTCCGCCTTCGCCCCGAGTCAGTGTCAACAGCGTCGTGTCTACTCCTCGCCGCCGGCTTTCGTAGGTGAGCATTCCGCCATCTTCATCGTCTGGATGTGCCACGATCATGATGATGCTTGCGCGCGTTTGCAACTTCTGCAGACTCTGCCACACCGCCGCTGAACCTCGATCCACCTCCAACGGTTCGGCGAAGGCAGATGGGTAGGGAGCCGGAGACTGCGCATTGGCAGGGACGGAGAGCGACAAAATGAAAACAAACAAGCTGGCGCCTAACACGCGATTTAGGAAAAGATACGGCCTCATCTAAACATGCTCCTGTCAGGGTTGAACGGCCGTGAATCGGCACCGGAACTCAGGTAGAGGGATACCATGCGTGCAAGTCTTTGTAAAATGATATGGTCGTCGGTGGCAGACTCCGTCACGGTGCTGATTGGTCAGCCTGCACAGCCCTGCTGGCACAATAATAAATCCTGCCATCTGAGGATGTATCCACGGGCGATTTGAGAACGTCCGGCCAATTTGGCAGAAGAGAGATAGTCCTCATGCCGCACACCTCGGCAAATCGTCCGCTGATCCGGGGCATGGGCCTTGGCAGCGCCGTACTTCTCAACATTCTTGACATGATCGGCGTGGGGCCGTTCGTCACAATTCCGCTCATCATCGGCGCCATGGGCGGTCCGCAGGCGATGCTGGGATGGATTTTCGGTGCTCTTTTTGCGGTGTGCGACGGGCTTGTCATCTCGGAGCTGGGAGCCGCGATGCCCCAGGCGGGCGGTTCCTATAATTTTCTGAAAGAGATTTATGGGCCGAACAAACTTGGCCGCCTCCTCAGCTTTCTTTTTGTCTGGCAGGTTACATTCAGCGCACCGCTCTCAATCGCTTCCGGCTGTCTGGGACTTTCCAGCTACGCCAGCTACTTCTACAAACCGCTCACGCATCAGATCGCTTCACATGATATGCGCATGCACCTGCCGTTTATCGGAACGGTGCAAGCCACCGCGATCTTCTCGCCCGGCACTGTAGTCGCAATTCTCACGGTCTGCCTCGCCGTGTTTCTTCTCTATCGCCGGATCACCGACATTGCGTGGTTCTCGCGCTTGCTCGCGGTTGGAGTTTTCGGGTCGCTCGCGTGGATCATTTTCACTGGCCTCACCCACTTCGACCGCCATCTGGCCTTGAGCTTCCCCGCCCACGCATTCGACCTCACACCTGAATTCTTCACCGGGTTGGGTGCGGCCATGCTCGTGGCAAGCTATGACTACTGGGGCTACTACAACATCTGTTTTCTCAGTGAAGAAGTGAAGCAGCCGGAAAAGAATGTACCGCGCGCCGTGATGATCTCCATCGGCGTGGTGGCCGTCCTTTACATCACCATGAACGTCAGTGTGCTGGGCGTAGTGCCATGGCAGGAGCTGATGTCAACCGCGCACTCGCCCACCCGCTTCTACGTCATGTCGGTAATGATGGAGCGCGTCTACGGAGCATGGGCAGGCTACCTCATCACCGCGCTGATTGTGTGGACTGCATTCGCATCCGTATTCTCGCTGCTGCTCGGCTACTCGCGAGTGCCCTACGCCGCGGCCCTTGACGGCAACTACTTCCGTGTCTTCGGCAAGATTCATCCGAAGCACCGCTTTCCGTATGTCTCTCTGTTGGCTTTGGGCGGAGTGGCAATCGCCTTCTGCTTCCTCTCGCTTGCCGATGTAATTGCCGCGCTCGCGGTAATAAGGATCATGCTGCAATTTCTGCTGCAATCGATCGGCGTAATCGTTCTGCGCATCCGTCGCCCCGATATGCCGAGGCCGTTCCGCATGTGGCTCTATCCGCTTCCGGCGCTCATCGCCACCATTGGATTTATCTACATCCTTTTCTCGCGGCCGGCGTTCGGCAAAGAAATCCGCTATGCTGTGGTCCTGCTGATCACCGGCCTGATCATCTATTTTGTTCGCGCGCTCGTGCGTCATGAGTGGCCGTTTGGAGTGGCCGCAGAATGACGATCCTCGGGAATTAAACCGGCTGTGCTCCAGCAACAATGTCTGTCGGCAACATTCCGGGGAATACATAAGCTTGCAGCAATACGATCGCGATCACAATTGCCAGCAGAATGAGCGAATACCGCAGAGTATTCCGAAAGATGTCAGTCTCCCGGCCCACCAGCCCAGTAGCTGCGCAAGCAACTGCAATGGACTGCGGCGAAATCAGTTTGCCCATCACTCCCCCGAAAAGATTGGCGGAAGTTGTAAGAACAGGGTTCACTCCGATCTGGACGGCTGTTACCTGTTGCAGCTTTCCGAATAGCGCCGCTGATGAAGTAACCGATCCGGTAAGGAAGACCCCGAGCCAGCCAATCACGGGAGAGAATGCCGGAAAAGCGTGTCCAGTGTAATGTGCAAAAGCCAGGCCCAAGGTGTAAGACATTCCGGAGTAGTTTGCCAGGAAGGCTATACCAAGTACCGACGCCAGTGTAACGAGCGCAAAAGCTAGCTGCCCGAAGGTCTTCTTGAAGACCTTTACTCCGCGCGACGGTCCAATGCCAAGGATCACCATGGCTACGAAAGAAGAAATCATCATCGCTGTTCCGGCGGCGGTGAAGAACTCCCAGCGGTAACTGGCGGCATACTTTGCTGGCTTCGCCACGATCGGAGCCGAGCGGAAGACAACGCCGTCCAGCCAGGGCCATGCAGGGATGTTGACGAACCAATGGAGTTTGTTGAGGACAAACATCTTGAACGCTGGGATGCCCCAAACGCCCATGATTACCATCAGGACAACGAAAGGCGACCATGCCCTTATGACCTGCTTTGTGGAGTACTGGGCAGACGTCTCCTCTGCCACGGCAGGGTCATGGGAAAATCGCCAGATACTCGGAGGCTTCCAGAACCTGAGAAAGATCACGAGGCATACCATCGAAACGAACGAGGAGAGAATGGCAGGAAGCTCAACTCCTATGTATTGCGTAACAAAGTAACAGGTGATTGCGTAACTGATGCCAGCGACGAGCGCCGCTGGCAAAACTTCCAGTGTCTTCTTCCATCCCGCCAGCACAATCAGCATGAAGACTGGAATGATCACCGCAATGATGCACATGTCGAGGCCGATGGCTCTGGTCATCACACGCTCGTTAATCTTGGTGACCGAGATCATCATGGCCGTCGGAACACCCACCGGGCCAAAGGGGACTGGCGGCGTATTGGCCACCAGGCAGACGATTGCGGCTGACAGAGGAGCAAAACCAAGGCCGATCAGCATCGCGGCAGCCACCGCAACCGGCGCTCCCTGCCCGGAAACGCCCTCCATGAATGCCGAAAAACAAAATGCAATGAGCAGTGCCTGGAGCCGCCGATCCGTTGAGATCGCAGAGATGGAACTCTTGATGACATCGAACTGACCGGCATCGACCGTCAGGTTGTAAAAGAAGACTGCCGTCAGAATGATCCAACCGATAGGAAACAGGCCATTTGCCATGCCCAGTACGGCTGCGGAGAGCGCCGCGCTCACGGGCATATGGTAGGCGGCGATGGTGACGATCAATGTGAGCAGCAACGTGAGCAGGCCAGCGATGTGCCCCTTCATTCTCTTGAATGCAAGCGCCCAGAAAAGGAAGAAAATCGGAATCGAGACCACCAATGCAGTCAAGCCAAGACTATTTCCAACCGCGGAGTAGTTATGAAACCAAGGCATAGTTCGCCTCTTTCCATGATCGAATTTCCAGGAATTTTCGCAAGAATGCCGCCGACATCTTCGCTCACAACTCCCGCGATGTCCACGATTTCGATCCTTATCACAGCCATCCATGACGTAGCTCACCGCGTGCGCGGCCAGGATCGAGTATTCAATCGGGCTGCCCGCCCGCGGTGTGGGCGGCAGGAGGCTTTCGTATGATCGACTCAGTACTGGAAGCGGCAAAGGCGAAGGTGCTTGACGCGGCAGATATGCAATGGGCTCCCCACCCGAAGTTCAAAGGTGTTGAGATAACCTACCTGCTATCGAAGAAAGAAGACGGGATCGACATGACATGCGTGCTTGCCCGCTGGCATGTTGGGGCAGAAATCCCAAAACACATCCATGAGGATTCCGACGACATTCTCTATATCATTCAGGGAAAAGCGAAGATATGGATTGAAGATGTCGGAGACATTCCGCTCAGCGCAGGATCGTTTGTAAGAGTTCCAAAAGGCGTCCTGCATCAGCCACACGATGTGGAAGAAGAGCTAATTTTGCATGACACATGGTTCCCGGCCACCGTCTAGGACGGTCTCTGAAAACCACGCCAACCGTAGATGTCTCTTGACGGCTCTCCCCACTTCGGAACATTCAGCGGACGATCAAAGCGGGTGATTGGGGTCTCCGGAAAGCAGTTCCAGGCCGGCATCGCCAACGGCGGTGACAGGGATAACAGGCTCTTCTTCGGGGCTGGAGACGCGCATTGCGTCGAGAACTCGCGATGTATGTTGGCCACGGCGCATCACCATACGGCCAGTGCGAGAGATTTCCAGGATCGGATTCTCGCTCTCATTGAGAACCTGGATGAGGCCTTCAATCTTTGCGGCGACGCCAGTAATTTCGAGCATTAGCGATTCTGGCGCAAGATCCACAACGCGGGCGCGGAAGACTTCCGCGAGCTGAAAGATGGGTGCGCGGCTATGCGGCGTTGCAGCCACCTTGATGAGGGCGAGTTCGCGCGTAACGCAAGAGAGCTGGCCGATATCGTCCACATCGAGAACGTTTTCCAACTTAAAAAGTGAAGCCTTGATGCGATGCCCGGAGCCGGAAGCTGCCTCGGCCACAATCGTCATGCGCGAGACGTCAGGGCGCTCGGAGTGGCCGACGGTGAGCGAGATGATATTGATGTTCAGGCGGCGGAAGAGCGATGCAACGCGGGTAAGTACGCCGGGCTTGTCTTCCACGAGAGCGACAAATGTGTGCAGCATAACGGACCTTTCTGCAAGTGAGCGGGTTGGCAACTCAGCCAGTCAGCAACCACCGCGGGCTACGGCTCTTCCGAGGTTTCCAGAAGCGGGTTGTGCCCGTTGGATGGGCGGCGGATCATTTCGTCGAGGGCGGAGCCGGGGGCAATCATGGGGTAAACGGCGTCCTCTTTTTCAACCATAAAATTGATGAGGAACGGGCCGCTGGAGCGTCGCGCAGCTTCGACGGCGGGTAAAACCTCTGAGCGTTTGCGAACCGTGGCGCCGGGAATGCCGTGGGCCTCGCCGAGTTTGACGAAGTCGGGCGAGAGAATCGGCGAGCAGGCGTAATTGCCCTCGTAGATAAACTCTTGCCACTGGCGCACCATGCCGAGGAAGCCATTGTTGATGACGGCGATGTTGATGTTCAATCGCTCCTGCACAATGGTGGAGAGTTCGGCCGAGGTCATCTGGAACCCGCCATCGCCGGCGATGACCCAAACTTCACTTTCCGGGCAGGCGATCTTGGCGCCGATGGCGGCAGGCAGAGCGAAGCCCATGGTGCCGAGTCCGCCGGAGGTGATAAGAGTGCGCGGAGTCTCGTGCTTGTAGTACTGTGCTTCCCACATCTGGTGCTGGCCGACGTCAGTGACGACGATGGCTTTGCCGTCGGTGGCGCGCCACAGGTCGTGAATGACGTGGGCGGCGTAGAGGTGGCCGAGATCCGGAAGATTTCTGATGTCACGAACGGCAGCGTCGCCTTTAAGGGCGTTGACGGCACGAATCCATGTGGAGTCTTTGCGCGGCGCGATTTGCGGCAGAATCGTTTCGATGATCTCGCGCAGATCGCCGATCAGTGCGACATCGACCTTGACGTTCTTGTTGATCTCGGACGGGTCAATCTCAATGTGTATCTTCTTGGCATTGGGAGCGTAGCTTGCCAGCACGCCGGTAACGCGATCGTCGAACCGCATCCCGCAGGCGATGAGCAGGTCGGACTGCTGAATGGCCTGGTTGACCCAGGCTTCGCCGTGCATCCCCATCATGCCGAGAGAAAGGTCGTGCGAGGCAGGGAAAGCGCCAATGCCGAGCAGTGTGGAAGCGACGGGAATCTGCAGACGCTCGGCCAGCGTGCGAACCTGATCCATGGCATTGGAATCCAGAATGCCGTGGCCAGCGAGAATGATGGGGCGTTTGGCGGAGAGAATCAGCTTGACGGCTTCGCTGATGGCATCATGCTCGGCGGAGAGCATGGGGTGCGGTCGGTGAGGCAGGGGTGCCGCGGCGGCGAAATCGAAGTCGGCAGAACCCTGCTGCGCGTCTTTGGTGATGTCCACGAGGACTGGGCCGGGGCGGCCGGAACTGGCGATGAGGAACGCTTCGCGGAGCACCGGGGCGATATCCTGCGCTCGCGTCACAATATAGTTGTGCTTGGTGATGGGCAGAGTAATGCCGGTGATATCGACTTCCTGGAAGGCATCGGTGCCTAGGAGTTTGGAGGAAATCTGGCCGGTAATGCAGACTAGCGGCACAGAGTCCATCATGGCGGTCGCGATGCCGGTGACGAGGTTGGTGGCGCCAGGGCCGGAAGTGGCGATAGCGACGCCGACCTTCCCGGAGGCGCGTGCGTATCCATCGGCCATATGGGATGCGCCCTGCTCGTGGCGGACGAGGATGTGACGGATCGGATATTTGCGCAGCGCGTCGTAAATCGGCAGGATTTGTCCGCCAGGATAGCCGAATACTTCGCGAACACCCTCGCCTTCGAGGGTGGCCCAGACGATCTCAGCGCCGGTGAGGCGCGTGGGTTGGCTGGCTGCGGGTGCGGGTATTTCGCTCATTGCTGGGTTCCTCCTCTGATGCCACTGCGAAAGCGGGTTTCCAATTATACAAGTGTACCCTGCTCTGTCCGGTTGTGGCTGGGTATTGGGCGCAACGGTACAGAAATGACACTTAGGCTTACCCTCCGGGTCAACCGGGCTGGTAAGATTCAGACAGGAGATTTAGGCCCTGAATAAGGAGATCGAGCTGCATGGCAAAGGCGAAGGAATTTAGGGTAACGATCGAAGACAAGCCGGCTGCTCTAGGCTCGTGCTGTCTCGCCCTGGCGGAGCGCGGCGTGAACATCCTGGCGTTCCAGTCATTTGTGGAGCAGGGTGAGAGCTTGGCTCGCTTTGTTGTGGATGACCCTGCTGCCGCCTTGGCGGTGCTGCGCAGTTTGCGCGCCAATTTCGAGCAGGACGACGTTGCCACCGTCCGGCTGGAGCATCGGCCGGGCGAGCTGGGCCGCGCAGCGTCACGGCTTGGAGAGCACCGCATCAACATCAACTACTCCTACTGCGGGCTGGAGCCGGGTTCGACATCGCCGCTGGCGGTCTTTGGGGTCGATCAGGTGACCAAGGCGGCCGCCCTTCTTGACGAGTTCGCAGCCAAATGATCCGGGTAGTATCACCATTCGGCCTTCAGCTACACTATGAAACAGAAGTGCTCCGCTCATGGAACTGTTTCTAAATCTGTTTTGGTTCGTCCTTGCAGGAGGGCTGACAGGGTTCCTGCTATGTCACCAGCGCACCCGTGCGTCCCGCCCTCCCTGGGGAAGTGTGCTGGCTGCCGCACTGTTCATTGCGGTGCTATTGTTCCCAGCCATCTCTGCCTCAGACGACCTCTACGGTGAGCTGTTCCTCTCGGAGGATGCCTCACGGCGCGCAGTCCACATTATCAGCGCCCATCTGGATCTCACTCCAGCGGTTGAGCTACTTTCCTCAGCACTATTTAGTCCTTCTTTACATGGGCTGCGTTACGCTGGGAATATTGTGGAATCCGGCTCTCTCATTTGTTTGCCGTCTGCTAGCCGCCCCTCCTCGGGCCTGCGTGCGCCGCCTGTAGCGTTCTCCCTGTAGCTCTCGCCGCCTCGCGGCCGTCTCTTTCCGTCCAGATTCAACCAGCTCCGATGGGAGCTTACGAGTGTTTATGAAAAAGTTGTTATTCATGCTGTTCGCTGGCATGACTCTTGCCGCTTCTGCGGTGGCACAGAGTGCGCCACCGCAGCGGATCACCCTTGGTGAAGCCCTGCGAATCCTGCGCACGAGCTCTCCTTTGCTGCGCGCTAACCAAGCTCACTTGGAAGCCGTGCAGGCAGGCGAGGTCGGCGCGGCGCTTCGCGTCAACCCGGTCGCCAGCCTCGCCAATCAGGATTTCCGCGTCTTTTCGCCCTCCAAGCTCGATCCCGCGAACGCACAGGAATTCACCGACTCGCTCGCCTACACCTTTGAGCGTGGAGGCAAGCGCCAGTCGCGGGTCACCAGCGCGCGCGCCGCTACTACCGTGCAGCGCGACATCAATGCAGATGCACAACGTCAGCTTGAGTTTCAGCTCAAGACAAGCTTCATCGGATTTGTGCTCGCCAAGCAGCAGCTTGCGCTGGCGCGGCAGAACCTTTCCGAATATCAGCAGGCCGAAGAGGCCAATCAACTTCGTCTCGACGTGGGCGACATCAGCCAGACCGACTTCGACCGCATCCGCATTGATGAAGCCCGCTTCCAGTCCGATCTTTTTAACGCGCAAGCCGCCGTAGGGCAGGCGCGCGCACAACTTGGATCTCTCCTCGGTTATAGCGATTCCCGGGCTCTTGATGTCGAGGGAACGCTTGATGTGCCGCAACTCACGCTCGTCCTCGATTCGCTCAACGCAACCGCGCTTGACCACCGCACCGACTATCTGGCGGCTCGTGACACGGTCGTCAAGAATTCCGCGGACGTCAAACTCGCGCAAGCCAACGGCGCTGCCGATCTCACGTTGCAGCCGGAGTATAAGCGCAACGGTCCGGATAACACTCTTGGCGTCACGCTGATGTTCCCTTTGCGCATCTACGACCGCAACCAGGGCGAGAAGCTTCGTGCGCATCGCGAGCTTGATTCCTCCCGCTTTGCCGAAAACGCTGTTCGCCTCCAGGTGCTCTCCGATGTTGCTCAGGCATGGGAGGCGTATCAGTCCGCGCTCTCCGCGCAGCATCTTTATTCGTCTGACTACTTGCAGCGCGCCAAGGACGTGCGTGAGCGCATGACCTTCAGCTACGAACATGGCGCCACCAATCTGCTCGACTACCTTGACGCGGTACGCGCTTATCGCGATGTCGAGTTGGCTGCCATCAATGCCAACGCCCAGGTACTCACCGCCATTCACCAGTTGAGCTTCGCAACCTCTACGGAGTTGCTGCCATGATTCACCCATTCATGATTTCTCGAAAGTCTTTCTCTATGACCTCCCGCCAGATTTTTCTGGCAGCGTGCTCGCTCATGCTGCTCGCTTCCTTCGCCTGCAAGAAGCAAGAGCAGGCAGCCAATCCCGCACAGCCCATCGCACTCAAAACCGCAGCCGTGCGTCTTGCCGCCATCGATGATGTGCTGGAGATTCCCGCGCGCATCGCGCCCGACCCCGGCCGCGTCGTGCGCGTCTTTCCTCCCGCTGGAGGCCGCCTGATTCACGTCGAAGTCCGCCCCGGCGATCAGGTCGCGCGTGGACGTTCGGTCGCGATCCTTGAATCCAGCGATGTCTGGCAGGCGCGCTCGGATTACAACAAAGCTCGTGCCGAGGACGACAGGCTTGAGCGCACCTTCAAGCGCACCAAGCTTCTCAGCGAACACAAAGTCATCAGTGAGCGCGAGTTTGAGGACGCCCAGGCGAACTTCGTGGAAGCCCGTGCCGAGTTTGATCGCGCCAGCGCGCGACTCCGCTTACTTGGGGCTTCGCCGGACAATAACTCCAATCAAGTTTCCTTGTCGGCTCCCATCTCCGGAACCGTGCTCAGCATCGGCGCAACCACCGGTGAAATCTCAAAATCCACTGACAACTCCGACGCAATCTGCACCATTGCCGACCTCTCCACCGTGTGGATTCTCGGCGACGTGTACGAGAAGGATCTTGCCTCCGTGCAACCGGGGTCCATTGTCGAAATTACGGTGAGCGCCTATCCCGGAGAAACCTGGACCGGCAAGGTCGCGCAGGTCTCTGACGCGGTTGATCCGACCACGCGCACTCTCAAACTGCGTATCGTAATGCCGAATCCCAGCCGTAAGTTCAAGCCGGACATGTTTGCCGGCATTCGCGTCCACCGGCACCAAACGCAGGCAATGCTCATACCGTCCTCGGCTGTGCTGCATGAAGGTGGAGACACCGCCGTGATGGTGCAGACAGCTGCCGGCAAGTATGAGCGCCGTCTCATCGAGGAGCGCCCGCTGAACCCGCAGGAGACGGTTGTCGTCAAAGGCCTCAATCCGGGTGACCAGATCGTCACCGAAGGTGCGGCGCTGTTACGTGGAGGCGGCGACAACTAATGCGCGCCTTCGTTCACTTTCTTCTAAAGTACCGTACCCTTGTGCTGCTCGGGCTTGGCGTCTGGCTTGCCGTTGGCACCTATACGTTCCTGAAACTCGACATCGAAGCGTACCCGGATCCTTCGCCGCCGCTCGTCGAGGTCATCACGCAGAATCAGGATTGGTCCGCCGAGGAGATGGAGCAGCAGGTCACCGCGCCCGTCGAAGCCACTCTCAACGGCACCGCCCACCTGCAATATATTCGCTCGATCAGCATCTTCGGTCTCAGCGACGTGAAGATGTACTTCACCTTTGACAGCAACTATCTACAGGATCGCCAGGAGGTTCTCAACCGCCTCCAGACGCTCACGTTGCCCGCCGGATTGCAGCCGCAGCTTTCACCCTGGTCGCCCACGGGAGAAATTTTCCGCTTCCAACTCACCGGGCAGGGCTACAGCCTGAATGAACTGAAGGCGACCGCCGACTGGCTGGTACGCCGAGAGGTCAAGCAGGTTCCCGGCATTATCGATCTCACCGTATTCGGCGGCACCACACGCCAGTATCAGGCAGAGGTCGATCCGCGCAAGTTGCAGCAGTTCAACCTCACGCTTCCACAGGTGGTTGCCGCCGTGCAGAGCAGCAACGCCAACGCTGGGGGCAGCTACATCTCACTCGGTTCGCAGGATGTAAACGTCCGCGGCCTGGGCCAGTTGCACACCATAGCGGACATGCAAAACGTTGTGGTCGCCGAGCACAATGGCGCGCCCGTCTTCTTGAGCGATGTCGCCGACGTGCATGAGGGATACCAGCAACGCCTCGGCAAGGTCGGCGCGGACGGAGAGCCTGACATTGTGCAGGGAACCATCCTGCTCCAGAAGGGCGAGCAGTCTCTCCCCGCGCTCGCGGGGTTGCACGAAAAAATCAATGAATTGAACAGCAAGCTTCTGCCGGCAGGGATGAAGCTGAAGACCCTCTATGACCGCACCAATCTCATCCAAGTCACTACGGAAACTGTGCGCCATCTTGTGCTCATGGGAATTTTCCTGGTGCTGCTTCTGCTCATTACATTCCTTGGCGATTGGCGGATGTCGCTCATTGCAGCTCTCAGCATTCCAGTTGCGCTGTTGTTTGCCTTTGGATTAATGGAGGCCACGGGCCGCTCCGCAAATCTCATCTCGCTCGGCTCCATCGACTTTGGGATTCTCGTGGATGCGGTAATCATCGGCCTCGACCAGATGTACCGGCGCCTGCAGGACCGCTCCGACTCCGAGACCGCATTTGACGCAATTGCCATGGCATCGGCGGAAACTGCGCGTCCGGTGTTGTTCAGCGTCATCATCATCATAGTGGCTCTCTTTCCGCTCTTCACCATGAGCGGCGTTCCCGGCCAGATTTTCGGACCCATGTCCGTTGCCTACGGTTTCGCATTAGCAGGCGCGCAGATATTCGCATTCGTTTTTGCGCCCGTGTTGGCCTCTTACGGAAACCTGCGGCCCACCCGCCAGCGCACCACAGTCGTGCGCTGGTTGCAACGCCGTTACGCCTCCGTGCTGCATATCGCCGAGAAAGCGCCCAGTGTGCTTCTCCTCGCTTGCATCGCGCTCTTCGTCATCACCATGTTGCTCACCCCATGGATGGGCGGTGAGTTCATGCCCAAACTGGAAGAAGGCAATCTCTGGGTCCGGGCCACCCTTCCGCAGGATGTGTCGTTTGAAACCTCCAGCAAGCTGGCGGATGAGATTCGCGACGACTTGCGCCATTATTCCGTGGTCACTCGCGTGATCTCTCAGAATGGCCGCCCAGACGACGGCACAGACTCCGCAAGCTTCAACAACATTGAATTCAGCGTGCAACTCAAGCCGTTCGATGAGTGGCCCGCGGGACTCACCAAGGACAAGCTGATCGCACAGATGAACGATGCCCTCGCAAAGTATCCGGGCACCGTCTTCAACTTCTCGCAGAACATCCAGGACAACGTGGAAGAGGCGATGTCGGGCGTCAAGGGAGAGAATTCCCTGAAACTCTTTGGCGACGATTTCGAAGTTCTCGGAGCCAAAGCCGATGTCATTGCTAAGATCATGAGTTCGGTGCGGGGCGTTGCCGATGTTGGTGTATTCCGCGTTACCGGACAGCCGAACTTAATCGTCTCCATTGATCGTGCCGCTGCTGGCCGCTACGGTCTGATGGCTGCGGATCTCAACGCCGCAGTGCAGGGAGCCGTCGGTGGCATCGCTACCACGCAGATTTTGCAGGGCGACCGCCGCTTCGATTTTCTGGTGCGTTATCGCCCCGAGTATCGCGGCGATCCGACGGCCATCCGCAACATCTTATTAGCCACGCCAGACGGTAGCAGGGTTCCGCTCGGGCAGGTGGCCCATGTCAGCATCACCAATGGCGCATTCATGATCTATCGCGAGAACGACCGCCGCTACATTCCCATCAAGTTCAGTATCCGCGGCCGCGATCTGTCTTCCACCATGCAGGAGTTGGAGAGCCGGCTTGAAAAGGAAGTACAGCTCCCGCGCGGCTATCACTACGAGTGGGCCGGCGAGTATGACAGCTTGCAGAAGGAACAGCGGCGGTTGATGATCATTCTTCCCATCACGCTCGCCGTGATATTCCTGCTGCTCTATCTTGCGTTTAATTCCGTTGGGGATGCGCTCGTGATCCTGGCGACCCTGCCCATCTGCATTACCGGGGGAATCCTCTCCCTCATCATCACCGGGACGCCGTTCAGCATCTCAGCGGCGGTTGGCTTCGCTTCGTCCATCGGCGTTGCCACGCTCACCGGACTCGTCTTCCTCAGCGCCGTTCGTCGCGAGCAGCAGTCTGGACTTTCACTGATCCACGCCGTGCGCGACGGTGCCATGGGCGAGATGCGTCCCATTCTCATGGCCTGCCTTGCCGCTGCCCTGGGCCTGTTGCCGGCCGCCATCTCGCACGGAATTGGTGCGCAAGCTCAACAACCCCTGGCGCGAGTCATTGTCGGCTCCATGATCACCACCGCGTTCACCGTCCTCGCCGGATTGCCGGCGCTCGAGATATTCATCGAACGCAGACGCAAGCATTCTGCACTCGAAGAAGATATTTCTTAATTAAAGAGGGCGAGGAAATCAGTTGCGGGCGGGACTACGTTTGACTGGACTTTGCTGTTTGTAAAGTACTTTTGCAGGTGAAAGGCGGCTTGTGCGTTGAGGACGCGCGAGCCGCCTGAGCCTTTTAGAATGCGTTCAAGAGGTTGTTGCCGAGTTCCGGCGCAACGAACAGGCACATCCGGCATGCCGCGCTGGCCATGTCTTCATAGTGCGCCAGAACTTCGCAGGCATCCTCAATCTTGCTTACCGAGAATAGCCAGCGTTTGCGGAACATGATTCGGGAAATCATCCCATTGATCAACAGACATTCCCGGCGCACTTCGTCCACCACATGCCGAAACTCAACGTCTTTCGCCGTATCGGCGGCCAGAGAATAGGAAGTGAACGACAGCACGGCCGAAATATTGTTCTTCATCAGGCGCAATTCAGCGAGTGCGGCTTCAAAGAGATCTGAATTGATGACAGCAACTTGAACAGGGTGCAACGCCTGGATGAGTTCTTCGATCGTGCGCACTTCGATTTTTCGAACATCAATCATTGCTTGCCTTTGTGGGAACCAAACTAGTAATTAGCTTAGCGGGTACTCCGGAAGGATTCCATTTTCCGCTCTGAATAGTCAAGAGCTTTCTGCAATCGCCGCATTTGTTCGATAGTTGGAGTGCGGGAAGGGGAATCAGGCAGGGTGAAATAGGTTACCCATGTAATGAGTCCTAAAGTGTAACCCAGCATGGCAACGCTGCGGAGAGCGCTGGTGACCACGGGACCGTATCCAGCCGAAAGACTTGAGGTGAAGATGTCCACCGACATAAATAACAGGAATCCCACGCCGATCCCGTAGGTGCGCGATTGCCATGGAATACCAAAATACGAGGAAAACAAGGCAGTGAAGCTGAACGCCCCGCAGAAGATGATCGAGGCCGAGCGGTTCACGAGAAAGACAGTATTCATCACGCTCCCCGGTGCAGGTCCAGGGAAATATAGCGCGGCGCCGGTGGTCAGGATAACCAGCAGCCCAAGAGCGATTCTGAACCAGCGAAGAGTGCCGGCGGGGAGCGTGGAATAGGGCCGGAACACCGCGGCGAAGACTTCGATTAAAACCGCAACCATCAGGGGAAGGCCGACGAGCCTGGTGCCCCAATTGATGGAAATATACAAGGGTCGCTCAAACATAGTGACCCAGATCAGCAAGCTGGATTTGAAAGCGCAAAATGCAATATAGATGGCGAAGGCAGGATGCTGTCGCCAGCGGTTCTTGCCCAGGACCAGAACCAGCAACCCCCATTGCAGCAAACTATTTAGTATCCAGATCGCCCAGAGCCAGCGCATTGCCTCACCACTTCTCCGGTGAGGCCGTCGCGCCTGACATCAGGCGATCAGTGTCATTACTGTGCCGGAGGCGTCGTAGGATCGCCGTCGCAGCAAACCACGTTGCTGCTCGCCTGAGTGGAAGATGAAGCTGCCGGGCTGGAAGCATAGGTAGCAAGGGTCAAAACCAGAATTGCGAAAATGGTGAGGCGTGCGATCATTCTGTAATCTCCAGGCGGTAGATTGCCGCACCTGAAGGTTAGAATGACCGGGACCGCGCTCCAATGTTTGCGAACCTGCCTCGATATTGTCTCGGCAGAGACGCATCCAAGGGGTTATTATCGCGTTAGTTTCCACAGATTCCAAGACTCTTGCAATCTGTAAAGCGTTACAGTCCAAAGTTAGCATGATTCTTGAGGCCCCGGATACGTTGCGAAGTGTGAGTAATCGTTCGCGCAGTTGGCGGCATGAAGCACCTGCAGCCACGGGAGGGTCTGTTTGCGCGGCTTTCTTATCCGAACGGCTGACCGCGGTGGAGCGGAACGCGACGGAAGCCGTATACATTGACGTAGAGTCCGCTTTGCGGAACATATCCGGATTTGGCGCGAAGGAATGGGATTACGGATGGATGGGCTCGAACGCAGCCTTCTTGAAGACATACTGAAGTACAGCGACCAGCGTTGCCGCAAATCGGTGGAACTTGCGGAAGCGGGCGTATGGATCTTCAATCGCGAAGAAGTCACGACCTTTGCAAATGCAGAAATGGCCGCAATGTTGGGCTACTCCCCCCAGGAAATGCTGGGAATGAAGCCCAGTCAGTTTCTGGCTGAGTCCGAACCGGGCTACATGGCTGAGGATTTGCAGAGCCTGTTGTGCTCCGGCGGAAAGCAACAGAACGAAATCAAGATTCGTCACCGGGATGGATACGACGTATGGGCCAGCGTGGTGTTTTATCCACTGCTGGACGAGAGCGGAGAATTTGCCGGGCGGGCCGGAGTGTTCAGCAACACCTCGGCCAGAAAGCGGGCAGAAAAAGCGCTGCGGGAGAGCGAGCGGCGCTATCACGACCTCTTCGCCCACGCGCCCGTCGGAATCTACCGGACCACCAGCGATGGCCTAATCTCAATGGCCAACGAAGCGCTGGTTTCCATGCTCGGATATACCTCGTTTGAAGAACTGACCGGTCAGAATCTGGATGGCGAGGGGTGCGGCCCTATCTATCAGCGCGAGTCATTCCGCGCCCAGATTGAGCGTGACGGAGAGACCCGGGGCGTCGAGTCCGTGTGGAAAAGGCGGGATAAGTCCGTGCTCTTTGTGCGCGAGAACGCCAAGGTGGTTCGTGACCCCAATGGAAAAATTCTCTACTTTGAAGGAACCGTTGAAGATATCACTGAGCAAAAGCTGGCGGAAGAAAAGCTTCAGCAGTCCGAGGCGCGGCTGCGCTCGCTGATCGACAACGCTCCATACGGCATCTACCAGTGTGATTCGCATAACGACCGCTTCCTCGACGTAAATCCGGCGCTGGTGGAGATGCTCGGCTATTCCTCAAAGCAGGAATTGCTGGCGATTGATATCTCGCGTGACCTCTATGCCGAGTCCAGCGACCGCGAGAGCTTTGTGCAGGAGTGCCGCCTGGTTGGACGATCCGAGTCCGACGCGACCTGGAAGCGCAGGGATGGCAAGCCTCTGAGGGTTCGGGTGCGCGCCCGGCAGTCTCGTGACAAGGAGGGCGGGCTTCGTCTTGAGGTTTATGTAGAAGACATCTCGAAGCGGGCCGAGTTGGAACAGCAGTTGCGTCAGGCACAGAAGATGGAGGCGGTCGGAAATCTGGCTGGTGGAGTCGCCCACGATTTCAATAATCTTCTCATGATCATCTCCAGCTACACCCAGATGCTGGAGGACGAACTGGCGCCCGGGAACCATTTGCGTCAGCATACGCGGCAGGTTCTAAAAGCCGTGGATCGCTCATCCGCGCTGATTCAGCAACTGCTGGCCTTCAGCCGCAAGCAGATACTCTCGCCGCGCATCCTCGATCTGAACACTGTGGTCGAGGAAACAGCAAAAATGATCCGCCGCCTGATCGGCGAAGACATCGAACTGGTTCTTTCGCTGGAGCGCCCGCTATGGATGGTGAAAGCGGATCCGGATCAGATCGGACAGGTGCTGCTCAATCTTTGCGTGAACGCTCGCGATGCCATGCCCAGGGGCGGCCATTTGACGATCGCCACCCACAGTTCCAATATCGACCACGAAGTGATGCCCGGGATCGTTCCGGGCCAATACACGATTCTTACAGTCAGCGATGACGGCATCGGAATGCCGCCCGCGGTGCAGTCGCGTATCTTTGAGCCGTTCTTCACCACCAAGCCGATGGGCAAAGGGACGGGACTTGGCCTTTCGATGGTTTACGGCATCGTGAAACAGAGCGGGGGCCATATCGGGGTCGATAGCGAACTGGACCAAGGCACAAGTATCAAGATTCTCTTTCCGGCCGTGGACGAAGTGGTCACCGAAATCGAGGCTGACGAAGCCGTTTCCATCACAGGCAAAGGCGAGACGATCCTGGTTGCCGAAGATGAAGATGCCCTTCGAGAGTCCGTTGCCGCCTACCTGGAACACCACGGCTACAATGTGCTGAAGGCCTCCAATGGGGAAGAGGCGTTGAGCGTGGCCACGCAACATCAGGGACCAATCCATCTGCTGCTTACCGATGTCGTGATGCCCAAAATGGAGGGTACCGAGCTGGCAACTGAGTTTGCCAAGCTGCGGCCTGGAATACCAACCCTTTTTATGTCCGGCTATACCGACCACCGGCTGTTGGAACAGATTCCGCGAACGAACCGGCCCACCGTGCTCCAGAAGCCGCTGAATCTGCACTCGCTGTTGGCGGCAATCGGCGGCGCGATCAAGAAAAAAACTTAGTTTCCACGCAACTCACGCCGCCGGATTTGGATTGGCTACTGCTGCACGATCTGGCTGGCCTTGGGATGTACCTGCTGCTGCTTGAGATCGCCGGCGTCCCATCCACCTCCGAGGGCCTTCACTAAGTACGTTGTGCTGACCATCTGCTGGCCGAGCAACTGTGTTGCCAGGCGTTCGTTGGCCAGTAGTGTGCTTTGTGCGGTGATGACGTCGAGATAACTGGCGATTCCTCCGACGTAGCGATTATTGGCGATGGCGAGTTCGCGGCGGGCATCCTCGACCGCGGCGGCCTGCGTGGTGGCGGCCTGCGAGAGTGTCTCCAGATTGCTGATGCCATCCTCGACCTGCTGAAAGGCGGTGAGCACCGACTGCCGGTAATTCGCCACAGAGGCGTCATAAGAGGAACGCGCGGCAGCCAGGTTGGCGCGATTGCGGCCGCCCTGAAAAATTGGTTCCAGCGCATCGGCACCCAATGACCAGAAGAGACTGGGTGCGTTGGCCAGCGTGGCGATATCGCGGCTCTGCCAGCCGCCGGAGCCGCCGAGCGTGATGTGGGGATAGAAAGCTGCGCGTGCGATCCCAACCTGAGCGTTGGCGTAAGCGATCTGGCGTTCGGCGGTCGCGATGTCCGGACGGCGCTCCAGCACATCAGAGGGCAGGCCAAGCGGCAGGGGCGGTGGAGTGGAATTCAGCGGCGCGCCTGCAATAGCGAAGCTGGGCGCAGGCTGGCCAACGAGCACGGCAATCGCGTGCTCATATTGCGCGCGCGACTGCTTAACCAGCGCGAGCTGAGTCAGTGTTGCGTCCAGCAGCGCGGATTGCTGCGCCACTTCAAGTCCGCCGGCGATGCCACCGTTGTGGCGGTTATTTACCAGCTCCAGACCTTTGCGCTGGTAGCCCACATTCTCTTCGACCACCTGCAACTCGGCGTCGAGTTCGCGCAGGGTGAAGTAGTCGGCGGCAAGCTCGGCGGTCAGCACCAGTTGCGCGTTTTGGAGATCGGCGGCAGTGGATTGAAGCGTCGCGTTGGCGGCTTCCACGTTCTTGCGCACGCGGCCGAAGAGGTCCACTTCATAGCTGATGTTGAACGGAACTGTGAAAACATTCTGCGTATAAGAAGAGGGAACCGCCGCGCCGCTCAAGGGGCGATTGGGTCCCGCAGCTTCACGCATCGCGCTGGGATCGGCGGAGAGCTGGGGAAACAGTCCGGCAGTAGCAACCTTCGCGATCGAACGCGCCTGCTCCAGCCGGTCTCGCGCCGCAAGCAGGGACTGGTTGGCCTCCAGTAGCTGCCGCTCATAAGCGTCCAGCGCGGGGTCGTGGAAGACTTGCCACCATGCGCCCTTGGGAATCGTATCCTTGGGCGCGGCCGGCTGCCAGGGCTGGCCTTTCCACTCGGTCGGCACCGCAGTTGTGGGAGCCGTGGCCGCGGGCTTCTGGTAGCGCGGTCCAACCGCGCATCCGGAAGCCAGGGTCAACATCACGAGCGCGGTGGCGAACGAAGCGTGGATTGGAATGCGCCTCACGACGCGCTCCCCTTCGGGCCCGCGGCCTGTGGCGGGCTTTCTTGCTTCTGCCCTGGGGAGGGCTGCGCAACATTCACTTGCTGTCCGTCCTGCAGAGAGTCCGAGGGATTGATGATGATCTGGTCGTTCACTTCCAGCCCACCCAGAACTTCCAGCGTGGCGCCGTAGTCGCGTCCGATGGTGAGCGGGCGCAGTTGTACCTTGTGATCTGCACTCACCACCGCAACCTGCGGGCCTTCGGCGCGGAAGAGCATGGCGTTGACCGGAACCGTGAGCTTCTGCACATTGGCGCCGACGGCGAAGTGTACCTGCCCGAAGGAGCCAGGCAGCAGACGTCCGTCTTTGTTGATCACATCGACTTCAGTGAGTAGGGTGCGCGTCGCCGGATCAATCGCCTCCGCGGTGCGAGCGATGGTGCCAACAAATTTCTGCCCCGGAAACTCCTGCAAAGTGATCGTAGCCTTGCCGCCTGCCTTCATGTAGGGCGCGTAGGATTGTGGAACGCTGGTGAAGACACGCAGCGTATCAACTTGGGCCATGTCGAAGAGTTCTTTTCCACCCGCGCCAGCGTTGATCAGCGCGCCGGGATCTACGTTGCGGCGGGTGAGCACGCCTGAGAATGGTGCGTATACATTCTTGAACGACTCAAGTTGTTCGAGGCGGCGCACGTTGGCGTCGGCGGCCACCAGGTTTGCCTTGGCCTGCTGATATCCGCTGGTCTGCTGGTCGGCTTCCTGCGCGGAAACCGAATCGGTTTTGCGCAAGGCTTCCCAGCGCTCGGCGCTGATCTTGGCCAACTCCATCTGCGAGAGAATCTGTTGCCGCGCGGCACGCACCTGATTCAGTTCCTGGTCCACTTCCGGCGTGTCAATCTGCGCCAGCAGCTCGCCTTTTTTCACCGGGCTGCCAATGTCCTTGTACCAGCGCACCAGGTAGCCGTTGGTTCGCGCAAAGATCGGCGACTCTTTGAATGCCTGTAGCGAACCGGGCAGCGCCAGCTCTTCGTCGGGTTTTTCCGCCAGTGGATGAACCACGGCCACGGTCGGCACCGCGTTCAGCTCGGTTTCCTTGGCCAGCGCACGGCTGTGGCCGAGGCGCTCGAACATCGTGAGCCCGCCTGCAATCAGCAGAACCAGCAGAACCACGCCTGCAATGGTCAGAGCCTTGCCCGGAGGCGCAGGCGGAAGCTCGGGCGGCCGATCAATCCCAGGATGCTGATGTCTCGAATGTTGCTGGATCGCCTCGATCTCCTCATCGCGCTGGGCTTGCGAAGAGTGATGCTCCGCTTCGCCGGTCTCCGGCTGCGGCGGCTGAGGTTGCTGATGTTCGTTCTCTGCACTCATGCTTGACTCCGATATCACGAAAACTGTTTACGCCTGTTCAATACGGGCGGCCCGGGCTTCACGGCGGCCATGGAAAATGACAAAGATGCTTGGCACAAAGAACAACGTGGCAACCGTGGCGAACAACAGACCGCCGATCACGGCGCGGCCCAGCGGCGCGTTCTGTTCGCCGCCTTCGCCAAAGCCCAGCGCCATTGGAACCATGCCGATGACCATCGCCAGCGCGGTCATCAGCACCGGACGCATACGAGTGTATCCAGCGGCGATGGCGGCTTGTAAGGCTCCTGCCCCCTCGTCCATCTGCTCGCGCGCAAAGCTCACCATCAGAATGGAGTTCGCCGTAGCAACGCCCATGCACATCACCGAGCCGGTCAGCGACGGAACGCTCAGCGTCGTGCGCGTCAGCAGCAGAAACCAGCAGATGCCGGCCAGCGCCCCCGGCAGCGCCGAGATGATGATGAATGGATCGAGCCAGGACTGAAAGTTGATGACGATCAACAGGTAGACCAGCACGATGGCACCCAGCAGTCCAACGCCCAATCCTATGAACGAAGAGCGCATGGTGCTCACCTGGCCGCGAACCACAATGCGCGTGCCGCGTGGCAGTTTCCCGTCAAAACTCTTGATGATCTTGTCCGTCGCCGCCGCCACCCCGCCCAGGTCGCGATCCTGCGTGCTGGCGTACACGTCAATCACAGGCTGAATGGCATAGTGGTTCACCACCGCCGGACGCGAAACTGGATATACCTGCGCCAAATTTCCGATTACCTGCGCGCCCTGTGGTGAGTCGACCGGAACGGCCATCAGGTCATCAAGGCTTGTCATGCGATACTGCGGCGACTGCACGGCCATCTGGTAGGTAACGCCGTTCTTCGGATTCAACCAGAAGCTCGGCGAGGTCTGGAAGCTCCCCGAGAGAGAGATCAACACGCTCTGCGCCACGTCTCTCGCGTTCAGTCCCACCTGCGTGATGCGGTTGCGATCGAGCTCCATGTGCAACGTGGGTGACGACAGCAACTGCTGCACATGTACGTCGGCAGTGCCGGGCACATGCCGCATCTTGTTGGCGATCTGCTGGGCAATCGCATAGTTGCTCTGCATATCGTTGCCCACCACCTGAACGTCAATCGGAGCGGGCAGCCCGAAGTTCAGAATCTGCGTCACGATGTCTGCGGGTTGGAAGAAGAACTCCACGCCCGGGAAGAGCTGCGGCAGCACCTGACGCAAATGCCGAATGTGGTCTGCCGTGGGATGGTGATGCTCGGGGTCCAGCGAAATCAATATCTCTGCATCGCTGCTGCCGACCGTGCCTGCCGAACTGTACGACTGGTTGATGCCGGAATTCGGCAAGCCGATGTTGTCGAGAATCGTCTGAATCTCGTCGCCCGGAATCTGTCTGTGCAGTTCTGCTTCCACCTCGTCGCAGAGTTTTGCGGTCTCCTCCACGCGCAGGCCGGGACGAGCGCGAACATGCAACCGCAGCAGCCCGGCGTCCACCTGCGGAAAGAAGTCCTGGCCGAGGAAGGTGATCAGCCCCAGCGAAAGCAGGCAGAACAGCAGGAAAAACGAAACAAACACGCCGCGATGCTCCAGCGTTGTCTCCAGCAGAGACTGGTAGCCGTGGCGGAAATTCTCGAACCTGCGCTCAAAGCCGCGCTGGAAGCGCCCCAGAAAGGTCTTCGGCCCGGCAGCGCGATGTTCGTGCCCGCGCATGATGTACATCACCAGCGTCGGGATCAGCGTTCGCGAAAGCAGATAGCTGGCCAGCATCGCGAAGCTCACCGCCTCGGCCAGCGGCACAAAGAGGAAGCGCGCCACGCCCGTCAGGAAGAACATCGGCACAAACACAATGCAGATACATAACGTCGAGACAAACGCGGGCACTGCAATCTGCTGCGCGCCATCGAGAATGGCCGTTCGCATCTCCTTGCCCATCGCAAGGTTGCGCTCGATGTTTTCTATCTCGACGGTGGCGTCATCCACCAGAATGCCGACGGCCAGCGCCAACCCTCCCAGGGTCATGATGTTCAGCGTCTCGCCGAGGGCGGCAAGGGTGATGATCGAACAGAAGATCGACAGTGGAATCGAGATGGCGATGACGATGGTCGGGCGCCAGTCGCCAAGGAAGAGGAGAATCATCACCGCCGTCAGCGCGGCAGCGGTCAGAGCCTCGTGCAGCACGCCCTGGATCGACGCCCTTACAAACAGCGACTGATCGAAGAGTGCGCTGATCTTTAGCTCTGGCGGCAATGATTGCGCGGCGAGGGGCACAATACCCTTGATTCCGGCGACGATCTGCAGCGTGGATGCGCGACCGTTCTTGTAGATCGACATCAGCGCGCCGCGGTTGCCGTCCTGCCGCACGATGTTTGTCTGCGGCGCAAAGCCGTCGCGGATGTGCGCGACATCGCGAATATAGAGTGTGGAACCGTTGCTGGTCTTCACCGGTAGATTATTCAGATCCGCAATCGTCTGCGGCGAGCCGTTCATCTCAACGTTGTATTCCAGCGGGCCAAGCTTGGTGGTTCCGGTGGGGAGAATCAGGTTCTGGGCGTTGACCGCGTTGACGATATCAACCGGCGAGAGATTGTAGGACTGCAACTTTGGCAGGTCGAGATCCACCTGCACTTGGCGAATCTTTCCGCCATAGGGATACGGGGTAGCAGCGCCCTGCACCGTCGTCAGCGAGTTGCGCAAGAAATTCTGACCCAGATCAAAGAGTTCCTGCTCCGGTAGCGTCTTGCTGCTCAACCCGAGTTGAATGATCGGGGTGGTGGAAGCGCTATAGGAGATGATCAGTGGAGGCGTGGTGCCCGGAGGCATGGAGCGCACAGCGGTTTGCGATATCGCCGTGACCTGCGCAATCGCCGTCTGAATGCTGGTGCCGGTACGGAAGTAAATTTTGATGATGCCGAGGCCGCTCACCGACTGCGATTCCATGTGTTCGACATTGTTGACTGTTGTCGTGATGCCGCGTTCGGAACTGGAGACAATGCGGTCAGCCATCTCCTGCGGAGACATTCCCGTGTAGAACCAGACTACGGAGACAACTGGTATATCAATCTCGGGAAAGATGTCGACAGGCATCATCAGCACTGTAATCGGCGTCAGGAGAATGATGACCAGCGCCATCACGATAAATGTGTAGGGACGCCTGAGGGCTAACGCAACAATCCACATGAATTGGAATCACTCCAGGGTTCGGCTGATTACGTGCGAAGGCTTAGCACTGACAGGAAAAGCCCCATGTATTGCTAGTTAGATTCGATACTATGCGTCTTGGATCGAAAATTAAAATCACACTAGCATTGTCATGCTAGCATCGGGCGATGGGCAACAAAGTAAAGATTGATTGCGAGGCTCCCAGTAGCAAACGTATCCCCGGGCGCCCTAGAAGCGAACGAGCCCGCCAGGCGATCCTGAGCAGCACACTGGAGTTCCTGGAGCGCAAGGAAAACGGCTTCGCGGACCTGACAATCGAGTACGTGGCGGCGAAGGCCAGTGTTGGCAAGGCTACGGTCTATCGCTGGTGGCCGACCAAGGCTGCACTTGTTGCTGACGCATTCGCCGGTAGTGTCACGCAGAAACTCCATTTCCCCGATACCGGCTCGGTCTGCAACGACATGAGCCAGCAGATGCACCAGTTGGTAAAGATTCTACGTAGCCGCCGCGGCCACATTGTTTCTGCGATTCTCGGCGCGGGCCAGAGCGACAGCACCCTGATCAGCGCCTTTCGCGAAAGATTTCTAAAGCCGCGCAGGGCTGAGGCCTATGCCACCCTGCGGCGCGGCATGGTTCGCGGCGAGCTGCCGGAGAATCTCGACCTGGACCATGTGCTCGATGCGTTGTATGGTCCCATCTACATGCGGTTCCTGATCCGGCATGACCATCTGACTCCGGGCTTTGTCGATCAGCAATGCGAGTTGGTTCTCCGCGGTGCTCTTCCTCGCGGGAGTGGCACTGCAACCCGCAGCCTCGGCAAAGCGTCTGCCGGAAGATAAACGACAAGCCGTTGCAAGAAAACCCCGCCACTGGCGGGGTTTCGTATTTTGCAAGCTCGGTTATCTATCGCTACTCGCTCCAGCGCTTGAAGACCAGCGAGCCGTTCGTGCCGCCGAAGCCGAAGGAATTCGACAGCGCATAGTCCAACGACGCTGAACGGGCATGGTTCGGAACAAAGTCCATCCCGATGGTCCGCTCGTCCTGGTTTTCCAGGTTAATGGTTGGTGGAAGTTTCTGGTCACGCAGCGCCAGCACCGTGATGCCTGCTTCCAGTCCGCCCGCGCCGCCAAGCAGGTGGCCGGTCATGGACTTGGTGGAGCTGACGGGAACCACGTATTCCCCAAACAGATTGCGGATAGCGATTGCTTCCAGCTCATCTCCGATGGGCGTCGAAGTGCCATGTGCGTTGACGTAGCCGATATCGGTTGGTTTCAGCTTGGCGTCACGGATCGCATTGCGCATGACGCGGAATGCGCCCTCGTGCTCAGGTGCGGGCGAGGTGATGTGGTAGGCGTCGCCGCTCATGCCGTAGCCGACAATCTCCGCCAGAATCTTTGCGCCGCGTGCTTTGGCAAACTCAAGCTCTTCCAGAATCAGAATGCCCGAGCCTTCACCGACCACGAACCCGTCGCGGTCTTTGTCCCACGGACGGCTGGCGCGCTCCGGTTCGGCATTGCGGGTTGAGAGCGCGCGCATGGCGGCGAATCCGCCAACGCCCATCGGTGTGATCGCAGCCTCGGCCCCGCCGGCAATCATCACGTCGGCATCGCCGCGCTGAATGATCTTGAAACTGTCTCCAATGGCGTGTGCGCTGGTCGTGCAGGCAGTGGCGCTGGCCAGGTTCGGGCCCTTTGCGCCATAGCGAATGCTGACCTGTCCGGCGGCGAGGTTCACAATTGTCGCTGGAATAAAGAACGGAGAAATCTTACGTGGCCCGCCTTCCATCAGAGCGGTGTGCTCGCGCTCGATGATGTCAAAGCCGCCAATGCCGGAACCAATGTAGACGCCGACGCTCTCGGCGTTTTCTGGCGTAACTTTCAGGCCTGACATATTCATCGCTTCGCTGGCAGCGGCCAGCGCAAAGTGAATGAATCGGCCCATTTTCTTAATCTCTTTTTTCTCGACAAAATTCAGCGGGTCGAAGTTCTTAACCTCGGCCGCGATCCGGCACGCAAATAGCGTTGCATCAAAACCAGTAATCGGGGCGACGCCGCTCTTTCCCGCCAGGAGGCTTGCCCAGACTTCCTCCGTGGTGTTGCCCACGCCGCAAATCAATCCAAGACCTGTGACTACTACACGGCGGCTCAAGCTTACTTCCCACCTTTCGCGTGTGCGTTGACGTAATCGATGGCGTCCTTCACGGTTTTGATCTTCTCGGCATCCTCGTCGGGAATTTCAATCTCGAAGGCTTCTTCAAAGGCCATTACGAGTTCGACGATGTCCAGCGAATCCGCACCCAAGTCGTCCTGAAAAGAAGCGCTGGCGGTGACTTCACCTTCATCTACGCCGAGCTGCTCCACGATGATCTGCTTGACTTTCTGGTCTGCGGAAGCCATTGAACTCTCCTTGTGAAGTAGAAACGGCATACGCCGGGCGATGACGCCCGGCGGCTAGGTTACAGTGGCCGTTCTTTCATTGTACAGAGGTGCGCGCTTAGCTGGTTATTTCGAGGCCTTGGCGTGAGCGCTGATATAGTCCACCGCGTCCTTCACGGTCTTGATCTTCTCGGCGTCTTCGTCCGGGATCTCAATGTCAAAAGCCTCTTCGAAGGCCATCACGAGTTCGACGATGTCCAGCGAATCCGCGCCCAGGTCATCCACGAACGAAGCGGAGGAAGTGACCTCGGCTTCATCCACACCTAACTGCTCAACGATAATTTGTTTTAATTTCTCTTCCACAGCAGCCATTTTGTTGGCGCCTCCTACAAAAAGTTGAGCCGTCCGGCCAATTGGTCGCGCCGTTCCAAACACGTCTATGCGCCTGACGATTCCGAATAGCATCCTAACTGTTCGTTTTTATGAAGGTCAATGCGCAATTGGTGGCGGGCGGCGGTATTGTGCGAATCGCGCGGGCGGGCGGAAGCCGCAACGCCACTGTTCAGGGCGCGGCGGAATGGCGTTTACTGGAGTCATGCGAGCAGTGGTACAGCGGGTTTCAAGGGCCAGGGTTACGGTGGAGGCGCGTTCGGTGGGGCAAATCGAGCGCGGACTGATGGTGCTGCTCGGCGTGGGCACAGACGATAGTGAAAAAGATGCAGAGTACCTGGCGGAAAAAATTGCGGCACTCCGAATCTTTGAAGACGCGGAAGGAAAGTTGAACCGCAACGTGAGCGAGGCCGCGGGAGCGGTACTGGCGGTGAGCCAGTTCACTTTGTATGGCGATGCGCGGCGCGGAAAGCGGCCCTCGTTTGACGCGGCAGCGCGGCCAGAGCGGGCGCGGGCGCTATATGAATACTTTGTGGAGCGCGTCCGGAGCCTCGGATTACGCTGTGAAACCGGCCAATTTCAAGCAGAAATGCAAGTGGAACTGGTGAACGACGGCCCGGTGACAATTCTTCTGGACTCGCAGAAAACCTTCTAAACATGTACTTTCTGGATAATCGTTTGCCGACGGCAGTTAACTGATCGGTCAATAGTTGAGCGAGGTCCGGAACGATTGACTAATTTGCCATCGTTTTTCCACTTCTCCAGTTACTCTTCTGCCAATGGATTTCCACGGACGAAGGGCCAAGATCAAAGGCAATGACAAGGACTCCAGAATAGATCATGGCTCCCCCCTCGAATTTTCAGAGAGGAAGGGTGACGAGGGATTGCATGTGGCGGATGTATTTTGCGGCGTCGAACTTTTTGGCCGCGGCGGGGCCTGACATGTAGCGGATGACTCCGAAGATGGGACGGTCAAACCATGGGCGGTCGAATTTTCCGGCGATGGCCCAGGCGACGCCGGCATAGCCGTTGGGGTCGCGGCCGTCGAGGAAGTATTTGTCGTTGAGGTAGAGGGCGGTCTGGTAGGCCACGGCGGGCGAGGGCGACCACTCGAGGATTTTCTTGGCCCAGTACATACGCATGTAGTTGTGCATCCAGCCGAGGTGAAGCATCTGGAGTTGGGCGGCGTTCCAGAGTTCGTCGTGAGTCTGGGCGCGTTCAAGCTGCGCGCGAGTATAGAGGACAGGGCGCGGGTCAGCGGCGTGAGCGGCGAGAGAGCGGTGGGCCCAGGGTTCGGCGCACTCGATGGAGTCGTAGAGCGGATTGAAATGGACGAAGTTGATGGCGAGCTCGCGCCAGGTGATGAGCTGGTCGAGATATTTGTCTTTGGTCTCCGGGGGCACGGAGGCGTCGCGGACGGCGAGTGCGATGGTGACGGGAGAGATGTGTCCGAAGTGGAGGTAGGGCGAGAGGCGGCTGGTGGCGTCGCGGTCGGGCGCTCCCTGGAGAGTGGGATAGGTGGCGAGACGGTGTGAGACGAAATCGTCGAGGAGGCGGAGAGCTTCGGTGGTTCCGGCCTTGAACGAGGAGACGGGCGGGACGCTGCGGTCGAGGGAGTTCCAACCGGCGGTGAGGTCGGCTGCGGGGTCTTCTGAGGCGAGAGGCTCGGCGAGTGCGAATTTGGCGCGAGGGTTGCGGCAGGGAACCAGGTAGTCGCTGAAGAGAGCCTTGAGGCGGGGACGGATGGTGCGCGCGGCGTACTGCGCCTTGATCAGGAGCTTGCTGGGCACGACGACGTCGGCATCGACGGTGTAGTAGGGGATGCGGAGTTTTTTGGCCAGCACGTCGCGCCAGTGAGCGGCTTCGCGGATGGGGTTCTCGTCGCCGACGAGCAGCGCGGCTCCGGCCTCGTCACAGAAGCGGGCAAGGTCGCTGTGAGGATGGCGGCGCAGGACGAAGGCGATGTTGCGGGCGGCAAGGCGGCGGGCGGTATCTGGAAAAGCCTGCTGCATGAATGCGTAGTGGCGCAGGTTGGCGTTGGGGTAGGGGACGACGGCGAAGAAAACGACGACAGGGAGGCCGAGGGCGTTGCCGAGTTCGACGGCGAGATCGAGAGCGGGATTGTCGTGGGCGCGCTGTGCTCGCTGCATCCAGTAGACGACGCATCGCGTGTGCTCGGCGGGCGGGCCGGGGCGGCGGATGGTGACTCGTTCTTTGTGAGAGGCGAGGATGGGGGCGAGCGAGGGCATGGCGGTTTCAAGGTTTCAGAGTTTCGAGGTTAAAAGCAAGAGCAGAGTCAGGAACGATTGGCGGTTTGACTGGTGGAGGTGCGTTCTTCAGAGAATGGAACGGTGTGTGGAGTGGGCGCCGCGAAGTGCGAAAGGCAAAGTCAGCGGAAAAACCAACTACCCCACCCTAGCCAAAGGAAGGCCAGGATGGGGCACCCTGAAGGATATCGATGAATGAAAACGTAGGCCGGGCATCCTAGAGTTTGTTTATACCACGAGCGTTTTCCGGGAACCTGCCGAGCCGGTCGGAACCCATATTAACTCTTTATCGCATGGGAATTGCCGCTGCACAGGACACCCAACGGCAGTGGTGGGCAGGAATACATGTTTGACTCGAAGTCCTGTGGAACTGGCACTGTGTTCGCCAATGCGTCGGCCAATGTCTGGGAAAGGGGCCGCCCATATAGGTATCCCTGCGCTTGATCGCAACCGGCATCTCTCAGAGCCTGCGCCTGTGCCTGCGTCTCCACCCCTTCGGCGGTAATGCTAAGTTCGAGAGTCCTGCCCATCGCCACAATCGTATTCACGATCGCAGCAGCCTTTGGATCGACTTCCATCTCCATCACAAACGATCGATCAATCTTGACTTTGTCAAACGGAAATTTCCAGAGATAGGTGAGGCTTGAATAGCCTGTGCCGAAGTCATCTAGCGCAATCGAGATACCCATCCTCCGAAGCCGCGTGAGCTGGTCGAGCACAGCATCAGTATTTTGAAGCCACAGACTCTCGGTCACTTCCAATTCCAGGCGCGAAGGGTCAAGTCCGGAATCATTCAATGCTTTTTCGACGACTGCGAAAATATCACCGTGACGGAATTGAACTGGAGACAAATTAACCGCAACCTTCACAGGCGTCGCCCAGGATGCGGCTGCCCTGCACGCAGTTTCGAGCACCCAGGCACCGATGGGCACGATCATGCCGGACTCTTCCGCAATCGGAACAAATACTGCCGGCGATTGCGGACCCCAGCCTTCGGGCCAGCGTAACAGGGCCTCGAACCCCAAAAGGCTGTTGTCCTGAAAACTGAAAAGAGGCTGGTACGCCAATTGAAATGCGTTTGTCTCCAGAGCACGCCTCAGGTCCGCTTCAATCCGCCGGCGTTCGCGAAGGGTTGCGTCCATCCCGACTTCAAAAAAGCACACAGTATTGCGGCCCTCGGACTTCGCTTTGTAGAGAGCGGTGTCCGCGCAGGAGAGCAGCGTATCCCATTCTTCAGCATCTGCCGGCGCAATCGCTACGCCGATGCTCGCTCCGCAGACCAATTGCGAGTCGCCTATGTCGTAAGGGGCCGACAGTACCTTCATCAGACGATCCGCGAGAGCGCCCGCGCCGCTGGGTTGAGCCATGCCCACCTGCAGAATTACGAACTCGTCTCCCCCAAGCCGCGCCACCAGATCCTCTTCTCGAATTGCTGTTTTGAGGCGCGCGGCAAATGCTTTCAGCAACTCATCCCCGGCACCGTGTCCGAAGCTGTCGTTGACTTCTTTGAAACGATCGAGATCGATTAAGAGAGCCGCGACATGACTTTTGTTGCGCCGGGTCCATGCCATGGCGGTTCTTGCCGTTTCTCCCAGCCGCTTCCGGTTCGGGATGCCAGTCAGGCTGTCGTGCTCGGCCAGGAATAAGGACTCGGCCTGAGCAGCGCGGTGGGCCATCATTTTGCGATAGACCATAAATCCCGGAAGTCCGCCTGCAATTAGGACCAAAGTGGCGATGATGCTTTCGGTCAGGAGAAAAGATCTTTCATAAAGAGCCCTGTCGGCAGTCTGGTCGAGATATACCTCGAAGGTACCAATGACGGCCCCATTCTGCTTAATTGGGATATATGAGTCAGCAAAATATGCCGGATCTTCCAGGTGCTTACCGTGATCGGCTTCTGTAGATGTAGATCCTGCAATTCTCTGTTCGAGATCTGCGACACTGGTCGTTGGCTCAAGAAAGGAGCTCATTCGCTCCGAGATGAAGACCAAATGCCCAGCATTGTTCCAGATTTTGTAGCGATAGATTTCGCCCACCTGGGTGGCATATTCAAGGAGATGTCTCGCCTTATCGGACGGAGACACACCGGCGACAATGGCTGGCATATCATCAACGCTATCCAATAGAGTGGCGGCCCAGGCGCTGGACGTTGATTGCGCATCAGCGCGCAGCATATTTGCCGCGACGACCCGGCCAAGCTGCACACCGCAAAGTGCAAGCAGAACGATCATGGCGGCGAGCAACGCTACTATTTTGATATCACTGGAAAAGACGCGAAAAATACGACGTTTCAATTTACACCCCGAAATCAGATCCCGGCTCCTGAAAGCATCTATTTCCTACTCTTCTCAGTGCCGCGACTCAGTAATTCATAGAGCATTTCAATGCCCGTAATGGGGCAGAGCAGAAATTATTCATTGGTATTTTCTTCATGGACTTACAGTCGGGCCGTTCGGAAGAAACGCGAGCGCTAGGAACTGCCGTGTCCAATTTCCGGAATCCAGAACGTATGGCGGGGGCCCACATCGACCGCAAAAGAGGGCAGATGCGGGGCTTTTGCCTTTGCCTTTGCTTTCGCCTTTGCTCCTAACCTTCGAAACCTTATTAACCTGTGCAACCTGCGCAACTTGCTACTTCGACTTCTTCTTTCCGCCAAACAGTCCTGCCAGCCCGCTCGCCGGATTCTGCGTTGTGCTCCCGTTCTGCTGCTGGTTACTGGCCGCTGCTCCCGGAGTCGCTTTCCCCTTCAGCGATCCCAGCAAGCCGCTTGCGCCGCTGCCCACCTTTGCCAGTGCTCCCTGCGTAAGCTCTCCCGGATTGCCAAAGCTCGGCAGCAGTCCGCTCATCCGCATCTTCGCCATCGCGCCCATGTCAGCGGAAACCTTCGGACTCGGAATCGTCCCCGTCACGATTACCGGAATCACGATCTCGCCGTTCTTGTTCGCCATCGCCGTCGTCATCATTCCGCCGATCCCGCTCCCGCCCACCTGCTGCGAACTGGTCTTCGACAGTACCGCCGTCGCTTTCATATCCAGTCCCTGATCCACCAGTGACGCCGATCCCGTCGCCGCCATCGTTCCCGCATCGGTCAGCGCCTTCAGATCGTTCGTCGTGGCTACGCCGCCCCTCAGGTCAAAGCTCCCTGTCAGGGACGAGACGTTCGTCGCTCCGTTGGCAACCTTATTCGCGCCGGTAAACTTTCCAATCGTGCCCAACTGTTGAGCCATATCCACGCCCGTCAGTTTGCCGTCGCTCAGGCTTACCGTGATCTTTCCCGTCAGCGTCTTCACCAGCTCCGCGCCCGGAGGAGCCATATTCAGCGAAATCACCACGCTATTTGCCACTACGCCGCTCACCTTCAACTGCGAGGCTCTCAGCATCCCCGCCACCGCCGGAGCGCTCAGCGGCCCCTTGGCCGTCAGGTCGGCGTTCAGCCTTCCGCTCGGCTGCATTCCCGGACTCAGTTGCACGCCCCCGGCCTCGGCCAGCTTCACCAGGTCCGCCAGCGAAGCGTCCTGTGCGTTCAGCTTCAGGTCGGCCACTGCCGGAGTGCTCTTTCCGTCCACCGTCCCATTCACCACAAAGAGCGATCCGCCAATCTTCAGTTGCGTGTTGCTCACCGTAATGACTTCGGCCTTCAGGTCGTCGCTCGCGTTGTAATCCAGTTCAATCGGGAATCCCAGCGCCTTGCCGTGCGCCATCACGTTGTCCATCTTGATCGTTCCGGCCACGGTCACCTTGCCCGCGTCATTCTTGAACTTCAAGCTTCCGCTGATGCTCGCGTCGCTTCCTGCCAGCGCCTGCGAATTCAAATATTGCTGCGCCCCGCTCAGCGCCACCTGGTCCAGTTGCAGCGAACCCTCAAACGGAGTGCTCACCAGCGTCGCATCTTCAATCGGACCGCCCCGCCCATCAAACTTCACCACCTGCTTGCCCGCTCCCGGCAAGTGCGCGCTCAAGGCAATCTCAAACGGCTTACCCGGCGCGTAATCCTTCAACGTCAGGTCGATGTTCTTGTACTCCATCCGCGGCTGCCGCTTCATCTGGTCGGTCAGCGCCACCGCTCCATCCACAATCTGGAAGTGATCCAGTTGCAGCGGAGGAGTCTGTCCCGGCGCCTGCTTCGTCTGTGTTCCGATGCTGGAAAAATTCCACGCTCCATCCGCCCCGCGAATCAGCTCCACCTGCGGACGCACCATCTGCAGGCTCTCCACCTGCACAGCTTTGTGCAGTAGCGGCATCAGCTTCACTCGTATGTTCAGCTCCGCCATCTGTGCAAACGGCATCCCGGAGTTGTATTTCGGGTCTTCGCCAATCACCGCGTTCTGTACTTTGAACGTAGGAGGCAGCAGCCCCAAACTCATCTGCCCCAGTTGAACCGTCCGTCCCAGGTTCTCCTGCAACGCCGCCTGAATGCGGTCATGGTAGCGATTCACGTCCATCACATGCGGCAGAATCGCCGCCACGGCGAGTACTACAACCACCAACCCTCCCACTCCAATCAGCAGTCGTCTTTTCATAGCAGCCTCGTATCTGAAAACGGCGAAATTTTATCTGAGAATGTAAGATGCGGCCAGCCACCTCACAGTGACCTGTGAGAACTGCTGCTTCAGCAACATTCCTGGGATGAAGCAGGCGCGGGATCGACCGCTCTAGAAGCTGAACTTCGCCGCAAGTTGCACCTGCCGTGGAGGCATCGCATTCACAATCTGTCCAAACCCTGCGCTGCTGATGTTTCCATTCACGGCGGCTGCTCCAAAGAACTGCCCATGATTGAAGACGTTGAATGCTTCCACCCGGAACAGCAGTGTCTTGCCTTCGCGCAACCGCACGTCCTTCTCCAGTGACAGGTCGAAGTTCTCCAGCCCCGGTCCGTAGAAGAAGCGCCGCGGAATATTGCCCAGCGTTCCCAGCGCCGGCACGCTGAACAGCGCCGCGTTGAAGGCCGCCGCCTGCCCGCGCGGATTGCGGTTGAGGGCCAGCTTTCCGGGCGTGTAGTGCGGAGTATCCACGCCATTGTTGTTGATCCCGTTCGGCATCGACCCCAGCAGCGAACTGTCCGTGTTGTTGTACAGCGTCACCGGCAATCCGGTCGAGAAGCGCGTAACTCCTGACACCGCCCAGCCCGTCGTCCAGCGATTCTGCTTGCCGCTCAATCGGTCAAACGGCAGCGCATACCGGTAGCTCACCACAAAGTTATGCCGGAGATCGAACGCAGAGAGCGCCTTGCTCAGCGCCGCGGACTGCGGATAAACCGGCTCGGAGAGACTCGACGAATCATCCAGCGACTTGCCGTACGTGTACGCCGCCATTACCTCCAGCGTCTCCGTGCTGTGGCGCAGGCTCGCTTCCAACGAGTTGTAATTCGAGAACCCCACCGTCTTTTGGTAAGTGATCCCGTCAAACGAAGCATCGAACGGTCCTCTTACCTGCACCGTCGTACCATCCGCTCGGGTGAAGGGTCCACCTTCTGCAAACGGCCCGCAGGTGGCTTTTCCCGGCTCAACCTGGCTCTGCTGGCTCACGCTCAGGCAGCTTGCCGCGTTCCCCGGATCAGCCGATGTAAGCACCAGCAGGTGGTGTGCCTGCGAGCCTACATACCCCAGCTTGAGGAATGTTTTGCGCGCCAGCTCGCGCTCGTACGAGAGGTTGTAGCTCTCCGTATAAGGCGAAGTGTTGCGATAGTAGAACGCCGGGTCGCCCGTGATCGGAGCGTAGTTCGCCCAGGTGACGCTGCTGTTCGGGTGAGCCGCCGACGCGCCGAACACAGGAATTGGCGATGGAAATGGCTGCCCGTTGCTTTGTCCCGTGCTTGCCGAAACAAAAGGCTCGTTGAACAGCGGTCGTCCGCTCGTGCTGTCGTAGTCATATCCATACGGCGCGCACGCGCTCATGATGCCCGCCGAGAGTCCTTCAAACGCCGAGTAGAAGAGCCCAAAGCCCGCGTGAACACTGCTCTTACCCGCGTTGCCGAATATCTTGCCCAGCAGCCCGCCCTCCGCGCTCGGCGAATACGTCAGTCCCAGCCGCGGAGAAAAGTTGTGCCACTTCGTCGGAGCCAGCGTCGAGGGAATCCCCGGATCGCCCGGAAAGACCATCCCCGTCGGCGCGCCCGGATAGACCACCGATTTCTGTCCCAGCACGAATGTCTGGAGCTGGTTGTACTTCTCGCGCCACGGCGGCAGCACATCCCAGCGCACGCCGTAGTTCAGCACAAGATTGGCCCGTGCCCGCCAGCTATCCTGCGCGAAGAGCCCAATGTATTTGTTGCGGATGTAGAACGCGCTCGCGTCGCCCTGTTCGTAGGTGCTCGCCACGCCCAGCAGAAAATCCGCAAAGTCTGATCCTGTCTCCGTCCCCTGAAATACGAACGAGCCGTTGTTGATCGAGTTGGATTGAATGTTGACCTGGTCCAGATGGAAGCTGCCGCCAATCTTCAACGTGTGGTGGCCCATCACCCGTGAGAGCGTGTCGTTCCACTGGTATGTGTTGTTGACCTGCCGCTCTCCCGTCACATCCACGCCGATCGTGTAATCGTTGAACGCGACGTTCTCAATCCCTTCGGCGCTCGGATTCAGTGGAACAATGCCGAGCGTCCCCTTGCCTTCGATAAAGCCCTGCGAGGCCAGCGACGGCCCTACGCCGCCCGCCGGCTTGCCGATCACGTTGAAATCGCGCATGTAGCTGAAGTGCGCTTCGTTGACCGTGTTCGTGCCAAAGGCCTTGGTCAGGCTCAGGCTCACCAGTTGAGCGCGTCCGTTCGAGGTCGCGTTGAAGCCCGGTACGTTCGCCCCGCCCTGCGCCGTTGGGTAGGGATTGTCCAACGTGTACTGATCGAAGAAATAGTAGGCCGACAGATTCCCCCATCGCGTGTTCGTATCAAAGCGCGCCGCTGCTTTGTTGTCACCCAGGGTTTCGTTCTGTGATGAATCGGAAAATGTGTTCGCGCCGTTGCCTTGGGGAATGTATTGCAGCAAATGCGTAGCTGGCGCAGACCAAACAGTCTGGGGAATGAAGTTGTTGGGAAAGACCTGGGAGTAGGGTTCGCCCGCATAAACATTCTGCCCACCGAGGCTCTTTGAAAGCAGGATTGCAAGATTGCTGCCGCTGACAAGTTGCGTGGCAAACGGGTTTACGCCGGTCACCGGGTTGATCAGGTCGCGGAAGTCGCCCCCGCGTTCCGCTGCGCTCGGCACCGTGATATTTCCCGTCTCCTGTCCCTGCGTCATCTTCGTGCCCTGGTAGTCCACAAAGAAGAACGCCTTGTCCTTGCGAATCGGCCCGCCCAGCGTTCCTCCGTACTGATTGCGCTCATAGCTGGCGCGTTCGGTGGCAAAGTAGTTGCGCGAATCCAGCGCCGTGTTGCGCACAAACTCAAATGCGCTGCCGTGCAGTTTGTTGCCGCCGGACTTCGTGGTCACCAGCACCTGTCCGCCGCTGTAGTTTCCGTACTCCGCGTCGAAGTTGCTGGTGAGAACCTTCAGATCCTGGATCGAGTCAAGATTCGGAGCCACCGCCGTGCCGTTATTGAAATCCTCTTCCACGCCCGAGCCGTTCACGGCGAAGCCGTTGCTCGTCTCGCGCTGCCCGCTTACCGAGAGGTTGCCCGGATTCAGATCTCCCGAAGGCGGAGTCGTCGTGCAGCCGGACATCACAACCGCGTTCGGCTGCTGCGAACTCATCGGAATCACTCCCGGCTGCATCGCCAGCAGATCGGTAAAGCTGCGCCCATTCAAAGGAACCGTCGAAATCTTGACTGCGCTGAGCGTCTCGCCATTTTGCGAACTTATGGTTTCAATTCCAGGCAATTCGACGGTGACGCTCAGCGTCTCGTTCTGCGTTGCCAGTTGCAACTCCACATCGAGCGCAACAGCTCCGCCGCCGGAGATGTCAACATCCTGACGGAGCGCTGCCTGAAAGCCCATCTCCATGAACTCAACGTCATAATGTCCCGCCGGCAACGAGATTGAATAGCTCCCCTCGGCGCCGCTCGTGGCTTCCATCACCGCGCCGCTCGCAACATTGCGCGCGCGCACCTTGGCTCCCGGCACCACCGCGCCGCTCGGATCGGAAACCGTGCCGCGAAGCACAGCCTTCCCTCCGCTTTCCGGCAACATGAAAACCGTGACCGTGAAAACGAAAAGTGTGACGCAGGCAAATCGCCGTAGCTTAAGAAGAAAAAGGGAACTGCTCATAAACCAGAACTCCAGCTCTATTATCGTATGAAATTGAAATTGCTTTTCAATTTCTTCTAGTCTACCTCCCCGCCCCGCCCCCTCCTGTGACTCCCGTCACGCCCCAATGTGAGATGCTCCCTCGGCCCGCTTTGTTCCTGTTTGTTCCTGTCTTGGTGCCCCATATCTGCCTTCTTTTGGCAGATGTGGGGCTGTTGACCTTGCTTTTGTCGTGGTCTTTAGCTCTTGTGGTTGCTCTTGCGCTTGTCCTTGCGCTTGTCCTTGCGCTTGTTCTTGCGCTTGTCCTTGCACTTGTTCTTGCACTTGTTCTTGCGGTTGTTTTTTAGGGTGTCATTCCGAGCCTCGCGAGGAACCCCAGCACCGTTCAAATCTCATGCGCTGCCCCAGAGGCACCTCAACCAGTACCCGATTCTCCCCACCAGAAAGCCGTCCGCCCACTCTCCAAACTCCTGCGAAAGGTGCCTACAGCCGCCCCGCAACATAAACAATCTAAGATGGTTAAGCCAGATTTTTGGCTCTTGCATGGATCGTGCAGGCGCCACTTCATGCATAATGGCCTGTCTCTGCTCGCGCCCAGCATGACTGACGCCTTACTCAGCCCGCCTCCCGCCCACGGCAACGCCGCCGAGGTCTTCCGCGCCTTCCTGCGCCTCGGCCTGCTCTCCTTCGGAGGGCCCATCGCCCACCTCGGCTACTTCCACACCGAGTTCGTCGAGCGCCGCCGCTGGTGCAGTGAAGAGACCTTTGCCGAGATCGTCGCCATCGCTCAATCCATGCCCGGACCCGCCAGCAGCCAGGTCGGCTTCGCCCTCGGCTTGCTTCGCGCCGGATGGTCCGGCGGACTCGCCGCGTGGACCGCCTTCACCATGCCCTCGGCGCTCCTCATGCTTGCCTTCGCCTTCGGCCACCAGCTTCTCACCGGAAGGCTCGGCCTTGGCGTCATCCACGGACTCCAACTCGTCGCCGTCGCCGTCGTCGCCCAGGCGATCCTCTCCATGCGCAAGAGCCTCGCCCCTGACGCGCCCCGCATGGCCCTCGCCCTCGCCGCCGCCCTGATTGTCTTTCTTGGATTCGGAACCTTGCTCGCCATCGTTGGCGGAGCGCTCGCCGGACTTCTCCTGCCGCAGACAGCCCAGTGCAAGCCCACGCACCCGCTCGCCTTCCGGCTCTCCAAAGCGGTGGGCCTCACCGCCGCCGCGCTCCTCCTCGCCCTGCTCCCGGCGCTGCACATTGCCGCCGCGCTATCAAACTCCCAGCCCGTCGCCGTTTTCAATGCCTTCTACCGCACCGGAGCCCTCGTCTTCGGCGGAGGCCACGTCGTTCTCCCTCTCCTGGAAGCCGCCGTCGTCGCCCCCGGCTGGGTCGATCAGCAAACCTTTCTCTCCGGATACGGCGCGGCCCAGGCGCTTCCCGGTCCGCTCTTCACCTTCGCCGCCTACCTTGGCGCGGCCATCCGGCCCAGCGTCCACCCGCTCCTGCTCGCGGCTCTCGCCCTCATCGCCATCTTTCTTCCCGGCCTGCTCGCCGTCATCGCCGTTCTTCCTTTCTGGAGTGAGTTGCGCCAGCGCCCGCTCGTCCAGTCCACTCTGCGCGGAGTCAATGCCGCCGTCGTCGGAGTTCTCATCGCCGCCTTCCTCCGTCCGGTTTGCGCCAGCGCCCTTCATTCGTTCTTCGATTCCGTTGTTGCCGTCGCTGCTCTCATCGCTTTGCTCCGCTGGAAACTTCCGCCATGGGTCATCGTCGTCGCCGTCGCATCCCTCTCGGCCTTTGCAGCGATTGCCTAAGTGGTTAACAGCAGTGCCCGCTTTTAATGCCACACCGGTCAATAGATTGGAAGTGGTCCAAACCATTAACTAAAACATTAACATCGGCTTCCCAACGATTAACCATTAGAGCAATCCCCGGAGATCGCCGTCTGTCCCCCGCGCCGCGCGCCAAAAGCTTCCTGTTCGCCTTTCTAGTCGTCCCGACCCGCATGTTTACAGCCTCCGGCGCATTTCCCGCCGGTCTCTGCCAGATTCCTCCGCCTATGTTCCCTTTTAGGCTCTGGCACGCACTCTTTCCATACGTTATATTCGCTCCATCGCGTTGCGCCGGTCGGCGTGCGCCGAGGGTTTCAACGGATGGCCACTTCGAAACACGTTGTCTTGCCCACCCGCAGCCGCAAGCTGCCGAGCGCAATTTACTTTGAGGCCGACGTGCTTGCGCGCGCCGCTGTAAAGCAGTGTGAGCGCATTCAGTACACCAGCTTTGAATCCCTCGAACCCACGCGTCTTCCCGGCGCAAATGTTTTCGTCATTGCCGATCAAAGCCTTTTTGCCGAGCACCTGAAAACGCTGCGCAGCTCCGACGCGCGCGTCATTGTGCTCTCCGATGAGCGCTTCCGCGACCCGCGCCTTGACGGCACGGTCTACGCATATCTGCCAGCGAACACGCCTGCTCCCCTGCTTGAGCGCATGTTCGACAACGCCATCGATCACATGCACCTGGTGCAGACCCGGCGCGAAGCCAGCGACAAACTCGCCCTCGCCAACTCTGAGATTTACGAACTCAACCACATCGGCGCCGCGCTCAGCGCCGAGCATGAAACTCGCGAACTCCTCGAACTCATCCTCACCAAGTGCCGCGAAATCACCCGCGCTGACGCAGGTTCTCTTTACCTTGTGGAGGAAGCCGAGCCCGGAGAGGCTGATCGCTCGGTCCGCGACCATCACCAGCCGAAGAAATTCTTGCGCTTCAAAATGGCGCAGAACGATACCGTCAAATTTCCCTTCCGCGAAGTTGTGTTGCCCATCAGCGAGCGCTCTATCGCCGGTTACGTGGCGCAACACGGAACCGTGGTGATGATCGAAGACGCCTACGAGATGGAGAGCTGGGTTCCGTACTCCATCAACAAACAATTCGATCTCGACTCCGGCTACCGCACCAAGTCGATTCTCGCCGTGGCCATGATGAATCCGAAAAACGAAATTGTCGGAGTGGTGCAGCTCATCAACGCCAAGCGCAATTGGCGCGCCCGCCTCAACACGCCGGAAGATATCGAGAACGAAGTGCTGCCCTTCTCCACGCGGCAGATGGAGATTGTCTCTTCGCTCGCCAGTCAGGCCGCGGTTGCGTATGAGAACAGCCATCTCTACGAAAACATTCATCGCCTCTTCGAGGGCTTCGTAAAAGCCGCGATTAAAGCCATTGAACAGCGCGATCCCACAACCTCCGGACACTCGGAGCGGGTTGCTAATCTCACGGTTGCCATGGCTGAGGCCGTCGATCGCGATCACAACCATTTCCGCGACATCAAGTTCACCCGCTCGGAGATGAAGGAGATTCGCTACGCTTCGCTGCTGCATGATTTCGGCAAGGTCGGCGTGCGTGAAGAGGTGCTGACCAAGGCGCGGAAACTCTATCCCGCGCAGATGGACGTGATCTTCAGCCGCTTTGATTTTGCGCGCCGCACCCTGCAGGGAGAGACCGTCGGACGCAAGCTCCGCTACTTGCTCGATAAAGGGCAGGATGAGTATTTGAAGATGCTCCCGCACTTCGACGCCGAACTGGAGGAGCAGTTAAGAGAGCTGGATAGCTTCGTGCAGTTCATCGTCGAGTCCAATGAGCCCACTCTGCTCCCTGAAGGAAGCTTCGGAATGTTGCGCGAAATTGCCAAGCGAGTGTTCCGTGCCTGGGATGGAACAGAGCGTCCACTCGTGACTCCCGAAGAAGTGCGCCTCTTGTCCATCCGCAAAGGCTCGCTCGATCAAGGCGAGCGCGCAGAAGTCGAATCGCACGTCGAACACACCTACAACTTCCTCAAGCAGATTCCGTGGACGCGGGAGATTCGCAATATTCCAGAAATCGCGCGCGGCCATCACGAGAAGCTGAACGGCGAAGGCTACCCGGGGAAATTGGATTCCAAAGACATTCCGTTGGCGACGCGCCTGATGACGATTGCGGATATCTTCGACGCGCTGGCTGCGGCCGACCGTCCCTACAAGGACTCCGTCTCCATCGAAGGCGCGCTGAAAATTCTGGATCAGATGGCTCACGATGGCGAGATCGACCGCCAGGTGTACTCCCTGTTTGTGCAGGCCAAGATCTACGAGCACTGGAAGACGGAGTGTTTCGCCTACTAGAGTTGAGGCTCCGGCAACGGTTCCAGCGTGTCTGCGCGCAGCGGCGCCGCGACAGTTTCATTCAGACGGTCGAGATCGAGTGAGGCCTGGCTGCCCTCTTCAAAAAACATCATGGCAAACTTGCGCCCCCACTCCACCTCATGCGCCGAGTAGGATGAGCGGCTATACACGGTCTGCGAGTAGGTCTCGTCCACGGCATTGAGGAGAACGAGAAACTCCGCTTCCGCCTCAAGCATTTGCTCCTTCGTCCAGCCAAAGAGGGGACTCTCAGGAGAAATCGGGTGGACGATCGTCCAGTTTGCGGGGAAGACTGCAACGAAGTTCCGTTCCAGTTCCAGGTTGTAAAAGCGCCGCACGCGCGCGTTGTCCACTCTCTCAAACCTGCTATGCATCACCAGCGCCTGCACGTTCAGCAACTGGCTGCGCCGTCCGTTGACCACGCGGAACTGAAAGCTCGTCTGGCCGCGATAGGGCGCAATCAGAGCCGCGCGGCTGTAGACCAGCTTCGCATTGGGTCGCGAAAAACGCGCGAACACCAGCCCGGTTGCAACCGCCAGTGACAATAGTCCGAACAAGGTCTGCAAGGCCACCAGCGCATTGGCAAGAAAGCTGACGGGAACAATATTTCCGTAGCCCACGGTGGCAAACGTGTGAATGCTGAAGAAGAAGGCGCGCCAGAAGAGTGGCCCATCATAGAACCCCTGCAATGCTCCAGGGCCCAGCGCAAGATACCCGAGCGCAAACAGGGCGTTGATGGCGATGTACCAGACGCCGAAGAGCGAGAAGAATCGCGGCCAGCTCAAGTTCACCAGGGCGTGGTAGCCAAAAAGTTTGTCGAGCCATCCTTCGTGCAACCTGCGAACGTTGAATGTTCCATCACGGTTGAGAAGACGGTAGTGCTGACGCGATGCAAGGCTTCCGAAGCCTAAATCACGGTCCAGCGGTCGTTCGGTTGGGTTCGGCTGTGGCGACGGCAACGCATTCATGTGGAAGTCTCCAGCTAGCGTACTGGATGCAGCTTGGGTGGAATGGGATTCGCGGCGCAACCCAGGCAGCAGCTCAGCCCTCTAAAAACGGTAGAGGCCGTCCCAGTGAATGACATCGTCGCCGACTCCGCTAATCTCCTGCTGATCGCCGGACTCGTGATCTACGGCTTCACCCTGTTTGCCGACTACTCTGCACGCGGACGCTGGGCGAAAAACATCACCTCGTTGCTGGCGTCGCTCGGCATTCTCACCTTGGCGCTGGCCCTCTCGCTCACTCCGGCGAATGCCGCCATCTTGATTCGCGTGTCGCACACCGAGGCGTCCAAGGTGCTGCTCGGCGTCAGCAGCTTCCTGCTCTTGCTCTCCATTGGAGCCTTCGGTTTGATCACATACTCAAGACCGTTCCGCTTGAGTCATGAAAAGAAAATCGACCGCGAACTGAATCGGGATCTCCCGAAGATTCCGTAGAGCCAGCGCGCCCGAGCAAGAGTTGGTGACGAAGCCAATTCGTGGCCTGTGAAAAAACTCTGGAAATAACACTCACCGCGAGCGCGCCTGGAAAAATTTGATCATCGACTTCGTCCAGTGTTCATGCGGGTTTGAACAGCGCCAGGCGTTTCTCCGCTGTCGCACTCGCTTGCCAGCCGGCCATCGGTTTGTTACAACAGTTAAGCAAGGTACGGCGCTAGAGGCGCTGGCGCGGCGCAAGTCGCGTTTGGATATTTCAGAGATTTGAACTTCTTGTAGATCTTCATGGCCTGCCAACGCGAGTTCGCAGCGCACCTGATCCTTTGACTCAAACTTACAAGCCGACCAGCGACGGCAGCGTGGCTGCGATAACTGCTGGCGGCCGGTTGCACAGAGCAGCAAAGTTTGGTACAACTGAAAAGTCGATGAGCCGCCGCGACATGATCGCGATAGCAGCCATCCGGTGTGAGTTGCAAAACGCAAGCAGCTTTGATAAGGTCTTTCAAGCAGCAAGTGCGGCAAGTAAATAACCGCGCCGCCGACGAACTTGCCAAGAGCCAAGCGCTCTGATAGGGTAAGAAAGTCGAACGAGCAGCAAGTGAGTGAGTGGCACTGAGGTTGACAGAATCGAAAAGGTTCTGCTAGTCTGGGAAAGTTGCAAACGGCCCGGCCACGGGCGAGACAGGAACAGAGCTTCCTGGCAGGATTCAGCGGTAACGCAGAATACCTTAAACGATCTTTAATTTGAACGAATGACTTTTTGCCGATGCGCGATCAATCGCAGCAAATCGGGAAAAAGTCAGCAATATCGCGCGCTCCGCAAGCAATCGAAGCGTCGAGCGAAGGACTCCTCTAACCAATCGGATCTTCCTACCAGGCATTTTCGAATGCCGAATAGGTTATGCGGTTGCGTCTCTGAAGGACACTTCAAAAGCGATATTGCCACAAGGTTTCGAGGACAGACGGTCGCAGCGTAAAGCTCCGACCGTTGTTCACCGAGAGCGCCGCCTAGTGCGGAGAACGCGATCGGATCTTTGACAACAGGTTGAACGTGCCAGTCGTGAGAAAGATACTTGAGATTTATTTC